>Ga0129298_10001290_pt1 | contig 10501 bp, 7 predicted proteins | sample I19B2metaG_FD_94707 | JGI IMG/M metagenome (GOLD analysis project Ga0129298, IMG submission 94707) | Lake sediment bacterial and archeal communities from Gulf of Boni, Indonesia to study Microbial Dark Matter (Phase II) - ​I19B2 metaG | ecosystem: Environmental > Aquatic > Freshwater > Lake >...
CCTCATCTCCTCGAAGAGCACCTTGGCCAACTGCTGCGGCGAGTTGATGTTGAAGGGATGGCCCGCCAGGCTGTGGATCTCGGCGCTCAGCCGCGCGATCTCGGTTTCCATCACTTCGGAGAGGCGGCGCAGCGCGGCGGGATCCACCCGGATGCCGGCCTGCTCCATGCGCGCCAGGACGGGAGCCAAGGGCAGCTCGATCCTCTCATACAGGTCGCGCAGGCCCCGCGCATCCAGTTCCGGGCCGAGCTTCGCGGCCAGCTCGAAGACGCCATCCGCCTGCGCCTCCAGGCCCGCCTCCAACTGGCGATCGAGAAAACGCTGCGCGAGCGTCTGGAGCGCGCATCCGGCAGGATCCGCGTTAAGCAGGAAGGCCTCGAGCATCACGTCGTCACGGAAGCCGCGGGGCTCGATCCCCAGGCGCGCCAGCGCCAAGTGTGCTGATTTCAGGTCGTACACAGCTTTGGGCCGATCCGCGCCTTCCAGCCACGGCCGCAGACGCTCCAGCAGGCTCAGCGGCACTGCACGCGCCTCGCCGGTTCTCCCGCACAACCCCACGCCACTGCCCTGCTCCGTCCCGAACAGCCCCGCCTCCCCGGCAGCCACGACCACCGCCACCGGCGCGCCCGCCGGGATCGAACCCAAGTATTGGTCGAGGCCCTCCGCCGTCTCAAAAGCCCGGTAGTCGCGCGGCCCCGCGGCCTGCTCCGGCCCCAGCTCCTTGAGCAGGCTGAAGAACTCCAGTTCCTTGTAGAGCTCGCGCACGGCGGCCACGTCGGGCGGCTGCGCGCGCAGAGCCTCCGGGGCGAACTCAACCGGCACGGAAGTTTCTATGGTGGCCAAGCGCTTGCTCAGCCGTATCTGCTCCGCGTTGTTCTCCAAACTCTCGCGGTAGGCGCGCCGCTCGACTTCGGCGGCGCGCGCCAGCGCCTCCTCGACCGACCCAAAACGGGTGATCAACTCGCGCGCGCCCTTGTCGCCGATGCCCGGCGCTCCGGGGATGTTGTCGCTCGCATCCCCTTTGAGCGCCAGCAGGTCCGGCACCTGAGCGGGCTTGACGCCCATCTTTTCCTCGACCTTGCCAGGGTCGTACCAAAGGTCTTCCTGGATGGGGTTCAACATAGCCACCTGTGAACTGACCAGTTGGAGCATGTCCTTGTCGCTGGAGACGATGGCCACCTCCAGGCCCTGGCTGGGCGCACGCGTGGCTAGCGTGCCGATGATATCGTCGGCCTCGTAGCCGGGGCATTCGAGCACGGGGATTCGCAAGGCTTCCAGCAGCCGTTTCACGTAAGGGATCTGCTGGGCCAGCTCCGGCGGCATCTCCGGGCGGTTGGCCTTGTAGTCGGCGAACTCCTGCTCGCGGAAGGTTGGCCCTGGGCTCTCGAAGACCGCCGCGATCATCTCCGGCTGGTAGGCCGCCGCGAGTTTGCGCAGCATGCTGGCGAAGATGTAGACCGCTTCGGTGGGCAGCCCGGCGCTGGAGCGCATCGGCGGGGCGCCGCTGCGAGCCCTGGCGTGGTAAGCGCGAAAGATGAAGCCGAAGGCATCAATGAGAAACAGCCGCGGGCGTGCCATGCCTCCTCATGATACCGCCGAGGGCCACTTCAGCGGCAGGACTGCCACACACGGCGGTCTAGACTGTGTCGCAATAGCCACACCCCCGAACAGCAGCCGCTTTGTTATCAATAGGTTAGATGCAGGTAAGCCAATTGCTACGACTAAGGCTGGAGACTTAGTTAGACGTTGCCTTTCGAGACCACCCTCCTCCAGCCCGTGGAAGCCTCCGGAACCGGCTTGCATAGCGGGGTGTCCGTCTCGATCCGCATGCTGCCTGCCCCGCCAGGCACGGGTGTGGCGTTCCTGAGGACGGACCTGGAACGGTTCCCCGTGCCCGCAAGCTGGCGTCACGTCGCTCGCGTCAGCTACGCCACCAGCCTGATGCGGCAAGGCGTGCTGGTCTCGACCACCGAGCACTTGCTGAGCGTGTTTTACAGCATGGGCGTGGACAACGCCTACATTGAGATCGACAACCTCGAAGTGCCCATCCTGGACGGCAGCGGCCTGCCCTATGTGGAACTGATTCGCCGGGCTGGGCTGAAAGCCTCGCGCAAGCCGCGGCGGTACTTGCGGATCCTCCGACCAGTGAGCGTCGAAGACGGCGGCCGGCGCATTGCGATTCTTCCGGCCGAGAGCTTCCGGCTGACCTGCGACGTGTTCTTCAATCATCCCCTGGTGGGCCGGCAGCTACTCCAACTCGAAGTCACCCCGGAGAGCTACGCTCGTGAGATCGCGCCGGCGCGCACCTTTGGCTTTGCGCACGAACTGGATCGGATGCGCGACATGGGCCTCATCCGCGGCGCCTCACTGGCCAATGCCGTGTGCTTCAATCACACCGCGGTGCTCAACCCGGAGGGCCTGCGCTTCTCCGACGAGTGCTGCCGGCACAAGGCCCTGGACTTGATCGGCGATCTGGCCCTGCTGGGCAAGCCATTGCTGGGTCACGTGGTAGCCGAGCGCGCCGGCCACGCCATGCACTTCGCCCTGGTGCACCGGATCATGGCCGATCCTTCGCTGTATGAGATCCTGAGTCTTGATCAGCTCAGTGAACGAACCGCTCACGCAGTCGCCGGTTAAACGATCGCTGCCCAATCTGCTCTCCCTCAGCCGCCTGGCGCTGGCGCTACCGGCCATTTACGCCATCCTGAGCGGAGCCTGGCGAGCGGCGGCGGCCCTGCTGCTGGCGGGCGCACTGAGCGACGTGCTGGATGGTTTCCTGGCGCGGCGGTGGGGCGCCGCCTCGCGCCTCGGGGCTTACCTGGACCCGATCGCCGACAAAGTGCTCCTGAACGGCACGTTCCTGGGGCTGGGCGTCGCCGGCGCGCTGCCCTGGTGGCTGGTGGGTCTGGTCTTCGGCCGGGACGTGCTGATTCTGGCGGCTGCGCTAGTGATGATGCGGTGGCGCGGCCGCCGGGATTTCCCGCCCTCTGCTTGGGGCAAGCTGAGCACCGTCATACAGGCGCTCACGGGCGCAGTTGCGCTGCTGGCGGGGGCTTGGCCCGAGTGGGGCCTCGCGCGGCTGGTCGGGGTGCTGGTGTGGCTGGCCGCGGCCGCTACCCTGTGGAGCGGCGTCGATTACGCCCGCCAGGCCCTGCGCGGAGGCAGGACCCTCATTGACGGGATGCGGCGGGCGTCGTAGGCTAGAATGTGAGGCCGCAATGAGGCGCTACGTGCCGTCCAGACATTTCCTGCACGCGGGGCTGGCGGCACTGGCTGGCGCGGCTTTATCGGCTGCTTTCGGCGTCACCTTTCCACTCGCCTGGGTTTCAGCAGCGCTGTTCGCGGGCAGCGCCGCGGCCCTGGGGTGGCTGGCGCTGCGCCCGCCCATCGAGACTCACGAAACGCATCTGGCGGTGGGCCGACGCCTCATCCCCTGGAGCGACATCCGGCGTCTGGACAGCACGGGATGGCTGTCGCCCCTGGTGGTCCGCATTACGCTCTTCGATGACCGCTCTATAGTGGTAATCTACCCTGGCGACCCGGATTCGGCCGGCCGTTTGCTCCGGGAGATGCGCCGCCTGGCCCGCCACGCCCTGATTGACGGCGTACCTTATCGCCGCTTCTGGGGAGAAACCGCCGCGGGTCCCCAGCGCAAACCCCCCGCCTCGCCGCCTAAGCGTGTGCTGCGCCCGGAAGATGAGCAGGAAGTGCTGCGGCTGTACCAGAAGTTGAAGGCTGTGGGCCACCTGGATTCAAAGAACCCCCCGGACGACGAATAGCTCGTGGCCCGCCTGAGATCCCGCCTGATTCGCTGGCTCGCTCCCGTCGCCCTCCTCCTCGTGCTGTTGCTGCTCCACCCGCTGTGGCTGACCGCGCTGGGGCAGTTTCTGGTCCAGGCCCAAGATCCCTTCCCAGCCGAAATGGTGGCGGTACTGGCTGGTGATGGCTTCGGTCACCGCATCCGCACCGCCGCGGAACTGGTGCGTCAGGGTTACGCTCCGAAGGTGTTGGTGAGCGGCCCGGAGGGGCACTACGGGTCGCATGAATGCGATCTGGCCATCGCCTACGCGGTCAAGCTCGGTTATCCTGCGGAGTGGTTTCTCCCCCTGCCCCATAACGGAGACTCGACCCGCGAAGAGGCGCAAAACATCGTGGCGGAGTTAGCCCGCCAGCGGGTCCATAAGCTCATGGTGGTTACCAGCAACTACCACACCCGCCGGGCCGGCAGCGTGTATCGCGCGCTGGCGCCGAAGACTGAGCTGCGGGTGGTGGCAGCCCCCGATCCTGATTTCAGCCCCGCAGGCTGGTGGCATAGCCGTCGCGGCCGCAAGATCTTCCTGCTGGAGTGGCAGAAGACGGTGGCCGACTGGCTGGGGATATAGGCCCATGCCTCCTGATCTGGGAACGCTGCGGCCCTACTTATGGCACTACCGAGGCATGCTGGCGGCGGGGGCCGGCGTGCTGGTTTTCAAGGACCTGCTGACCGTGGCTATGCCGCTGGTGGTGCGGCGGGGCATCGACATTGTGACGAAAGGCTGGGACCTCGGGGCGTTACTTTGGTTCTGCGCCCTCCTGCTGGGCTTGTCGGCGGTCAAGAGCCTGGTGCAGTACTGGATGCGGGTCATTCTGATCGGGGTCTCCCGGGACATCGAGTACGATCTGCGTAACGATTTGTTCGGCCAACTGACTACTCTCTCGACGGACTTCTATGGGCGGACGCGCACGGGCGACATCATGGCCCGCGCCACGAACGACCTGAACGCTGTCCGCATGATGCTGGGGCCGGGCATTATGTACTGCCTGGAAACCGGCGTCACCTTCGCCCTGACCGTGACGGTGATGCTCTCGGTGGACCCGGTGCTGACGGTGGCCGCGCTGGCGCCCGCCCCGCTGGCCAGCCTGGCGGTGCGCTCCTTCGGGCGCACCATCCATGCCCGCTTTGAGCGCATCCAGGCGCTGTACAGCGATCTGAGCAGCCGCGTGCAGGAGAGCCTGGTGGCCGTGCGCATCATTCGCGCCTATGCGCAGGAGGAAACCGACCTTCGCCGCTTCGAGGAGCTCAACCGGCGGTACGTCTCGAGCAGCCTAGGCCTAGCCCGCACCGTCAGCTTCTTCTTGCCGGTGTTGCAGACACTGATTGGACTGACCTTCCTCACGGTCTTGTGGGTGGGCGGTTACCGCCTGCTGGCCGGGCGTCTCAGCCTCGGCAGCTTCGTCATGTTCAACCTGTACGTGGGCATGCTGGTGTGGCCCATGATCGCGCTGGGCTGGGTGGTCAACCTGATTGAGCGCGGCACGGCCTCGCTGGGCCGGATCAACGGGATTCTGTTCGAACGCCCCACGATCGCCGATCCGCCGGCACCGGCGGTGCTGCGCGGACCGCTGCGGGGAGAAATCCAGTTCCGCGGCGTGAGTGTGCTCTACCCCTCTGGACGGGCCCTCGACGGAATCGACCTCGACATCCGTCCGGGCGAAACCGTCGCGCTCGTGGGCCGAACGGGGAGCGGCAAGAGCACTCTGGTGCGGTTGATCCCGCGCCTGGAAGACCCCACAGAAGGCGCCGTCCTGGTGGACGGCCACGATGTCCGCAGCCTGCCCCTGGCCCAGTTGCGGGGTCAGATCGGGCTCGTACCCCAGGAGACCTTCCTGTTCAGCGCCACGCTGGCCGAGAACATCGCCTGGGGCCTCGAGAGCGCCACGGACGATCAGATCCGCTGGGCGGCCGAGGCGGCCGGCCTGGCTCCCGACGTGGCCGGTTTCCCGCAGGGCTACCAGACGCTGGTGGGCGAACGCGGCCTCACGCTCTCCGGAGGACAGAAACAGCGCACCGCCATCGCTCGCGCCCTGCTCGGCGACCCCAGCATCCTCATCCTCGACGATGCGCTCGCCAGCGTGGATACCGTGACCGAAGAGCGCGTGCTGGAGGCACTCCGGCAACTCAGAGCGGGCCGCACCACGATTCTGATTTCCCACCGGGTCTCGACCGTGCGTCTTGCCCATCGCATCGTGGTTCTGGAAGAGGGCCGCCTAGTCGAGCAGGGCACGCACGAGGAGTTGCTGGCCCGCGGCGGCTATTACCCAGATCTCTACCGCAAGCAGTTGCTCGAGGAGGAACTGGAATCGGTGAGCGACTGAGTGGAGCGCTGGCCGCACGAACAAACGAGAGCCGCTCAGCATCCTCCCCCCGTTCAGCCGGGAGCCTGCTGGCAGTTGAACCCCTCGGCTTCCAGGTACGAGGTCTGCTCGACCCGCGGACGCTCCGCCAAGCAGCGGCCCTACGCAGCCTTGGCGCACGGCTGACGGACCAGTTCGCGCGCAGCTTCCTCAGGTGGCTTCATCCAACACTCTGCCCTGCCGGCTGGCCGGGCAGGCGGCGCCCTTGAAAGCGTTCACCGCGCCCCGTACACTGCCATCATAACCCGCTCAGTGCGCAGTACTGAAGCACCGGTCCGGCAGCAACCGGTAAATCAGTCCGATCGAGAGGGGGTGCATCAGGCCCGCCACCAGAAAGATGGGCGCGTAGGAGAAGTGCCGCACCACCCAGCCGGTGCCGAGGCTGGCCAGCGCCCCGCCGATGGCGCCGCCCATTCCGGAGAATCCCGTGGCCGTGCCCACCTCCGGCCCGCGGAAGAGGTCAATCGGGAGCGCCTGCAAGTTGGCTACCCAGATGGCGTGCCCGAAGACCACGAGGCACGTGGCGCCAATGGCCATCCAGGCCGCGGGAACCAGCGGAGCGAAGCAGGCCGCGGGAAGGCACGCCGCCCCCAGCAGCATGACGAACTTGCGCGCTCGCGGCAACGCCCAGCCCCGCCGCATCAGACGCCCCGATAGCCACCCGCCCAGAATGTAGCCCATATCGCCGAAGATGAACGGCACCCAGGCGTACTTGCCCACCATGGCCAGGTCGAAGCCGCGCTCCTTGCGCAGATACTCCGGCAGCCAGAAGATCACGAAGTAGATCACCGGATCGGTGAAGAAGCGCGCGATGATCAGCGAGTAGCAGCCCGGCATGCGCACCACCTTGCGCCAGTCCAGCGCGCCGCGTTTGGCCGGGAGCGTCTCCTCCGGCGGGCGCACGTGGTCCTTGATCTCTGCGTACTCGGACGCGCGCAGCCAGCGATTGCGGTGCGGCGGCTGATAGATGACCAGCCACAGCAGGAGCCACGTCAGGCCGACGCCGCCGGTGAACACAAAGGCGAAGCGCCAGCCGTAGTGCAGCGTCAGGAAGGCCACCACGGGCTGCGCCAGAGCCGACCCCAATGAAGATCCCGCGTTGAAAATGCCCACGCCAAGAGCGCGCTGCGCCGGCGGAAACCATTCGGCGATGGCCTTGGCCGCGGCCGGCCAGTTGCCGGGCTCGCTCAAGCCGAGCAGCACGCGGCAGCCCGCCAGGGACCACTTGCCCCGCGTCAGCCCGTGCAGCATCTGCGCCAGCGACCAGGTCCCGATGAACACCGTGAAGCCCCGCCGCGTCCCCAGCCGGTCCACCAGGTAACCCGAGCCGGCGTACATCACTGCGTAGGCCAGCATGAACAGCGTCACGATCTGCGCGTAGTCCTGCTCGTCGAGCGCGAACTCCTTGCGCACGTCCACCGAGACCACCGCCAGCGCCAGCCGGTCGGCGTAGTTGATCATGGTGGCCACCAGCAGCATCCCGGCGATGATCCAGCGCAGCTTGGGGATCTTGATCACGGCGAGAGCTCCTCCACAAAGCCAAATGCGGCGATGGGAATGCCCAAGAGGCGGTGCTCCGGCGGAGGCCGATACTCGGGCGTGACACGGAACTCCACGCGCACTGTTCCCGCCTCTCCAGGCGGCAGCTCCCAGCGAACTGTCTGGATCAAGGCTGCCCTAAACTCCCGGCGCCCCACCGGCCGCCCATCCATCAGCACCTCCACCGTTGTGCGGCCCAGGTCGCGGATCTGCTGAGGCCCAATGTGGGCGACCAGCTCGAACCAGCGGGCTTTCGCGGGCCGCCGCAGGCGTGCCCGGGCGTACGGCGCGATCCAGCGGAAGTTCTCCTCCCAGGCGTTCCAACCCTCTTCCAACTGCCACACGGCCTGCCTCGGGTTGCCCCGGATCTGGAAGTAGGCAGCCTCGAGGGCCCCGGGCTCGGGCGAAAGAACCACGAGGTTCCGCCGAGCGCGGTCCCAGTTCAGCACGGCGAAGGAGCCCCTCTGGAACGCTTTCTGTGCGCAGGTCTCCACCAGCGCGCACACCTCCACCTGCTGTGACGGATATAGGTAGTGCAACGCTCCCTCGATCCCCCAGGGATGCAGGGCCTCGGGAAACGCGTCGTTGATGACAGTGCTCACCCGCGTGAGCGTGTCCCGGCTACGCAGCAGGGAGGCCACGTAGGCCCGGTTCTCCGCGGCCTCCGTGAGCGCGGCCCGCCGGTTCACCCGGAGATGCGCGTAATTCCACGGGATCCAGGCCGCGAAGAACAGCGCCGCCAGAGCTGCGGCCCTGGCTGATTTCGCCTGCTCGGCGACCGCGGCAAACGCGATGGCGGCGCCTGCCAGCGGAAGGTATAGATACGCGCCGAACAGCCGCCCCGGCAGCAGCAGCATGGGCGCCACCAACAGCCCCAGCGCCGCCAGCCCGAAGTACAGCCGCCGGTCGCGGCACACCAGCAGCAGCGCCGTCAGGGCCAGGCCCAGGTAGGGGGCCAGTAGCAGTTGCGAGGAGTAGAACGCCAGCGTCTTCCACTGCGCCTCTAGCCCCACGCGCAACGTGTAGTCTGTGGCTGGCCCCCTCGTCGCCGCTACCGCCTGGAGGCAAAACAACAACGACACCGCGATGAAAGGCGCCAGCCGCTTCCAGCGCTTCTCCCCGAACCAGTATTCATAGAGCAGCAGCACCGCGGGCAGCATTACCGCCACTTCCTTGGCCTTGTATGCCAGCCACAAAAGTACCAGGCTGACGATCCACCGGCGGTGCGTGTAAGCCAGCAGGCTCAACAGGCAGCCCGACGCGCATAGCACGTCGAAGATGTACATCGGCTTCCAGAGTGCATCGAAGACCCCCATATGGAACGCGAAAAACAAGGCCCCCGCCCCGGCCGCCGCGGCCTTCAAGCCCAGACGCCTGACCAACCGCCAGACCAGCCACACGTTCACGAAATGCAGCAGGTGGATGGCCCCCACATACCAGCGGAACTCCAGCCCTGCCGCCCGGCCCATCAGGGCATAGAAGAGGTGGCCGAGCGGCCGGTAGTTATGCTGGTAGAAGAGTGGCGACAGCAGGTCAGCGGCGAAGGCCGCCGGAGGGCTGACCCGCGTCCAGCTCAGGTTGTTCAGGTCGTCGCCCGAGAAGTACCCCTCGTAGGCGCCCCGGTTGGCGATCAGGAACAGCAGGATCATCACTATCAACAGTGCCGCGCCAAGGGGCTTGGGCATTGCCGATCATCTTAGCCCGGGTGAGCCTGTGGCGCACGCTTCAGGAACGGCGGCCGCCCGCATGAAGTCCTCCGAAGGCCCGAGTGGCCGGATCAGCAGTAAAGCGCCTGTGCCCGCACCAACCGTTCCTGCACCTTCACGCCATTGGGGCACCGCACGGCGCAGGCCGCGCAGTCCGCGCAGCGCACGTGGCGGACAACCGGCGGCAGGCGGTTGAACCGCTCGCGGCCCATCGCGCAGACCCCGTAACCGTCTGCGTAAGTGGCGCAGCGTACCAGGTCGGAAACCGGCAGCCCCTTCGGGCAGGCTCCGTCGCAAGCCCCGCACATGCGACAGACCAACGGACCGATCCGCTCCAGGTGCGCCGCCAGCAGCTTGCGATCCTCCTCAGAGAAGGGCCGCTCCATGGCGCGAACGTTCTCCTCGAGTTGCTCGCGGTCGGCCATGCGCACGCTGGTGGTCTGCACCCGGTCATGGCGGAGCGCCCACCGCAACGCGGCAACATGGGGGCTGGGCTGCCCGGTGAGGAAACGCAGCAAGGAGCCCGCCAGCCGGCTGCCGTAGCCGCCGCCCATGACCTTCATGGCCACCGCGCCGACGCCCGCCTTCTTCAGTTCGTCGAGCGCAGCCTCGATGCCTGTGCCATCGGCGCGCACCGCCGGATCGCGCGCCGCGCCGATGGCGAAGCTGTAAGCCACCTGGATCACATCGAAGCGGCCGCGCTTGACAATGAAGTCGAGCATGCGAGGCAGCCGGTGGGTGCTCAGCCCCCGGAAGCGCAGCTTGCCCGCTTTCTGTGCCGCGCGCTGCACCTCCAGCATGTCGTCGGTGACGCTCTCGGGGGTGTCCTTCGAGCCGATGTACCAGATGTCCAGGTAGTCCGTGCGCAGTTCCTGGAGGCTCTCGTCGAGCTCCGTCTTCACGGTGCGCGCGTCCTTGCCGTAAGAGCGGCTGCACACAATGACTTCCTTGCGCCGCGTGCCCAGCGCCACCCGCAATACGCTCTCGTTCCTGCCGCCCTCGTAGGGCCGCGCCGTATCGAAGAAGTTGATACCCAGATCCAAAGCCCGCTGCAAGACGGTCACGTCGGAGACAGCTTCGCA
>Ga0129298_10001291_pt1 | contig 10499 bp, 9 predicted proteins | sample I19B2metaG_FD_94707 | JGI IMG/M metagenome (GOLD analysis project Ga0129298, IMG submission 94707) | Lake sediment bacterial and archeal communities from Gulf of Boni, Indonesia to study Microbial Dark Matter (Phase II) - ​I19B2 metaG | ecosystem: Environmental > Aquatic > Freshwater > Lake >...
GGCGTGTATCCGGGGGCAGTTAACGGTTTTGGCCAGCGGTCATCCGGCGATGCTCAGGTTGGAACTCGCTTGGGATTCAACCTGCCTTATGTATTGTTGAACGACCTCGCTGGCGCTTCCTTTGGCTATGATTTCTCCTTGCGATAGGAAGACTGCGTCCTCGCAGAACTCTGTGATTAGACCCATGTCGTGGGAGACGAGGACTATTGTTCGGCCTTCGTCCTTGAACTCCTTGAACCTGGTCAAGCATTTCTTTCGAAACTCCATGTCACCTACGGCTAGGGCCTCGTCAACAAGGATTATGTCCGCATCTGTCTCAACGGCTACTGAGAATGCGAGTCTCATCTGCATGCCAGATGAGAGAGTCCTTAGTGGCGCGTGCTCGAAGCGTTTTAGCTTCGCGAATCTGACTATTGACTCAATCTGTTTCCTCAGTCCGTCTCTTTTTAGGCCCATGATTGCTCCTAAGACAACTGCGTTCTCTTTGACCGTGAGCTCGGGGTGGAATCCTAAGCCAAGTTCAAGCATCGGTGCGATTCTTCCGTTGACGCTTATTGCTCCTTGGTCTGGTTTCATGATGTTGGCTTCAGAAGCGAGCTCAAAGCGGCAGCGGAAATCAAGTGGACAGCCGCAGTGTTCACGGTAGCTGACAACCAAGTATCTATCACGTTGCGCGATGACGGAAGAGCAGATGTCAACTGGGCAGTTAACGGAGTAATCCTTGTATACTTAGGAGCATAGCTTCCTAACCCCTACTTATTCTTCCCTTCCAACATCAGATGTTGTCGCACGTGGGGCAGATGGCTCCGGTTCCATTCAACACACTGCTTGTTCCTGTGGGCCTTTCCAAGTCCGCCAAGATCTCCCTGTGTTCAGCTTACTTGGCCATCAGTGTTTCCTGCGCGCCGCTGATTCTTTCATAGCACTGCAACGTGACACCAATTGTCCAGCCAACAAGGCTATACCCCAACACTGTTGAGAGAAGAAGAGTCTGTCTAGAGTAGAAAATGGTTTCTTTTTGGGTCAATATGCCGAAGTAGCGTTCCACTACTCCACCAAATCCTATGATAGTTATGGCAACAAAGCCAAGCGCCGCAGTAACTCCAATCGACAGCACAAAAAGTAGAAGCCAGAAGCGGAAAACGAGTTGGACTTGTTCACCGTGAGTGTCGATGACGAAATTCAGGTTGTTTGAAGTTTGCTCAACTGGAAGTCGAATTGCCCGCAAGATTATGGTTATGGTGATAGTTACCCACTGCGCCAAGTATGCCAAAAGAATACTTCCGGAAACTGGTAGGATTGCTAAGGAGAGAATAAGGGCTAAGAGCATTGCCAATGAGGTCCCCAAAACTTTCGAAAGGCAAGAATGACTTCTCATCGACAGGTATGCTACCGCATAGGACATAGCCGCTGGAACAAGACAAAGATACATCCCAAGTGAGGGGAAGGCAGGTCCAGTCACAGACCAAGGGGCGAAGGACGAACTCGCAACGGCAAAAGTTGGCAAACTGCTGCCGTATAGTACGTAAAGCCCAAGGTCTATGAGAATCACGCCAAGGAATGAGTAGACAGCTACACAGTGAGTCTCTGGGATTGTCTTCAGCCTACCGCACGCCTTGGTTAATGCTTGATTCATCCGGATCTGAAGACATCATCTGTGGCTCAATCTTTTAAAGCTGTGCGACCATGTCGAGCCAGTTCTTGCTGACGAAGAATGAAAATCGGCGCTAGAACGAAGGCCAGTGCTCACCTTCTTGGTGAGCATGAATAACAAGTTCACATATTCATAATATTTCCTTACTATCCAGCCGCCTGAGGGAAGTAGTGGAGCATTTCCTCAACTGGCCGGACTTGATTGCTTTTGGCTACCACATGAACAGTCACGCCAGACATTTGGTCTCCTAAGGCAAGGATATGTCTCAAACAGGTGCCGGAAGAATCTCGATCATGACAGTCAACGCGACTGGGCTTGTGTTCAACAGCCGCCAGTATGTGGCAGGTTGCTTTGACGGCAGAAGCGCGCCCGATTCCAGTGCGGGCGTGGCTCGTACTAAGGCTCTGCACGCCAAAGTCTGGTTCGGATGCTCGGGGAGAGCCTTTGGAAGCTGATACGTCTGCAGGCATCGGAGAGGTTGGCGCATAGAGATCGACGGAGCGACCCTGCCTTGGACCACGAGGAAGAGGGAAAGGCCAGCCTAAGTTAGCTGTGTTCTCCATCTTTTTCCAAGGTCAAGAAGGACTCATAACTCGTTTCCTTAGTCAGGCGCCCTCGCTTTCAGCGCCCTCTAAGCGATGTAACCAACTCAAAGACGGTCTGCTGAGTTCGCGGATCATGCTGTGTGCCATTCTCGTATCGCACCCTCATGAACCTCCTAGTCACCGGGTATATCTTAGCGACAAGATAATTCGGAGCTACTAAGAGAGAATCGACAAGCCTCCAGCTTACGCCATCGTGGCTGTTCTCAACGGACAACGTACCTGGACTCGACTCAACATATGCGCTTACCGCAAATTCAACATAGTCGGCGCAGTCCCATGTCTTTCCAGTATACTTCTCTCCCGGTCCTAGCGGCTTAGTGGTCTCGACGCTTTGAGCTGTTGAGCCCAGAGCCAGTGCGGAATCCGGGGATTGGCCAGTCGCACGGGTCTCGATCGGGTAGTTGAGTAGGCCGAGAGCTGATAGTGAAGCGGCGAGCCCTAAACGCTTCAGACAGGTTCTTCTGTCAGTCCTCAAGCTTCAAGCCCTCAATCAGTAGTGTTGCTTTCCAAATGATCTAAGCTTTTCGTTCTCTATAGCTCTGTCTAGGATCCTTGTGTTCATTCACCGTACCGAACTCAAGGCTCTTTGCACGTCAAAGTGACTTTGTCTACATATACCGAGATAACATCACTAAGAGTCGTAACGTGGATTGAAACATCCATAAGACGTCGCGTGTCTGTATTGTCAGCTTTGAAGGTTGATAGGTTGTATGCTGTCAGATCGTGGTCCAAGTAGTCTGCCAAGAGTCTCACGTACTTTCCAACTCCGAAGTCGAATACAACCTTAAAATGATGAAATAGCTCCCCGAAAGCAAGATGTGGCATAAAGGTGGAATCAGGGACATCTTCGAATCTGTGGTTTCCATAGCCAAGTCCTGTGAGGTATCTCCATTTCTTGTTCTGGATGTCCCAGCGAAGCACAGCTTCATAGTAGTACGTACGTTCCGGGTCGTAGTAGCCCATCTTGACGTCCAGGAATGCAGCTTGGGTGCCCGGAGACGACACCCAACATTCGAGGCCGAATCTTCGATTGTCTGCTCTAAGAGTGGGACAACGTCTCAGCATGCCGAATGCTTTTCGTATCCCTAGAGGAGTAGTAATCTTGCAGGCGTACGATCCTTCAAAGACTCTAAGATCATCGCTCGCACGGACTATTGTGCCACCTATATGACCTACCCCCACCCACGGCGTGGGTACCGAAGGCGTCTTTGTCTCATCTTCGAAGTCGCTGCTCCAAACTACTTCGACGCTCAATTCGTCTCGCCCACTTCCACATCATCGCTTCAGGGATGCCTATACATAGATGACAATAGTGACCTTGTATTTTTGAGCATATCGCGGATCTGCACCAGCTTTCATACCGAACGGTTGATCAGCGAACGGTCGCATGCAAGCGCGTGATTTCGTCATCGGTAACTTGGGTAAGAGACAGAACGGAGACGATACCTGTTGGTGATCTTGCGATTGGGCTGGAAGAAAGGAATGCAATAATGAGAACCCTTGATTCTGGATGGCTATTCGAGGGGGAAGTGATGAGGAGGTTCGAGAGAGTTCGCATCGTACGTCGGAGTGAGATACATCGTGTCACATAGTTCAGGGACAGCAGCGATGATACTAGGGCTTGCCATGATGCATTACGCCAAGAACCTCGACATTCAGCCGGGAACGAAGCTATTATCCCCGCTACCACATTCATGATGACCGCCAATTCTGTCACTCTATCCGGTCTAAGCCTGTCTAGGTCGACTGGATCCAAAGAGGCCGTCATGGATCCGTCTGATCTTGAACCTCATCTCGAACAAATAGACGATGTTGGTGACTACTCAATCCTTCTTCCAGCACACCTGGCAGGTTTCTTCGCTGGCATGGACAGGATTGACGCGATCGCAAGAAGGCATCGCTTAAGCGTGTTCGGAGATTTGGACCAAGCGCATGGGACATTGTTCAAAGGTAAGATGTGCGGCTCCATGTCGACGGCATCGGATTCCTCATTCTACATCGTCACTAACATTCAAGCTAGAGAACTAGGAGGACTTGTCTGCGACGAGCCCCGCATCTCTAGCATGGCGTTCGTTTTTCACTGGTTGCCATTGATACATAACAAGAGAAGACTTGGAATACGTTGTGAATGAGGTTAAGAAGACCCTTCTATGAGATTAAGGAGTGTTCTTAGCTACTCAGTAAGGCTATGTGAGTATGGCTTGGAGTGTCCGAATCCACCGTAGTCTCTTCGTAGTCATCCTTTGCGTCATTCGAAAATCTTCTTCTCGGACTGCTCTCAGGCCTCTCAATGCTAGAACGTAGGCAAGCAACCCTAGCCCGATGTACAGAGGAAAGAAGGTCCAAAGGGGGCACCAAGATCTCGACAGAACGATTGAAGTAGCCATAGCGATTGAGGCTAACGTGAACTTCCAAGCTGCCTCGACATCAAACTTTAAGTTCAAAACCGTCCTCGCTTCATAGATTCCACCTCCGAGCATTACGAGAAAAAAGATAGCCCTCCCTACAGAACCGCTGACCATGCCCATTCGCGGAATAAGTATGAAGCATACCGCTGCGTCCGCGACTACAGCGACGATCGTCATTCTAAACACTCTGGCAGTTTCCGCGACTGCCTGAAGTGCAACTGCTATCAAGTTGGCAAACGCGAAGGCCAAGGAGGAAATCGAGATAATGACCAGTGGAACTACCGCCTCCAGATAGCTTGCTCCAGCCATCAACGAAATCGCCTCAGGCGCAAGAGCAGCCAGCCCACAGGCTGCAGGTGCATAGATCAAAGCCACATATCTCGTTGCTTTGAAAAAAGCTCTTTCCACGGCCACTGTACCTCCAGTGCCGCAGGATCTCGCCATCGCAGGCAACAGAGTGGTAATCAAGGGCCCTATGATCACAAGCGTTAGAACGCCTGAAGCTGTTATCACAACATTGTAAGCCCCCAACTCAGTTGGTGTCCCATAGACCATGATCATGAACAGATCCACATAGTGAGAGGAAAAGAGTAGAACGCTAGAGCCTAGAAGCGGAAGCGAATACGTGAGAATAGGCTTGAAAGGATAAGAACCTCTTAAATTGATATGTCGCACTATGAATGGTATGGGAAAAAGCGTGAGGATGGATCCGAACATGAGCCATCCAGCAACCACCGCCATAAGCCCGTAACCTGACAGAAGCAGCCATGTGGAAACAGCAATTCTGACCGCCTGCGCACCAACACGTATGATAACTAGTTTGCCGAATTCCTGTATGCCCTGCAACAGTCCCTCGACGACAAGAGAGGGTATAGTCACAAGAACAGCTAGCGAAGCTGCTCTGAACAGATGAAAGTAGTCAAACGTACCTCCAGAAATCAAAGAGAAATAGGGTGCGCACAAGTAGTAGACAACACTTAGAGCTATAGCGCTCATGACGACATTCTCAATGACTGTCTTCGCTGCGGCTGAAGCCTCCTCCACGTGTTTTTCAGCCCAGAGTTTTGCAACGAATCGTACAGCGGCTACATTCAACCCTAAGGCCCCGACCGTCTGAAACAGACTGTAAGTAAACGAGAACCCAGCGTAGACGCCCATCTCGATCTTCGTAGTGTGTCTAGCGAGTATCATGAAGAAAAGGAATCCAAGGCCAGCATTCAATGAACTCTGACTGATGAGCCAAGCGGAGCCTCTAACTGTCTTGACGGCATCGGTGCTAGATTCCAACCGTATGCACCGCAGAGATTTTTGCAGAGCGTTTACGGAGAACGCGGAATCTGGCAACGTCTACATACATAGAATCTCTTATGGCTCCTAGTGCTGTTCTTTGGCTCTTTCCTCTCGCTTTCAGCGGACCACTCCGTATCGGGTTCCGGAGATTCTAGAGAAGAGTTCCTTAGCATACTTTCTCGCTAGGAACAGATAGCGTAGTATACTTAACATTTCTCGTCCGATCTGCTCAACTAGCCACGAGGAGGATACTGGTTGAAAGGTTATGAGAGGCATTGCGAACCTATTCAGGAGGACCTAGGCCAACCGTCGTGGAAGTTTATCCAAAGCTACAGGTGCAGATGGAATAGTCCTCTTGTGATCGAAGCATTCAAAAAGCCGTTTCATCCCTCGACTATTTCTAGTCTCCCCAGCCCACTCCCCACTTCAGTTCCAATTCTCGGTCCATATCGAATTCTCTTCGATATTCTGGAAAACACGTCTTCGCCTTCTCGCAACAATGGACGCTAGTATGATCATAGGTGGAAAGAAGTAGACAAGACCTATCAACGAGCAGGCCAATAGACCAGTCATTATAGTGGCTAATTCCGGCTTGGAGCTAAATGTGGAGTATGCCTGTAATGAGAGATGCAGCATCGTCACAAGTGGGTACAAGGCTGCCTGCATTATTGCTCTTGCCAACGGATTGTTCGAAATGAACGTGGCCGCGCTCGGGCTGAATGAATAGTACCACGCATTGAAGACAGAAATGAAACTCCTTCCTGCAAAAGTAGATAGAATCAGTCTATCTCTAAAGTCTCTCAAAGACCGAACCGCAGGTGTCAGCTCAGAACCGTAAGTGGCGGTTACAATGATACACTTGGCGACCGTGGTCGTCAACGGCACCCGAAGATACTCTAACCTGCCCCCCTCCGGCCATGTAGCCTCAAGAAGATCTTCGAGTCGGGGAGCAACGACAGGATAGCGCACCTGATTCGGGCTGATTGAGATGACTTCCCATGAACTCGGATCTGCACCAGTTCGCAGGTAGGTCAGTCCAACCATGTCTTTTCCTAGGACCACCCCATGAACTCTACCCTTTGTGTCTACACCGAACTGCCCAATGTAGAGGTTGGGGATTGTCAGGTAGGTCCAAGAGCCCACCCGGTATCTCGCAAAAACCGCTTGAAGTGGTTCAGTAGATGTGAAAAACAGTAGAGGCCCCTCACTGTGCTGAACTAGACTTCCTGCGCGAAAGACGTATCCAGAATAGACATGTTCCGCAGTACTGAACGATATGGGCAAGGAGTATAGATTTCCATTGGTCCTTGTCCATCCTGCTTCGCTTTTGAAGGCAACACTGATGTTTCGCATGTTTTTTGTTGGCGACGTTTCAGTTCGGTTGTTCCAAACCCAAGCGACCGCTGCTCGCCCTGAAATCGTCTGAACAGACACAGCATTGGGCATATTCGCTTGGCTGTCCGACACTAAGACAACAGGTGCTTCCCAAGCTGCGTCTCCAACCCTCTTACGTATGTAGGTAATAGACCAAGGGCCTTCAGGAAAGGTGGCTCGGGGCGGTGAAACGCGAAAGAACAGATACACATAGTTGGCGCCGTCAACAATGATCTTTGGATAGGACGCAGAGAAATCGCTGAAAGGTTCTTCTATAGTTCGCCATTCAGAAGAGTCGTTGGGTCTCTTTGAGATACAGTATCGCAGTGGGATCGGGCCCCCGTGTCCTCCCCAAACAACATGAATGAAACCATCCCTATCTACAGCCAGATTCGGGTAATGCTGTTCTTGGGTATTTCTACCCAAGAATGTCGACGGCCCTGTCCAATCTCCAACCTTATGATCAAAGGTGCGAATCAAGGCTCTTAGTTCTGAGTCCAAATACGCTATATGTGTTCTATCCCCAAAGCGAACTATTCCAAAGTTCTGCTCCGGATGAGTAGCATATCGAAGATGAGCATTCAGGTCTACAGTCTTTGTTTGGCCACTGACAGTGGTTGTCACAACCTTTGCGCCTGCAAGAGCCTGATCGCTGCAGATACGCGCTTCTACAGGAGTTGAGAAGAGGCTCGTATGACCGAGAGGTGCGGTCGAGATTCTTTCGGGTGATCCATATGTTTGAGAACTCGAAAGGACAATGAGTATGAAGTATGTCCCAACCAAAGATGACAGTCTATGCAAGTCGCTCGGCCTCGAACCGAAGTGCAACACCCTGCATGTGTACCGTTATAGCTTCTCTTCGTGCGGTCAAAAAGCGTTTTGCTCTAGACCAAGCAATGAGGCAGACCAACAACTTTGCTTCTTCATGTGTTCTGCGACACAAGGAAGAATCTCTTGGTCTAGCAAGAGGTGAGCTATGTCGGATCTTTTAGGCATAGGCCATATGGCCACTTCCCAAAGGCAAGGCCTCATATTGGTGCTATGGACTGCGACCATGACTCATGAGTCTTGAACTGCATCTGCTCACTTCATTGCGTCACAACCCCTTCGCATGTTCTCTTCGTCTTTCTAACTACGATTGACGAATCAAGCATTGTTCTGGCGTACTTGGCCTTGGGGGTAACGATCACGCTGACAGTGGTTGTCAAGATGATTCGACTTCCGATTGATACGGTCTCAAGTTATGGAGGTGGCTCTACAGGGATGCGTAGAGAGCAAATCCGGTATATACATGGATTCTGGCTCTTTTCTATTTGAGATATCGATTTTGGTAGAGGCTGTACTGGGCTTGATTGCGATAACGATCATCGGGTTTGGTGGAGACATTGAGCGGTGCTTTGGCATACTGGAGAAGAGCGATGAGATCTTCTATGCTAGGCAAAGTCTGCTACTTTGGGCAATCTTAGTGTACAACCTCTCGGGCTTCTCGGCCGATGTTGCGCTGTACTGTTACAAGAAAATCGTTACAGTGCAAGAGATGTTGACGGATGTAGCCAGCGACCATCCACACGCCTGACGATACGGCTAGAAGTCGCAAGGTGTCGAGGCAAGTTCGACAAGGCTGCGTGGGGCATCCTTCACGGAAAAGCAGAGATCCGTATGGCTGAACCTGTCAAGTTCTGTTCGGTCACTCCTGCTTCTCTTAAAGAAGAGGGGGGTGAGAGGATTCGAGGCTTAAGCATATCTTCCAATTCTTGGATTGAGAGTTTGTAGCAGAGGTCTTGGGTTACAGCGCTCATTAGACTGCTGGCTCAGAGAGCGAGATCCGCGCTGCTTCATTGGGACGACCGTTAATCATAAATGCGGTTTGGCAGGCATACTATTTTGGGGAAAACAAGAGAGTGACCCCCATGAAACATAGGAAAATTGGACTGCTCGTCTTTCTAGTCGTGTTGATGGTGCCATTCCATCTCTTTATGGGACCAGTCGTGCTAGGCGAGGCTGACTATGAACAGATAGCCATATCGTACATATCAAGAGCTGAAGGCACGTCTTCAGCTGATCTGATGGTTGGATACGGCGGGTTCAGGGAGCTTAGGGCGCTCGGGATCAAGTTCTGGGAAGGCAAGGTGTTGAACAAGAATACAGGCGAAACCTTCGGTGTGGCGCTTAACCTCGACGGCTCACTGGCAAACAGAGAGACACTAATGAAAAGCGAAAGGAGCGCTTGGAATGCCAAGTATGGCAAGCTGACCCCAGGGCTGTATGAATACCTCCAGAAAGCGGAGGCAGTAGATTCGGTTGATGTGGTGATCTGGGTCTACGCAGGCGCGGGGCCAAGCCTTCGCGAAGGCGCATCATACGAAGAGGTTCAGGCATGGAACAAGCGGGTGAAGACGCCTCTGACCAGCCATCTTGAGGGTAGAGGGATCAAAGTGAAATACTCCTCAACGTATTCGCCGCTGCTCTTTGCAACCATGTCCAAGGAAGCGGTTTTCGAGCTTAGCGCTAGGGAAGACGTGGGCCTCATCGACATCGAGGGCGTTGGAGGCCCAGAGTTGAACGTGGCGCATGTGACGGTGGGCGCGGACACGGTTCACGCAAGGGGCATCACAGGATATGGACCAAGAGTCGCACACGTCGAAGGCCATCCTGGCGCTATCTACTTTGCTCACGCGGCCGTTCCTGATGGGAAGCACTACCGGACTCCACCATCATATGCTGACCATGCGACGATGTGTGCTGGATGCATTGCCTCAACAGATGCTACCTACAAGGGAATCGCCAAAGGGTTAGATGGCTCAGCTTCAAACGCGAGACTACTCAGCGCAAACGCAGCGAGCTATGGAGACTCTGATCTCTTGGCGGCGATTGATTGGGCAGTAGGCCAAGGTGCGCACATCATAACGAACAGCTACTACACCCACACGGACCAGGCCTTCCACGCGATCGATATGGCCTTTGACCATTACGTCTACTGGCATGGGATAGTGATGATCAAGTCCGCTGGGAACCGAGGAGACAGCGACGGATATGTGACCAGTCCTGGCAAGGGATACAACACGCTGACCGTGGGAGCGTTCGACGATAAGGGATCTGCCGCTTGGACAGGTGACACTATGGCTAGTTTCTCGTCCTACGTCGACCCCATAGCGCCTAACAGCGACC
>Ga0129298_10001292_pt1 | contig 10498 bp, 11 predicted proteins | sample I19B2metaG_FD_94707 | JGI IMG/M metagenome (GOLD analysis project Ga0129298, IMG submission 94707) | Lake sediment bacterial and archeal communities from Gulf of Boni, Indonesia to study Microbial Dark Matter (Phase II) - ​I19B2 metaG | ecosystem: Environmental > Aquatic > Freshwater > Lake >...
CGCCCCTTGCGTATTTTGAAGCACAATACCCCGCCCTTTCACCTTCTGCAGTAACTTGGTCAACAAGATCGTGAACATAGACAACGTTTCCACAGGCAAAGATCCCATCAATGGAGGCTTCCATGTACTCATTGATGAGGGGTCCACCAGTTTTCGAATCAAGTTCTATGAAAGCCTTCTTTGATAACTCGTTCTCTGGGATTAACCCGACAGAAAGAATGAGCGTGTCGCATTCAATCCGCTTCTCACTTCCAGCTACTGAACTTTCATTCTCGCCGCGCTCCATTATCGTTACGGCTTCAACCCTTTCATCCCCATGAATGAACGTTGCCTCATGGCTTAGATAGATGGGAATGCCGAAGTCTGTGAGGCATTGAAGGTTTCTGTCCAGTCCACCTGGGAAGGGCATAATCTCAACCACACCTTTAACCTCAGCTCCTTCCATGGCGAACCTCCTGGCCATTATGAGCCCTACGTCTCCTGAGCCGAGTATCAACACCTTTTTGCCCGGTACATAACCATCGATGTCCATGAGTCGTTGCGCTGTTCCAGCGGTAAAGATACCTGCAGGTCTTGCCCCGGGGATGCATAGAGCTCCTCGACTCTTCTCTCGGCATCCCATTGCCAGTATGACCGCTTTCGCTTGGAGCTTCAATAGGCCATCTGTCTGGTTAGCTGCCAAGACCTCTTTTCCTACTCCTCCCTTAGAGTTGAGGTCGAAGGCCATCGTATCAGTCTTGTACTCGATTCCAGAATCCTTCACTTTCTTGACAAATCGGGTGATATATTCTGGACCTGTCAGATTCTCTTTGAAATAATGTAGTCCAAAGCCTGTGTGGATGCATTGGGGTAGAATGCCACCCAGATCTTCATTCCGTTCAAGGATCAGTATGGAGTCGATGCCGTTTTCCTTTGCTTCGATGGCGGCAGCTAAGCCAGCGGCCCCGCCTCCGATCACGATGATGTCTACTTCTTTCCTTTCCATCTTTCCAGATCACCAACCAGAAGCTCCTTGGATGGATAGAGCAAGATCTCTGATCCGCTTCCCTTCTTTGTCACATCTTCGACCGGTATCCCAAGTTCTCTTGAGAGTATCCTCGTGACGTGTGGAGTACAGAATCCGCCTTGACACCTCCCCATGCCGGCTCTTGTGCGATACTTGACCCCATCAAGCGTAGTGGCACCACGTCCTATGGCGTCCACTATCTCCCCTTCGGTTACCTGTTCACAACGGCAGACCACGTGTCCATAGCGAGAATCCCGGGATATTATGCTCGCCGCTTTGGATGGATGAAAATCACGGATTGGATGCTCAATGGGTTTTCTAAATGGGTTGAATCGGTCTTTCTCATCTAGTTGAAGGCCCTCCTTTTTCAGAATGTCTACGACCATCTCAGCGATCGCGGGTGCCGAGGTCAACCCTGGAGATTTTACCCCCGCTACGTTGATAAACCCTCGGGGCTCCTCATACGGTCTGATTATGAAGTCTCCTGTATCGGGCTCAGGACGTAGGCCAGCGAAACTCGTAATCACAGCACCGCGCCTCTTTGAAAGACTAGGAACAAGTTTGCAGGCACCGTCCAACACCTCCCTCATCCCTGAAGAGGTGACCTCTGTGTCCATCTTACTCTCGACATCACGGGCATTAGGACCAACAAGAAGATTCTTGTCAACGGTCGGGGTGACAACGATGCCCTTACTGACGTGAGTGGGCATAGGGAAAAGGACATGGTTCACGAGTCCATCCAGCTCTTTATCATAGACGATATACTCGCCTTTCCTTGGGACTATCTTGAAATCACATATTCCAACCTTGGAAGATATTTCATCTGCAAATAGGCCTGCTGCATTGATTAGATACTCGGCCTCTATCGTCCCTTTCTTTGTTGTTACACCCTTCATCTCGCCGCACTTCACTACGATGTCCAATGCCTCAGTCCCTAGGAGAATAGAGACTCCGTTCTCCCTCGCGTTCTCGGATAAGGCTATGGCTCCCTCGTAAGGACAGATTATGCCAGCGGTGGGAGCGCAAAGTGCAGCAAGAGCATCAGGGTTCAGACTAGGCTCCATCTCTCGAAGCCTCCTGGAATCTATTATCGCCAGTTCGGGAACGCGGTTCTTTCTTCCACGAGCCAGCAACCTTTCCAGAATAGGTGTCTCCTCATCAGCCAAAGCAACAACAAGAGAGCCTATTCTTCTGTAAGGTATGCCCAGCTCCAAGGCGATCCTCTGCCAAAGCCAGTTTCCTCTGGGACAGAGCCTAGACGCTAAGGTTCCAGGCTTATCATCGTAACCGGCATGAATAATGGCAGTATTCGCCCTCGTTGGACTGCCAAAAGCTACGTCCACTTCCTTCTCGATCAAGAGAACCCTCGCCTTGTACTTGGACAATTCTCGCACTATCGCTGTGCCGACAATACCGCCACCAATTACCAGTATGTCAGTCTCCACCCACCTCACCTCCAAGAAGCCAACCTTTTGTGAAGGCCCACGTGGACCCTTTAGCGGTGACTCCGGTCGATGGCTTCCCCGACTTAGTCTCCGTCTCTACAGAGTCAGAGTTATAACATGCCAAGTCACATAAAGCTTCTTCCTTCGTCAATCCTAATCGCGTTTGGCTCTACCTCCACGAACACGTTACATCGCAGCGGCCAAGATGATCTTCTTACCCTCCGTGTCAATCAAGGTGAGTACGACTACACCGGCAAACCCTACTGCAAGATCTGACATTTTTGTCATCTACAGCTTTGTTTCTCTATCGCAGAGACTACCGATAATGTTCGTGTTTTTCACGACATTATGAATCTGTTTCTTTATTGGAAGAAGGGTTTTAGGGGCACTATCTTATTAGTACCTTGAATTGCTTCTGATATTCGATCAGTGGCTTCACCTATTCCATCCTTTCTTTCCAAAATAACCTTTTTCTGCTCGTAAGAGGCTAGGCTGGTTCAAGGAAAGAGGCTGAAGTGCCTAGTGCCTCTCCTCATAATGTGTTCATGTCGGCTCGATGTGTTCACCGTCTGCCAGTTTGCGTTCTAGAGTTGCTACCCTAAAGCTTGTGTTGATCCTCGGTAGTTCTCCCTTGTGGAAGAAAAGCAGAACATCCGCCAGTCTTCTTCCTCGCGCCCTGCTTAGGACTGTCATCAAGTTCTGGCTAGGCAAGTGGCCCTTGAGAGCAATCTTTATCTTTTTCTGACTTTTACTATCCTCGTGAGCGTGCTTTCGGACAGATTCCTCCCCGGCCTCTCCTTTCCGGTTCTCATTGTACCATTTGAATATCTCGTGACGACGAATCTGACCATCTCCGAGTTTAGGAGTGTTGTTTGGGAAGGATGCGTTACTTCCCTCCCTCTTGCTTTCAGCAAGATATGTTGGGATCAAAAGAGAGATGCAGGGAGTTGGGAGACTACTTCAAAAGCGTCGGGAAGGAAGAATGAATACCTTGAAAGAGGATTCAAAGATCTCAAGAATCGGACCATTTGGGGTGATTGAATGACGAACTCTTTAGATATCCGGCTGGTCAAAACTAGGAAGGAGCTTGAGGAGGTTTTGAGATTAAGAAAGACCGTGTTTGTTGAGGAACAAGATGTTCCTAAAGAGATAGAGTTCGATGGTTTGGACCAGAGACTGGAACATGTCATAGTCAGGCTCGATGGCAAAACAATAGGATGTGCAAGAATAAGACCTATGAACGGAAAAGTGAAGTTAGAGAGAATAGCGATTTTGAAGGAACAAAGAAACAAGGGATTTGGCAAAATGCTGATGCAGTATCTGATTTCCCATTGCAGACAGATAGGTGCAAACGAGATAGTAATACATGCCCAGCATCACTTGAGAGGCTTCTATGAAGATTTCGGCTTCAAATCAAAAGGACAACCATTCATGGAAGCTGGCATCAAACATATTGAAATGCTTAGGGTGCCATAGGCTGAATTCACCTTCAACTTACTATTCTTAGCAGGAGCATATGGTGATGTTTCAGGGGGCCTTGTTGTCTACGGAGACACCCATGGCCCTTCTTCCTCCAAAGGAAAGAGTTAAGATGCTAAGCAAGCTCAGGGACTACGGCTATGCTACTCTGCCTGCAGAATGATGAGGGTATCATGAACAAGTGAGAAACGACGCCGCAAGTGTAAGTAGTAACAAGCCAGAGAACAAACCACTGAACTGGGTTGGGATTTAGAAGGATACATGTTGAAAAAGAAATCTGTCGCCTATTCAGGGATTCTTCTGATTACTTTAGGCTCTATCTCTCTTGTTTTTGAACTGTGGTATGCATTGGTTTTTGGAATAATCTTAGATATACAATATTTCACACGTCCAGAACTTAGCGGAGACCTCTTATGGCTTATCAGTGTAAGCTGCTCAATGGTAGTATTGGGGTCAATTTTCATACTTTGGGCATACAAACTTCCGAAAAACTAGGATACAAGCATCGCCCCTTCTGGCAGCAGAACTCGATCTTCGTTGATCAAGGTTTCAAGGTTTCTCTTCCGAATCCAGCCCATGGATCAAAAGCAGTTCTTCCCATACTTCTCCGTTAGCTTGTGCTGTCAACACTCTCTCTCAATTTCTTATAGGTGTCTCTGATGCGGTCTCTTATCCACTGGGAGACATCGTTCAAGGCTGGTGGATGAACTAGGAACACGTGGATATCCGATGGTAGTTTTGGTTGGATCCGGATTCGGTTCTCGTCTTTCATTAACAGAATTCCAGCTTCTCCATCCTTGAGAGTCTCATCTATCTGCTTTAGGATATACTCGCCTCGCCTCTTTTCTGCTTCAAGATAGAAGTTCTGGATCTTCTCTGCTACTTCGGGGGTTCTGACTATTGACAGACACACGCCCCAATCCATGTATTCGCCAAACAACCTTTTTTCTTCTAGGGCTATGAGCTCGGCCCCCTGGCTTATCTCGGACTCCACTAGTTCATGGCTCCTCTTGTTTTGTTGCTTGATTGATTCTAAGCTATCTTGATCAGCCGAATAGATTGACTCGTGGTAGATCTTGGCTGCTCTGCCAACTTTTCCCAGCTTCTCAATGTGCTCTTTCACTTCGGTCCAGTACGTATCATACAGCTTCTGGTAGTCTTCTGGAGCATCCTTTCCCGAGAATACAAGAGGCACACAATACAGTTTCCTACCTGCCGCGTACTTTTGCACTGACGGCTTCTCTATTCTACCCAGCTTCTTCTTCGACATTTCAACCACATTTATTATAGTAGAAGGACTAGCTTAGACTTGCATGTCCTACTAGTAAGAAATAGTTTTCTCCATATTACTTTTCCCATTTACCTATTCTAGTGGCAAACTTCAGCCTTTGACTACGATCAAGCCCATACAGGAGGAATTCAAGAAAAAACCGCAAGACTCCAAGCTGTCCCCAAGGCTTAGTGTGCCCGAACAAGTCCTATCGCCATTGGCACTCTGGCAATGTCATCCATTGCGCCAGAAGCCTGAGAAAGGTTGGTAACACGTCATCAGATCAAGAGAAGCAGAACGGGAAAACCACGAGCAACCGAACAACCGCAATGGCATAAAGAACAAAGCCCAACACGTCAAAAAGCGCGCAAGGTTCTTCCGACCCACAAAACTCCTTATGCTGAGCGGGATTTGAACCCGCAACAAACGGAGACACCATCCACCTAATAACCTTCTTCAACGAAAAACTCAGGTATCAGCTCAGAAACTTGGCAACCTTGTCAACTGATTTTCAGAATCGGGGCGTTAAGATATGGCAGGCCATCCAAGCGCGACTGCTGTCATTAGCTTCCAAGACTTTCTAAGACGACGTTTCAAAGCATCTAGTGCACAATAGATGTCACCAACCCAAACAGTTCCTAATCCTAGTCTTCTGAAGGGTTCAAAAGCGCGCTAGAGGATAATGATAGAGGACCAAAGTGTGGTTCACAGCATTCCAAAGAGTAAGGAGAGCAAAAAGCAAACTCTGATCAAGTTGGCCGATCGAACATCCATGTCATCTGCCCCTTGTCCTTCTCGCTGTCAGTTCATTCAAGTATTCTCTTTTCGCTTTCCTGCTCCCGGGGTGGCCTTCACTCTTTACTGCAAAGTCTTTCGCGTGGAGAATCACTACATCGTAGTTAGAGTTGCCGCTTCCAAACAATGCATGGTTGGCACCGAATTCTAGCGTAGTCATGGCAAACCAGACGTTTTTCCAACTAAGACGTTGATATGTTGAAACCTAACCGTCCAACCCACCATCTCCCATGAATCTCTTTGAAATAGCAAAGAAAATTGACGCATGGCTGAGAACCGAAAGATTCGCGAAGATAGGATTTGGCACAACAACCACACGTAAGGCTCCTGTTGTTAGGAGAAGTATGAGAGAGATAACCCAGTTTTCTCCTGAGAAGTATCTCTTCGTGCTGAACCTGCTTTAGATATGTTTCCGGCAAGTTGAGCCTCTTAATTTCTTTATGTTACGGAATAGTCTCAAACTAGAAGGAAATCGGAAAGTTTTCTGATGGAGCATCCAAGTAGATGCCGAAAAGACGGGCAAGCGGAGCAGGTGGAAAATCCTTCTAGGACATAAAAAAAAGGCTTTTATGAGTAAACAGTCATAAACCTAGGCTAAGAACTCGGTAGGGTGTGAGTACGTTATGATAGTTTCTATCGAGGGTCTAACTAAGAGCTATGGGAGTGTCGTGGCTGTGGATGGCCTCTCACTAGAGGTCGAAGAAGGAAACATTATGGGTCTAATAGGTCCTAACGGAGCTGGCAAAACGACCACAATAAAGGTTCTCTTGGGACTTCTTAGACCTGACCGAGGCAAGGTGGAGGTTTTCGGCGAAAACCCTTGGGACAACGCTGACATAAGATCCAGGATTGGAGCTATCTATGAAAAGGCAAGTTTTCCTCGTCACCACAAGGTCTTGGATTACCTTGAGAAGACATGTAGGATTTTTGGATTTCCTGAATCTAGGGCGAAAGAGATGCTGGAGATTGTTGGGCTTAAAGGAGTCGATAATAGGCAGATCAAGGGCCTTTCAGCTGGTATGCTCCAGAAGTTTTCGATAGCCCAAGCGTTGATGCATAAGCCAGAGTTTGTCATAGCCGACGAGCCCACAGCACACCTAGATCCCCAAGCCAGATCCGATATTCTAAACTTGATTCTGAGACTTCACCATGATGAGAAAGTGACGTTCCTCATCTCCTCCCACATTCTGTATGAACTGAGCAGAGTCTGCGATGTAGCGACCATAATAAACGGGGGTAAGGTTTGGGGTCAAGGACGCCTCATAGAGCTTCTTGAGAAGACTGGAGCCGGAGCCACAAGGATCTCAACAGACAAGCCTGAAGCCCTTGCCAAAGCGGTAGAGGAGTTAGGCTACGTGAGGCGACTGGAGGTAGATGAGAGAGGCATATCTGTGCTTGCAGCCCAGGGATTCCGCGAACAGCTCTATGATGATGTTCTAAAGCTTGCAAGAAAAGTTGGAGCTAATATCTATGGGATAGAAAGCGGAACAGCCTCCTTAGAGGAACTCTTTAAGGTTGCTACCAAACTAGGCGCGGAAGGAGGTGCCTAGAATGGGTAAGGCGAGGACCTTCTTGGAGGTTTTCGCGTCCGCCCTAAATGAGGATTTTAGATTTCCGGCTCTGGAGATCATTGTTTCCATTCACACTGTAGGAATTTTCATTATTCTTTGGGTGAGTACTGGAAGTGGCCCAGGAGCCCAGCCTGGCCTGGTCTTCCAGATCCTCCAACGCGGAAGCCCTGAAGCGGTCAAAGCCATCATAGTTTCCAGTTTAGCTGGGTTATGGAGCTTTGTCTTTACATCACCGATCTTTGGAATGCTTATCTTAAAGAACATAGCCTACAGCCTTGGGAACGACCTAGAGAGGGGAGTGATACAAAACGTTCTTTCCTATCCTTTGAAGAGAAGATACATTCTCACGGCTAAGCTTTTGTCGTCTGTTGGGGTCGTCTATATGCTTATGTTAGGTATCCAAATCTTTGAGCTCTTTATCTTAGTCCCCGATACAGTCTCTCAAAACATTGGATTCGTTCTCCTCACCTTCATGGCGGCTCTCAGCTATCCGCTTTTAGTGACCGGCCTTGTGTTGTTGTTGACGCTTTTATTCAAGAGGGGAAGTATAGCCCTGTTTACTGGGATTGGCCTATACTTTTCGATCTCAGTCGTCATGCTGCTCCTAATAACGATGGCCGGCGTGACGAGCTCCGATATTCCACTCAAGATAGCTGCAATCCTCTTCCCCGGAATAGCCCTAGGATCACACTATCAATATGGCCTAGATCCTTCAATAAGTAAACTTTGGACCCCGAGTTTCGATGAATCTCTCTTCTACATTGGAGCCGGCTATGCTTTGGCGTTTTTTGTCCTCGCCATGGGATACTTGTACTTCGAGAGGAGACTGGAAATATGAAGCCTAGAGTGTTCGTTCTGCTCGGAAGAATTGGTTCAATACTGCTGGCTACAGGATTAGCTCTCGGTCTAGTCTGCGTAATTCCTGCAACTTCTGGACCAACCATTGAACCTAGGTGGACTTCACGGCCCATGACATGGACCCCTTATTCTCATCCACAATACTCGCCTAGCAACCCTCAGAAAGGTGTTCGCATGTCAGTGACTTCCAACAGTAGCTTACAGATATATGTGCTCGGCACCCACTCTCTACAATTGAGGGAATGGGCTTTATCGTGGGTGAAAGAGCATTTCCCTTCGCTTAATGCCAGTCAGGCCTACTGGGCTACGCTAGATATGTCGGTTTTAGAGGCCTATTTGCAGACACATCCAGAAAATGTCATGCTTAACGAAGGTGTGAAGGGGGAGTGGTCCTTCGAATTCTTCCCCCCAAATGTGACCAATGTAACCATAGTGGTCTCTAACCCTTCCCTTGCGCCGACTAGTGTAGATATGAAGACAACACCAATAGCAACCTTGGTGCCGAGACAACGTGCTGTCACAATCACAGAAGTACTTTTCGCGACGGGCATAGTGTTAGCACTCCCACGAATAGTCCAAAAGAGCAAGAATCGCGCTAGACCTCTTTGAGGCCCCGTTGCAATCTCTCTATTCGTTGAGCGGTACAAAATTGCTTGGCCATTGATGTCCATGCCGATGCTGTTGTTCCTTACCAAGCTTCCCCTTCAGAAGGTTGCTGAAGAACTCCCTAAGATAAGCCTTTATGCCGGTCGACGCCTTCCAGATCTCGTCCTTCCAAACCTTAAGATACATGAAACAACCCTCCAAGCATAAAGCCTAGAGGAAGACATATCCATAAACTAAAGAACAAAACTTACTTACACATCTATTGACTGTGACGAAAGCGAAACGCGAACACAAGCAATATGAAGAAAAGGAGCAGGCAGACCTTAACGAGTCTGAAGGATCAAAAGATTTATAGCAAGGCCAGCCAGATTTTTTCCTGCCGGGAAACCCAACCTGCCAAAACCCCCTAGGCCACAGAAAAATCGAGAACACCTTGATCTACATCCAACTTGAACATGCATTGTTCCAGGACATGACAGACGAGTACATTTGCAAGGTAGCCAAAAACCTTAAGGAAGCCACGGAGCTAATAGAAGCCGGATTCCAATATGTGACCGAAATGGACGGCTGCAAACTCTTCAGGAAACCGAAAACATCTTTCCTAGGGTCGCCGTCTGGGCAAATGGGGTCGTCGGCTAGCTTGGTCTAGGCTCCGAGCCTCGGGCGCTCGGGACCCCGGTTCAAATCCGGGCGACCCCATCAAGAATTGCGCATCACTTTGCAGCCAACGGTTTCCGAAATCGCTGAAATCGGACCAGACACCTTCTGCTGCCTAAGTGAATGCTTTAAGGCGGCGTTTCGGCTCTCATGACTGTTGAAAGGCTAACTCGTGGCGAACGCCCTTGCGGGATTCGTCACAAGGATCTTGCTGATCAGACTTTGGTCAAAGCCGCTTTTCAGCAGTAGTGGAACGAAGTGTCTAATCAGGTAGCTGTAGCCCCGAATGCTACCTCCCCGGGGTTCCCCGACGCGGTACCAACCAGCGTCCTGTGAAAGGAGAATCTGATCCCCAAAACCCTTTTCTACCATGAGCTTCAGAAACTTCACGGTTCTTTCAGCGGTTTCGGCTTTCAAGCCGTCGTATTCAACCCAAGCACCTTGACTTGCGATCTTGATGTGGAAGCTCGTGTCCGGCTCGGCATCACAATGGACGACAATCAGCCTGTCAGGGTCTAGCCGCTCCTCGCTAGTGACCTCAAGCAGGTGCATGGCGGCAATGCCGCTGGCAGTGTGGCAGGCGATGACCGCGCCTGTCGATTTGCTGCAACGAGCAGCAGCCCTCACAATCTTCTCTTGAACAGGGACTATCCGGTCGGGGTTGACAGCGATCTTTATGAAACCAGCTTTGACAGCCGTCCCGTCGATCCCCTTCTCAATCTCACGAATCCATTGATCCGCCAGTAGATCGGCTGAATAGTCGAAGGCATATTTTGGAAGATAGGGTTCCTTGTAGAGCCCAGTATTGGTC
>Ga0129298_10001293_pt1 | contig 10494 bp, 14 predicted proteins | sample I19B2metaG_FD_94707 | JGI IMG/M metagenome (GOLD analysis project Ga0129298, IMG submission 94707) | Lake sediment bacterial and archeal communities from Gulf of Boni, Indonesia to study Microbial Dark Matter (Phase II) - ​I19B2 metaG | ecosystem: Environmental > Aquatic > Freshwater > Lake >...
GGGGAGAATCCCTAGGCGAAGTATCCGACAGGAAACGGATAATGCCAGGAGCGGTCGAATCCTTTTCGTTGTCGCTCAACATTCCGAGTTCGCTCGCGGAGAGAATAGACAAGGCAGAAATTCAACTCGAGATCAGAACTTTCTTTGACCTGGTCGGTTTCTCAGTGTCTGTGCCTTTTCCGTTCAAGGTGGGATAGAAGATGGTCTCGAAAAAGAAAATACTAATCGCGTCTATGGCGTTCATTTTCCATGCAGGACTCCTCGTTATCCTTCCATTGGTCCTGTCCCATTTCATCCAACAAAACGACACAATGCTCGAAATGATGAATCTGCTAAAGAAGATGGCCAATATCGACATAAGTGGGATTCCTGTTTCCATCGCAATCGCCGGAGCTGTAATAGCGGTCGCCTCATTGATAGCAGATCTGACCGAATCGTCCTCATTAACGAATCTCGTTGCCAAAACTATCTCATCCCTGTCCTCTCTCTTGATATTCGTGTTGCTCATAGGATTGGGAGATATCAGCTCGATCGGGTACGTGTCAAGAATCACTAGCATGGAACAGGCAAGTATTGGATTCGTCCTCGACCTGAGGTTCTTCGCGATTGCGATGATATTAGCTGTTACAGCCGGGATTGTTGTTGGGTGCGTGCAGTATCTGGTCTCAAGAAGAGAAATGACCAGACAGACTGGAAACCAACATTCGAATTCCGCGAATGAGGTCGCGCGCTTGGCTCAGATCTGTTCTACACTCATCCCAATTTTGATCGGCCCGGAATCCAAACCGGGTGAAATGGAGAGGAGTCCAGCTCCTGATCCTCCAAAAGCTTGAATATGCTGCCGAACATGAGAGGGTCATGGATGTTCTGAATCTTATCCGAAAGAGACGTAGCGTTAGGAAATTCAAGACCAGAAGAATCCCGGAAGAGAAGCTTCTTGCGATTCTAGAGGCGGGTAGATTCGCTCCCTCCGGAGCTGACAGACAACCATTATTGATGATAGTAGTCGATGACCGAGGCCTCAAATCACGAATAAGGGAGAAATCCGAGGAGGCCGACCGAGAATGGAGGCAACAAGCTCCTCATTGGTTCAAGGTCTGGGCAAAGGGGGCAGGCATTTCACCGGAGAAGGATTTCCTGACATCTGCCCCATTATTGTTGTGTATCTTCGGGGATTGCACGGCTCCTTACTGGTTGGAGTCTGTCTGGATAGCGATAGGATATATCACATTGACAGCAACGGAACAGGGGTTAGGGTGCCTGACCTACACCCCGGGTGAAATGGAATTCCTGAACCCATTGTTGGGCGCACCAGGGCATTTCAAGCCAGTGGCCATAATCCCTGTTGGTTTTCCAGCAGAGAGCCCTTCCTATCGGAGAAGGAGAAGAAGGACCTTACGGGAGTTCGTTCACGTAAACCGATATGGTTTCCGAGGGGGTATCCCAGAGACGCTTGATCTCAAGCACGCTTAGGAGGCTAGCATGAGGAATCTAGCAAAACCTCTATGAAACGTGTCTGTACGAGCTAACTTCGACCCCGACGAGCTTGTATGATTCTGTATATGGTCTATCTGCATAAGACCTAAAAGCAGAGAGCTCAATCTCGGTTGAGAGGTGAGAATCGGTTGGATTTAACTTGGTTATTCTTGATTCCACTGGCACTCATAGCTGCTTTTCTGTTGACCGGGCTTAGAATTCTTCTGGAATATCAGAGGGCAGTGGTATTCAGGCTTGGCCGGTTCAAAGGAGTCTCTGGCCCAGGTGTGATCTATTTCGTTCCTATATTGGAGGAAATTAGGACCGTTGACATGAGGATCAGGACTGTAGATATTCCTCGCCAAGAGGTCATGACCAGGGACAACATCTCCGTTCTCGTGAACGCCGTCGTATACTACAGGGTCGAGAGAGCAGAGGATGCAGTGATAAAGATAGAGAACTTTGAATACGCAGTCAGGCAATACACGCAGACAGCCTTGAGAGACGTCATCGGGAATTCTGAACTCGACATGGTTCTGACAGAAAGGGAAAAAATAGCTGGGAGCATAAAGGAGATAGTAGATGCCGAGACTTCTGGCTGGGGCATAGACATCGCTTCAATAAAGATGCAGGAGATCGAACTCCCTGCAGAGATGAAGCGGGCCATTGCGAAGCAAGCAGAGGCGGAAAGGGAGAGGAGGGCTATGATCATAGCTGCCGAAGGCGAGTTGACTTCCTCAGAGGACCTGAAGAAGGCTGCGGAGAATCTTGCAAAAAGTCCAATTGCAGTTCACCTGAGGACCCTGCAGACTATAAGGGACATCGCGGCAGACCCTTCGGAGAAGATAGTTCTCTTCCTTCCATCAGATATAAAGGAGATGTTGAAGAAATTCACCGCGGAGTAGGCGATGACGGATGCTGGATGAAAAGACCCGGTACCTACAGGTAGCCTTCAACGATGATCTATCGTCAGTAGAGAGAATTCTCCCGACTATACCGAGAAACGACAGGGTGCTCATTGAGGCTGGGACGCCGTTCGTGAAGAGGGAGGGCACCCGTGGAATAATGAAAATCGGGGCTCTTTGGGGCGGGAAGGTAGTTGCGGATCTCAAGTCGATGGATGGTGCATTGGAGGAAGTTGAACTTGCCTATGAAGCTGGGGCCTCTGCAGCGACAGTCTTGGGCGCTTCTCCGATTGAAACCGTAGACCTCTTCATAAAAACCTGCAATGAACACGGCTTAGACTCGATGATAGACATGATTGGTGTTGAAGAGCCCCTCAGGATATTGAGGAGTCTGAAAAAGCCGCCTAGGGTTGTGGTTCTGCATCGGGGGAGGGATGAGGAAACGACAAGGGGCAAGGCGATAAAGTACAGGCAGATAAACAAGATAAGGAGCAAGTATGACGTCCTCATTTCTGCAGCCGGAGGCGTTGATCTGAAGGAGGCGAGAAGTGCTGTCTTCAATGGTGCCAACATCGTCATGGTTAACATTGTGACTTCCGAGGACCCTTGGACTGGGATTAGGTCGAACGAGAATGTAGCTGAAATGGTAACTCAACTCCTCAAGGCAATCGAGTAACGTCGCATGCGCCTACCTGGTTGCCGGAAGAAAAGGATTCGAGGGAGCCCTCATGAATCACAGAATTCGCGGCAATGGTTCGGGCATCCCTTCTTCTTACGCCCGCTTAGACAGCGAAGATTTATAACGAGTTTTCAAGAGATTAGCCGTTCCCATGGAAATTGCGATTACTTCTTTGTCGGATGAGAAGATGAGTTTCAAGTGGAGTGGAACCACTCCTTCGCTTGTAAATTGCCTCAGGAGGACGATTCTTTCAGAGGTGCCGACGTTGGCGATAGAGGATGTAGTGGTGGACGAGAATGGAAGCCCTATGAGCGACGAGCAGATCGCGCATATTTTGGGCCTTGTTCCCCTTACGACCCCGAAGGACAAGTATGTCTTCCCTGAGAATTGCGAGAAAAAGAGGGAAGATCAGAAGTGCAGAGCCACCCTTTCATTGGACATCATGGCTTCAGAGGAGATCAAGAACCTGACTTCGGGGAACCTAACAAGCGATGATGAGGAGGTCAAGCCAGTTACAGATAAGATACCAATCACTAAGATCGGGCCAAATCAGAGAATCAAGCTGGAGGCGTATGCGGTTCTCGGAAATGGAAGGAAACATGCAAAGTTTCAGCCAGTTTCAACGGTATTCTATAGGTTTCAGCCGGTCTTGGAGATAGATCTTGAAAGGTGCGATCAATGCGCGAAATGTGTTGAGGCATGTCCTAAGAAGGCAGTCACAATGAGCGAAGACAAGACGGCCATAGTTGACCCAGAGCTATGTACTCAATGCGATGAGTGCGTGAAGGCGTGTCCTCAAGATCCGCCTGCCGCGAAACTGGCCCTCTCTCAGAATAGTGTTGTATTCTCAATTGAGTCAACCGGTGCCATCCCGTCCGGGCGAATACTTGATGAAGCGCTCACAATAATGGGAGAAAAGTTCAATAACATCAGGGAAAAGCTCGAGGAAGGCGTGGAGGCAGTTGAGTAATAGGAAGCTCTCCCGAAGGAGATGGAGTGCTCATTTGCTCGCGAAGAAGCACTCAAAGGGGGGTGGGATCTGGAAAGTGGTTTCCAAATACATGATCCTCCCAAGGAAGGACATTCCAGCTGTGAATCTATCGAAGATATCAAGATTGTCATCGGCCGGTGATCAGATACTTGTGCCGGGAAAGGTGCTTGGCTCGGGGAAGCTTGAACACGCCACACAGGTGGCAGCATTCTCATTTTCGGTGAGTGCCGTGAAGGGAATAACAGAGGCAGGTGGAAAGGCGCTCACCATTGAGCAGCTCATTCAGGCAAATCCAAAGGGCAAAGGGGTGAAGATAATTGTCTGAGAACGAAAGGAAGCTCGTTGATGCTTCGAATCAGATCGCGGGCAGACTTGCGAGTAGGATATCCAAGCTTCTGCTGCAGGGGAACAGGGTTGATGTCATAAATATCGAGAACGCTGTTCTTTCCGGAAAGCCCGCGAAGTTAGCGGAGAAATTCCAAGAGTACCTCGAGAAGGGAAGTCTGATCAATCCGAGATATGGACCGATACACTATAGGAGGCCAGACATGCTCTTCAGGAAGATGGTGAGGGGAATGCTCCCGAGGAGAAAGAGGAAGGGGATGGACGCGCTCGCCCGTCTTAGGTCATATATAGGTCACCCATCCTCAGTAAAGGGAACTCCGATGAGGTTTGAGGATGCTGATGTGTCACGTCTTAGTGGTGATTACACAACCCTTGGGGAGCTTGCATCTCGATTCTCAAGATGGAGGCAGGAGCGGGTGACCACGTGAGATGCCACCGGCAAGAAAATTACCAATAGTCGTCGCGGCCAGAATCAAGACCGCTATGGCTAGGGCAACGTTCAGGCCCGGCACTGGCAGGGTCCTAGTGAACTCGCAGCCAATAGAGGTCTGGGGAACCAAATTGCAGAGTGAAATAGCATCCATTCCATTGAAGATCGTTTCAGATAAATTCAAGGAGGTGGACGTTTCAGTGAAGGTTAAGGGTGGCGGATGGACCGGGCAAGCAAGGGCAGTCATGACAGTGCTTGGGAGGGGAATAGCCAGGTGGACGAGATCCGTCACCATCAAGAAGGATCTGACATCTTATGATCCACATATACTCTCCGGTGACCCGAGGACAAAGGAACCGAAGAAGTTCGGTGGTCCGGGATCGAGGAGGAGATTCCAGAAGAGTTACAGGTGATTTGCATGATAGTGCCTGTTAGATGTTTTACATGCGGGAAACTGGTCGGAGACAAGTATGATGAATTCGTCAAGCGCGTGAAGGGTGGGGAAGATGCGGAGAGGGTTCTGGATTCCTTGGGACTTGAGAGGTTCTGTTGCAGGAGGATGCTGATTACGGCCTATGAGTACATTGACGAGGTCATGGCCTATACGAAGGGGGTGAAGCGGTGAGAATGGCTGAATTCGCAATTTCTCCCGGCAAAGATCTGCTTGTCCCAGCCACGGACTATCTCTATGCGGCAGCTCACATAGGGACGAAAGTTGCGACGAAGGAGATGAGGAGATTCGTGAAGATACTAACAGCTGATGGGTTGAACCTCATAGACCTTGAGGTATTGGATGCGCGCCTGAGGATTGCGGCAAAGGCCCTTGCAAGATCTGACCCCCAGAAGACGGTTGTGGTATCGAGCAAGGAGTATGGGACCAAACCTGTTGAGAAGTTCTCCGAATATACAGGAATCAGATCGATAGCTAAGAGATTCCCACCGGGCATCTTCTCCAATCCGATGACCAGGTACTACTCCCCGGCTTCCATGATATTGGTAGTTGATCCTAAGATGGACGAGAAGGCTGTCATTGAGGCTTCCCTTGTCAGAGTGCCAGTCATGGCCCTTTGCGATACGGACAACTCCTGCTCAAACATTGATTTTGTTGTACCTGTGAATAACAAGGGCAGAAGATCCTTGGCTCTGATTTTCTGGATTCTCGCGCGTGAGATAAACAGATCCCGAGGCACTATATCCCGTGACGGAACTCTACCGGAGCAATATTCTGCCTTCGAATATCCTGTGGAAGAAGTTGCCGAGGAAACTCCTTAACAAACAAGTAGTTGGTCAAGGTGAACTAGAGGCGCCCGGAGCGGCTACCGGTGACTCGTAGATACGCTGTCACTTACCTTGATTCAATAAACAATGTATGGTCCTATCTCGTGCTTTTAGATGATGGTAATTGTGGATCTCAAATATCCCTCGCGACAAGGCGAAATCGGTGGATTGATCGCTACCCGGGAACCTGAACTAACGTTATCCTTTTATTTTCTTATCGGCCCGCCTATGGTAAATCAATCAGCTTAGTGATGGAATGTAGATGAATAGGAGACATAGGAAATCGGGGAACCTGATTTCGGGGGAGGATGAGATTGCGAGGTAGCAGGACAAGACACCCGGCTATTGCAGGGACTTGGTATCCAGGCTCAAGGGCGTCGTTGATTGAAGAGCTGAAGTCACTATTCCTAGGAAAGCTCGGTCCGGGTCACATTCCGGATCTGGCTGAATACGACCGGAACCTTCTTGGCCTCATTTCACCTCATGCTGGTTATGTATATTCCGGACAATCAGCGGCCTGGGCCTATGCTGAGGCTGCGGCACACGGGCCAAGGGACCTCGTGGTTCTCGTGGGGCCCAATCATCGGGGTGTTGGATCAGGCATTTCGTTCCCTGAATCCGAGATCTGGCAGACTCCCCTCGGGGAGGTTAAGATAGAGACGACAGTTGAGAAGGAGATTGCAGGGCAATTCAAATCCATAGACTTCGATGAGATGGCTCATAGAGAAGAGCATTCGCTAGAGATTCAATTGCCCTTTCTTCAGTTCATCTATGGTGATCATTTCAGGCTAGTTCCCATAAGTATCTGGTTGTATGATCTCGAGCTTGCAAAGGGCCTGGGCTCGGCTATAGCAAAGGCAATCAAGGGCAGTCGTTCGTTGGTAATAGCCTCAAGTGACATGTCGCACTATGTTCCATCGGAGATAGCTTCTGAGAGGGATTCATTGACGCTCAAGAGAATCTCTGAACTCGACGAGGATGGGACTTGGAATGCGAGCCAGAAATATGAATCGCTCTGCGGCTCTGCCCCTGTTGTTGCCGCAATAAGGGCAGTGAAGGAACTGGAAGCGAAGAGGGGGAGAGTTCTCAAATACTATCATAGCGGGGACGTGACTGGGGATAATTCTGCAGTGGTCGGATATGGATCAGTGGCGTTTGAGTGAAAATGAACAAGATAACTCATGCTGATGCCCCTACTAAGGTCATCCTCTCAGGCGAACACGCGGTCGTTTATGGTTTTCCCGCGCTCGTCATGGCACTTGATCTGAAAGTAGGTGCAACCACTGAACTCACTGATAGGGAGACCATAGTTGTCACGTCGCCTGAATTGGGAACCTATGAGATCGACGTGAAGGCTTCAACGCGGAGGGGAGATCAGCCTCTGATGGCAGCGACAGAGGTGGCCGCCCATGTGAAGAAAAGGATTGGCGGCGGAGGAGGACTCAACATTAGGACATGGGGCAATGCACCGATAGCTGCTGGCATAGGTTCATCTGCCTCGTCGTTTGTGTCAGTCGCTAGCTCATGTTTCAACGCCTTGGGCCATGAGCCGACTAAGCAAGAGGTTTTCGAGGCAGCAATGGTCGGTGAGAGGATTGTTCATGAGAATCCGAGCGGAGTCGATGTTGAGATCGCGATATCCGGGGGCGTGATAAGGTATGCCAAATCCAAGGGGTCATCAAAATCTCCCATAGGAGCCCAGATCCCTCTCCTTGTGGTGAACACTGGGGACCCCAGAAGAACAGGGGACATGGTTGCGAAATTCAGAATGGCCCTTGAGAACGGAGGCGAAACAGCTCAACTTTGGTTGAATCACATTGGACTTCTCACGGCTCAGATCGAGAAGGCCTTGGAGACGGAGAATCTTCAGTTAGCTGGAGCGCTCATGACATCGAATCACCTTGCACTTTCCTTCTTTGGGATGTCGACTCCACATCTCGACAAGATTGTGTTTGAGGCGAACAAATTGGGAGCGCCTGGTGCTAAGCTTACAGGGGCAGGTGGAGGAGGTTCGGCCATAATACTCGTCACCGAGGAGGTCTCAGATAAGATCAATAGGAGGATGAATGAGATCGGATATCAATCATTTAAGGCCAAGCTCTCGAGCATTGGCGTGAGGAGTTGGCAGGAATGAGGCCTATTGTGATCAAGCTGGGAGGAAGCGTCGTGACCAATAAGAATGTCCCATTCGAGGTCAATGACGGCTTGATTGAGTCTATTGCCAGGGAAATCTTTGCTTCAAACAGGCGTGATATAGTTCTCATTCACGGCGGAGGCTCAGTCGGACACTATGTTGCGAATAAGATAGGATTCGGTGCGGGCGTCCCCAGCAAACCCGAGTCGCTCGCTTACCTCCTTCTGGAAATGGACAAGCTGACAGCGAAGATTCTGTCTCATCTGGTGGAAAATGGCAATGCAGGTCTTTCTTTGCCGACGCATTCAATCGCGAAGATTGGAGTTGATGGTTCAATGGATTTGGATGTTGACGCCATCAGACTGTCCTTGACTTCCGGATTCATGCCGTTGTTGAAGGGAGATCTGGTGCTATCGGAAAATGGATCTCATAGGATAGTGTCAGGAGATCCACTGGCAGCGCGGATTGGCAAAGCACTTTTCGCCGAGAAGATCATAATGTGTATAGACCAGGAGGGAATGATAGGCAAAGACGGTAAGCTGGTGGAGGAACTTAGGCTTAGCCAACCATACGATGGCCTGATCTGGCCGGAGGACCCAGCCCGGACTGATGTAACTGGCGGCATGAAGGCTAAGCTTGAGTCGTTAGAGCAGGTTGTCCAGGCCGGAATACCAGCCTATCTACTTTGCCCCTCGAGAAGCGGAAGACTGCTGAATGCGATTTCGGGAAAACCATTTAGGGGCACGAGGATAGTATGGTGACCTAGGTTGAGTAGCATAGAGGAGAGGAAGGAGGAACATGTCAGGATTTCACTTGAGGGGGCTCCGTTTTCGAAGGGAATAACAACCGGTTTCGAGGAAGTCTTCCTTGTCCATGAGGCCATTTCTGATCTGGATTTTGACGAAATCAAAATCTCTTCCACGTTCGAGGACAAGGAGATCGGCTGCCCCCTCATAATATCATCCATGACTGGGGGCTTCCCTGGAGCTAAGGACATCAACAGGAATCTTGCAAAGGCAGCCGAAGCCCTGAAGATTCCAATGGGAGTTGGCAGTACGAGGGCTGGTCTTGCACTGGCTTCCTCAACAAGGGAAACGTACTCTGTGGTCAGGGAAGCTGCACCTTCAACTGTGATTATATCAAACATAGGCGCCCAGCAGCTGAGGGAAGGGGGCACCCAATTGGCAAAGGAAGCTGTCGACCTAGTAAAAGCAGATGCACTGGCCATTCATTTGAACAAACTCCAAGAAGTCGTGATGCCTGAAGGAGAACCGAAAATGAAGGGAACCAAGGAGAAGGTTATGGACGTAATAGAACAGCTTGATGTCCCATGCGTGGCCAAGGAAACCGGCTGCGGCATCTCAAAGGAGGTCGCTAAGGAATTGAAGGCCATGGGCTTTAGATACATAGACATAGCTGGCGCAGGAGGTACGAACTTCGCCGTCATAGAGACATATAGGGCAATGAAGCGTGGATTGACCGATAAGGTGGCCCTTGGCGATCTCTTCTCAGATTGGGGCATACCGACTGCAATAAGCTTGATCGAGACTAACTCTACCGGGTTGAAGATAGTAGCCTCCGGAGGAATAAAGAATGGGTTGGATGGGGCTAAGGCAATTGCACTGAATGCGGATTACGTAGGGATAGCGAGACCGATTCTTGAACAGGCAGTCAAGGGACATGAGCACGTCGAGAAGTGGATACTTGGATACGAATCGCAACTGAGGACAGCGATGTTCCTGACTGGAGCCCGAAATCTGGACGCGCTGAGGAAGAGGCCGGTAATACTGACTGGGAAAATTGGTCAATGGGCAATGCTAAGGGGATTCCAACCCTCTGCACTGGCCCAAAGAGGATTTACAACTTCAGTGCATTAGGAAAGATCGGGGCCATTTCTGTTGATGAGACCCAAATAACGTTGCAAACCAATGAGACGATGATCAAAAGCGACGCAAATGGATAGTTACCTAGCGCTTTGTTGGGCTTGGACTCTTGGCCCTCATTCTCGAAAGCCTAACAAGATGAACGTATTCAACATCGGTTACCATATGAATTACTCTTCTGTCTTTGTCGTTAACGAGATATAGCAGTAGAGTCTGATAGAGCAGCAGGGTGTCCTTCTCGAGTGAGATTGCCAGATCGAGTGCGGCAGCTAGGTCCTTTGGATCTAGAGCATCGCGATCGAGCTTTCTTAGGGAAGCCACAATGTCGAGGCTATCCAAAGCTTCTATGTACGATCTAGCCTTCTCCAGACCC
>Ga0129298_10001294_pt1 | contig 10489 bp, 12 predicted proteins | sample I19B2metaG_FD_94707 | JGI IMG/M metagenome (GOLD analysis project Ga0129298, IMG submission 94707) | Lake sediment bacterial and archeal communities from Gulf of Boni, Indonesia to study Microbial Dark Matter (Phase II) - ​I19B2 metaG | ecosystem: Environmental > Aquatic > Freshwater > Lake >...
ACTTTAATACCCCTAATTGCTCAAGCTCAGCTAAGGCATAGTGACCAGGGTTTGGTTTTGACGACTCAAGGGTTTCGTAGAGACCCTTGAGATAACCCTCCCTTTTAATCCTCTTTTCCCAGTCTCCCTTAGGATCAGCGAGAAATCGCTGATATCCATCCATGGGAGGCTCACCATACTCTGTCCATATGCCTCCCGGTCCTCTGAAGGGTCTAATGCCACTCTCAACTGATACACCAGCACCTGTCAAGCCAACAACGTAATTTGCGCTTAGCAGCAACTCCGCAGCAGCATCAATATCTCTCCTCAATTCTTCGCTGAACTCAGTCATTCCTTAACCCCCTTTGATTTTTAACGAGGCTGTTTAATTTTGATTTTAGCTTCAATTTTAGGTATTTTGGAAGCTATTCACCCCCAAAAATTTTCGTAGTGCTCCGATTTATCAGAGCTTTAGGCAGGTCTAAAGACCCGCACTACATTTCTAAACAGCCTCTTCTTACACCTCAAGCCGATTCTAAATCTCCACCCTCTATCCTCTGTAAGGTTGCTTCACCAATCCCAAAGTAATGAGCTATCTCGTGTTGCACTACCCTTTGTACTTCTCTGGCTATTCTTCTTTCACTTCGGCATCTGGCTTCAATAGGCTTCTGGAAGATGGTTATCTTATCGGGAGGCACCATACCATACCCTCTGCCACGCTTGGTGAGGGGCACACCCTCATAAAGTCCCAGCAGATTTTCACCGCGCCTGAGTCCCATTCTAGCCAGCTGCCTCGGGGTAGGCTTATCCGCTACTACTACATCAATATTTTCCAGCTTGTTCTGGAATTCCTCGGGTAACTCACTGAGGGCTTTAACAACTAGTTCCTCAAACTTTTCTCTGTCCACATTCCCTGAGCAAAAGTTCTTATCAAGAGGGATAATAGCTCTTTATTCCGAAAATAGATTTTCTTCCGTTCGCCCTGAGCTTGTCGAAGGGCGATTTACCCTATCCTTTGAATACTCGACCAAGCTGGACCAGTCTCCAGCAATCAATGCTTGCTTCTTTCTCCGTGACCATCCCTTCATTTGCCTCTCTCTAGCTAATGCATCCTCTCGAGTTTCAAATCCATGAGAATAAACAAGCCTCACGGGAAGTCTTTTGGATGTATAGCACTTGAAGAGGTTTTGCTCATGCTCATATAAACGCTTTTCCAGGTTATCGGTATGACCAGTGTAATAGCTCTTGTCAGCACATTCCAGTATGTAGACCCAAAAGCCCGTCATCGGTTGTTTCATCGCTCTCAGTCTGTCCTGAGCCTATCGAAGAACCCAGGATCGGCCTGTCCACGGGCCGTTCATGGTTCGACAAGCTCACCACGAACGGCGTCTGATACAATCTATTTTCATGATTCGCTGGTGGGCACCCGCCCACGAGGGTTTGCTTATTTACCTCCCCTTCGCTGCTTTTGGTGACTCAATAAGACACTTGCCGGTACTTTTCCTCGCTTTATAGCTCTACCCGACTTGAATCGGTTAAGGTTTAGAAAGCCCTTCCCTCTACTCATATCTCACCCCTCCTTATGCCAGACTGGGGTTAGCATAGCAATATCGGCAACCACTCCAGCAAGTCTGAGCGTAACTTCCTATATCTACACTGGGGGTGCAACCGCACTGCTTCCGCTGCGACTTATCCTTACCACCAGGGGCAGGCACATGCTGTGGATGTAGCTCAGTGAGAAATGCACCATCAATACAAGAAGATCTTTTAACCCCAGGCACCTTTAGCCACTGGTCTTGGGCACAACTAAAGAGGGAAATACCATAAGAGGAAGCTATTTCCACCAGGGAATATAGGGATTCTAGCTTCTGCTCATCATTGGGGTCAATAAATTCTATACCTGACTTCTCAGCTCGCCGCTGGCACTTTTTATACCAGGCAGCAAAGGAGAAGGTGCATCTCTTTACCCCAATTTGAGCTACCTTCTCAGCCAACGCTGGAAAGAGAGCTAGATTATTACACCCCTTCCCGTCATCATGCCAATAGATAATAGGGTCAAATCGCCAGTTGATACGCTCCGCACCAAACATATCAGCTAGATGACCCATCTGTTGAAGAGCCTGAAAGGGATGTGGAGCTCTGGGTTCAATGATAGAGCCACCCAGCCCGGTAATAGTTAAAAGAAAATATAAATTATAGACTTCTAACCGGGTGACCAATTCACTGTTAGAAAGCAAACGGCTAAAATCTTTTGACCATAACACGATAGAGTGCACTTTATCCAAATGCAGCGGAACAGAGACCTTACTACCATCCCCAGGTCGGGTATAAGTAACTTCACCGCAGTCAAGCTGCTCAAGCAGCCAGTCGCTATACCAGCGGGGAATATCCGTCCGCCTCGAGGCACTGATAACCAGTTTACTTCCTTCGGAAAAGGTCGAAGAACTTGTCTTCATACTCATCAAATAATCCCCATCTCCTCAGCTCTACTTCCAAATCAGTTACTTTAGACCGATCTTGCCTCGCTTCTTCAAAGAGCTGCTCAATTATATACCGGGTATGCCTGGGAACCCCGCTACGGTCTACATCGAGGAACCCCCTCACCCCCAGCTCCATCACATTGCGGCGCAGAGAATCTTGCGTTATATCATGAATAAATTTCATTAAGGAGACATCCCACATTTCATCCACACCTTTAATAATGGCGGCTAAGGGATTTCCCTCACGATCTATCTTTTGATTCAGGTTATAAACCACTGCCTCCATGGAGTTGGTCAAGATGTTGACCTCTGTAGGTTCATTCTTGTATCGATACAAAAGCCCAGGCTCATGAGGACCGTACTTCTCTAGCATATATTTAGCATATTCCTTCCCATGCTCAAACCCCTCGAAGAGATTCACCAGATAATAAGGGGTGACAATCTTTGGTCTCTCGGCAATCACCTTCCCCTCCCTGACTACTGTTTCCTCCCCCCTGCCTAGTAGCTCAACATACACTGGCTCAGTAACCAAGTAGTAATAGATACTGGTAATACCAAAGGTCGCCAGAGTCTGCTTAGGAGGTCTCAGTACCTCAGTATGTTCCACCGCATATTGAATCTTTTCCTCAGCTTCCATTCCATCTACCCTTAGGCAAAACCCTCTTCGCTCATCAAATCAAAATCTTAACTGCTTGGAAATTACGCTCTACCCTCTCCCTACCCTCGATAATGCCACCATACTCCGTTGAGTGCCCGGGCACTACGTATTCCACCTCCAGCCTTGATAGCCTATCAATACTTTGCTTAAGAACTGTCATACTTCCACCAGGTAAATCGGTCCTTCCTACCCCTCCATAGAATACCACATCCCCTGGTATCAAGACTTTTCTATCCGCCCAGTAGAGGCTAATAGAGCCTGGGGAATGACCAGGAGTAAACAGGATTTGCAGGTTTATCTTCTTTTCCTTGCCTAAAGTCAGCTCCCCTTCTCCCAAGTAGATAAAAGGCTCGAATTGGGGCACCTTTGACCCGAGCATGCTGAACATTCTCTCTCCCACTGTGCGATGGAATTCTTCCTCTTCCCTGGAGAGAGCAATTAAAGTCTGAGAAACTTTTCCCTTTCCACCCTTCTGCCTACTTTTCTCAACCATCATCTCTACTGCCTCACAATGATCTGGGTGAGTGTGGGTGTTAATTATTAAGCCAATATCCTCGACCTTAAATCCATCCCGCTGCATCGCCAGAACCAGAGAATTAAAACAAGGTTCCCTTAGCTCATTAACGATAGACCCCGGATCAATAATGACATGAGGTCGCTCTCCCCGAAGGACATTGGCAAAAAGGCAAGTATTGCAATTGTTTCCTCTCCCTTGCCAGATATAGCAATATAAATTATCGGCAAGCTGCCTGGAACTATGTGGCATTTTGAATCTATTCCGATTATAGCCTAAAATGAGGCCAAAGGCTAACCAGAGAAACCAATTAATAAGGAGCTAACCATGACTAAAGCCGTGTTCTTTGATTGGTTTAATACCCTAGCTCGGTACTATCCCCCGCGTGAAGAAATACACGCTGATGCCTGTCGGGAGGTTGGTATTGAGGTCACCGCGGAGAGGCTAAACCGTGGACTGCTTCTTGCTGACCAATTCTATATTGAGGAGAATGCCCGTTCTGCCATAGCCAAGCGTCCACTACCAGAACAGATGCGGATCTATATTGAATATGAATGTTTGCTTCTGAAAGAAGCTGGGATAGAAATTTCTGATGAGATAGCTTTGCGCCTCATGAAAAGGTGGTCTGAGATGCTTCCCAAAATGACCTTTGTCCTTTTTGATGATGTTCTGCCCACTTTTGAACTAATGAGGCAGCATGGCTTAGTTTTAGGACTTATTTCCAACATTGACCGTGATATAATGCCCATTTGTCAAAAGCTAGGTCTTGCCCCTTATCTTGATGTTGTCATCACTTCACAGGAGGTAGGCTCGGATAAGCCCCACCCTCCAATTTTCCTCGCTGCATTAGAGAAAGCTAAGGTAAAAGCTTCACAGGCAATGTATGTGGGTGACCAATATAATTCTGACGTGCTCGGAGCTCGAGGGGTGGGCATCAAGGCAGTGCTCATTGACCGCCATAACTTATTCCCGCAAATAACCGACTGCCCCCGAATCAAGACCCTAACTGAGGTAATGGAGCACCTTTAAGAGATTGCTGAAAAAGTTCTTCGGACATTTTTCAGCAAAGCCATCCCGGGGGAAGGGAGGTCTCCGCTGGAAAATAGAGTTTTCCAGCGGTCTTTTTAAAATGCGAGTGGGGCTTTGAGAAAATAAAGAGGCGGTGGTTTAACATTTGATATGAGGTCGTTTAGCAATTCCTGCTGTCATTGCGAGGAGCATAGCGACGAAGCAATCCCCATGAGATTGCCACGCTTCGCTCGCAATGACAAATGGGGGTTGCTAAACAATCTGTTTGATATTTTTGTTGCAAAGCGTCAGATTTTGGTATATAATCACGCCCAGTGGTTATTGGTTTAGGTTATCAAATCGTCGGTAAGATTCATTTCAATCTTCTCCTTGCGTTGGATGACCAGACCCTAGCCAACTAATCAGAAGAAAGGAGGTCATCCAATGGGCTTCGTAGATAAGTCGCTACAATGTTCCGATTGTGGGGCTACATTTACGTTTAGTGCGGAGGAACAAGAGTTCTTCGCATCAAGAGGCTATGCCAATGAGCCCAAACGTTGCCCCAACTGCCGGGAAGCCAGAAGGTCAGAGCGGAGCAGCTCCCGAAGCTACAGTAATTACAGCCCCAGACGCCAGATGTTCCCTGCTGTATGCGCTGAGTGTGGCCGGGATACCCAAGTGCCCTTCGAGCCTCGAGAAGGTAAGCCGGTATATTGCAGCGAATGCTACAACAAGGTCAGGGCAACCAACAGGCGCTAATACATTAAGACTGAGCGAAGGAGGTCGGGATTTGCTCTTGATCTCCTTCGCCTCGAAATTAGTTAGGTGAATAAACAAGGCAAGAATGTACGACAGCGAAGACAATTCACCTAACGGCTCGTAAACATTACTCGAGGAGGAGCAGTGCCATGAATATTTACGTCGGTAACCTATCGCGTGAGGTCACGGAGGAGGAACTGCGAAAATTGTTCGAGTCCTTCGGGCAGGTAACCTCAGTAAACATTATCAAGGATAGATACAGCGGTCAGTCTAGAGGATTTGGCTTTGTCGAGATGCCAACTAAGAGTGAGGGGCAGGCTGCCATCGAGGGTCTTAAGGGGAAACCATTGAAGGAGCGGACGCTCGATGTCAGTGAGGCACGCCCTCGCTCTGAAGCTGGAAGAGGTGGCAGACCATCTGGTGGCAGGTTCGGCGGAGGCGGAGGAAGACGCCGCAGCTATTAAGGGATATTTATAGAGGAACAGAGTTTCACTTTGCCGTAGACAGCATAATAGATAACGCTGTAGCATTTTCTATCTCCAGAATAAGCTCCAACTCAAAACCAGTAATACGAAGAGGGTTATTACAGCATACTTAATATTTTTGTCATAAACGGCGAAGAGAATCACTGAAGATAGTACCCGCAAAAATGGTGTGAGCATGAGCACCACTATCCCTAAATTGATTATCAGCTTCGGATCAGATATGCGGTGTATTAATAATGAAAACTCGTGTGCCGCAAGAGAAAGGAGATTCTGATCTGAAAGGCTGTACTCAATGTCCCAGGTTTTGTATTTGAAGAAATATAGTACCCATCCTGATAAGATAATCACAAAGCTAAGGGCTACACCAATTATCAAAACATAGCTCAAGGTGGTCTCTATGCTTGCCCGTCTAGTATCGTGGTTGCTCTTATGGATTGTGCCTGCCTTCAAAGAACCCCTACCCCTTTTAGAATCATCTCGGTAGCCAGCGTAAGTAACACCACTAAGAAGAAAGCTCTGACGGCTCTATTGCTAAGCTGGGGGAGAACCCTAGCCCCAAATAGTGAGCCAATAACCACGCCAAGGACTATCGAAACTGCCAGCTCTGGGCGGATAAGCCCAGAAGAAAGGTAAATGCTGGAACCAGCAAGAGCAGTGACCCCTATTATGAAATTACTCGTAGTAGTTGAAACCTTAGGCGGCAAGCCCATAACCAGGTCATGAATCAACACCTTCAAGGCTCCAGCACCTATGCCTAACATTCCAGCAATAAGTCCAGCTAAAAACATCAGCGGACCCCCAATATGTGCTCTAGTGCCTTGGTAAGTCACCATCGTGTTAGTCGGTTTGTCAAAATAGCTGCCATCTAGCTCTAAGAACTTCGACAGCCTGTCCTGAACTTTGACTTCTGTTACCATTCTCTCACGTTGCATAAATAATGCTAGCCATGAACCCAGGAGAACTACCCCGAAAATCACGAATATAAAATGTGCTGCTGAAGCTACAGTGATCATAGCACCTATTATGGCACCTACTATAGTGAACATCTCCAGAAACATGCCTACCTTGATATTACTCAGACTATCCCTGACATATGCTGAGGCAGAGCCGCTGGATGTGGCTATCACTGAGAGCATGCTTACTGCTATCGCATGTTTGATATCCACACCTAAAAGAGTCAGAATAGGAACTAGCACCACACCACCTCCCATCCCACTCATCGCACCAACAAACCCGGCAATGATTGAAACTCCTAGTAGTAGTATCGGGACAATCATATTCTTATTATAAGGCAATAACACAAAACAGATAGGGTTGAGGTCGTTTATTAATAACCGTAGGGACTCCGATGAGTCGGAGTCTGCACTTCGGACAGGTTTGAAAACTTGTCCCTACATTCTATTATTTATTGGCGTAGCTAGTTTGCATTTTACTGGTGCTGCATACTAAGGTTTGCCTTTTTCAAATTAGTTCCCTTATTATGTAATAAATGCTACGAACCGGTAAGCAAGTCTTCTAGGTAAGACCTAGTCGGAGGGATGGTCATGGACATCAACGTTTTGTATCTATTTCTGATCCCCTTCTGCATCTTACTCTCTGCCTTCTTCTCCAGCTCGGAGATAGCTTTTATTTCCTTGCAGAGGATTCGAATAAAACACCTGGAGAGCAAAGGGATAGCAGGGGCAGGTTGGGTAGCAAAAACAATAGAGAAACCGGAAAAATTTCTCTCTACCGTGGTTCTGGGAAACAACCTCGTTAACACTGCGGCGGCTGTTTTGGGCACGGCGATGGCAATGTCACTATGGAGTAAAGATGTAGCGGTGCTAATTGCTACACTAGTAATGACGATAATCATTCTGGTCCTAGGCGAAATTGTACCGAAGATTGCTGCGGCGCAGCACAGTGAAAGAATAGCTCTACTCTATGTTACGCCTATCAGGCTGATATCGTGGTTGTTTTCACCTGCAGTAGCAGTGCTCGGATGGATTGGAGCTAGATTCAGCAAGCTAGTCGGGGGAACCCCCATGCCGAGAACCCTGGTGACTGAGGATGAGCTTCGTACCATGATTTCCCTGGGCAAGGAAGAGGGTGTAGTCGAAGAGGCGGAAGCGAGAATGCTTCGCAAGGTCTTTGAATTTGGCGATCGCCCCGTTCGTGAGGTAATGACACCCAGACCTGACGTGGTTTGGATTGAAAAAGGCACAAAATTGGCAAGTTTTCTTCAAGTTTATTCCCAATCCCCCCACAGCCGCTTTCCAGTGTATGAGGAAAGTACTGACAATGTAATTGGTATGCTCTCAATTAAAGACCTGCTTATGGCTCAAGCTGAAGGTAAACTTGATAAAGAAGCCACCCTTGATAGTTTGATTCGACCCATAACTTTTGTCCCTGAGGGCAAGCTCATAGACGAACTCTTTACCGAAATGCAGAAAATTGGTGCTCAGATGGCAGGGGTGGTTGATGAATATGGTGGCATCGCTGGGATAGTGACTATGGAAAAGCTACTCGAACAGGTCGTCGGTCAAATCGGTGATGAACTAGTGCGACATGTTGAGGAATTTCACGTTATTGATGAGCATACTTACGATGTAGATGGAAATATGCGAATTGATGAAATAAACGAGGAACTCGGCTTAAATCTGCCCCCGGGAGATGAGTATGAGACAGTAGCCGGCTTCATACTTTGCCGACTAGGACATATTCCCAAAGGGGGTGAGCAAATAAAGTACGGCGACCTGAAGCTAACAGTCAAAGAAATGCGAGGATTGAAAATCGAAAAAATACGTGTTATTAAAGAGATCAAACAAAGTTAAGCCAGGTTGTTTATTTTGTCACCCTGACCCCGATCTATCGGGGGAAGGGTCTAGATTCTTCCCCTTCACTTTGTTCAGGGTCAGAATGACAGGAGGTTTTTTTAAATAGTCTCGTTAAGTACCACTATATGAGCTGCTGTATGACAAAAACCTTGCCATAGGCAAATTGATTATATTAACCTCATTCCTCCTTCAATTCTTCCTCAGGTGGCGGGGCTACCTCGGCTACCTCTGGAGGAGCTTTAACTACTTCTTCTACCTTCTCTACCATAAGAGCACTAATTCTCACTACTATCTGTTCGGGGTCATCGAGAATAGCGATCCCCTCGCCCAGTACAATCTCTTTCACATGAATCGCTTGCCCCGCTTCAGTAAGCGAGCTTATATCCAGATTCACACTGGGAGGGATTTTACCAGGGAGACATTCAATAGTTAAGCTGCTCAGTTCCTGCACCAGCGTATTATCCTTGGATTTTAACGCTGGTGCCTCTCCAACCAGAATAATAGGAACCTCTACCTTTATTTTCTCCTCCATTCTTACTTGGTAGAAATCCACATGAAGCAACTCACCCGTTCGCGGCTCCCGCTGAATTTCGCGGATGATAGCATTTCTGGGCTTTCTGGCTTTATCAAGCCAGAGAATGATGAGCCTCGCATGCCCGGCTTGAGCCAGAACGCGCTTAAGCTGCGCGGTATCACACTGCAATGCCATTGAATCCACACCATGCCCAAAGAGATGCACCGGAGTGATCCCCTGACGGCGGAGAAATCTGACCTTCTTACCCAAGACTTCCCTACTAGCCGCTCGTAGTTCAATCTGCTCCATTTATCTTCCTTTCTGTTTATATCATATCTCTAAATTGGTAGATAACACAAGGTTATGCCATATTTATTTGTCATTGCGAGGGGGCGTCAGCCTCGAAGCAATCCCAGAGATTGCCACGCCTTCGGCTCGCAATGACAGTTTGAGTTGCTAAACGCTCTCCCTTATAGTCTCTTCAACACCTCCTCCAGCCCCATCTTCCATCTATCGCCTAAAGCCCTTATATCCAGGCGCAGTTGAGAGGTTCCCACTTTGAGCCCGTGCCAAGCCTGTCTCATCCTCTCCAGGTCAATTTTGACCCCCTCTTTAAATCTAACTACTATTTGCCTATCCTCCTTAGAGATAGACTGCACTCCAGTTTGGATAGCTAATGACCTTATGTTTAACAGGTAGAACAAATTTTCTACCGCTAACGGTAACTTACCAAATCTATCCTCAAATTCCTCTGCTATCTGCCTAACCTCTTCAGGCGTTCTCAGCTTAGCTAACCTTTGGTAAAGACCCAACCTGGTGCTAGTGTCAGCGACATAGTCCTCAGGAATATAGGCAGAGAGGGGTAAGTCTATGGTAGGCAGAGGCAAAGGGGTAAGAGAGATGCCTGGTGTTACCATATCCTCCCCTACTTGCTTTACTTTCAGCTCTTCTACTGCCTCTGACAGTAGCTGGCAATAAAGGTCAAAACCTACGGCGGCGATATGCCCGCTTTGCTCCGCCCCCAGTAAGTTACCCGCGCCACGAATCTCCAGATCCTTTATAGCAATGCGGAATCCCGCACCTAACTCAGTAGCCTCGAAGATAGTCTGAAGGCGCTTGGATGCGGCTAAGGTCAGGTGTTTCCCTCTGCGGTATAAAAAATAGGCATAGGCGCGATTACCTCCTCGACCTACCCTGCCACGCAGTTGATAAAGTTGCGCCAGCCCCAGTTTATCCGCCTCATTGACGATAAGGGTGTTCACATTAGGTATATCCA
>Ga0129298_10001297_pt1 | contig 10481 bp, 7 predicted proteins | sample I19B2metaG_FD_94707 | JGI IMG/M metagenome (GOLD analysis project Ga0129298, IMG submission 94707) | Lake sediment bacterial and archeal communities from Gulf of Boni, Indonesia to study Microbial Dark Matter (Phase II) - ​I19B2 metaG | ecosystem: Environmental > Aquatic > Freshwater > Lake >...
GTTCTGGGGGGACGGGAGGCAGTGCGCCGCCGGCCGGGGATGTATGTCGGTGGCACTGACCAGCGCGGGCTGCATCATCTAGTCTATGAAATTGTCTACAATAGCATCGATGAAGCTATGGTTGGCTTCTGCAATAAGATTCTGGTTCTCCTGAAAGAGGATGGAGGCGTCACCGTTGATGACAATGGTCGGGGCATTCCCGTAGAAATTCATCCGGCTACCGGTGTTTCTGCTCTGGAGACCGTAATGACCCAGTTACACGCCGGGGCAAAATTTGGTGGTCATACTTATCAAGTATCAGGTGGCTTGCATGGTGTGGGGGCTTCAGCGGTAAATGCACTTTCTTCTTATTTCTGCTGTAAGGTCAGGCGGGATGGCAAGATATACCAGCAAGAGTACCGAAAGGGCATACCCCAAGGGGAAGTTACCGCGGTTGGTGAGGCTGATGGTACCGGCACCACCGTTACTTTCTATGCTGATGAGGAGATCTTCGGCAAAGCCAAATATGATTTCGATGTCTTGATTGACCGTGTCCGCGAGATGGCTTATCTCAATAAGGGGCTGGAAATAACTATCAAGGATGAAGGGAAAGATGATGAGCGCACCTTTTACTTCGAGGGTGGCATTACCAGTTTTGTTCGCCACCTTAATCGAGGTCGCATGGTTCGCCACTCCCGACCTATCTATATTGCTAAAGAGGCAAATGGCACCATTGTTGAGGTAGCCCTTCAGTATAATGATGGCTTCACCGAATCTGCCTTCAGCTTTGCTAATTGTGTTAATACCGTGGATGGTGGCACTCACCTCACCGGTTTCCGCTCGGCGTTAACCCGGGTGCTCAATGACTATGCCCATAAAAGTAAATTCCTCAAAGATGATGACCCCAGTCTAACCGGTGAAGACGTGAGGGAAGGGCTCACCGCGGTTATCAGTGTCAAGCTCCGTGAACCTCAATTTGAAGGGCAGACTAAAGCCAAGTTAGGTAACATTGAAGTCAAAAGCCAGGTGGAGGGTGTGGTTGGAGAGGGCTTATCCCTTTACCTTGAGGAACATCCGGATGAAGCCAGGAAAATTATCGAAAAGTGCGTTATGGTGGCTAGGGCTAGAGAAGCTGCTCGCAAGGCTCGCGATTTAATTATCCGCAAGAGCAGTCTGGAGGCGGGGACACTACCTGGAAAGCTGGCTGACTGCTCGGAAAAAGACCCATCTCATTGTGAACTATATCTGGTGGAAGGAGACTCCGCTGGTGGTTCCGCCAAGCAGGGGCGGAACCGGCGCTTCCAGGCGATACTGCCACTGCGAGGCAAGATTCTCAATGTTGAGAAAGCTCCTCCGGACAAGATGTTAGCCAACGAAGAAATCCGCATCATCATCACTGCCCTTGGCGCGGGAATCGACGATGATTTTGATGCCTCAAGGCTGCGTTATCATCGGGTTATTCTGATGACCGATGCTGATGTTGACGGCTCCCATATTCGCACTTTACTGCTTACCTTCTTCTTCCGGCATATGCCAGGGCTGATTAACCGGGGGCATCTCTTCGTTGCTCAGCCGCCCCTTTATCGGATTAAGACAGCGAACAAGCAGTACTGGGTCTATGCGGAACAGGAAAAGGAAGAGGTGCTGCATCAGCTAAAGGGAGCCAAGAAGGTGGAAGTTCAGCGCTATAAGGGTCTGGGCGAGATGACCCCAGAGCAATTGTGGGAAACCACTATGAATCCAGAGACCCGCACTTTGCTCGGGGTAACCATTGAAGATGCTGCCAAGTCGGATCACATCTTCCACGTCTTGATGGGTGACGAGGTGCCTCCCCGCAAAGCCTTTATCCAGGCACATGCCAAAAGCGTCAGGAACCTGGATATTTAATGCCGGGTTAACCGTCTATTTCCCCTGAATTATGGAGAAGAATTCCGCCCTGCTGGCGGCTTTGCGGCTGAAAATCCCCCTGATGGCAGAGGTGATGACATTGCTTCCCGGTTTCTTGATGCCCCGCATGATCATGCACAGGTGCTCTGCCTGAATGACCACCGCCACCCCCTCCGGTTTAACCGCATCCATGATGGCATCTGCAATCTCGGTGGTCATTCTTTCCTGAAGCTGGGGACGCTTGGAAATGATTTCCACCACCCGAGCCAGCTTGCTGATGCCGACAATACGGCCTTCTTCGTTTGGGATGTAGCCGACATGAGCGACGCCGTAAAAGGGCAGGAGATGATGTTCGCACATGGAATAAAAGGGGATATCCCTTAAAACCACCATTTCCCGATGGCCCAGCTCAAAGCCCACTTTTAGCTCCTCCCGCGGGTCCTGCCCAACTCCGCCAAAAAGCTCGGCATACATCTCAGCGACACGTTCCGGGGTGCCGACTAGCCCCTCCCGGTTGGGGTTTTCACCAATCGCCTCAATAATAGAAGCTACGGCGGTTTCAATCTTAGCCTCATCAAACATTCCCGTCCTCCTTCTTGGGGGATAGCTGTGTGAGAATTTGGTTAACTCCAGCCCAGAGCTCGCTCTACTGCGGCAAGGTCAGCCGGAAGCTGAAGAAAAGGCGGAGCGTCTTTCACGTCTTTCAAAGCTGTTTCCGTATCCTTTAGACCGGTGCCTGTGATGATGCTAGCCACCTTCTTTTGTGAGAAGTCCATCTTCTTGGCGAGCTTGATGAGTCCGGCTAGAGAAGCTGCTGAAGCTGGCTCGCCAAAGACGCCGGCTTTAGTTGCCATGAGCTTTTGGGCGGAGAGAATTTCCGCATCGCTGACCATGTCAATAACGCCCCCAGATTCATCGCGGGCGGCAACCGCCTTTTGCCAGCTGGCTGGATTCCCAATTCTAATTGCTGAGGCAACGGTTTCTGGTTTCTCGATAGGATGGCCACGAACAATGGGTGCCGCCCCCTCCGCTTGAAAGCCCATCATTTTAGGTCTCTTTCTCGCCTTGCCAAGTTTATGGTATTCCACAAAGCCCTTCCAGTAGGCGGTGATATTGCCAGCATTGCCCACCGGGATGAAGAGATAGTCAGGTGCCTCACCCAGAACATCAATAATCTCAAAGGCAGCGGTTTTCTGCCCCTCGAGGCGGTGAGGGTTCAGAGAATTTACCAGGGTCACCGGATGTTTTTCGGTTAGAGCTCGCACTATAGTGAGCGCCTGGTCAAAATTTCCCTTAATAGCGAGTATCTTGGCGCCAAAGACGATGGCTTGCGCCAGTTTACCCAGCGCAATTTTTCCTTCAGGCACGACGATAATTGAGGTAAGCCCGCAATAGGCGGCATAGGCAGCGGCGGAGGCGCTGGTATTGCCCGTGGAAGCACACATTATTGCTTCGCTGCCTGCTTCTAATGCCTTGGCCACGGCGACTACCATACCCCTGTCCTTAAATGAGCCGGTAGGGTTGCACCCCTCCAGCTTAAGGTATAGCTCCCCGCAGCCGATTTCCTTGGCTAGCCCATCACACTTGACCAGAGGGGTATCCCCTTCCCCCAGCGAAAAGAGCGGGGTATCAGGGGTAATCGGCAAAAGGTCTTTGTATTGAAAAAGAACGCCTCTTTTCATCGCTTATAGCTTATCCATTATCAAATATTCTCGACGCGAATGAAATTGCTTACCTCCTTCACCACCTCAAGCTGGGCTAATTGGCTCAGTGCCTGTTGCATTGCCTTTTCCGGAGAGGGATGGGTCATGAGCACAATTTCGGCAGTCTGGGCTACGCTATCCGTCTCCTTCTGGATGGCTGAAGCAATGCTGATCCTAAGGTCGCCCAGAATCTTAGAGATTTGAGCTAGAACACCGGGACGGTCAGCGCAATTCATGCGGAGGTAGTACCGGGTTTTAATTTCTGCCATAGGTTTAATCCGTTTGCCTAATTCTGGTTTCCACTTGATTCTATTGCCCACGCCAAAGCTGATATCCTGTGCCGAGGCTACAATGTCAGCAGCCACGGCACTGCTGGTGGGATAGGGACCGGCGCCCTCACCATAGAAAAGCACCTTGCCAATCAGGTCGCCTTCCACCAGGATGGCATTATAAACACCTTCGACCTTAGCCAGCAATGAGTCTTCTGGAATGAACACCGGGTGCACCCGCGCTTCAATGGCGTTATCAACGCGCTTGGCTATTGCCAGGAGCTTGATGGCGAAGCCCAGCTCTCGAGCATAGCGGAAATCACGGCTGCCAATTCGGGAGATTCCCTCACGGTAAATGTCCTCAGGTTTAATTTGACTTTGGAAAGCTAAGGAGGCTAGAATCGCCAGTTTATAGTTAGCATCAATGCCCTCAATATCATTTTCGGGATTGGCTTCGGCATAGCCTAACTGCTGAGCGCTTTTCAGCGCGGTGGGGAAATCAATGCCCTCCTTTGCCATTCGGGTGAGAATATAGTTGGTTGTCCCGTTGATAATGGCATAAACGCCGCTTAACTTATTGGCTACCAGGTCATACTTAAAGGGGGCGATCAGGGGAATCCCACCACCGACACTGGCTTCATAACGCAGTCCCACCTTATGCTGTTGCGCTAAAGCTTGGAGTTCTGCCCCATGTTTGGCAATCACCTCTTTATTGGAGGTGACCACGTATTTGCCATTTAAGATGGCTCGCCTGAGGTACTCTCGGGCCGGGCTTTCTCCTCCTATCGCCTCGACAACGATGTCTATCCCTGGTTCGTTGAAAAACTCGTCCTCATCTGTAGTGAAAAGCTCCGGTGGCATCTGGCGTGCCAGCTCTCTGTCCAGGTCGCAGGGCAATACCTTTATCTTACGCAGGACTAGCGGACAGCCAGCTTTTTCCGCCAGCATATTTGCCCTCTCCGTCAAAACTCTAGCCACCTGTCCACCGATTACCCCCAGACCCATTAGCCCAATGCCAATACTCTGCTTCTTCATTTCCTTATTACCTCTATTTTTAATTCTAGCTCTTTTGTGCTTGTTCTATCGCCCAGGCTTTCTTGGTGTCATTCAGATAACTATTATCCACCTTATTTTCTGGGTTATCCCACAGTAAGGATAGCCACTGATTTAAAGCCTTAGCCTTGAGCCAATCTCTATCCTTATCCTCAATCTGTCTATCTTTATCTTCAGCAACCACCTTTATCAGCCAGTAGCCTCCTTCTGTGGTGATTGTCTCGTCACGGATGGGCTCGCTGACGACCTCCAGAGCGGTATCAGGGTCAAAAACAAATTCTTCCACCACCGGGCTAAACATGCCCGGAGTCAACGCATATTCTCCCTCGTTTTCCTCAACCCCTTCCAGCAGGGAGAACTCCTTAGCCAGAGCGGCAAAGTCCTCGCCTGCCTTTAGTCTGCCAATTATCTCCTGTGCCTCTGCTTCATTGTCAACGAGCATTATTTGAACATGGGCTTCTTCTTCCTCTTCGTTTCGGTCCAAGATTTTGACCAGCCAGTAGCCGATTCCTTTTGTAATTTCATCATCGTATATTGGCTGGCTTAATACTCCTACCTCGGCACTGAAGATATTTTCCACTATCGAAGCATCCAACATATCGTTTAGGATTTCTCTGGAGTGCCAGCCCAGGTCACCATTATTGGCTTTAGTAAAAGGTTCCAGAGTTAGCTCTGCCGCCAGTTCGGGGAAGCTTTCGCCATTTTCCAGCCTGGCTCTGACTTCAGTTGCCTGTGGTCTGCTTTCCAGCAGCATGGCCATGACCTGTCTCTGTTCCGCGGACACCGGCACCTGCGGGTCAAAATATTCATCGAGCAGCTTATTTATGAGTAGCTGATTTCTAACTAAATCCCGATAAACCTCATCGTTAGGCAGCTCAGCATTTTTCAGCTCTTTCTTGACGGCGTCATCACTGACACTGATGCCCAGTTTCAAGACTTCCTGCCTGATAAGTTCATTCTGCTCAATATTTCTTACTACTTCATCAGCGAGGTAAGGCAGGGATGAAGCTGGCTGATTCTCTGCTCGGAGTTTAAGCATTTCAATATAATACTTCATGTTGAATTCAGCGTCATTTACTCTAATTGCCGTCTGATGCAGCGGCTGGTATTGACCGGTATACCACCCCACCACCACAATCGCTAAAACGGTAACGATGATGAAAATCCCCACCCCAAGGATAATACGCCGTCTCTTTTCCTGCTGCTGCCACCGGGAAAGCTGCTGTTTTGTAGGAATGCGCTGGGGTTTTCCTTCTCTCTTTCTGGACAAACTCGAACCCTTTCTGCGTTGAAATTGGCATAACGCCCTTATATTTATAACGCAAAAGCGCCATTTTTTCAAATATGTAGCTTTTAATTGACTGCATGGCAGGTGAGGGAATTGCTTACAGCTACCGCCTTATTCACAATGCCATTTGTCCACCTCTTGACAAATTATGTGACAATAGGTAATATTTGGAGTGGAACGTTGATGGTAAATTAACGGTTTAAAAAGAAGTTAGGCGGATTTTGGGGAAATCAGGCATATGTTAACGGCGGACTCAATGAGAGATGAGCACAAGACAAAAGCACAGCTCAGGAGAGAGCTGGCGGAATTGCGGAAAAAAGTTGCTGAGCTTGAAACATTAGAAACAGAGCGCAAGCGGGCTGAGGAAGAAAGCAGACGGTATTCAGAGAAACTGCAGGAGTTAATAGAGAACATTACCAGGGCTATTGCCTTAACCACCGAGATGCGCGACCCGTACACCTCGGGTCATCAACAAAGGGTGACCCAGCTAGCTTATGCTATCAGCAAGGAGATGGGACTTGACCAAGAGGTGGTGGCGGGAATCCGCGTGGCCGGGAGCCTTCATGACATCGGTAAGATGTATATACCGAGCGAAATCCTGACCAAACCCGGCAAGTTGACCGAGATTGAATTCGATATGATTAGGACCCACCCTGAAGCTGGCTACAGCATACTTAAGACAATAGAGTTTCCCTGGCCGGTGGCTCCAATCGTGCTTCAGCATCACGAAAGGATGGACGGCTCTGGTTACCCCGCAGGCTTATCAGCCGAAGACATTCTCCTTGAGGCGAAAATCCTGGGAGTAGCTGATGTGGTTGAAGCCATGGCCTCTCACCGCCCTTACCGGCCAGCTCTTGGCATAGATAAGGCATTAGAGGAAATCTCCCAGAGGAGGGGGATACTTTATGACCCTGAAGTGGTGGATGTCTGCTTGAAACTTTTTGCGGAGAAGAAGTTTAAGTTTAAGCAAGAGACTCCATGGCAATATAAAGAATTAGTGCGAGGCAAAGATACCATCGTTACTTCTAAATCGCGCGGTATCAAGCCTAATTAGTCCGTCCGGCGCTTTCAGGGCTACCTTTTTCTCCGCCTGAAACGCTTTTCTCACTAAGAACAAAAAGAACAAAGCTAAATAAGCGATTCTTTTCCAGCTAGGTCACCCTCAGATATTATTGAAATTTCACCGATTCTTAACGGATTTTTAACGGATATTTAACGCCCGTGGGTTAGAATGAGGGTGTCGAGATGGACAGATGGATAAAAAATATATCGAAGAGCAGCTTTGACATTTAGGGGGTTGGTTAAAGGCAGTTGTCGCACACTTGACATTTGACACGTGGCAAAATAATATTATTTATGTAAATCAATTATGATACAGTTTAAAGCTGGAGGTCAGTCCTGATGTTCAAATTACGTGGTCAGCGAGATGAGACAAAGGGACAGAAGAGAAAGCAGTTGTGGGGAAAGGATTTCAGAATCGTGAAAAACGGGCTGGATGAAGAGCAGGTAATTGACTTCGTCAATGAGTTAGTGGCTCAGCAAGGGACTCCATCTTCGGCTTCAGCTTCCTCAATTATTAAAAAGGCGATAAAAGGTGCGGAGCAGATTATTGACAGTGTCAAGATGAGGGCACGAGCTGAGGCAGAGGATGAAGCAGCCCGAATCATTGCTCAAGCCAAACAGGAGGCTGAGGAAATCAGGAGCGGTTTGAAAACAAAAGACAAAGAAGAGGTAGGAGAGGTTCTATTGAAAGCGGATAAGACAATTGCCGAAAAGGAAGAGGAGGCATTTGGAGAAGTAACGGAGGTGTTAGCTCAGCCTCTAGCCGAGGAGTTCTCCGAAACAGCCGCCGCTGCCACCCAGGAAGAAAAACCTGACCAGAAGGGAGTTATCGCTGGTCGAAGAGGACGGGGCAGGCAGTCTCTTTATTCTGGCTCTGTTGAAATAGTCATGGAAGTGCCGGTCAACCCCAATACGGTGACCAAATTATATAACTATGTGCATACTACTTCGGAGATAAAGTTAATCAGTACCAGCGGTTCTTGGAACAAAGGTACTACCATAACGCTTAATGTAGATAAACCAATTCCCCTGATAAGTGTACTATCGGAATTGTTGCCCGATTCAGAAGTAAAGCCGATACTGCCGGAGAAAGAAGCTTCTTCCAAAATCAGGAAGGGGGTAAGAATTATCAGTATATCCCAGAAAAGGAGTCAGTAATTCACTTCTTATCAAGTAATTTTGGAGTAGAAAAATAGCCTTATAACTGGTCATGTTGGGGGGAAGAAAAATGGAAGCACCAGGCAAAACATCACGCAAAGACTTAGGCCGGACACTACTTGAGGCCGGACTTATTAACGAAGAGCAGTTTCAGCGTGCCGTGGAACTGCAACAAAAGACCGGGAACAAGATGGAACAGATTTTGCTGCAACAGCGTTTTCTCACCCCGCAGCAACTTGCCTTTTTCCTTAGTCTGCAATTGGGAGTTCCCTTTATTGACCTTAGGAGACACGGAATTAAAGCTGAGGCGGTGAGGTTAATCCCTGAACCGATTGCGCGCAAATATGGCGTTATCCCTGTGGACGCGACCGATGGGGCAATAATGGTTGCCATGGAAGACCCCAAGGACATCGAGGCTATTGAAGAATTGACCGCGGTGACGATGAGGAGAATTGAACCAGTAATCAGCACCGCCCAGGATATTCAAGAGATGATTGACCTGAACTATCGGGTGGGGAGTGAGCTTGAAGAACAACTTAGTCAAATTCCTACTCGATTCCGTGGTGGCACAGGGCTCAGAGATGCCAGGGTCTCCGCAGAGGCAATTGCCCAAGCTCCAGTTGTCCGCGCCATTGACCTTCTCATCAAGCAGGCAGTGAGGGACCGAGCTTCTGACATTCACGTTGAGCCTCAGGAGGAAAGACTACGTATTCGCTATCGCATTGATGGCATTTTGAGTGAAGTGATGTCACTTCCCTTAAGCGTGCATGCGCCTTTACTTTCGCGCTTGAAAATCATGGCTGGGTTGAATATTGCTGAGCGCCGTCGCCCTCAGGACGGGCAAATCACCTTTGACATGGGGGATAGAGAGGTCGATATCCGCGTGGCTGTGGCCAATACTATCTATGGTGAAATGACCGTGCTGCGAATTCTGGACAAGGCTTTTGCTTTTATGCCTTTGCCGGAAATAGGTTTCTTGCCTGAAGTCTTGGCAAAATATATGAAGATGCTGAAAACCCCCTTTGGCATGATTCTGATCAGTGGTCCTACTGGCTCAGGTAAGACTACCACGCAATATGCCTCAGTTAATCAACTTGATGCCATTGGGCGTAAAATTGTCACCATTGAAGACCCGGTAGAATATCACTTTAACAATATCAATCAAATGCAAGTTAACCCGGCAGCCGGGGTAACTTTTGCTACCGGACTTAGAGCCACAATGAGGCTTGACCCTAATGTGATTCTGGTCGGGGAGATACGTGATAGAGAAACAGCTCAAATAGGTACGCAGGCGGCCCTGACCGGCCACTTAGTCCTTTCCTCAGTTCACGCCAATGATACGGTAGGCACCATAATTCGCATGATAGATTTGGGAATTGAGCCGTTCTTGATTTCGGCGGCAGTAATTGGTGTCGTGGCGCAACGCATGGTACGTCGGGTATGCCCTTATTGCTCCCGACTCGCCTCAGTCAGTGCTGACGAGCAGGAAGCTTATGAAACAGAAATGAAGGAAGAGCGTTCCGAGTTCATGATTGGTGCGGGCTGTAATTTTTGCGCTGGTACCGGCTATCTAGGACGAACGGGAATCTTTGAGGCTCTGATAGTCAGCGATACGATAAGAAGGATGATCGTGAAAGGTAGCGACTCTAATGAAATTCGTGCCCAAGCTGTTAAAGAGGGCATGGCTTCACTGTGGCATGATGGTATGCTTAAGGTAAAGGCAGGTATAACTACTCCTTACGAGGTGTTGCGCAACGTTTTCTCCATCAGTTGAGGAGACGAACAATGACGAGTACATATGAGGTTTCAAAGGGACAAAAAGAGTTGACGTATCGCTATATTGCCATCACCCGGCAGGGGACGCAGGTAAAAGGCAATATTAAGGCAACCAGTGAAATCGCCGTGGAGCGGCTCCTTGTGGAAAAAGGCTATATCCCGGAGCATGTGGAGATTGCTCCTTCGATGTTCAGCCTGGAAGAAGCTCTGCCCACCCTTTTCCGAGTTAAAATTCGAAACGTGATTGTTTTCTCACGTCAGATGGCGACGCTCATCCGCTCAGGCATTTCCCTTCTACCGGCTTTA
>Ga0129298_10001301_pt1 | contig 10449 bp, 5 predicted proteins | sample I19B2metaG_FD_94707 | JGI IMG/M metagenome (GOLD analysis project Ga0129298, IMG submission 94707) | Lake sediment bacterial and archeal communities from Gulf of Boni, Indonesia to study Microbial Dark Matter (Phase II) - ​I19B2 metaG | ecosystem: Environmental > Aquatic > Freshwater > Lake >...
ACAGACCGTTTGAAACATATCATCATCTCCGGAGGGGAGAATATCTCACCCAAGGAGATTGAATCTGTCCTCGATCGGCATCAAAAAATATTGGAATCTTGTGTTATAGGAGTCCCTGACGAGAAGTGGGGCGAGAAGGTGGTGGCAGCCATCGTATTAAAACCAGGGGCCAATCTTAAGACAAAAGAGATTGAAGATTATTGTAAGGGTCATCTTTTGGACTGGAAATGCCCTAAAGAGATCTTCCTTTTGGAAGAACTTCCTCGAAATAGAATGGGAAAGGTTATGAAAGAGGAAGTGGCAAAATGCTTTCTCGATCGATTGCATCTCACATGACGTCTTGCATAAATATCTGTCTGTTATGAAAGGGGCCATGAACAGAATGGAAAAGAGAAGAATACTCAGTGAAGTGGCTTTAGGTAATATTCCTCCGGATATGGTCGTCACCAATGGTAATCTCTTCAATGTCTTTACCAAGGAATTTATTAAGAACCAATCTGTCTGGATTAAAGATGGCAGGGTTGCTTATGTTGGGCCGGATCAAAATCATCCCAAAGAAGAAAAAACTCAAGTCATCGATGCAGATGGCATGGTCATTCTCCCTGGTCTGATCGAAGGGCATACGCACACCGTGAGCAACAGGTATGGGATCGAGGAATTCATCAGGCATGTGATCCCAACTGGTGTCACCACAGTAATCACTGAGACGATAGAGCTTGCAACCATTGTGGGGAAAGAAGGCATCGAATATCTTATCAGAGGGCTGGAAGGACAACCGATCCGATTTTACCACACAATTGCACCTTTATGCGGCCTCACTCCTACTGAGGAAGTTAATGCCCCAACCAATGAAGAGTTGCTTCCTTTCCTGAAAGACCCAAAGTGCGTCGGCTTAGGCGAGATTTACTGGGGTAACATCTTTTTGGAAGGGAAACAGGGGGAGAGAGTCAGGGGACTTGCTTCCATTGCTCTTGAGCTGGGTAAGCTGGTCGAAGGACATACAGCAGGCGCCTCAGGAAGAAAGCTTCAAGCCTACACCTGCTTCGGTCCCTCTTCTTGTCACGAACCTATTACTGAAAATGAGGTATTAGAGAGACTGAGGCTCGGCTACTGGGTCATGATCCGCGAAGGATCGATAAGAAAGGAGTTGAATGGAATAAAGGGAATCTTTGATAAGAAGATTGACTTTAGAAGATTAATTCTTTCAACCGATGGGGTAGACCCTGAAGATTTCCTCAAAGAAGGTTACCTCGATGCCTCTCTCAAAAGGGCGTTGAAGCTTGGAATCGCGCCAGGGCTACTCTATCAGATGGTTACCATTAATGTCGCCGAGCATTTCCGCCTTGATCATCTCATTGGGTCGCTTTCTCCCGGGAAGATGGCAGATGTTGTGATCATCCCCTCGCCAGATGAATTTTCGCCTCGGTGGGTGATATGTCATGGAAAGATCATTTTCAAAGATGGCAAAAGCATGGTTAAGCCCAACAAAGTTTTCTTTCCAGAGGATATGTTTAAGACGATAAAGGTTCATGGCTACGGCTTTCCATCCGTTCCAAACAAGGGAAAGGTAAGGGGCATGGAGCTTGTGACAAGGCTTGTGACTCAGGAGAAGGTCATCGATCTCCAAGACCCTGAAGAATCAAAGGACGTCATGATGGCCCTTGCCTTAGATCGGTTGGGAAGCGGAGACGCTTTTATGGGACTCCTCAAAGGATTCGGTCTCCAAAGGGGAGCTTATGGATCGACGATGTGCTGGGATACGGCCGATATGATCATCGTAGGATGTGACATTCAATCGATGAAGACGGCCATTGAGAGATTGAAGGAGATTGGAGGAGGGGGCATTTATGCGATCGGAAATGAAGTTGTTGCAGAATTTCCAGCTCCCCTTTGCGGGCTTCTTTCATTAAAAACGATGGAGACGGTGAGAAATGAGATCAGAAATATTGAAGAGTCTATAAGTAAGAATGGAGTGAAGTGGGAAAAGCCTATCCTCACTGTCGATACGCTTGGAACCGCTGCCATCCCTCACCTAAGAATTACCCACCATGGTTATGTCAGATTAAAGGATAGGGAGATCCTTTCCGTTGAAGTTTAGTAAGCCCCATTAGAAATTCCAGCGCGGCATTATTTCTAACGGGGTAAATAAGAAATGGAAAATGAGAAACGGGGGATGGTGATTAGAAGAAGATGCTAAATGGGTAATCGGGGTCATATTTTACAGAAGGCGCCTTCTCCCTCTCCCTCTCTTGCAATCTCGCATGGGCAGCAGCCAGGCGTGCAATGGGGAGTCGTGGCACAGAACAGCTCACATAGGATATTCCAATATTGTGACAGAATATGACCGATTCAGGATGGCCTCCATGTTCACCGCAGATGCCGATCTTCAGATCTGACTTTGTCCTTCTTCCCCATTCAATGGTGATCATCATTAATCTCCCCACGCCTTTTACATCCAGAACTTCAAACGGGTTATCTTGAAGGATCTTTCTCTCATTGTAAAGGGGAAGAAATTTGTTCTCTGCATCTTCTCTCGAAAAGGAGAAGGTGCCCTGGGTGAGGTCGTTCGTTCCGAAGGAGAAGAAGTCTGCCACCTCTGCCAATCTTCCCGCCCTCATACAGGCCCTGACCACCTCGATCATTGTTCCGAATTTGAATGGAATTTTGACCTCATAATGATTCTCTACTTCCTTTTGGACCTTTCTGACCAGTTGGTAAACCCACTTTAACTCCTGGGCAGTGCAGACTTGAGGCACCATGATTTCGGGCTGTATGTCGAGGCCCTCTTTGATCAGCTCAGCAGCCGCTTCAAGAATCGCCTGAATCTGCATCCTGTAAATCTCTGGATAGGTGATCCCCAACCTCACCCCTCGGTGGCCGAGCATGGGATTCACCTCCATCATCTCCTTTACCTTCCTGAAGGTCTCCTGCTGTTTTCGGATCAGTTTCTTATCGAGTTTCTTCTCTTTGATTTCGGCAATATCCGCCACCATGTGATCGAGAGGTTTAAGAGATTCTCGGAAGGAGGGATCGAGAAACTTCATTGTCTCAGAGACATTTTCCATCGAGGAGAAGGCTCGTTCCATCTCCTCCAATTTTCTGAGCTCGTAAGATAATTCTTCAGCCGAGGGGAGAAATTCGTGGAGCGGTGGGTCGAGAAGGCGGATCGTCACCGGCAGCCCTGTCATTGCCTTAAAGATCAGTTTAAAATCACCCTTCTGTAAAGGGAGAAGTTTGGCAATCGCCTCTGCTCTCTTCTCCTTCGATCCAGCTAAAATCATCTCCCGGACAATTGGGAGACGGTCGACCGCATTGAACATCCTTTCGGTTCGGCAGAGACCGATGCCTTCTGCTCCAAGCTGTCTTGCCTTGACCGCATTTTCAGGCGTGTCGGCATTGGCTCGGACTCCCATCGTTCTTATCTCATCGGCCCATCTCAAAAGCGTGAGGAGGTCATCGCTGATTTCAGGATCCACCGTAGGAACCTGTCCAAGAAAGACTTCACCTCTGGAGCCATCGATGGTAATAAAATCTCCCTCCTTAATGTGGATGTTCTTGATCGCCGCCTCTCTCCCTTTGGGGTCGATATGGAGTTCTTCACATCCTGAAACACAGGGCTTGCCCATGCCTCTCGCCACGACCGCTGCGTGGGAAGTCTTTCCACCGCGGCTCGTCAAAATTCCCTGCGCAGCGAAGAAGCCGTGAATATCTTCGGGTTTTGTCTCCTCCCGTACCAGGATCACCTTATGACCGAGTTTTCCAACCCTCTCAGCCTCGTCAGCATCGAAGATCGCCTTTCCAGAAGCCGCTCCTGGAGAGGCCGCAAGACCAGTAGCAACCGGTTTGCCCTTGAAATTTGGGTCGATTCGCTGGTGGAGGAGCTGTTCCAACTCGTGAGGTTTCAACCTCAAAACAGCCTTTTCAATGTCGATCAGTTTTTCAGCAGCCATCTCTTTTGAAGTTCGAACGATGGCCTGGGCGTTCATTTTGCCATTTCGAGTTTGGAGGATGTAGAGGTTACCCTTCTCGACGGTGAATTCAAAGTCCTGAACCTCACGAAAATGCTGTTCCAATGTCTTTCGAACGCGCTCCAATTCCCGATAGATCTTGGGCATCTCTTTCTTCATCTCTTGGATCGGCTTGGGTGTTCGAATGCCGGCCACCACATCTTCGCCCTGAGCATTGACTAAGTATTCGCCGTAAAGAAGGTTTTCTCCGGTTCCGGGGTCCCGTGTGAAGGCCACACCCGTTGCAGAATCGAAACCCATGTTTCCGAAAACCATGGCGCATACATTGACGGCTGTCCCGTTGGCCATTTCAGGAGTGATATTGAATTCCTTTCGGTAATCCACGGCCCTCTTTCCCATCCAAGATTTGAAGACCGCCTCAATGGCAAGTTTCAATTGAACCATGGGATCTTCTGGAAATGGAGCTCTTGTCCGCTTCCTAACCAATCCCAAATATTGTTCGCAGACATCCTTGAGACTGTCAGCATCGAGATCGGTATCATCGACCGCTCCGACCTTTTCCTTTATCCTCGTAAGAATTTGATCGAACTCCTTCTCCTCTACTCCCAAAGCAATCTTTCCAAAGAGTTGGATAAATCGTCGATAGGCATCGTAAGCGAACCTGCCATCCGAGGTGATCTGGATCAATCCTTCAATCGTGTCGTTGTTCAAACCCAGATTAAGGATCGTATCCATCATTCCCGGCATAGAGAGGGCTGCCCCAGATCGGACAGAGAAGAAGAGCGGGCTTTGAGAACTTCCAAATACTTTCCGCGTCCTTTCCTCAACCTTCTTCAGGTTTTCTTGAACCTCTTCCATCAGGCCTTTGGGAAGCCTCTTCTTATTTTCGTAGTATTTGAGACAGGCCTCCGTTGTGACAATGAATCCTGATGGAACGGGGAGACCCATATGGGTCATCTCGGCCAGTCCTGCACCCTTTCCTCCAAGCAGCTTCTTGTTTGTACCGTCCGCCTCTTCAAAGAGATAGACGTATTTCGGACTTTTCATATTCCATCCCTATTTTTTGCTATAGTAATTCTAATCTAAATAAAAATCAATCGCCATTTCCCTTGACAAAAAAGGTCGGCTTAGATAAATTTCGTATTACGGAACAGAGCCGATACGAGGAGGGATCATGGGGAAGAAACCTTACATTCTCTGGTTTGATGAGGTTGGACTGAATGATCTTCCATTAGTGGGTGGAAAGAACGCCTCCCTGGGAGAGATGCGAAGAGAACTGACCCAATGCGGTGTAAACATTCCAAATGGATTTGCAGTGACCGTCAATGCCTACCATGCCCTTTTAGACGAAGGGATTGTTCAAGATTGGTACGAAGCAAAGGGCAGGCCAAAGGTTAGAGACAATATTCGGGAGATACTCTCTGATCTCGATGTCGAAGATGTGGAGAACCTTTCAGAGAGGGGAAGTCGAATCCGAAGGCTTGTCTATAGCCTTGAATTTCCCAGGGAGATCATTGAGGAGATCGTCAAGGCGTATCGGAAATTGTGCAGAGAGTATGGTGAGGATACCGATGTTGCCGTCCGAAGCAGCGCCACTGCTGAAGATCTTCCCACCGCAAGCTTCGCTGGCCAGCAGGAGACCTTTCTCAACATCCGCGGTGAATATGCCCTGGTTCAGGCCTGCAAGCGATGTTTTGCCTCTCTGTTTACGAACCGGGCCATCTCCTACAGAGTCCACAAAGGATTCGACCACTTTCAGGTGGCTCTTTCCATTGGAATCCAGAAGATGGTGAGGTCCGATAAGGCCTCCTCGGGTGTCATGTTCACAATCGATACGGAATCCGGTTTTTCTCATGTGGTCTATATCACAGGCTCTTACGGATTGGGAGAGAATATTGTTCAGGGTGTCATCAACCCTGATGAATTTTATGTATTCAAGCCCTGTCTCCAAAAGAATTATAAACCGATCATCCAGAAAACCTTGGGCAGTAAAGAGATCAAGATGATCTATGCAGTGGAAGGAGAAAGCTCGACCAAGAATGTCCCGGTGGCTGCGCATGACAGGTCGAACTTTATTTTAAGTGATGAGGAGATCATCCTCCTCGGCCAATGGGGAGTGGCCATCGAAGACCATTACTCGAAGAAAGCGGGTTCTTACATGCCCATGGACATTGAGTGGGCGAAAGATGGCATCACCCAGCAACTCTTTATCCTTCAAGCAAGGCCAGAGACAGTCAAATCGCAGCGAAAAAGAAGCCTGCTGGAAACGTATGTGTTGAAGGAGAAGGGAAGAATCCTGGCTCAGGGGAAGAGCGTTGGGGAGAAGATCGGAGCAGGACCGATCAATGTCATTTCCAGTGTGAGAGAGATCGAGAGGTTTAAGAAAGGCGAGATCCTGGTCACCCAGATGACCGACCCCGACTGGGAACCTGTCATGAAGGTCGCTTCTGGAATCGTAACCGATCGGGGGGGGCGGACCTGCCATGCCGCAATTATCAGCCGGGAGTTGGGCATTCCATGTGTGGTGGGCACAGGAAACGGAAGTGATATTCTGAAAGATTATCGGAGTGCCACGGTCTGTTGTGCAGAGGGGGAGACAGGCTTAGTTTATGAAGGCCTTCTCGATTTCGAAGTAAAGCGATTCGATATGGAGCATCTGGAGAGGCCCCAAACAAAGATTATGATGAATGTGGGAGATCCGGACAATGCCTTCCATCTTTCCTTCATCCCCAACGATGGCGTGGGTCTGGCTCGCTTGGAATTCATTATTAACAATTTTATAAGGATTCATCCGATGGCATTGGCTCAGTTTGATGAATTGGGGGACGATCATACGAAAAGGGAGATCGAACAGTTGACGGCTGGCTATGAAGATAAGAAGCTCTTCTTCGTCGATCGGCTGGCCCAGGGAGTGGCGAAGATTGCAGCAGCCTTTTATCCCAAAGATGTGATCGTCAGAATGAGCGATTTTAAGACGAACGAGTATGCGAATCTCATTGGAGGGAGCCAATTCGAACCGGTTGAGGATAACCCCATGATTGGTTTCCGTGGAGCCTGTCGCTATTATGACGAGGATTATCAGGAGGGGTTTGGCCTTGAATGCCTTGCCATGAAGAAGGTGCGGGATGAAACGGGGCTGAGCAATGTAAAATTGATGATCCCGTTCTGTCGCACGGTGGAGGAAGGAAGGCTGGTCGTGGCGGAGATGAGGAAATATGGTCTCATCCAGGGACAGAACGGTCTTGAGATCTATATGATGTGTGAAGTCCCCAGCAATGTGATCTTGGTAGATGAATTTAGTGAGATTTTTGATGGGTTCTCCATCGGCTCGAATGACCTCACCCAATTGGTGTTGGGTCTGGATCGTGATTCAGAGAAGGTGTCTCATGTCTTCGACGAACGGGATGCGGCAGTTAAACGGGTCGTCGAGTGGGTCATCGAGAGGGCAAAGAAGAATGGTAAGAAGATAGGCATTTGCGGCCAGGCTCCTAGCGACTATCCGGAATTCGCTGAATTTTTGGTCCGATGCGGGATCGACAGCATCTCCCTCAATCCGGATACCGTTATCAAGACGACTGACAAGATATTGCAGGTGGAGAAAGAGTTAGGAATACCCCGTAGGGATTCTAAGAAGGAGAAATTGGCCGCAAGTTGAGTTTTTTACACCCGAATTCCAAATGCCAAAGTTCAAATTTCAAATTAACCCCAAAGCCTTAAAGTAAAAGATTTCTGGTTTTAAGCTTTGACATTTGGATTTTGAACTTTGAACTTAAGATTCGAAGAAATGAGAATCTTGCTTCATATCTGTTGTGCCAACTGCGCCACTTATCCCCTTCACCGCCTGGAAGAGAAAGCAGATCAAGTCGTAGGATACTTTTTCAATCCGAACATTCATCCCTATCAGGAATATCTGAAGCGCTTAGACTCCTTGAAAAAATATGCAGAGCAGGTTGGTTTGAAGATGATCTATCGGGATGAATATCTCCTTGAGGAGTTTTTGAAAAATGTCTCCCGCCGAGAAAAGGAGAGATGTCAATATTGCTACTCAATTCGGCTTGAGGCCACAGCTCGGGAGGCGAAGAAGGGCGGGTTTGAACAATTTTCTACAACGCTTCTCCAAAGCACTCATCAAAACCACCAACTGATCAAAGAGACCGGAGAGCGTGTATCGAAGGAGGTTGGGATCCCTTTCTATTATGAGGATTTTCGGCAGGGTTGGAGAAAGGGTTTAGAGGTCTCCAAGACCATGGGATTGTATCGCCAGCAACATTGTGGCTGCATCTATTCTGAAAAAGAAAGGTTTATGCAGAAGGTAGAAACTAAAACAAAAATTACGGACACGTGACACGCCTGCCTGCGGCAGGCAGGGACACGGTCACGTCGTTGAGGTGAAACAGATGTTGGGTTTGGGTTCCTTGGGAAAGTTACTCATTCTTTTGGGGGTCTTCATTATCGTCATTGGTCTTCTTCTTTTGATCGGTGAGAAGATCCCATGGATTGGTAAACTCCCCGGGGATATCATCATTAGAAAAGAAAAATTCAGTTTCTATTTTCCTCTCACCACTTGCCTCATTATCAGCATCGTCCTCACGTTGCTTTTTACTCTATTCAGGAGGTAATCGAGGGATCAGGGTTTTGGGATTGGCAATTGACTAATTGCTGATTCCCAATCCTTGTGTCAGGTTGCGATCTCCCTCAATATCTCGACCATCATCCTCATTCCAAATCTTATATTTTCAATGGTGATCCGCTCATTATTTCCGTGGACTCTCATCAATTCTTTCTCTGTGAGCTGAAAGGGACAGAAGTCATAGGTGATGATCCCTTTATCTCGAAGAAATCGGGAGTCTGTTGCTCCTGGCAGGAGGAGAGGGACCACTGGACAACCAGGGTCCTTCTCAGCGGCATATTTCTCAATGGCCTTGAAGAGATCTGTATTTAAGGAAGAGGGCAACGTGGATTGACTCTCCGCTATCACCTCCACCTCGACTTCATCTCCCAGTTTCCCTTTAAGTCTTTTCAAGAAGTCCTCTTTGGATGAGTTTGGTATAAGGCGGCAGTCGAGTGTAGCGGCTGACTCCGAAGGGATGACATTGGCTTTGCTTCCTGCCTGAAGGACGGTAAGGGAGATCGTATCCCTCACCATGGCATTGTAGATGGGGTTGGATGTTAACCAAGTGGAAAAGGAAGGGTCGCTAAGGCCCATTTTAATATCCTCAAAGAATTCCCTTTCTTGAGGCGGTTGTTTCGGAGCCATCTTTGAAAAATACTCTCTCACTGTGGGGAGAATGTTGTAGGGTGTTTCCCATTTTGTGATTCGCTCCAGGGCCTGGACCAGCTTCACATTGGGGTTGTCGGAGTGGGGCATGGAGCCATGACCTGACGTACCTCTGGCCTTCAGTCTGAGTTGGAAGAGGACCTTCTGGCCATTTGAGATTTCGTAACGGTCTGGAACACCGCTCTCATTGAGCATGACATATCCACCTTCATTCAGGGCATACTCAGACTGTCTCAAGAGGGGAATATTTTCAATAGCCCATTGGACTCCCCATTTTCCTCCGGTCTCCTCATCGGCGGTAGCCAAAAAGAGGACATCCCTTGTTAAAGGGATTCTCTCCCTTTTTAAAATAAGAAGGGCCATCATCTCAACGATCCCCATCGATTTGTTGTCCAATGTTCCACGGCCATAGAGAAATCCGTCCTTAACCACCCCTGAAAAAGGATCGACCTCCCAGTGCTCCCTTTCAACAGGGACGACATCCATATGACTTACAAGGAGGACGGGTCTCTTTGTCCCATTTCCTTTCAGAGTTCCCAGCAGGTTGCCTCGACCAGAAGCGGGTTCGAAGAGTTCACAGGGAATGGACTCGGCATCGAAAATCTTTTTAAAAAACCTGGCTCCTTCTATTTCATTCCCAGGTGGATTGATCGTTTGAATCCGAAGATATTCCTGAAGATGCTCTATCGCTTCATCCAATAGTTGATCCCAGTTCATATTAGACTCCTATTCAGAGGGCAGTAGGCAGAAGGCAGTTGGCACGGATAAAAAATAAAAACACTTTACTCTTTCTGCATTCTGCTTACTGCTTTCTGCCTTCTTGTTTGCGTTAGTCTTCTCCAAACAGCGACACGATTTTAAACTGATTCACATCGACCAAACCTTTGTCCGTGATCTTTAATTCAGGAATCACCGGCAGTGAGAGAAATGAGAGTGTCATAAAAGGATCTGGAATTTTACATCCGAGAGCCTTTACCACGTTACGGAGGAGGTCCAATCGATCTTTGACCCATTCGACTGAACCGGGCCTCGGCTTTGAAGAAGGAGTAAAGAAGTGCGGCTCAGGATAAACTTCACGCACCGAACTCTCTGCCATCAGTCCGGCGATGGGAAGGCCGAGGGATGCGAGAACCTTTCCATCTGAGACAACGGCCAGCCCTCCTCCCATGGCTTGAATGACTTCTATTATTTTCAGGATATCTG
>Ga0129298_10001302_pt1 | contig 10449 bp, 8 predicted proteins | sample I19B2metaG_FD_94707 | JGI IMG/M metagenome (GOLD analysis project Ga0129298, IMG submission 94707) | Lake sediment bacterial and archeal communities from Gulf of Boni, Indonesia to study Microbial Dark Matter (Phase II) - ​I19B2 metaG | ecosystem: Environmental > Aquatic > Freshwater > Lake >...
CCGAGTGTGTTTTCAAGCATTCGCATGGCATATCCTGGGTAGTCAGCTGAAATCAAAAGGTTTGTGCTGCCAAGAACAACTGCGTGACAAGGCGTGTTTACTATGGCAGCTATCAAATTCCCTTTTTCGTTGCTAACTTTCAATGCAGTCACTTCAGAGTCTCTGACGCCCTCAAGATACGGTACAAGGAAAAAACTATGCTGTGGGTTTCTGCGGTTGTATCCGATAATGGCGTCTCCTTTACCAGCACCGATTCTCACGTTAGCAAGATTAAGTGACGCAGCTTTTATAGCCCCCGCGATTTCCTTTATGAGAATGTCTAGGTAGTTTCCGTTTGAAAAATCAAGGTCTGGCCCTGCGTGAGTATGGGTTGCAGCCACCATAACTGAGTCACCTTTTATGCCCGTGTTTTTCTCAACCTCCCTTCTGACTTCTTTTACTAACTCTTTGGAAATACCAATCATATCACATGAAACAATAGCTGCTTCTTCTACTCCGTCTTCCATAACAAGAGCTCTGGCGTAAAGTTCGTCATGAACCCCAGTACACCCTTGGATCCTATCTTCATAGCCTGAAAGCCTAAAACCAATGGGTGGTGTTATGACAATCTTTGAAGCTCCTGCTCTGAGGTTTTTATTCATAAAGAAACCTTCAAATGAATACGCATAGCATAGGTCGTATAGGCTTTGTGGAGCGTCGTTTTGTTAGGTCCTAGGGTAACACACGCTCCTGCGTCGCTATTTCGAAATCATTAATACCCTAGTTGATAATCCTACCAGAAATTTTGAAGAAAAGACAATTAGATCTTAGGCATAATTATTTCTCATTCAGAAATGACGCCCAGAAATCTAAAAAGATTCAAAAAGACTTCGCCTTGTCTAATCTTAAGACAAACGTGGTCGTCAGCCAACACTTCTTTTTTCAAAAGTTTTCTATCAGCAACTGTCTTTAAAGAAAACCTTTTGGTTAAGTCAAAGGTTTCTATAGAATATTTAGTCTGCCTCGTAAATCATGTATAAAGACAACCTAATATGTCTTAATAATAAATTTCAGAGGGCTATTCAATGGCAAACCCTAGCTAGCTGCATGAGAGTACAATAACTAGTAAAAATATTCAATTTTCTTATCCCTTTCATAGGAAAGGAAAAACAAGTAACTTTGTTTCGTGACTCTTTTGCTATTGTGCCAGTCCCGGTGGGAATAGTAATAACCTGCAGTTGGGGGAGAATGATTTGTATTCTAGATGGTCAAATCAAGAAGATTTCTATGCAGTGAATAGTGAAGAAATTAAAGCTTAATACGAGAAAAGTGCATGAATGAAAATTAGATTGTTTGGCAGGAGTTCATTTTCGATGATATTAGGAGTTATTCCAGCTAGATATGGCTCAACTCGCCTCGAGGGAAAAGTTCTTGCTGAAATCGGAGGGAAACCAATGGTACAACACGTTTACGAAAGAGCAAAGAACGCCACTTTACTGGACGAACTTATTGTTGCTGTGGATGACGAAAGGGTCCTTCATGCTGTTCAATCTTTTGGTGGGAAAGCTGTTATGACATCACCATCTCATACCTGTGGAACAGAAAGGGTTGAAGAGATTGCAAGAAGTTCTAAAGCAGAAATTATAATAAACATTCAAGGAGACGAACCATTCATTAAGCCAGGAATGATTGATGAAGTAATTAACTTGCTTCTAGAAGACCTCTCCGTTCCAATGGGAACACTAGTGAGAAAGATTGAAAAAGAAGAAGAATTAAGAAATCCTGGTGTTGTGAAGGCTGTTCTGGGTTCTAATGGTTTTGCACTTTTCTTTTCTAGGGAATTGGTTCCTTACCCCAAGAATAGGCAATATTTTCAAGCTTATGAGCATTTAGGAGTTTTTTCTTTTCGCAGGTGGTTTCTTAGCGAGTTTGTTAGGCTCGGTGTTTCGCCATTAGAGGAAACAGAAGGGCTCGAGATGTTAAGAGCTATTGAGAATGGATACAAGATTAAAGTAGCCATAACCAAGTATAAGTATGATGCCTTGAGTGTAGACACAAAGGAGGATTTGGAGAAAGCAAGAAAAATTTATGAACGTATGAAGACCAAGGGGTATGAAAATGAATTCTAAGACAAAGATTGAAAAACTTTACGACGAACTACCTGAGATCATCAGAACTAGGCTGGATAAGACCGTTGAGATCATATGTAAAACAAAGAGATCAGGTGGCAGAATAGGAGTGGTAGTGGGTAGCGGTCCAAACCTTCATGAGGGGGTAACAACCCTTATTGCTGAATTGATACATAAAGGACTGGTTGACTCCGTTTTGACTAGCTCAGCTGTTGTGGCACATGAAATGGCTGGCTGTCTTGAGAAAGTGAAAAGGGTTGATGGTCTTCAATTGGGGATAGATGAGAATCTTCTTCCAAGAGATGGCAAATTTGAAGTGTCATTATTGAGACCGAAGGACCTTGAAATCATTGAAAAAGAGATTACAGTAGATCAAGATTTGATTCGGAGTGTTTTAGATTTATCTGGCGATTTAGTGATCAAAGCTGCTGGTAATGTTGCATATCCTTTAGGATTGAGAACAGAGATGATTTCACTTGAAGTTTCTATGCTTGGTAAGTCAACTGGTCACTTTTTTGAGGAAATTGCCGGATTGGGTGCTGATCCAAGAACTATGATAGGTGCGGGTGTCCAAAGGAATGTACCAGTTCTTGTTACAGTTCCTCAACTAATTGGCGGTGGGTCTGTCGGAATCGAGATAGCCGATTCAACTTCGATGCGCCGAAGAAGCTTCATGATTGCAAAGACATTGGCCTCATGTGATTTAATCATAGAATCGGCTCTCGCGCTTGCCCAAGAGATTCATGACGGCCCTTTTGAAACATACACTGGCCATGGAATATGGTCTCGGTGGATTGGCAATTATACATACAGCCTCAAAAATAAAGCAGTTATCAGAATAGATCTTGATCCAAATCTAGAAATAGCTTGGGAAAAGGAGAGGGAATCAAAGGTAGTCACTGAAGCCATCGCAGCAGGTTTACCCAAAACAAAGTCTTTAGGCCTTCCTTTCAGAATGGAAATGTCAGGTTTCTCACGTTTATCAAAAAGTCTGCCAATTATCGGCGATATAGGTGCCATCTGGCCTATTATCTCATATCGAAGCGCAGAAGAATTAGGCGTGAAACTGGATTTTCTATCTTTTCCTCAAGAAACTGAAGAGGGAAAAATGATTAGGGAATGGATTGTTAAAGAAGTAAATATCCTGGATAGAGATAAGATGTGTGAAGCTGTGAGGGAAAAAGTTAATGATCGTTGGGATAATTCCAGCTAGATTTGGTTCAGAAGAAATAGAATGCAAGGTTCTTGCCTTGATTGGGGAAAAACCAATGATACAACATGTTTATGAAGCATGTGAAAAGTCAAATCTGCTTGAAGACATTATGGTTGCAGCTGACGATATTAGAATATTAGATATAGTAAAATCGTTTGGCGGAAAAGGTGTGTTAACCTCAAAGTCTCACATTTGCGGAACTGACAGAGTTGCTGAAGCTTCTCGTAGCCTATCAATTAGCCCAAGCATAGTTGTCAACGTCCAAGCTGATGAACCATTTATAGATGCAGAAATGATTGATGAAGTGCTATATCCTCTTCAAAAAAATGAAGAAGAAGTTATGTCGACTCTTTCATGTCTCATCAAAGACAGGGAATCTTTCAAAAATCCATTCGTTGTGAAGGTTGTCACTGATCTATCTGGATATGCTATGTACTTTTCTAGATCCCCTATCCCTTACCCGAGAAGGGAGAAGTATGGAGCATGGCGGCACATCGGAATGTATTGCTATAGATACAATTTTCTGCAGAAGATTGCATCTTTAAAGCCCTCACTTTTAGAGTTAACAGAAAGCCTAGAGCAACTCCGTGTATTGGATTATGGATTTAAAATTAAGGTTGTTGTTAGCAATAAACCTTATCCAGGTATCTGCGTAAATACACCTCAGGATTTGAAACTTGCTCAAAGATATTACGCTGAGAGATCCTGAGAAAAGCAGTTCATGGGTCTTTTTATGCATTGATTTGTATTTGTATTGTGGCGCAAATCCTAGTATAGTGTTCTTTCTAAGAATTGATACCATGTGAATAATAATGTACATTGGGCAGATTTTTCGCCTAGAACATATTATGTGTAGCTGTAGTAATCGCGTTTTTAGTTCGTGGTTAACTATTGCTATTGTTTCTTCCATGATTGAGCCATTTTAGGAGTCTGGGTTTACAATTCGTTTATCTGAAAGGGCGAGCTTGATTTTGAGAGCGCTCAAAACTTGTCTTAAACCTTATTAAAAAAATAGAGGTACTATGAAAGGAAAGGTCTAGGGCATTTTCTCGGGCACTTTGACGATGACTCGAATTGCCCTGACAGTGTAGTGTGGATCGTTCCAGAAGACACCGTGCGCCACAGGTGCCCTTTCTGGAGGTTCTGGTTTGCCGGGTGGGTTGATGTCAACATCCATCGAACAATGACCCATGATAGTCACCTTCCGCGATTCTGGAAGATCAAAGTGAGCTGAGTTCATACCAGCTTCACGGAACCCTTCATCAGTTCCTCTGGACCACGGACCGTACAGTAGGTGGGAGCCCCACAGGTGCTCAACCTTCATCTTTACTCCGGATCTTGGGAACTTCCTTTCAATTGGTTCAGCATGGAGAATGACTGTACCTGGTGGAACACAGGAACTTCCGATCACAGTAACCCCAATAATAGGCTCTTTTTCTGTGAAGGTTATGGCTCCATGGGGCGGTAAGTCGAGTTCGATGCCATCGGTGTTAAACTCTGCACCCGAGCCTGGACGACCTAGCTCAACAACGAAATTTGGATAATTAAAAGGCGCCCAGTATTGCTTTACCTTCGTCGTGAAGATTTCAACCGTCTGTTTCTCCTTCTTTTGATGGATGCGAGGGACCTCTCTCTCCAACTCCGTAACCTTGCCGGGTATCCGCTCAGGGTTCCTAGCTATTGCACGCACCTCCTTCGCAGCGAGGGCAGCTGCTTCTTTCCCAGCTTGGGCCTCAGCCGAGGTGATGAAGAAGCTACGCATCTCTCGATTAAGATATTCGGTTGCAGAGAGCTTCTCTTCCGCAGCTATTTTCTCAAGGTATTCGTATATTTCCTTATCGATTTCTATCTTTGGCAAACATAATCACTTTCCAGATTATTCTTTATGATTTCATTAAAGTTTATTTGACTTAAAACTTTTTCCACGATCACTCAGTCATTAGCGAGTATTTAAATGTGTTAATTAGGAAAGTGGTTAGACAATGAGAAAAATAAATGATTGAACTGCCTTTTTAGATAGTTCACTTGGATTTTCACATTTCGCCTCTAATAGAATATGTTACCTTCAAGTTTCATGCAGATGATTTCATTAAGACGCTTAAGGCCACTTATGTAAACTATGTTACATATTATCCAAACAAGGTTGGGTTTTACATCCCCTTTTGAAATTTGATTTGCTCGGTGAGGTGATTGAGACTTGCCACAACGTTGCCTAGCGGCAGTTAATGCTCAATCAACAATCAGCTGCATCCAAAGGGATGGTTAAATAATTCAGTTTATGAGTTATCATTTCACATAATACATGGTTGAATATCCAAAATACCCTATTCCTGTTTAATCAGTTCATCAACATCTATTTTCAGTTCCTTTGCTGTTTTAACAATATCTTTCCATACAGAGTCAGGTACATCTATCCCTTTCTTAAGGTTGATTTTCTTAATTTCGATCTCAGGCTCACCCGGGGTCATGACTCTTCCTAAACCAGGCATCGGCTTTGACGATTTCATTCTTCTGAGAACCTTATCTACACTTTTCTTGAACTTGTCGACCAGAATAAAGTCCTTGACATTTACTGCAGCGAACAAATCTCCAATCATCATAGTCCCAGTTGCACCTGAGAGGAGTCCTCCAAGTAAAGCCACAATAGCCAGGCCTGACGCCTTATAACCTTGACTACCGCCAAAAGGCAAAATCGCCCCACCCGCATATAAGTCCGCTGGGTTTGTGGTTGGTCTTCCCTCTTTGTCGATTATCCATCCCTCAGGTACTTTAGACCCTCTTTGTAGCTTATCTCTAATCTTTCCCTCAGCTATCACCGATGTCGCGAAATCCATAACAAAGGGCTCCTCTTTCCCCGAAGGTATAGCGACAGAGATAGGGTTGGTGCCAATCTTTGCTTCTATTCCTCCGAAGGGAGCTACACTTTTACTTAGGTCTCCATGCATTGCGACTCCTATCATGCCTCGTTCTATGGCCATACTTGAGTAGTCAGCAAGTCTCCCTATGTGACCTAAATTATGAACAACTACGCAGCCAATCGTGTACATTTCTGCCTTCTTAATCGCCATTTCCATGCATTTCGTAGCAACGAACTGTCCAAGACCATTGTTTCCATTCACCACAGCTGAAGAAGGCGTCTCTCTAATTACCTTTATCCCTGCGCCTGGCTTAAGTCTGCCGGCTTTGATCTCTTTGATGTAACCAGATATTCGCATTATGCCGTGGGAGTCAAATCCAACCAGATTCGCTTCAACTAGGTATCTTGTGACTAATCGAGCCTCCTCTTCCGGTACACCAGCAGCCTTTAAGATAGCAATGCTGAGTTTAGTGAGTTGTTTTTCATTAAAGATAGGCATATTCTATCACCATAATACATTTCATATGACGTTCCAAATACGTTTCTTTTTATTTAGGCGTTTTCGTGCTACCGTTCACATCATTACCAGCAAACACACTCGCAGATCATAAAGAATTGGGCTTCGAGAGCCGCGTGTTCTGCGAGCAATCACGAGCTAAGTAAAGAAGACGAGGCGAAAGATTCTCTGTGATGTAGGTGTAGTCCTCAATATTGAACATGTGAAACTTGACACAATTCCACATCACATGGGTAGAAGCAGAGAGATTGATCTCTGGAACGACAAACCATTCAATCATGAGCCCTGACAATCCGCTTTTCTAGGGTTTTGAGCAGAAGTATCATTGCATACTAGGGATATAGTATTTTGGACCTTGGCATCGAAGACCAAAGTGAAGGAATCTCTGGATTAGAGCTCGATGTAAGTTTGAGGATTTCTTAAAAAGTGAAAAATATCTGGGGTCGTCGAATTGACACATTTTGTCCTATCTTAGATTTCGTAGTGATGCACATGAATTGGCTTTTATGCATAAATATCTCCCCATGATAAAGCTTAAATATTTTTTCATTCTTAACTTTATATCTAGGAAGAAAAAAATAAAAAAGGTAGAGAAAAATGACTAAAGAACTTGAAGTGGGTGCTATTAGATCAAGGGCTTACATCTGTGGGTTAATCGCTGTGGTTCTTTTTTCCCTAGTGGTTTCGTTTTTCACCGCCTTTAGTCCTCAGTGGCAATGGCAGTTCTTTATGAATGGATTTGGCAGAGTAGAAGAAACTTATGACTTGCTTCCAGTCCTGTTCTTTGCGCCTCTTATGGCCTGTTTGTTCGTAGCAGCTTTGAATAAAGCCGGTAAACTGTTCCTAAACAAGAACGAATTGCTAATAGTCATCACAATGCTGTGGGTGATAATCTGGATTCCCAATTGGTTTGGTACACTTAACTTCTGGGCTAACGGTTATAATATTATACAAAATGCCTATTGGTTCGATTATTACAAAAGGTTTGCAAGAGTGGTATGGCCCCTTTTCGGTCCCAACCTCGAGAATGCTCAGAAATGGAGCAGTTTCTTCTATGGCGGCTCTGTGGATTGGGCGGATTGGGGATTGCCAACAATGTTTGCTATTGCATGGTACACACCTTATTTCCTAATGGGTGTCTTCTTCGCTGCAATCATGAGAAGACAATGGGTTGAAGTTGAAAATTTGCCATTTCCTATGGCTACTGGTGTATCGCGATTGCTAGACATGACATACAATAAAGAAGAGGGCAAGAAAAGACCCTCAATCTTAACAAATAAGTTCCTGTGGATAGGGATAATCTTATCAATTGTCTCGTGTGCACCATCATGGATTTACAATATAGTTCCGTCCCTTCAGAGCCAGAGACCTTGGATAGTGCTGGGAAATCCTGGAGAAGCTAAAGCAGCTATAACTTGGGGATGGGATTTCATTCCTTTAAACTTACTTCCATGGGTACCAATAGTCGTAAATCTAGATCTGCCTGCAATTGGAGGAATGTTATTTGTTCCTTCAACAACTCTGCTTTCCTACATAGTCTTTCAGTTCATCCTGTTCTGGATTTTGCCACCAGCGTATGTTGCCGCTGGCTTGTGGGATCCGATGCAGCCTGGTGAAACTATGAGCATGATATATGTTTACATAGCAGAAGGCTTTGGTCCCATCGCTAACGAAAAGTGGAGAGCGATCTGGGGAGGCATATATGCTTGGTTCGGACAGGGAGCTTTGTTCGGTGTCATACTAATACCACTCATTATGTACAGAAAGGAAGTCCTTCGACAAATCAAATCAATATTCAAATCAGATAAGGAAATTGAGGCAACTCAACCTATGAAGTACAAATACCTGTGGGCAGGTTTCATAATATGTATGCTCCTGACAGCGATCGCTTGGTGGTATGGCAGTGCTGGAAACGCTCCGTTCATTTGGATTATTCTGTCGATGATAGGTATATTCGCATTCTGGCAAGTTCAAACGTCAAGAGTGACAGCAGAATTTGGAGCTGTTGGAGCCGTACAATGTGATAATCCTGCACACTACTTACAAAGCACATTCTCTTACTGGTGGATAGCTCCAGGAGGACCAATGGAGTTACCTCAAGGAACCAGATTCCTAGCGATAAGAGGATCACTTCAATACGGCTTCACCAATAGAGGTGTACCGCTAAAGGAAAGTTTAGAAATGTACAGTGTTGCCGAAAAAATAGGGACTAATTCCAAGCACATATTCATTGCTTCGTTTGTGGCAGTTATTGTTAGTATACTTGTAACCGAACCAACGTTCATAACTGTTATCACCAAATTCGGAGAGAAAAACTTAGAAGGAATTATGGTTTCAGCTACCGAAACTGGCGTAATGAGATATCCATTTTACATAGCTCAAGATGTTCCTACGATGAAATCTGGTATTCCGCCTGTGTCTACACAGTGGGTAGCCTTCGCAATTGGAATTGCACAAACAGTTATTCTAACAATTCTTAGAGCAAGGTTTCCATGGTTCCCATTAAATCCAGCTGGTGCAGCTATAGCATGGTTCTTCCAACCCTGGGCAATGCTATGGCCAGCAATCATCGCCTATATACTAAGAACCATCGTGATCAGGATTGGGGGCATAAGGATGTATGAAGATAAATTGATGCCCCTTGCCCTTGGACTTGTTGCCGGATGGACCATTATGACAGTGCTCTCCGCAGTTTCGGTATCGCTCACCTACGTCACGACCCACTAAGAACGCATAAATCCCCCCTTTTTTATTGGTGAAATGCTATGTTTTCAAAGGAAACTGAGCCGATTATAGTTAGGTATCTACATGATGAAATTAAAGAGTGGAAAAAAACAAAAGATTACTTAATCTTATTCCCCAAAAATGCAAAATTCGAAAAATTACTTATATACGAAGAAATAGTAGACACACTACTACTGTTTTCTTTTGAAAAGAAATGGAAATGGATAGTGAATATTCCAATAAAAATACTTTCCGACCCAAACGCAGAGGCAATACACAATAACCTCAAACGATATGAAATTAATCTTGTAATGAAGGGCCTCTTTAACAAAGAACCTCACTTTGTAGCAACATCCAATGCACAAGAATGTAATAAGATTGCCTCAATCATAGAGCATGATGCAGTTTTGATCTCACATCTTAAGAAGATCAGGCCTGATTATCTTTCAATCTTCCCTGACTTTGACTCAAACGAGAGCAAGGTCTCGTGGATAATAAGTATTTTGAAAGGACCTATTGAAAGCTACATGCTAAAAGAATCGAACATCAGAAGTCTCTATGGCATCGTAGATCGGATAAGTAGTCAATTAACACAATTTTCTGAACACCTAATAGATAAACTTTGAAACCTGATTATCTTTGCGATTTTAAACTCAATTTAACTAGGTTAACTGAGAAACACTATATGTTACATCAATCACAAATAATGAGATAATTTATCGGTTTACAGCGGTAGCTCCAGAAGGTTATTTTTCATACGCTAGTCCCCCTTTTTTAACGAATTAAGAATTGAACTGCTTCGTCTTAAAATATTTAGTGTAAAGGGGTTGGTGTGCTGGTTGTAACCCGTCTTTTGTTTTAGGCGGCATTCGACTTTGCGGGCTACCTGCGTCTCGCACAGGCATTCATTGACGCTTGTTTGCCCTTCCACCCCGCAGGACAGCCGTTTCACCGTTTCCACTTAGCTTACTCGGCGACTTAGCACGCTTCACCGTCACTGGCTAGGTGGACGTTTCGTTTCTGTTCTGGA
>Ga0129298_10001303_pt1 | contig 10441 bp, 8 predicted proteins | sample I19B2metaG_FD_94707 | JGI IMG/M metagenome (GOLD analysis project Ga0129298, IMG submission 94707) | Lake sediment bacterial and archeal communities from Gulf of Boni, Indonesia to study Microbial Dark Matter (Phase II) - ​I19B2 metaG | ecosystem: Environmental > Aquatic > Freshwater > Lake >...
AGAAGCGTCTCGAAAAATAGGCTTCCAGTCATAATGACCATAACGCATGACGGAAAGATGAACGAAAATGCAGGAAGATACTCTGGCCTGACAATGAACGACGCAAAGAAGGTCATCGCTGAAGACCTGAAAAAAGAAGACCTCCTAGAGAAGACTGAGAAACTCGAGCAGGAGGTAGGTGTCTGCTGGAGATGCAAGACGCCCGTGGAGATTCTGGAAAGGAAACAGTGGTTCATGAGAACGCGCAGCCTAACCGACCAGGTGGAGAAAGCAGCCTACGAGGTGAACTGGTATCCGGACCACATGAGGTATAGGCTCATTGATTGGGCTAGGAGCCTGGACTGGGACTGGGTGATTTCGAGGCAGAGGGTCTTCGCAACGCCCATTCCAGTGTGGTACTGCGAAAAATGTGGCGAAACAATTCTGGCCGAGCCTGATTGGCTACCGATCGATCCGAAGATCAGTCCGCCAAAGACTGACAGATGCCCAAAGTGCGGACACAGGAGGTTCACGCCGGAAAGAGATGTGCTGGACACATGGTTCGACTCTTCCATAACCTGCGCCGTTCACGCTGGATGGCCAGACAGGTCGGACTGGCGGAGACTCTTCCCTGCTGACCTCCATCCTTCTGGAATGGACATCATCAGGACCTGGGCATACTACCTTATGGTCCGCCACCTAGGCCTATTCGAGGAGAAAGCCTACAAGGCATGCTTGATAAACGGGATGGTTCTGGGGACAGATGGGAGAAAAATGAGCAAGTCGCTGGGGAATTATGTGACAACTCTTGAGGTTGTGGGAAAGTACGGCGCTGACGCAACGAGGCAATGGGCTGCAGCTGGAGGCGCAACGGGTTCGGACATTCCCTTCCGCTGGCCAGATGTCGAGTACGGCTGGAGGTTCCTAATCAAGCTCTGGAACGCAGCCAGATTCTCTAGTCTCCACCTTCAGGACTATGTTCCCGGTGAGAGTGTGGAGTTGGATCTTCTCGACAGGTGGTTGTTAAGCAAGCTTCAGAAGACGATTGGAAAGGTGAGCCGAGCGCTTGAGAGCTATCACTTCAACATCGCCATTGAGGAGGTCAGAGAGTTCACGTGGCATGTCTTCTGCGATCAATACATTGAAGCCGTGAAGGACAGGCTCTACAAAAGGGGAGCAGATGGAGAACAGAAGCGTAGGGCCGTCCAATACACGCTATATCATGCAATCCGCCAGATCTTGCAGATGCTCGCCCCGTTTGCCCCGTACATGCCAGAAGAGATCTACCAGACTATGTACGCTGAGGGCAAGGGCTATAGAAGCCTGCATGTCTCGCCGTGGCCGACGGTGAGCGAGGAACTGGTTGACGAGGATTCCGAGAAGAGGGGAGACGGGATTGTTGACTTGATTGCAGAGATAAGGAGAGATAAAGCCGAGAGAAGACTCCCGCTGAACGCCGAGGTGAAACGACTCGTAATCTATGCTGGGAGCGAAGAGGAGGCCCAATCGGTTGACTTCGGCAAAGACATCATAGTTGAAGCCTGCAAGATAAAAGAGATGCAGATCATTAGAGGCGCGGGCCAAGGCAGAGAAGTCAAAGAACTCCCTGAAACGAAGTTTGTGGCTGAATACTAGGCTGCCGCGAAACGGCATATATCCTTCACTAACTGGTTCCCAGCTGAGATGGTTCCATAAACCGGTCTAGGTCTGCCTATCTTTTGGGCTTACCGACCTGAATCTCCTCGCCCATGGTGAGGTGCATCCCGTCCTTGGCGGCTACGGTCGGTATCCCCGTTATCTTCTTTATCAGATCTGCCTCTCGTTCTGGGCTTTCCAGTATCATCTGCATGCCGAAATGGGTTATCACAGCCATCTCTGGGTGGACTTCAGCTATGGTCTTTGCTGCTTCGTCAGTTGACATGTGCCCCTTCCACGGTTTGCCCGAAGGCCTCAAGACGGAGAGTATCAGAAGCCTTACGCCTCCGTAGAAGTCGCCTATGCCTTTAAAATACTCTGAGTCAGGCATGTAGGCGAGTCCTCCGAACGTTGCGGTCTCAAAGCGGAATCCAACCGCGTCGGGATCAGAGTGCACAGCTCTGCAGACTCTGACGTTAGTGTCGCCAACGGTGAAGGTCGTCCCAACTCTGGCGTCAACAATCTTCTCCGGCAGCCCTCTATGGTATCTTGAGATTGCTGGGTCGCATACTTCGTTTCCTTCGATGACGCTGTGTGCGGCAGCCAGTATGCCCCTCTTCTTCGTGGTTCCATGGGTCATGGCTTCCAGGAGAACGCCGACATCGTTCGTGTGGTCGAGGTGAGAGTGAGAAACCAGTATTGCGTCAATATTTTGCGGGTTCAAACCCATCTCCAATGAGTAGACGAGAGCCCCTGGACCCGGGTCGACATGCATATTCAGCCTGTTCGAAAGCACACGCAACCCGCCAGTTCTCCTCCTTTGCGTTATCATCGCAAAGCGACCGCCACCAGTACCGAGGAAAATTATATCAGGCATCCTAACGTTTCGGCCTCCTTGACAAGATTAAGCCTTTCGAGTGCTGGTAAGATTGAGGGGAACTATGCAATTAAATGCTTCCACAGAGCGTGGTCTGAGTCAGCGAGTCACAGGAGATCAGCGGGGTCAGTTATTTATACGGAAGCCTGCAAGATACTTTGTCGGTGGGACGATGAAGGTCGTAGTCCGGATCGGGGGCTCAGTCATCGCGTCTCCCCCAAATCCCGAACTCATCAAAAAATACGCCGAGATAATCCAAAGCTTAAGGGAGCAGGGTCACGAGTTGGTTGTCATTGTTGGAGGTGGCTTACTGGCTAGGGAATTTATCCAGCTAGCGAGAAATTCGGGGCTTACCGAGGCAGAGCAGGATGAAGCAGCAATATCGGTCTCGAGGCTCTTCGCCCAGCTCTTAGCCATGAAACTGGGCGGCTTGGGCTGGAAGACCGTGCCGACGTCCGAGAAGGAATCCTCAAAGACTCTGCAAAAGAACGGAATAGCGGTGATGGGCGGTTTGAAGCCCGGCATGACCACTGACACTGTGGCGGCGATGGTTGCTTCAGAGATCGGTGCACACCTCATAGTCAAGGCTACTGATCAGGACGGGGTCTACACGAAGGACCCTAGGAGGCATACAGACGCGAAAAAACTTGACGAGCTGAGCTTCGACGAGCTAGACCGGATTCTGGAGGAGGACAGACACAAAGCGGGCATACACCAGGTGATTGACCCGGAAGCCGTCAAAATCCTGAAGGAGAAACGCATAGAGACGGTGATTGTGAACGGGTTCAAACCTGAGAACATAGCTGCTGCAATAAGAGGCGAAAAGATAGGAACAAGAATCCAGTAGCCCAAAGTGGGCAAGACTTCTTACCCGCCAAGCTCTGTCAGTCTTTCGTCCTCAAGATAAGTAGCCAATCACCAGGTTCTGGCGGATCCAGAGTAGTAAGGTTACTGGATATGATCCCCGCCCCAAAGGCTTGACCTGTTCGAGGATTCACCCATCTGAGTTCAACAGGTCTCCTGAGACTGCTTAGGTTCAGGCGCAGACTCTGTGCTTCTGGCGTATAAATCACGGCAATACTTCTGTCCGCAGTCTGGGCTGCTGCGACAAAAAGCCTAATGTCTCCGTTGCCAGGCTGTTCCGCGAGGATCTCAGGTGCAGGCCTCAAGGTCCACCAAGGCAACTCTGAGAAGATTCGCTTCAGCCTAGCCATGTCCTCGGCAGCAGGAAAACCAACAGATTCCCTCCAAGGATCTGCCACGCCAACATGGGGATGATTAACCGGGACCTCGGGTTTTCTAGCCCAAGACCAGACACCGTTGGTTCCATAGGAGACGCCAGCTGTCGGAGCTATGAGAAGGCTCCAGTAGGCTGCTCTACGGACTTGATGCTGAGTTATAGGCTTAAGAATCTCGTAGGCTAGATGTGCTTCGTAGTTGGGCTCAAAATTGACTACAGGCCTTGCTGGTTCAAGATGCCAATCTTTGCTCGGAGGACCCTGGCAAAGCCACCTTAGAGTATCCTCGTCAACACCGTGCCCACTCTGGTATCCTACTATGTCAAGCCATTCCTCATGAAGGAATTCAGGCAGAATCCAGTGCTTTCCACAAAGATGCATAGCCACAGGCTGCCTGTCCTTCTCGGCGAAGACTCCTCTGCCGATTCGTTTCCATCTTTCGGTGTACTCGCCGGTGTAATAACCGTCGCCGCCCAGAATCCAAACCACGATATAGGCACCGTATCTTGCCACCATGTAGCGAGCAAGCAGAACCGCGTCTTCCTCGGCAAGCGTCCATCCCGGGTTCTCGTTGCCCCGGATCGCCCACAGGAGTACGGGTGCCGCGACAATGCCATGTTCATTGAGCATGGCGAACTTCGGATCGATGCGCCTGAAGAACTCAACGTTGAGTTCCAAGATTCTCTCTTGTCCCTCATAGGCTTTCTTACCTTTGTCGACAACAGGTCCGCCCCTCCAGTGCGTCGTCACGAACTGAACAGCCGTGAAGCCTCGCTCACTTCTTATGTTGAGGTATTCGTCCCATTCGTCGAGAGTGGATTTGATCGCTCCGTTCCACGCGGTGTCTGCAAGCCAGAAGAAGGTGGTGCTATCTGAATGAACTAGATATCTGCGGCTATCTGACAGTCTTAAGGGTCCATGAATGCAGAGGGGGTTTTGACCTTCATAGGGCACGCATTCAAAACCTCCACTTTGACCGTGAAGGCCACCATCTTGCCTGTTCAAGCATGTAGTCTTATATGTCCATTGGCCTGTCTCGCTGGGCATGAACCTGACACGCCGCACGGAGTCGCCGTCCCAGAAGGCTCCAACAATGAACAGCCTGCCACTGGGCGCCTTGAAAGCGCAGCTGACCTCTACGTCTCGAAACGGAGAAGCGTAGTCAACTTCGCTTTTGAACTCTGCCTCGAAGACTCCCCAGATGGGCACAGCCCCCATTGGAGAACTTCCACCTGCATTGAAAGAAGCTGGTCTGGAAAGGGATTACCGATAGGTTGGGGTGTTTGTGAACAGTTCCTTGACCACACCTACGGAAAGCTTCGGTTCCCTAGTCCTCGTAAAGATGCCCTTCCGGTTCAGCGTCGTCCTTCCGGGGCTTTGCCCAACCCTGAAGTCAGCGAAGTTCCATATGTGGCCTCCAGCCACGTAATCCTTGGAGAGGAGGACTTTCCAGTAGGTCTTAATCAGCTCCGCCTGATACTCCTCAGACCACATCTCAGGAGGATGCCTATGAACCCCGGCGATTGCGTCTGCGCCGAACTCTGTGACGACTATGGGTTTTTCGGGGTATTTCTCATGGATTTCGTCTAGGGTTCTGCTGAGAACCTTGCCGGCTTCCTCTAGTTCCCCGCAGAGAGAGTACCATCCATAATAGAAGTTGTGGCATAGGACATCCACCATGTCCAGAGCTCTGTCATCCAGATGTCTGCACGAAGCGAAGGTGACCGGCCTAGTCGGGTCAGTCTCCGCGGCCTCCTCCTTCGCAGCCTGAAGGAGCGTTCTGAACTCTTCTCTGTCGCTGTCAGGTTCGTTGAACAAGCTGTACATGACCACGGAAGGCCGATTTCTGTCCCTTTGTATCGTTTCCCTCGTCATCTTCCGCACTTTCCCGATGATTTCCGGGTCGTCAAGCCTCTCCACCCCCTTCCGGAGGCCGACAGCAGGAGTCTCCACGATTATTAGGAAGCCGTTCTCATCCGCAAAGTCTAGATGGCTCCTCGAATACGGGTAGTTCGAGGTTCTGAAAGAGTTGCAGCCAATCTCCTTCATCAGCCCGTAGTCTTTCCTCAGAACAGCGCCATGAAGGGTCTTGCCCAGAACCGGAAAATCTTCGTGCCGCGCGCAGCCCTTCAAGAAGATTGGGCGCCCGTTTAGAAGGAGTTTGCCGTTCTCGACCTTCACTGTCCTTATCCCGAACCGCGTCTCTTTCTTGTCCATCTCCTGGTCTGCGCTTATCAGCGTGGCCCTTAGCGTGTACAGGTGGGGAGACTCTGGGCTCCACGGCTTTACGCCCTTGACGACGATTTTTTGGTAGACCGTTTTTTCAGCGTTCGGGTTTATCATGAAGCTGATGCGGCTTTCGGCTGTTAGCTCTTCGCCGTCGAAGACTTCGAGGTTCAGCCTGCAGAAGTACTGCTTCTCGAGCTCGCTGATGACCTGCAAGTCTATGTCAAGTGTTCCTTCTGTGCCCTTGAGGTCTGTTCTGATCCATACGTCTTTCAAGTGGAGTTTGGAGACAGCTAGAAGATATGCTTCCCTGTAGATTCCGCCGTAATGGAAGAAGTCGAAATAAGTCTTGTTCATGCCTTCGCCTGGAGGAACAGTCTTCTTGGTGAGAGTGTTGTCAACCATAACGACGACTCGGTTACTCTCTCCAATCTTCAAGGCTCTCTCCGCCCTGAGCGCGAAGGGGGTAAAACCGCCCTCATGCTCGCCTAGGTAGACACCGTTTATCCAAGCTTTTGCCCTGTAGTTTATGCCTTCAAAGCCGACGAGAATTAGCTTTCCGCTCCAGTCTTTTGGGAGCCAGAACTCTCTCTCATACCATGCCGTGCCCATGTACCAAGTGTAGGCTGAATCCTGTTCGTTCCAAGGTGCTGGAACGTAAAGCTTATCCCATGTCTGGAATGACTGTTGCTCGTACCATTTTTCTTCTTCGCCCTTCTTGTCAGGGTCGAGTTTGAAGTGCCAGAAACCTGAAAGCTCAATCATCTCGCGCCCAAATTTCGGCTCAACCATCATAATGATTCCTCCACGCCGACAGGACCCCGATTAATACTCACGTTAACGTTATAAAAGCCTTTACCGAACTATTCAAGCTCGGAAAAACAAATAATAGAGGCCACACCAGCTTAATGGAAAGATGCGCGGGGGTAGCAGAGCTAGGTCAACCCTTACCAATAGGGACTAGATGCGCGGAGCGAACCCGGGCAAAGCCCTGGACGCGCGTAAGACTCAAGATCCCGTCCCGAAGGGGTACGTGGGTTCAAATCCCACCCCCCGCACTTTTGGATACACCCCATGCTTTTCATAATATGCTTACTTCCTCTTCCTGAAGATTTTGCCGCCATCATTGTATTCTCCTGTGACATATTCGAAGCCGGCTTCCACAAGTGCGCATGCTTCCCCTACTGCCTTAGCAACCCTAGAAGAGAATTCGTCTGTCTCAAAGTTTACGAGGTGCGTGTAGACTAGAGTGTTTTTGATGTTCTTGTGACCGAGAATGTTCATGACGTGAAGAATGTCCTTGGTTCTGTGGTATTCCATGGTTCCTTTGAAGTGCCGTAGCGTTTTGAAGCTGATCCTGTCTATGCGTGGGTTCTTGAGTTTGAATGCTGTTCGTCTCCTTTGTCTCCGGAAGTTTCCAGCGAAATGCTCCAGATCTCCACTTCTGAAGATGTAGCTGCTCTTCTGAGGCAATGCCCTGAGCATGGCTATTAGTTTTCCTGAGATCTTGAAGTTTCGTGGGTTGCTGCCTTTTTCAGGTGTTACGTTGACGGTGCTCTTCTCAAAGTCTGCATCGATCCATTTGAGTTGCCAGGCTTCACCTGGACGCATTCCTGTCTCCTTCAAGAGCTGAAGAAAGGAAGCCATGCGTGTGCTGCATGCGGCTATGAGTTGGTCGATTTCGATCTCTGTTGGAATCCAAGGCAAAGTGTCAACACGTTTGTAACGTGGACGATCCCAGCTTCCGCCAGTCATTTTTAGGAAGGTTGAATATGCATCAACGGCGTTTTCCTTTCTTCCTAGTCCCCAGTTCTGCTTCGCTACGACCTCCTTCACCTTTTCTGGATCATGTAGGTCGGCTCCTCTTTTTGCCAAGATTTTCAAGAGTTTCACGCGGCCTTCGATCGTTTGATCGGCATATCCCTGTTTTTTCATCCACCATGTGAGGTTAAAGAGCAGGCTTTTCGTGTCGGCTGTTGTGGCTCCCGCGGCCCACTTTTCTGTTCGGGGCTCTACTGCGGCCAAGTTTTTCATCTCGCCTTCCGAGACGCATACTCGGCAAGCTATAGTGTTTGCGCTAGTCTTTTTATTGCTTTGGTCAGGGCTGCTGAAGCGGTAGCCACAGGTCCTGCAGATCCATCTCTGGACTATTTCTGGCCCAATATGCCTCAAGCCAGCCTTCCAAATCTTGGACCCGCCGCAGTCTGGGCATATGAGGGGCTGGGCGGGCCGACCGGTTGGGGTCTTTCCGGACTTCCCACTATTTTGAACCCGCTTTGCTGCCAAGTATGCGCCTTTTGCGTGGAAGCCAGCCACTCCCCTGCCCGCCTAATCTTGTCCTGAGGCCTCACGTTTCAAAATGTCTCTAACACTTGCTATGAACCGTTGCATCCGTCTAATGTCTTTGTGGGCTATGCAGTGGTCTAGGTAGTCGTTTATGCTTTTGAGGAACTGGTTCTTGAGCTCGATAAGCTCTTCTTGAGTCGGTTTCTTCGACATCCTGGCCACGCTTTTCACTGAGCTCGATCTGCTGAGCTGACGGTTTCTTTATGTGATGCGAAGAAGAGTTCGTCGGGGACGCTTCCGAGGACTTTGACGAATCCTTCAGTTCGGCAGAATCCAAGTATCCGCTTCAGTGCCGGGTCTTGGAGGTCCTTGAAGCTTTTCAGGTATCCGTATCTTCCGACGACGACTCGTATCTCGACGCCGTCCACGGTTTCCCTGAGCTGATAGGCTCCGTGGCGGCACCAGTTGGCATACTCCTCAAGGTCTTCCCAAGACTCCACAAGACTGACCAAACACGTCACCTCAAAAGATAGTCACAAGAAGACCTTAAGGAATTTCTCCCACCAGCAAAGTATACTATACTTTGCAGGCCCTGTCAAAGTATACTGTACTTTGGGGGCTCCTACAAAGTACAGTATCTCAAGAAGACATATCGAATTCAGACTTCAACGAACCACTAGAATGCCCGGCTCAAAAGGGCTATTGCTTTCGATACTAGGACACTGGATCCCCAAGACATAAGAATGGCAATAATGATGATAATTGGTGCTTTTAGAAAAATTGAGAGGGTTATTGGGACAAAAACAAAGGCTAGCGGATATAAGAAAAGCGGATGAACGTAGTATATCCCATAGGAATTGGCTGCTTGACTTTTCCAGAACAAAGAACACCTGTTAACGTATCGTTGAAAAAGGGCTATACCAACCATTACCGAAGACAGGCAAAAAATATTGAAGAGTGCAGCATTACCTGCCAAAATGGCAATTATGGGTTGAGCGGCTATAAGAATGGCATATCTGGAACCAACATATGACGCTCCAGATAAAGCGAACAACGGAGCCCAGTATATCAAACTTGGCTTGTATCCCTTGGCAGTAAACCAACCCTTCTTGTAGGCATATATCCCCAAAACAAAATAACCAAAGTATAGATGCACTCTCTCGGGTTGAAACTCAAAAACATATACGTGAGTCCAAGTATCTAGTGGGAAAAATAGGTTCATAGTCAAGAACCCAACGGTCATAACCGCTGCAAAGAACACAAACAGTTTCCAAGTGGGCGTGGAAACCCTCTGTTCGAGTGCACGAAAACGACTGCTTAAAGAGTATATGATGCCTAAGAGAATGAACATCAAGAAAAGGATACCCAAGAACCAGCAAACGGACTGCTGATACACTTGAGGTTGCCAGAAGTCATGACTCCAGAATTCGAGATAGCTAACGGGGATACCTCGGGAAAGATAAATCATGTAAGCAACAGGAGGAGCCAAAAACAAAACGCCGAAAATCCAAGGCAAACCCACTCTGACAAATTTATTCTTCAAGAACAGCCAAGAGTCTCTTTTTTTGAGAGATGGAAAGGCAAAATAACCTGAAATAAGGAACAAAATGAACATAATCGGGACATCCATAAGCGTCACAAGTGCTGAAAAAAACAGACTGTTTTCAGGGTCGACTACATACCACCAACTTGGTGCATAAGTCATATAGGTTATCGAACCGTGATGTACAACTACTAACAAAATGACAAATGCTCGTAAATTATCCAGAAAACAAATTCGGTTTGATTGTGTCACTTTTTGATCCATGAAAGATTTTCAAACAACATAATATAAGCCTTTCACGGAATCCTCGTTATTCCATGTTTTATGCGCTTTTTTGACCTAAATGTGAACTGAGGAAGAAAAGGCTCCAAGAACGGCAAGGATGTCCGCTTCGTCAGCTGTCTCGATGAACTTGTCCAGATTCATCTGGTTCAGCAGAATAGCCAAATAGGTTCTATGAGTAAGTCCGTAGAGCTGAACCTCAAACCCGGTCTTGGTTCTTCGAGAACCCGCCTTCTCAACGTAGCCTAAGTCTTCCAAAGCCCTAACTCGGCGGTTAACAACAGCATACTTCGTGTAGCGTAGAGGTCTCTGAGCTCTAACTTCCTTATGGATGTCGTAAATGGTTAGGGGACCATGTTGAGCAAGGATCCAGAA
>Ga0129298_10001304_pt1 | contig 10439 bp, 9 predicted proteins | sample I19B2metaG_FD_94707 | JGI IMG/M metagenome (GOLD analysis project Ga0129298, IMG submission 94707) | Lake sediment bacterial and archeal communities from Gulf of Boni, Indonesia to study Microbial Dark Matter (Phase II) - ​I19B2 metaG | ecosystem: Environmental > Aquatic > Freshwater > Lake >...
CGTGCCGATGAGGTTGCGGTCGATCAGCGCGCGCATGTCCTCGAGCGAGATGTCGAGCGCAGTGTTCGGGTCCGGCTTGCCGCCCTTGGCCCCAATGTCGCCGCCGGCGCAATTCACCAGCACGTCGATGCGGCCCAACGCCGCCTCGGCGGCAGCCGCCATCCGCCGCACCGCCCCCGGGTCGCCGATATCTCCGGTAACGGCGATCACGCGGGTTCCGTGCTCGCGGAGCTTCTCGGCGACTTCGGAGAGGTTGCGCGCTTCGCCATACTGAGCAGGCGCCTCTTCGGAGAGATCGTGAATGGCCACGTCCGCGCCGAGTTCGCACAGCCGCTCAGCGATGGCGCGGCCGAGGCCGCGGCCCGAGCCGGTCACGAGCGCGGTCTTTCCCGTGAGTTCCATGCTCATCGCTCCATCATGGCACGAGGCCGAGCGCCCGCATGTTGTCCATGCTGCGGCGGATCATCTCCAGTTCGTAACGGATGATCGTCCCGGGACCGGCCCCTGCTTCCCAAGGCGTGCGCCAGTCGGCGTCTTCCTCAAGCCGCCGCACGCGCGCCGCTGCGAGCGCCGGGGCGAGTTCACGCGCACTCCGCTCCGGGTAGCCTTCCCACCAGCTTTCTCGGAACAGGCGGATGTGACGCGCTTCGAGCGCGCCCGGCTCAAGCGACGCTGTCAGGCTCTCGTGATGTTCTTCGAGGATCGCGGCAATCTCGCGGAACGAAACGCAGCCGTCCCCGATGGCGCAGCGTACGAGGCGATAGCCTTCCTCCGTCCACTGCGCCCTGTAGTCCTTGAGATGGACGTGCCGCACCATCAACGCGACTTTGCGCGCGAACGCCGCCGGCTCCTCGCCCACCGCCAGCGGATTGCCGGTGTCCAGACAGATGCCGACGTTCGGTCCGGCTTCGGCGCAGAAGCCGAGCAGTTCCTCGCTTCCAAAGTCCTGGTGATCCTCGATGGCGAATGCAAGGCCGTGCTCGGCTGCGCCCGGGGCGAACTCGCGCAGCGTGCGGCGGGCGTGCGCGACCATTCCCGGCCATCGCTCGCCCTGGGCCGCGCGGTCGCCCGAAAGCACCGGGCTGAGGCCGAGCCGGACGATCCTCGCTCCAATGGCGCACGCCGCCGCGATCCCCGTATCCACACCTTCCAGCGGGGGCCCGAGGCTGACCACCGGAGTCATGCCGTTGCGCTCGATCCGTTCGCGAAATGCGCGCAATTCGGCCTCCCCAGGACCGGCGAACCAGCCGTTGTGGAACTCGATTGTCCGCGCGCCGAGTTCCTCCGCGATCTCCAGGAATCCGTTCAGGCCACGCCCGTTGGGATTGGCGCGCGGCGTTCCCCGCCCTTGAAGCCCGAGGTAGTAAGTGATCCCGTAGGGATTCAGCCCGACACGAAGCATGGCGGTTATTCGACGAGGACGTACACCGGCGCGCCCTTTCGCAGCCGCAGCCGCAGCATCCCTCCGGCGCCGGTTTCGACGCTGCGCGTCTCGCCGATGGTGTTGACCACGGTCGCCGTCCGCGCCAGCAGCCGCAGCGACGCTGTCGCGTCCGCCGCCGGATGCCACAGCGCGAAGACGCGGCCGCGCGTCCCGGGACGCGGATCGAACCGGTACGCAAGGACGCCGTCGCCTGCATCCACTGCCCCGGCCGGTACTTTGTCTTGCAACACGCGAGCCAGGGTCGCGAAGGCGTAATACGCGGGCTTGGGCTGAAAATCGCGGTACAGGATGCCCATCTCGTGCTCGAAGTAAAGCGGCTCTTCGCCGTCATTGCGGAAGTTGTACCAGAAGGTGCGCGGCTCGACGCCGGAGACGATCGAGCAGAGATACGTCCGCGCGATCAACTCAGCCTGGGCGCGCAACGGCGTGGGAGCAAACGGCTGGCTCCGGGTGTTGTGCGGCGTGTAAGTGGACCAGCCCATCTCGGTAAGCCAGATGGGCCGCTGCTTCCCGTCGGGAAGCCGCACCAGATCCGAGGCGATCTTCAGCTCGTTGATAAAGATCCGGTCTTCGAGCACCGGCCGGTACGGATGGATGGTCAGCACGTCGAACGGCGTCTCGCGGGCCAGCATCCGCGCGATGAAGTTGTAGTCAATGCCCGCCGTCGAGATGCCCAGCACTGCCAGCGACGGATCGATCTCCTTGATCGCTTGGAAGCTCTTCTTCAGCAGCGTGGCGTACAGGTCCTTGGGACCGTCCCAGAAGAAGATGTTGGGCTCGTTCCAGATCTCCCAATGGCGAATGTCCTGCTGGTAGCGGCGGACCAGTTCCCGGAGGTAGCGGACGTATTGGTCGACGCCTTCCTCGGTGTACGCTTTCGACCATGGCGTCCAGTAGCCGACGATGGCATAGACGGTGATCCCGTTGCGCTTGGCGACGGCGACCAGGTTGTCGTGGAAGCTCCAGTCGAACCGGCCGGGTTCCTTCTCGATCCGTTCCCACTCGAAGTCTTCGCGGGACCATTTCACGCCGGCCTCGCGGGCGGCCCGCGCGGTGCGCTCCATGTCCTCTCCTTCATAGCGTCCCAGGTAGACGCCCATGCCGAAGGGAGAATCGGGGCGAAGCACGGTGTCCTCGTGCGGCGGCTGCCTGCCGAGCCAGCAGGCGTACGCGCCCGGTATCTGCTGGCCGGCAAAGGCGGCGGAGAACTCCGCCTCGACGAACTTGAGACCACCCGCGGCGGCGGGCAGGGGAACTTCTACGACGGCGCGCCCGGCCTGCGGCGGGGCAGTGACCGGCCGTTCGCCGGCGCCGATTTCATTCCCTGCCCAATCCCGAAGCCGCCAGGAGACGGCGCCGTTTAGCGGAGCGCCGGACAGGCACCGCACCGTGGCCGCGAACCGGTCCGGTCCGCCGTCCTCGATCGCCCGCGCGGTGGCCACGCAGCGTTTGTCCGGAGGCACGCTGCCCTCGGCCGAGATGCTGATCAGTTCCAGCGCGCCCTTGTCGGCGTGGCCGTTCGCCTCCAGCCGGATCTCGCCGAGCCGCAGCGGCCCGTGGAGTTTGCCGTTGTTCTCGCCGCCGAACCATTGCCAGCCCGGCCCCGGAGGCGCATCGATGACCAGTTCCTGCTCGCCGGAGCCCGAAAACTCGCCGGCCTTCTTGTGAAAGGTCATGAAGTGCGTGTTGAGGTACAGGTGAACAGGGTGGCCCCTGGCGGTCCCGCGAACCTTCAGCCGCAAACGGTCGACATCTCCCAGCAACGCCGTGTCCGGCGGCACGAGCGAGATCCACTTCGCGCCCTTGGAAAAGTCGAACGTCCAGGTCTTGCCGTCGAGCTTCGTCTCGCCGGGATCGCCCTCGGCCGTCGTCTTCCAGGACTCGCCTGGATCGAAGCGGTAGGGAACATAAGAGGTCACCACCGGCTCCACGGCGGGTGCTGTCAAGGCCGTCATCACGGCCACGAGCGACAGGACCGCCCGCGAGACGTTCTTCATCCGGCTACCCTTTCTCGATGTCGCGGTGGGTGCACTTGACCCGGTAGCCGGCGCGGGCCAGGCGCTTGCGGATCTCGGCCGCGATCATCACCGAGCGGTGACGGCCGCCGGTGCAGCCGAAGGCGATGGTGAGGTAGCTCTTGCCCTCCCGGATGTAATGCGGCAGCAGGTAGACCAGCAACTGGGCGATGCGCTCGGTGAACTCCACCGTCTGGGGAAAGGAGCGGATGTAGCCGGCGACGCTCGGATGCCGCCCGCTGAGCTTCTTGAACTGCGGGATGTAATTCGGATTCGGCAGAAAGCGAACGTCGAAGACCAGGTCGCTGTCGGCGGGCACGCCGTGCCGGTAGCCGAAACTGGTGATGTGGACCATGATGTGGGACTGCTCCCGGCTGCCGGTGAACTTCTCGACGATCAGCTCGCGCAGCTCGTGAACGTTGAACTTCGCAGTATTGATGACGTGGTCGGCGAGAGCCCGGATCGGCGCCAGGCGCTTCCGCTCCCGGCGGATGCTGGCAAGCACGGAATTGCCGGCTCCGAGCGGGTGCGGCCGGCGGGTCTCGCTGAAGCGCCGGACCAGCGTCTCATCATCCGCCTCGAGGAAGACGAGTTGCGTCGGGAAGGCGCTCCGCAGGCGGGCGAGGATCTCCGGAAACCGCTCGAGCCCGGTGCGCTCGCGAATGTCCACCAGCAGGGCGGCGTGGCGGATCTTCGGCGAATCCTGGATCAGATCCCCGAACTTCGAAATCAGCTCGATAGGAAGGTTGTCGACGGAATAGTAACCGAGGTCCTCCAGGCACTTCAGAACGGTGACTTTGCCCGAGCCGCTCAACCCCGTAATGACGATCAGCTCGGGCCGCGGCCTGGCGCCGGCCGAGGGGTTCTTGCGGGCCATCCGGAACGCTCGTCAGGCTTCGATGAGATCGAAGTTGCCGTCGCGCCGCCGGAATAGCACCGAGACCCGGTCCGTCTCGGCGTCGCGATAGACCAGGTAGTCGCGGCCGCCCTCCATTTCGAGGAGCGCTTCCTCGAGCGTCATCGGCTTGCGGCTCGCGTGGCTGTTCACGCGGAACACCCGTTGCTGCGGCTCGCTCTCTTCGGCCACCGCGGCGATCTCCCCGATCTCCGGAACGGCTTCCTCCTCGCCCCACTCGGATTTCGGGAAGCGCTTCGTGTCGCGCCGCTTGGCGCGGAACTTGAGGATCTGCTTCTCCAGCTTCTCGGTGGCCGCAAGCACGGCCAGGTACTGATCGGAACCGCTGGCGATGCCCACCAGCGACTGATCATTCACGCGCACCGTGATTTCGGCCTGCTGGAGATGCCGCTGTGCGGTCAGAATGACATGGGCTTCCCGCTCTTCCTCGCGGCGGTCCAGCAGCTTAGCCAGCTTGCAGAAACGGCCCGCGAGCTTTCGTTCCTGCTGGGGAGTCAAGTTGTCGCGACGACCCGTGTAGATGAGTTTCATCGAAGCCTCCGTCGATCCGCTGTCTTCAAGAGCGCTTTCGCCTGTGGTGCGTGGACGCGATCTTCATGTCCTCGCGGTACTTGGCCACGGTGCGGCGGGTGACGTGGATCCCGCCGGCCTGGAGCCGGGCGGTAATCTGCTCGTCGGTGAGCGGGCGCGTGGGATCCTCCTCCTCGATCATCTTCTTTACTTTCCGCTTGAGCAGCAGCAGCGGAGTGTCGGCGCCGGAGGGCCCCTGAACCGCTTCGGAGAAGAAGTAGCGCAGCTCGAACACCCCTTGCGGCGTGTGCACGTACTTGTTGGCGACGGCGCGGCTGACCGTGGATGGGTGAACGCCGATCTCTTCGGCGACGTCTTTGATCATCATCGGCTTGAGATGGTCGATGCCGCTGTCGAGGAAATCCCGCTGCCGCCCCACGATCGCCTGGCAGACCTTCAAAATCGTCTGCTTGCGCTGCTCGATATTCTTCATGAGCTGGATAGCCGAGGCGTACCGTTCCTTGACGTAGTTGCGGACTTCCCTGTTCGGCTCCCGGTTGCGGTCCAGCATCCGCCGGTAATCCCGGTTGAGCCGCAACTGCGGGAGATCCTCGTCATTCAACTGGATGATGTACTCGTCGCCTTCCTTGAAGACGTAGACGTCCGGCTCGACTTGCCGGGCGCCCGGCCCGGAGTACTTCAGGCCGGGCCGCGGATCCAGGCTGCGTACGACGTGGTCCGCGATCTTGATGTGCTCGAGCGGCCGCCCAAGCGCGCGGGCCAGTTCGTTGAAGTGTTGCAGCTCGACGAGCTTCAAATGGTCGGCGACCATCTGCCAGGCGACGCTGCCTTTGCCGTTGCGGCCCTCGAGCTGGAGCAGAAGGCACTCGCGCACGTCCCTGGCGCCGACCCCAAGCGGATCCAGCGTCTGCACCACGCCAAGAGCCGCATCGAGATCCTCGAGCTTCGGCTCGCCCCCGGCGGCCAGTTCCCCTAGCGCCGCAGTCAGGTAGCCGTTCTCGTCGAGATTGCCGATGATCAGCTCGGCGGCGGCCCGCACCGGCTCCGGCATCACGAGAATACTGAGCTGCGAGTAGAGGTGATCGGACAGCTTGACCGGAGCCGGCAGGAACGTCTCGAATGAGGGTTTCTCCACCTGCTCGGCGGCGGGGCTGCGATAGGGCGGATCGAGGTAATCGTCGAAGTAGGTCCCGAAGTCGATCTCCTCGAACGGGTCGGTAACCGCTTTCGGCTCCACGACCTCTGCCGGCTCAGCCTCCGCGCCCGGCACAGAAGGCGGCTCGGCGGGCTCGCTTTCGATCTCGGGGATGCCCTCGGAGAGTTCGGCCGCGTTGCTGGCAGCCTCGAGGATCCCCTGGTCTGCCGGAGGTGGCTCGGCCGGGTCCCTCTCGACTTCGAGCAACGCTTGCACCTCTTCGGGTGAAAGCTCCTGGGTGCCGTCCTCCACCGCCTCCTCGAGGACAGGGTTCTGCGCGATCTCCTGGGTGATCATGTCCTTCAACTCCAGCCGGTTGAGCTGGAGCACGGTCACCATCTGGACCAGCCCAGGGGTGAGGATCTGCTTTTGCGCGACTTTCAGTTGCAGTCTGGGCGAAAGCAAACTCATCTGGGAACATTCTACCAGGAGCACGGTGGAGCAGCGGCCGGGCGGGCTTCCTACTATACTTCCCACATTTCCGGCCCTGAGCCTGGGCGGGTGTGGAGCGCGCAGTCTTGCGGGCCACGCCGGCAGTCCTGCCGCCAGTCCTGCCGGCGGACGCCGCGCTGGCCGAGAGTCTGCGTCGGACCGTTGCCGCGGGCCGGCTATCTCAGATCGAAGCTCTCGCCGAGGTAGATACGCTTGACTTCCGGATCGCGCCCGAGCGCTTCGGGGCTTCCGGCGCGGAAGATCTTGCCGTTGTGAATGATGTAGGCGCGGTCTGTGACGGCCAGCGTCTCGCGCACGTTGTGGTCTGTGACGAGGATGCCGATGCCGCTTCTCTTAAGGTCAAAGATAATGCGCTGGAGTTCCAGCACCTGGATGGGGTCGATGCCCGAAAACGGCTCGTCCAGCAAAAGGAACGACGGCTCGATGACGAGCGACCGCGCGATCTCCACCCGGCGGCGCTCGCCGCCGGACAGCGCGTAGCCCTTGTTCTGGCGCACCTTTTCCAGACCCAGTTGCTCGATGAGCGCCGACATCCGTTCCCGCCGCTGGTGCGAATTGACCGGCAGCGTTTCCAGTATGGCCATCAGGTTTTCCTCGACGGTGAGCTTCCGGAAGACCGACGGCTCTTGCGGCAGGTAACTGATCCCCCGGCGGGCCCGCTGGTACATGGGGAACGAGGTGATCTCCTCCTCGTCCAGCAGCACCCGGCCCGAATCCGGGCTGATCAGGCCGACGATCATGTAGAAAGAGGTGGTCTTGCCAGCCCCGTTGGGGCCAAGGAGGCCGACGACTTCCCCTTGCTCGACGAGCATGGAAACGTCCTCGACAACCTTGCGGTTCGAGTAGCTCTTGGAGATCTCGCAGGTCTGGAGCTTGCGCATGAAGGCCGGCCGGATGGAAAACGGCGGCGAGCCGCCATCCAGGAGGAGACTACCATTGACTGCCGGCTAGGTCAATTTGGTGCGGCCGGCGCCCGGGCGCGCAATTCACTGCCGGCGATTGCCGAGACGGAGAACGAAGTCCTCCATGACGATGCGGTCGTCGGGGCGGGCGTCGCGGAGGGCGCGGTCGGCCCCGAAGATCTCCGTGAGGATGCGCGCGAGTTCCTCGCTGGTGAAGATGGAGGCGGTGTGCAGGATCTGCTCCGCCTTGGAACGCCAGACCGGCCGGCCGGGACGCGAGAACCGGTCCTGGACCTGCTGCGCGCCGCGAAGCCCCGCCTCTTTGGCCGCCAGCGCCATGCGGAAGTGCGAGGCCAGAAACGTCAGCGCCAGGGGCAGGTATTCACCCTGCCGTACCAGCATGTGGAGCAGATCGAGCGCCCGCCGGCGGTCGCGCCGCCCCAGAGCCTCCACGAGAACGAAGATGCTCGAGGCGCTGGAGTCGGGCACCAGCGCGGCCAGGTCCTCCATGGTGAGCGTCTTGCCGGAGCCGCTGTAAAGGCGGAGCTTCTCGATCTCCACCGCGATGCGCATGGCGTCGTTCCCTAGCGACTCCGAGAGAAGGTCCATCACCTCCGGGTCAACCGTGAGACCGGCCGCGCGGGCAAGCTGGCGGGCAAGCTGCCTCGCTTCGGCGGCTTGAAACCGCGCAAACTCAACCTGTGCCGGGACAGCCGAATAGAACTTGCGGACGCGCTCGATCTTCTGCCGGTCCTCCCCTTCAAACTCGAAGCGGGCCGCATCGAAGACGATCACCACGCCCGGTGTGGGGTTCTTCATGTACTCGGCAAGCGTGCCGGCAGCGTCGCTCCGGGAACCCTCGTCGTCCTCGCCGGCGGACCTCCCTCTCGCCAGGGCCGCTTCGGCGCTGGAAACCCACAGGACCCGCTGCGGCGTGAACAAGGAGAGTGCCCGGGCATCGTCAAGAACGGCGCTGAGGGAAATCTCATCCAGGTCGTGGCGGATGAAGCCTTCGCCCCGCTCGTCCGGTCTTAGCGCCCGCTCGATGAGCGCGCGGCGGCACTGCTCGCGCCGGTAGGGCTCGGGCCCCAGGAATAGGTAGGCCGGGGCCGGCTCCTGCCGTTGGATGTGCGCGAGGAATTGTTCCGGAGTCATGCCCTCAGAAGTTCTCGAGTACGGCGCTGACGACGCTGCGAGCGACGTCGCGGCTCAGCCGGTCGAGCGCGATATCGCTCTCTTCGAAGTAAGCGAGCTGATCGGCGCTGATTTCGTAACGCTCGCGAAACTCCATATTCAGCCGCTGGTAAAGGACCTTCCCCGTGGCCCGCTCTCGCAGGACGACCGAAAGAATAACGCTCAATTGCACGGCGCTGGCCCGGCCGGTAGCAGGATCGAACACGGTCGGATAGGAGTTGTAGTTCACCACCGTGCCGTCGAGGATGGCGTCGGCGTCGTTCGCGTCGGCAACGATCCGGTAGCGGGTGCGGGAGAGAAATTCTCTAGTGATGGCGCCTGGAAGCCGGCTGGTCAGCTTGTAGCGGACAGTGACATTGGTGAATGCCGGCACCGCGATCGTGTGGATGCTTCGGGGAAGCAGGTCCGCCCGGCCCCCGGCGTGGTAGCCACAGCCGGCCAGAAGCAACAACGGAAGGCAGAGGATCGCGCCCGGCGCGATGAGACAGCCGCGCTTCATACAGCGAGGCCCGGCTCCTTGCGCCGCAGAAGGTCGCGGGCCACCGACACGCCGTTATCGGCCATAAGGCGAAGGTTGTCGGCGACCAGCCAGAACCAGCACGCATGGGGATCGTTGCGGTCGGCTGCAATGCCACCCACCGCGATCCCGCTCTGGCCCGCGATGCCGGCGCTGGTCGGCGGCTCCAGGTCGCCGTCGCGGACGTCCACCTGTCCGGAGGCGAGCGAGCGAGCCAGCGCCGCCGGCTCTTGCGGCCTTTCGAACTCCACGTGCACCGAGATGCTGTAACCGTGGAAGACGGGCACCTGGACGAGGCGGATGGAAGGCAGAGGCCCCACGCCGGCAATGGATAACAGCGAAGCGAGGTGCCGCTCGATGCGCTGTTCGACTGATTCGAGCGATTGTGGCGCGTCGAAACCATAGCTCGCAAGCAGGTTGAAGCCGAGCTGCGCGTCGAAGACCTCCTTGGGCAGGCTCTTGAACGAGAGCAGATTGACTGTCTGTTTTTGGAGCTCGTCCAACCCGCGGCGGCCGCGCTCGCTGGCCGGTTCGAAGATCTGCGCGAGCGAGCGGCGGATGGGACATGCGGCCGCGAGGCTTCTCAAGAGGATGGCCAGCGCAATGGCGGCCGGGTGCGCGATGACATGAAACGCGGCCTCGGGCGCCTCGAAGCCTGGCGGCTCGACGGAAGGAGCGCGCAAGCGGGCGTGCGGATCGTCTTCGGCGCAGTAGGTCAGGTCGATGAAAATGGGGCCGCCGCCGGAGACGCCCGCGAGCGCGATCGCCTTGTGGCTGGAGTCGCGGGAACCGGCGAGGAACGTGACCTCCGAGCCGCGCAACGCGTCCTCGTCGAGCCGGGTCATGATGGCCGCCTCGCCGTCCTGCTCGGTCAGCGTGACCGCTTCCGCGTCCACGCCGATTAGCTTGAGCGAAACGGCAAGGTCCGACTCGGCAAGCACGTCGCGCACTTCACGTCCGATGAGGGACTCGCCGCCCACGATCGACACGCTGGCGCGCTTCATCGGCTTACCCAGGCACTCACGATCTCTGGCAAGCAGATCAGTTGGTGTGGAGTGCGCAGTCTTGCGCGCCACGCCGACAGTCTTGCCGGCGGAAGGTCTGCTCTCCACCCGAACATAACGTCAACCCCCATGCTTGGCGACTCCCGCTTCTACCACCGGCGGCGCCGGACGGAGTCGGCGTCGGAGGATGCCTCCCATCCGCACGACAACTCCGCTGCCGACGTAGGCTGTAGCCATCGCCAGCAGCACGGGGTGGGAAAAGTTCCAG
>Ga0129298_10001306_pt1 | contig 10437 bp, 11 predicted proteins | sample I19B2metaG_FD_94707 | JGI IMG/M metagenome (GOLD analysis project Ga0129298, IMG submission 94707) | Lake sediment bacterial and archeal communities from Gulf of Boni, Indonesia to study Microbial Dark Matter (Phase II) - ​I19B2 metaG | ecosystem: Environmental > Aquatic > Freshwater > Lake >...
AACTACAGCAATTCTTTCGGCACCTGCAGAAATTACTTCTTGAAGATTATCCTGGTTTATTCCACCAATTGCAAAAAATGGTATCTTCACCTTTTTTTTCACTTCCGGGATTATTTCCAGTCCCAGTGGTTTATAATCAGGTTTTAAAGGTGTAGGAAAAATCGGTCCAATACTGATATAGTCAGCACCTTCTTTTTCCACTTGAATCGCTTGTTCTAAATTGTGCGTTGACACACCGACTATAAAGCGAGGAGCAATGAGCAAAGAGCGAAGAGTAGAGAGAAATTTTTTTACCACCTTAACTGGAAGGTCGTCTTGACCGAGATGAACACCGTCAGCACCAATAGCCAAGGCAAGGTCTAAACGGTTATTTACAATCAGGGGAATATTCTGCCTTTTTGTCAAGGAACGTAAATTCTTACCGATTCGGTAATATTCTTGGTCAGTCAAATCCGGCGCACGAAACTGAATCATATCCGCACCACCGAGAATTACTTCCTCAACCATTTTTTCATAACTTAGACCCTCCACTTGAGAGGTTATTGCGTAAAGTTGCCAAGTAATCATCTCTTTTCAAGAAAAAAGAATATTTCTTTTTCTAAATTATAAATTTGAAACCGCAATTTTTTGAATTTATACCCTGCCGACTGAGAAATTAGTTTCCCGAATTCTTCCACTACTCGCATCGCTTCTTCAACTCGTCTAAAATTAGCAATAACTAAGTCATTTAAATTTTTTCTTTTTTTCTCAATCGTTTCCCTGCCGAAATCTGATTTCACTTCACGTGCTTTGATCAGTTCGGGATATATTTCCTTAACCGCTTTGCTCAAATTTGACCTAATCTTTTTTAATTTCTGTGTAATTTTTTTATTTGATAAAATAAAACGAAAAATATCTTCAATTATTCTCAGTCCTTCGCGAGCACGATTAAGGTTGGCGTCAAGCAGACGATAGATATAATCCTGTGAGTGAGGTTTCAGGGAAGGGCTTTCAGGCATTGTATTTTTTTTATCAAATTGGTTGTAGATTTACCTTTTACTAAATTAATGGTGACCACTTTACCTCCGTAGGAACTCACATAATTCTTGCCCACAATTTCGTTTAAGGAATAATCGCCACCTTTCACTAAGACATCCGGTTTAACTTCACGAATCAAATTTGCTGGCGTATCTTCAGAAAAAATGGTTACATAATCAACGAATTCTAAAGCGGACAAAATTTCTGCTCTTTCTTTTTCTGGAACTATCGGACGACCTTCTCCTTTTAGTTTTCTTACTGAAGAATCACTATTCAAACCAACGATTAAGATATCACCCTTTTCTTTTGCTTTTTTTAAGTAATGGATATGACCAAGATGTAAAAGGTCAAAGCAACCATTGGTAAAGACAACTTTTTTTCTTTTTTCCCTTAAGTGATTTAAAAATTCTCTTAAGGAAGTAATTGATTTAACTTTACGCTTTTCACTTTTCACTTTTTTATAATTCTATTCTTGTCACTTCTGCCCAAATGAGAGATTTCGTCTTTTCGTCCAATCCAGTAAAACTTACTCCCCAAGCCCAGTCCTCGCCAACCTTTTCACATCTTGTCACTATCCCTTTAACGTTGAGGAAAGAACGGGAAACCGGCAAAAAGAAAGATAAATTTACTACTTCATCTCTTGATATTGAATGTCTACTTTTCAACCCCAGACCGGTAAGACTTACATCTTTAATGAAACCAGCGATTGGTAAAGGGGCATTGGGTAATCCGATCCACACAGTTATTGGATATTTTGTCCTCATTGCCCTCGGAGAATGAACTTTATTTTCCTTGACCTGAGGAACTGTTTTAATTTCGTTTTCCATAAATTCCCTGAGCCTTTCTTCCTCTTTGGTCACCGGATGGGCAGGGGAGGAAAATATTTTCTCAACATTCCGAGAGAGCCAACGCATTTCTTTCCAAAAATGAAATTTTTCTCTCCATTTCATTTCAATAAATTTCAAGCCGGCAGTATAGGCAATTGAATCTTTATGACATCTCATTACCAGTGCTCTTGAATTAAGGAATTTTTTGGAAAGGGGGAGGAAGACGGAAATATTGATAATTTCATTTTTTTCTAAAGGTCTGCCCACCTCTATCCCTAAACCACCAAGGCTTAAGTCACGAATAAGAACTGGGACCGGCAAAGGATGGGAAGAAGTAGCAATTTGACATAATATCTGATATTTTATTCTCCTTGCTCTTTTTATTAGTCTTACCATCGTTTCTCTCCTCTTAATAGTTCTTCTTCAACAATCTGACAAATTATATGTCCGACAGTGATATGTGCTTCCTGTATCCTTGGTGTATTTAGAGAAGGGATGCATAAGGACAAATCAACGATATTTTTTAATTTACCACCAGTTCCACCCAAAAAACCTATTGTATAAGCACCTCTCTTTTTTGCTTCTTTTATCCCTTCAATTACATTCACTGAATTACCGCTTGTAGAAATACCAATCACCAGATCACTCTCTTCAGCTATTGATTCTACCTGGCGAGAAAAAATTTTATCAAAACCGTAATCATTGCCAATTGCGGTAAGTGCCGAGGTATCGGTAGTCAAAGCAATTGCCGGTAAACTTTTGCGCTCTTTTTGAAAACGACATACGAGTTCGGTAGCGATATGCTGGGCGTCTGCTGCTGAACCACCGTTACCAAAAAGGATAACCTTTTTTCCTTGTTTGTAACAGCGAATTACTCTCTGAGCAATTTTAGCGATAACTTTAGCCTGCTTTTTAAGAGTTCTTTCTTTAACTTCAATACTTTCCTTAAGCAAAGATTTGATTTTTTCTTTCATGTTTACTTTGGATAAGTTTTGCTGTGTGAACGAAATTCAAATTTTTAGTCAAAAATGAAACTTCGGAGGGTTAAAAATCCATTCGCCTCACCTTTAATGGATTTACCAAAGAAGTTGAAGTTTTTGACGACCCCGGCGTCACGTCGGGGGAAAAATTTGTTGAAGTGAACACAGTGAAACTTATCCCTTTCCTCATCCTCCGAAGATATGTTTTTGAATGAAATGAGTATCAATTTCACCTTCAAGAAAATGTTCATTCTTTATTATTTTCTGATAAAAAGGAATTGTCGTTTTTATCCCTTCAATAATGAATTCATCTAATGCGCGTTGCATCCGCCGAATGCATTTCTCACGAGTTTCATCCTGGACAACAAGTTTAGCAATTAAACTGTCGTAATAGGGAGGGACAGTATATCCAGAATAAATATGCGTATCCACCCGCACCCCTGGTCCGCCGGGAGAGATAAAATTATTTATTTTACCGGGGCAAGGGATGAAGTCGCGTTCCCAATCCTCAGCGATAATTCTACATTCAATCACATGTCCATTAATTTTTATGTCTTCAGAATCATAATCAAGTTTTTCACCAGCCGCCAAAAGTATTTGTTCTTTCACTAAATCAATTCCGCTAATCATTTCGGTAACCGTATGTTCAACCTGGATTCGCGTATTCATTTCAATAAAATAAAAATGTTCTTTTTGGTCAACAAGGAATTCTACCGTCCCCCCGGTAAGATAACCGACCGCCTTTGCTGCCCGTCGCGCCGCTTCACCCATTTTTTTCCGTAATTTAGAATTTATCCTTGGCGAAGGTGACTCTTCAATAAGTTTTTGATGTCGGCGCTGGATTGAACAGTCCCTTTCCGGGAAATAGAGAACATTACCCTTGGTATCAGCTAAAATTTGAAATTCAACATGGGAAGGTTCCTCAATATTTTTTTCTAAGTAAACCTCAGAGTTAGCGAAAGAGGCCTTTGCTTCCGCCTGTGCGGTAGCAATGGCATTTTTTAACGCTTCTTCATTTTGCACCAAACGCATCCCCTTCCCCCCACCACCAGCACGCGCTTTCACCATTAGGGGATAACCAATTTTTTTTGCAATTTTTAAAAGGTCTTTATCTTCAAGAGAAACCGGTTCATCTGTCCCAGGAATAACCGGGACACCCGCTTTTTTCATAATCCTGCGTGCTTCAATTTTATCACCTATTTTTCTAATTGACTCCGCTGAAGGACCAATAAACTTAATTCCACTTGACTCGCAAACTTCAGCAAATTGTGTATTTTCGGCTAAGAAGCCATATCCGGGATGAATTGCATCCGCACCGGTTATTTCCGCGGCTGAGATAATGCTTGGGATATTAAGATAACTTTCACTCGCTGGCGCAGGTCCAATACAAACTGACTCATTGGCTAAACGCACATGCAGACAATCTCTGTCCGCATCCGAATGGACAGCGACAGTTCTTATCCCCAATTCCTTACAAGCACGAATTACCCGGATAGCAATTTCACCACGATTAGCAACTAATATCTTCTTAAACATCTTTTTAAAACTGAACTAGGGAATAGAGGCTTTAGCTTCTTAAAAGAGCCTACCTGCCCGACGGCAGACGGGAAGGCTCTACCCCTTTTTTATCTTTTTTATCACCGTAATCGTATTTGTTAATCACTGAAATCATTCTTCTGTTTCTACTAAGAAAAGGTCTTGTCCGTATTCTACCGGCGCGGCATCTTCAACCAGAATTTTTACAATTTTACCTTGTAAATTTGAGACAACATCTTTCATAATTTTCATTGCTTCAATTACGGCAACTTTTTCTCCCACGGTAATATGATTACCTTCCATAACTAACGGTGGACGGTCAGGTAAAGAACGATAAAATGTACCGACCATTGGTGATTTTATTGGGAAAACTTTTTTCTCTTCTTTAATTTCGGTTGGACCGGTGGAGGTCTGAGGGGTAACCGGGGGAACATTCTCCTCGGTAGTTTTCTCTATACTTGCCCGTTTGAAAGCAATTTTTGTCCCTTCTTTTTCCCAGTAAAGTTCCTCAATATCCGTCCCTTTAATCAGTTCAATAAATTTTTTTACCTGTTCGAGATCCATTTTCTTCAACCAGTTGATATGTTGATAAGATGACAAGTTGATAAGCAAGACCTTTTTCCCGTATCACCCTATCAACTTATGGCTAAACTTTTGCATTTTTGCTGAAGTGAACCTTAGCGGAGGCAGATTATCCAGTTCTTAATGAGTAAGCGACTGGGTGACCCCGCCAATTTGACCTGGACGGGGTGAGCTCCCGGGAGCGGCGAATTAGAACTGCGTATCTGCCAGAGCGTAGAGAAGGGAAGCAAAAACTGCAAAAGTTCACTTATGAAACTCGTTCTAAATATTCTCCGGTTTGGGTATTAATCCTTACCAGGTCGCCTTCTTCAATAAAAAGTGGCACCTGCACTACTGTACCGGTTTCTAAGGTTGCCGGTTTCATTACATTACTTACTGTATCCCCCCGAATACCCGGGACAGTGCCAACTACTCTTAAATCCACAGTTAAAGGAAGTTCAACACCAATAACCTCACTTTCTAAATATAAAACTTCAATTTCACTATTTTCTTTTAAGAATTTTTTACTTTCACCGAGAATTTTTTCGTCCAGAGGAAACTGTTCGTAAGTTTCTAAATCCATAAAATAATAAGTTTTTTCATCCCGGTAAAGATATTGTTTTTTTCTTTTTTCCAAATTCAATTCTTTAAATTTTTCCCCTGCTTTAAAAGTGCGTTCAATTATTGACCCGCTGCGTAAATTTTTGAGTTTAGTCCGCATCACTGCACCGCCTTTACCGGGTTTATGGTGCTGGAACCAAATAATCGTATAAGGCTCACCTTCAACTTCAATGTGTAAACCATTGCGAAAATCTGCAGTAGTAATCATAATTTCGTAAGTATTTCACATCCTTTTTCAGTTACAAGGACTACATCTTCAATTCTTATCCCAAATTTTTGGGGAATATAAATACCGGGTTCAATAGTGACGACCATCCCCGGTTTCAAAATTTTCTTATTTTTCGGAGTTAAATATGGACTCTCGTGAATATCAATTCCGATTCCGTGACCGGTATTATGAAGAAAATATCTTCCGTAACCCGCTTCCCGAATTATCTGCCGGGCAGAATAATCAACCTCACAGGCTAAAATTCCCGGTTTAACTTTTTTAGTCGCTCTTTCCTGTGCTTTTTTAACCGTGCGATAAACCTCTTTAATAAAGTAATTTATTTTACCTAAAAAAATAGTCCTTGTCAAGTCAGAAGAATAGCCCCAGTAGACTACCCCTAAATCAAGCAAAACTATATCATTTTTTTTGAAAACATAATTTGAAGTTAGATGATGGGGATAGGAACTGTTCGTTCCGCCAGCAACAATCGTTTCAAAGGCGACTTTTTCCGCACCTTGTTTTTTTAAATAGTATTCAACTTCGTTTGCTACCTGGTGTTCGTTTATCCCGGGACGTAAAATATTTTTTGCATAGTTAAACCCTTTAACTGCTAACCGGCAGGCTTGACGAATAAAACTGATTTCAAGGTTATCCTTGATTTCACGGAGTTTAGAGAGTAAGTCTTTTTTGGGAACAAATTCTATCTCTCTAATTTTTTTTAGTTTATTTACTTCAAATAAACTGACTTTCTCCGGGTCAAAACTAACCTTTTTAAGTTTTTCTTTTTTTATTAATCTTACCAAAGGGAGAAAGAGGTTTTTAGCCGAAAAAAAAATTATCTCTTTAGTTTTGAGTAAATCTTTTGCCTGGTATGAACCGAAATGGTTCATACCCTGCTGGAAAAGTAAAGGTCTGAGCAGGAGAAAAAATTTATCTTTAGTAATCAGTCCCCAATAACCTCCCTGAGGGAACCCGGTTAGGTAAAACAAATTACTTTTATCGGTAATTAAAAATCCTTCACTATCCTCAATTTTTCTTTGTAATTTTTCTAAGCGCTTAGAATAAATACTCATAAGAAGAATTCTTCCGGCTTTTTTGGCGAGAGACCAAAGTAATAAAGAATCGCCTGGGTTATTCTTGGGCTTGCTTTACCGTCACCATAAGGATTGACTGCCGTAGACATTCTTTGGTAAGCAGTCCTATCCTCAAGTAAATGTGAGATTTCCTTGAAAATTCTATCTTCTTCTACACCGACAACTTTAACTGTGCCGGCTTTAACCCCTTCCGGTCGTTCAGTAACTTTCCTTAAAACGAGAACCGGTTTTCCAAGAGAAGGCGCTTCCTCCTGGAGACCCCCGGAATCAGTTAAAACTAAATATACTCTCTTCGTCAAATTAACAAAATCAAGATAGTCTAAAGGAGAAGTTAAATAGACGCTGTCCAGATTACCCAATATTTGATAGACCGGTTCTCTTACCGCCGGGTTAAGGTGAACCGGATAGATAATTTGGACATTCGGATATTCTTTAACAATTTTTTTTAATGCTTGACAAATATTTTCCAAAGGTTCGCCCCAGTTTTCCCGACGATGGGCGGTAACTAAGATAGTTAGATAGTTGGATGGTTGGATAATTGGATGGTTAGGAAAAAGTTCCCTTAAAACAGGATTACAAAAGGTATATTTTTTCTTTAAGGCTGAAAAAAGAGCATCAATTACGGTATTCCCGGTAACAAAAAGTGTTTTCCGTCTTCCGTATTCAGTTATTCGTTCTTGAGGAATATTTTCTTTTAGTAAATTATTTTCCGCAGTTTGTGTTGGGGCGAAATGTAAATCACAAAGACCATCGGTCAATAGACGATTCACTTCTTCGGGATAAGGATTAAATTTATCGTTTGAGCGTAAACCGGCTTCAACATGCCCAACCGGTATTCTTTGGTAATATCCGGCTAAGGTTGCGGCGAAAGTTGTCGTTGTATCCCCGTGGACAAGAATTAAGTCCGGTTTTTCTTTTTTTAATACTTTTTCTAATTTCTTTAGACCGTTAATAGTAATTTGAGTTAAAGTTTGTCTCTCTACCATAATATTCAGGTCATAATCAGTCTTTATCCCGAAAAGGTTCAATACCTGGTCAAGCATCTGCCGATGTTGCGCGGTCACACAGACCTTAACCTGTAATTTGTAATTTGTAATTTGTAATTGCTTAATCACCGGCGCCATCTTTATTGCTTCCGGTCGTGTTCCAAAAATACAGAGTATCTTCTTCATCTATTTTGACCCTCTGAACACAGTTAGCAAAATTGCTCCCTGGGAAAGAATTAAAGTAACAATATAAACCAAAAAGACAATTTCTTTCTGGGTCCAACCTAAACGCAGGAGACGATGATGGAAATGTCCCTTATCCGCTTCAAATATTGGTTGTCCTTTATAGAAACGACGAATTACTGCAAAAACTACATCAGCCACCGGTAAACCGATTACCAGAATAGGAATAAAAATTGCAATTACTGCGGTAGCTTTCAAAGTGCCGATTACGGCGATTGTCCCAAGAAGAAAACCAAGAAGCATTGAACCAGTATCACCGAGGAATATCTTCGCCGGATAAAAATTATGGCAAAGGAAACCAAGACTTGCAGCGCATAGTCCAATAGAAAGTAAAGCGGCTAAATTTAACTGTTTGGCGAGAAAAACAATTTTCGTCTCCGCCTGCAATATTGAAATGATAAAAAAAGTGTAGGCAGCAATTGCCACAATCCCGGTTGCCAAACCATCAAGTCCATCAACAAGATTAATTGTATTCATAAACCCAACTAACCAAATTACAGTAACTATTTGACTAATCAGAACCGGAAAATAATAAAATTTGCTTACGAAAGGTAAAGTTAAACCGAGAATACGCACACCGTAATCCATAGCGATATAGGCGGCGATTATCTGGGTTAACAGTTTAACTATTGGTGAAACACCTCTTTTATCGTCAATCATTCCCAGAATAACTATTAAACTCGTGGCAATTAATACCCCACTTAATTGTTTATCTAATTCAAGGTAGCGAATTAATTTTCCGCCAGAATATAAAGTATCTTTGTAAACAAGTAGAAATTTAAATTCTGAGGAAAAAAAGTAGAGGATAGCGATACCTAAAAGTAGACCAAAATATATACCTAGCCCACCCCAGCGCGGGACAGGTTGAGTGTGCACTTTTCGTGAACGTGGACGGGGATAATCAAGAATTTTAAATTTTTTGGCTAAATAGCGAAAAAAAGGAGTAATTAAGAGTGTCCCGGAAAAGCAAAATAAAAATATAATTAGATAAATTTTAACCATTTGGCGCCAAATCACAAAATTACCGCTAAATCGCTAAAGGAATTTTTTGTGGTTTTTGCGGAGATTCTTTTTGGCGCTTTAGCGGTTTTTAATAGCGTTTTTGCACGACTCTCTCTGGATAAAGTGGGAATCTCTTCGTGAATTCATTAATTTTTATTTTTAACTTGGCTAAATATTTCTCATCCTTACGATGAGTTAAGGCTAAATGAATAAATTCACTAATTTTATGCATCTCTTTTTCTTTCATTCCCCGTGTGGTAACCGCAGGCGTACCAATTCTTATACCGGAAGTAACAAACGGTTTTTCCGGGTCATGGGGAATAGAATTTTTATTTACGGTAATCCCGGCTTTATCCAAAACTTTTTCTGCTTCCAGACCGGTAATTTTTTGTTTGCGCAGGTCAACTAAAAACATATGGCAATCTGTCCCGCCAGAAACAATCCGGTAACCTTTTTCTTCCAATACCTGGACTAAGGTTCGGGAATTTTTTAAGACCTGCTTTTGATACTCTTTAAATTCGGGTTTTAAAGCTTCTCCTAAGGCAACCGCCTTTGCGGCAATTACATGCATTGCCGGACCGCCTTGTGTTCCTGGAAAAATCATCCGGTCAACTAAATGTGCGTATTTCTTTTTGCAGATGATGATTCCACCGCGTGGACCACGGAGAGTCTTGTGAGTAGTGGTGGTAACAAAATCAGCGTAAGGAATTGGTGTAGGATAAATACCGGCCGCAATTAAACCAGCATAATGAGCAACATCAGCCATTAAATATGCACCAACTTCATCGCAAATTTGACGAAATTTTTGCCAATCAATTATTCGGGAATAGGCCGAGGAGCCAGCAACAATTAGTTTTGGCTTATGCTTACGGGCAAGATGACGCGCTTCCCGATAATCAATCAATTCTGCCTTTCGACTTACAGAAATCGGCACGGGTAGAAAATATTTACCACTGAAACTTGTCGGGTGTCCGTGGGAAAGATGACCCCCGTGACTTAAATGCATCCCCATAATTGTATCCCCGGGATTGAGTACCGCAAAATACACGGCCATGTTTGCCTGTGTGCCGGAATGGGGCTGGACATTAACATGCTCACAATTGAAAAGTTTCTTACACCTTTCAATAGCCAAATTTTCTATTTTATCATAAAATTCGCATCCGCCATAATATCTTTTCCCGGGATAGCCTTCAGCATATTTATTGGTCAATACCGACCCTTGTGTTTCCAGTACCGCCTCAGAAACAAAATTTTCTGAGGCAATAAGTTCCAAATTTTTCGCCTGTCTTATTGTTTCCTTTTGAATAAGAGTGTATACTTCAGGGTCGGTTTTTTTAAGATAACTTTCCATCTCTTCCTCCT
>Ga0129298_10001307_pt1 | contig 10437 bp, 9 predicted proteins | sample I19B2metaG_FD_94707 | JGI IMG/M metagenome (GOLD analysis project Ga0129298, IMG submission 94707) | Lake sediment bacterial and archeal communities from Gulf of Boni, Indonesia to study Microbial Dark Matter (Phase II) - ​I19B2 metaG | ecosystem: Environmental > Aquatic > Freshwater > Lake >...
CAGTTTCTCCCACAAGTCCGAGAGTATCACCTTTCTCGAGATGGAGCTCCACACCATCCAAGGCCTTGACGACGCCGAGGAGAGTGAAGAAATACAGCTTCAGGTCTTGAATCCTGAGCAACTCTCCATTTCCTTGGACTTCAAGTGTGGGCTTTTCGCTTGTCATTACAGGGAAACACAATTCCATGATGTACGTTACGATCTAATTGATAAGTGATTTGAGGAGTGAACAGATTGCAAGGTTCTTGGGGTTTCAGTGCTAGTCCCGCTAGAGTGTTCTCTGAGTCACTTGGGGGAGGAAGAGCGGGGCTTCGCCAAAGGGGAGAGTCTCCAGCTCTCTTCAGGCAGAGGATGAGGTTTGTATAGTGCTTCGAGTCGCTGAATGTCCTCAGCTTCAAGCCGAACGTCTAGTGCCTCAACAGCTTCCTCCACATGTTCTACCTTGGTGGCTCCGATTATTGGCGCAGTCACTCCTTTGCGAAGCAGCCAAGCGAGTGCAATCTGCGTCGGAGTCACGTCTTTCTCGTTCGCCATTCTCACGACTTCTTCAACTATGTCGAAGTCTTCTGGTTTGAAGAAGTTCCGTACTAGTTTTGGATCTGATCGGTAGCGCGCTGTGTCACTTGTCTTCCCTCGTGTGTACTTGCCTGTCAGGAAACCCCTGGCCAGTGGGCTGAATGGCAGGAATCCGATTCCTTGGTTGAAGCAGAGCGGAATCGTTTCTCGTTCTTCCTCTCGATAGCAAAGGTTGTATTGGTTTTGGGCGCTGACGAAACTTGTGAGCCCAAGTTTCTCGGAAGTCCACAGTGCCTTTGACAGCTGCCATGCGCAGGCGTTGGATGCGCCAATATACAGCGTTTTTCCGGCTTGGACCAAATCGTCCAAGGCGCGGAGGGTCTCATCGATTGGAGTTTCGTAATCCCACATGTGAGTCTGATAGAGATCCACGTACTTCGTTCCAAGTCGTTCGAGGGACTTCTCTATCTGTTCCATAACGTGGTGACGAGAGAGGCCGAAGTCATTTGGTTTCTCGCTCATTGGGAAGAAAACCTTTGTGGCTATGACGAGATCGCTTCTTCTCTCCTTAACTATGTCGCCAAGTATCCTCTCTGAGCGTCCCCAAGAATATGAGTTCGCCGTGTCAAAGAATGTAATTCCAAGATCGATCGCTCTATCAACTATAGGTTTCGCTCTGTCTGGGCCGATCATCCATTCCTGGAAGTCGCCGAAGGACCAGCAGCCGAGAGCGATTCGCGAAACCTTGAGACCAGATCTCCCGAGCTTTACGTACTCCATTCCAGACTCCTCGCTGATTCACATCAGGAATCTCGTTTTCGAAACATACGGTCACTCGAGTCTGATCCTGCCTGAGCTGACGACTTCTTTGCCATCAATGCATATCCTCGGTCGTTTCATTGTTGAATCAATATGAATCTTGCTTCTGATCGCACCTCCGATGTGAGAGTTACGTCCAAAACCTACGTGACCAGAAGCGTAGACTCGTTCGTCTTCAAGAAGGGTTCCAGAGTACCTAGCCTTGGGGTTTGTTCCTCCACCAACTTCTGCAAGACAGAAGCCAGTAGAACTGTCTTTGGACAGCAGCGCCTTGAACTTCCCCGCTTCTCTTCCTCCTTTTATGTCAACTATCACGCCATTTTCCACAACACACCTGATCGGAGACTTCACTATTCCGATTTCTGCAACGCTTCCATCAATGACTATGGTGCCCTTGGCTGTGCCTTCAAGAGGGGCCACAGCCACAACTCCCGCCGGCAGAACACTCATCTTTCCTGCGGTCCTGGCAATTCCATCTAGGTAACCAGCTTTCCTTCCACATAATTGAACACTGAGCTCCGTGCCCATGTCCGTTAGAAAAGTCACCTCGTTTGCTGATTCATACTTTTCTACCAGCATTGCCGTGGTCCTTGACAATTCATCATAGTCGATGTCGAGACAACGCTTCACGATATCGCGATCGACACCTGAGATTGAGACGAGACGAGTCCCCGCTCGCACCGCTGCTTCCCTAGTGTGCTGGGGGATGAGGAAACTCGTGCACAGCAGGACTAGATTCGCACTTTCCATGGCGGCCAGCAGGGATCTTGGGACAGGTTCAGCCGACACAGTGTCCGGATCAATCATGAGCACGATTGATCGTGCCCCGAACCTTCTCGTTGCAGACCTCAGCGCCTCAACCACGGTTCTGTCGTATCTTGCATCCGTAACAATCAGTACATCTTCTCTCTTCAGGTCCGTACATTGATCTAGTACACTGACGAAGATCTCTTCGAGCCTATTCATTTCTCTCAACTCCGATTTCGCAGGTGGTTGCCGATTGTTGCTGAGGAATGTCTCGATGTGACTGAAGATCTTTCGTACTAATGCCTTTCTCGGTTACACCGAGTGCTGCCGGACAGCGTAGAAAATCCATCGTTGTCGATTGTCTGAAGGACATCTGAGAGGATGTTTCGAGATGAATGTCCATCTGGACTAGGTGGGTTGGAAAGGTAATGCAGTACCCTTCTTCTGCCTTAGTGCGTCTCTGATTTCTTTCGGAACCCTCTATTGCTTAAACAGTGTATAGAGAGAGTGATCTTTCGACGGGAGGGGGCATGATGTCGTCTGAAAAGTGTAGCGTCTGCACAGATGGAGGATTGTGCAGGAGAGAAGTTGTCAGGGATGGCCGATGCGTATTTCATCTTCAGAACAAGACCGCGGAAGAGGCTAATCAATTTGAGAAGATGTTCTTCAGTGAATTGGAGAGGCTTAAGGAGCACAGTAGCCCATACATAGATCTCTCAGCCTTTGTGTTCCCGAGACCGATAGAGTTCTCAGGCCACGTGTTTCGTAGAATAGTTCTGTTTGACAAAGCTGTATTTGAGGGAGAGATGAGTTTTGTCGGATGTACTTTTGTTGGCGAAGCGAGTTTTCGAAGGACGAGGTTCAAGGAGAAGGCGAGGTTCGAATCTGTGTTCAGAAGGCGGGCCGATTTTGGAGGGGCAAGATTCGAGAAGGGGGTGGGTTTTTCGAAGGCGGTATTCTGTGGGCCTAAATGCTTTCAATGAATCGTTCCGCGTCGAGTATCCTGGAGAGTCCAAGGGAGTGACTCGATCGGAAGCCTCAAGGCATGCGGACTAGGGTAGATCAGATGGCATCAATCTAATTCTTCGTGGGTTTTGTTTCATCTTCTCTGTATCTGCTTTCAATGAATTCGGCGACTTTCTTTTCACTGTATTTCCTTTCTTCATCCTGCCTGTCGAGATGCTCTTTCACTGTCCTAAGCAGCTCATCTATTTCTGCAGGTTTCACTATGTAGCCGTTTGCACCTTTGTTGATGGCGTCTTTCACGTTATCCAGAGCCGGGTAGCCCGTAACCATGATCTTCACCATTTTCGGAATAGTGTCCCTCATCTTAGTCAATAGTTCAGTGCCATCCATGTCTGGGAGCCGGATGTCAAGCAAGGCCAGATTGTAGAAGTTTGCATTCGATTTCTCTATTGCCTCTCTCCCAGTCTTGGCTACGTCTACACTGTAACCCCTCAGCTCAAGAAGTTGCTTGAAACTGTTACAGACCTCTTCGTCGTCGTCCACGACTAGAATCCTTTTCTTTTCCATTCTATTTTCCCTCCTTTCTTCTCTCATGAGGTAGCTTGATTGTGAACGTGGATCCTTCTTTCACTTTGCTTTCCACTTTGATGATGCCGCCATGCGCCTCGACGATGCGCCTACAGACGGCTAACCCCAGGCCCTGCCCTTTCGCCTTGGTCGTAAATAGAGGTTGAAAGAGCTTATCTAGGTTCTCCTCGGGTATGCCCACGCCCGTATCTTTGAAGTCAATTGATGCAGTTTCAGCCGCCCAAGAGGCCTTGACAGTCAATTGACCTCCGTCAGGCATGGCTTGAACACCATTCGATATCAGATTGGTGAACACGCGTTTCATTAGCGCTGGATCAATGATCACTCTGTGAAATTTCTCATCTATCATGAGAGATACCTTGATGTTCGGAGGGATCGTCATCGATGACAACGTATCGACGACAAGATCCCGAAGGTTGACCTCAACGGTTTTAGGCTCAATCGGCCTGGCATAATCCTGTAAGTCGGAAACGACCTTATTCATGTACTCAACCTGCTTGCCCAAGGATTCCCACATCTTAGCCAAGCCCACCTTCTCTAAGACCGCTCTCTCAGCATCGGGCATAGCTGAGATGTATTCCTTTGCTAGATAGAGCTGAGTGAATATGACCTGTAGAGGGTTACGCAAATCGTGTCCAACCATGCTGGCCAATTCCCCGATGGCAGCCAACCGCTCTGCCTGGCGAAGTTTCCTAGTTCTCTCTGCGACCAACTCCTCCAAGAGCTGCGTATAGCGCGTCGTGTCTCTTTCCACGCTCTTTCGTTCTGTTACGTCGCTTCCTGAACTCAGCATGCCAATTATATGCCCATCCTCATCCTTCAGAACCGTGTTGTGCCATGCGATCAAGCGTTCTACTCCGTTTGCGTCTCGAATTGATGTCTCGTAACGATCAAAGAGAAGATCCGGAATGGCCGTTCTCCCTTTCACAAGAGACTGGAATCTACGTTTCACATCTTTTTGGATCTCCGAGGGCAAGTATGTGTCAAACCAATCCTTTCCCAGAGCCTCCCCCACTCTTGTTCCCAGCAGTTCGCGCCCTCTTCGATTCACGAACGTGATCATCCCGTCCACATCGAGCGCAATCAATACCGCATCTACAGTGTCGAGATAGTTCTGTGCTTTGTCTACCTCCAGTTTGAACTTCTCTTCGCTTAGCTTCAGGTTTCTAAACACCATGTCGTATGGTTTGAAGAGGCTGATTTCGACGAGGGCCTTGTAGAACAAGTAGGACATGAGGACTCTCAGGAAATGCCCCACTAGGTTGAAGAAATAAGTGCCAACATACAGTGCGGAGGACAACTCCGAGCCAGCAGCCAAGCCAGATGATGCTATCAGTAGTTGAGACACGCTTGAATCGAACTCCTTCCGTTTCAGAAGCAAGGTAAAGATCGATGCTAGAAAAATCAGGGATATGGCATATTCACTGACTGCCTTGAACTCAGTAGAGGTGCCGTCTACAAACTGACCGCATGGGAAGAACCCTAAGAGAATGAAAGTCAACAACACGGATGTGACAGTCGCGAATCCAAGAAAAAGGAATTCAATTCTCAATCTGCGGCTGACGAGCAGAGGCGCAACAAGGAGGGATACGCTCTGAACGTATCTTGCAGCAATATAGAACTGCGTGGCTATGTTCTCGTTCACTCCAGAGAACACGATCATGCCATGATAGGTCAACACGTGGGCCAAGTCCGTGATGCCGACGAATAGGAACGCAATGCCTATGAATAGAAGATAGCCGCTGTCTGTGAGTCGACGACAATTCCAAGCCACCACGAAAACAGCGAAAGCGACAACAATGCCGAAGATCTCGGCGATAGCGTGGAATAGCTGGTAGCTGTACAGACTGGTCAAGTACAACCCAAGAAAGACGAGCGCAGCGGCTACGATGTACCTGCGCAACGAGAGAAAGGAGGGTTGCTTGACAGACATCTCAGCCACTATCTGACTCAGTTCTTGGTCTACCGAACCATAAACATCAAGATTACTTACCGTTGATTGTGTACTGTGAGTCATCCAAGCAAGACTTTGTGACAGATATCTGTCTGAACCGGCCCATCACCGAGTTTCGCCGTTGCTATTCGGCATTCTGGGCTCTGTCAGTTACTAAGGTCTTGTCAGGATCATTCCTCGACTTGGCCTGCGCTTGAAAGAAATCCAGGGTTGCCTGTGATCTCATCATCCGCAAGCAGATGTGAAGGTGCACAATGAATTAGTAGGCAAGATACGTGAATAGAGTGAAACCATGAAACTTGAAACCGTCTTCACAGTGGACGCGGCGACGATCAAGTACGGCGCAGGTGTCACTCGTGAAGTAGGATATGACATGAGACGTCTGGGCTGCAGACGCGTGATGATTCTCACCGATGCAAAAATGGTGGACAGTGAGCCGGTCACATCTGCTATGGAGGCCCTGACGCTGGAAAGCATTGAGGTTGCCCTCTACGATCGGGTGCGCGTCGAGCCCACGGATCTATCTCTCAAAGATGCCATCCGATCCTCGAGTGAGCGCAATTTCGATGGCTACGTGGCTGTTGGCGGAGGCTCCACAATGGACACCGCAAAGGTAGTCAACCTATACTCCTCATACCCAGCCCCGTTCCTTTCATACGTTCACCGGCCGATCGGGGAGGGTCACCCAGTTCCTGGGCCACTCAAACCCCTCATCGCGATACCTACAACGGCAGGCACTGGAAGCGAGACAACAGGGGTAGCGGCTTTCGATTTTCATGAGACGCACACAAAGGCCGCAATTGCACACAGTATGCTTCGCCCGACGTTGGGACTCGTTGATCCGAACAATATACGTACCGTTCCAAGGGTTGTTGCGGCATGCGCTGGTCTTGACGTGCTATGCGGCGCCTTAGAAGCAATCACAGCCTTACCATACAGCCAGAGGCCCGCACCGGCCAATCCAAGCCTGCGCCCGGTCTACCAAGGCTCCAACCCAATCAGTGATGTGTGGGCTGCTCAAGCCATTCAAATCGTCTCGCAGAACCTTGTTCATATGATTGAGAATCCCTCGGATGACGATGCTCGCGACCAAATGATGATGGCAGCTTCCTTCGGACGTGTTGGCATAGGTAACGCGGGTGTGCATCTGCCTCATGCAATGTCATATCCGGTCTCCTGCATGGTTCGAGAGTACATCCCTGAAGGCTACTCACCCGACCATCCTATCATTCCGCACGGAATGTCAGTCGCCCTGAACGCTCCTTCAGCGTTCCGTTTCACAGCCAAAGCGGATCCAAGACCCCATCTGCATGCCGCAGAGCTGATGGGCCTAGACACATCTACTGCACATCCGAAGGATGCAGGTGAACTTCTCGCATCCGCCATTGTTGACCTCATGCGCCGAACCGATATGCCCAACGGTCTCTCCGCAGTAGGATACCAGCGAGAAGACATACCCAAACTGGTCACAGGTACCTTGGCTCAAGAACGAGTCACCAGGCTGTCTCCACGATCAGCCAACGAGGCGGATCTCAGGCAACTCTTCATTGGCAACATGACACACTGGTAATCACGTGTGAATCATCAAATATCCCTTCAGCTTCTCAACAATTTCAGCGGAGCCCTATGGTTCCCTAGTCAAAGTCCAAGCAATCCAGTGCTCTTGTCAAGACGTTTGCCTGTGCTTTACGAGGTTGCCGGTGAACCTCTTTCACGGGGGAGGATGCTGTGCCGCGCCCAAGGGGTATGTATGTACACGTGTACATACAACTCCGCATAGGCGCACGTACGGAGCGGTAGCCTCGTCGCGGGTCGATCTTCGCATCTGCAAGTATTTGCCGCGGCTCATGAACCGCTTCGCCAAGCAGGGGGGACTCTGGCATGACATAGCTTGCGCGTTGGCAAACCTTTGCTCCATGCCACGCGGTGAGGAGCCCTTCAGGGCTTCACAAGCTGAAGAGGGAGCGCGGGCCACCGAAACGAGACATCAACAAACGGATCCGCTAGTTTCCACATCCGGAGCATACTTTTATGGAACAGGAGGATGACCTAGCGAGGTTGAGAGGATTTGATTCCTGCTCCAGACCTGATTCTAGTGAATGGCAACTTCTTGATGACCAATACAGAAGACTCTGTCAGTGCGATGGCAGTCCGGAGTGGCATAATCATCGCTTTAGGAAATCGGGACACGATTCTCTCGTTGGCCCAGAAGGAGACACAGATCGTCGATCTTGGAGGAAAGACAGTTGTGCCCGGCTTTAATGATGCCCACACTCATTTTCTCTCCATGGGTCTTCACCTGTCACATGTTAACCTTTCCGACGCAACATCAATGGAAGAAATCGTGAAGCGTCTCGCTGAAGGGGCCAAGAAGACGCCTAAGGGCCGCTGGGTATTGGGCCATGGTTGGGACGAACACAAATTCACCGACGAGAAACGATACCCGAACAGGCACGATCTAGATCGAGCAAGCAAGGAACACCCAATCTTGATCATACGCATATGCGGCCATATGTCATCAGCGAACAGCCTCGCCCTCCAAACCTCCAACCCCTCAAGAGTAGCTGAGGGCGTTGATGTCGATCCTAAGACAGGTGAATTCACCGGCCTTCTCTTCGAAGGAGTTGCGCGAATGGCCGTCTACGATCTCCAGCCAACCCTGAAAGAGATGAGGGAAGGTCTCCGCCTGGCAATAAGAGAGGCCCACCGTCTAGGAGTGACAAGCCTCACCGATTTCGTCACTCCTCAAATGGTTCGCGCCTACCAAGATCTACGCGAGCGGGGAGAGCTCAAGATACGTGTCGGGCTTTCCCTGAGATGGTCAGATAGATCCCATGAAGGATACTCAATCGATGTATTGGAGGCTATGGGAATTCGGACCAACTTCGGCGATGAAACCTCTAAGATAACATGTGTGAAACTTGCCATTGACGGCTCATTGGGTGCACATACCGCGCTCCTGCACAACCCGTATTCGGACGACTCCAAGAATTGCGGAGCTTTCATAGACGACATAAACAGAATCCGGGAGTCTGTTGAGCGAGCACACTGCGCAGGTTTCCAGGTTGCCATTCATGCCATCGGGGACAAGGCTCTGGACTATGCTCTCGAAGGTATTGAGAAGTCCGTGAAAGCCAGGCCACGCTCCGATCATCGACATCGCGTGGAACACGCTGAGCTAACAAGTGATGAACAACTTCGAAGAATCAGGGATCTGAAGGTGATCGCATCCATGCAACCCAACTTTATCGGAGTCTGGGGACGACCAGGAGGAATGTACGAGAGAAGACTAGGAAGAGAACGACTTCTGCACTGCAACATGTACCGCAGGATGCTGGATGACGGAATTTCGATATGCTTTGGATCAGACGGAATGCCTTTCGATCCTCTGCTTGGCATCTGGTCCGCAGTCACACATCCAATTGAGTCCAGTCGACTTACTTCCGAAGAAGCCCTAACGTGCTATACGCTGGGATCCGCCTACGCCTCGTTCGACGAGAAGCGGAAAGGAACATTAGAGGTCGGTAAGCTTGCCGACATGGCCGTTCTAAGCGACAACCCACTCTCAGTGGACCCTGATTCCATCAAAGATATCAAGGTGGAAATGACCATCTTCGGAGGAGAGATAGTCTACCGACGCAACCACTAGAGCACGCCGAGCCACTCTTGAACAGCCGAAAGGACTCCTGTTCCCTTCAGAAACAAAGACGACTGGATGGTGCACGATGTCTCCTCATGATATGCGGCAATCACATGATCTATCTAGTTGGCTGGGGACTATCAAGGAGAGGCAAAGTCTATGGAGCCGAACGTAAGGGAACTGGATTCCAAACCTCTGATCGCGAAGAAGGCAAGATTGCTTGACCTAGTCAGTTATCAGGCCTCGTCTGTGGTCAGTAGGACTATGATTGACAAAGAGGCTGGAACAACAACTCTCTTCGCCTTCGATGAAGGGCAAGGACTGAGCGAGCATACCGCACCATTCGACGCTTTAGTTCAGATCCTCGACGGCGAGGCAGAAGTAGTAATTTCCGGCAAGGCTCACCGTCTGAAGAAAGGGGAAATGATCATAATGCCAGCCAATCGACCGCATGCCCTGAAGGCTGTCAAGCGTTTCAAGATGATGCTCATCATGATACGTAGCTAGTCACGTGAAGTACGATTTGCTCCGCATCCTAAGTTGACGTGCCCCAGGTCAGATCTATGTCCGATATCTCTCGTCGCTTGATAGATTATCACGTTCATTCAACGTACTCGGTTGACGGCCGTTCTTCAATCGAGGAGATGTGTCAGCGAGCAGTAGAGCTGAAGTTCTCTGAGGTCGGGTTCTGCGAGCATATTGACTTCGAACCAAGCGACCCTGGATTTGACTTCTTTGACTATGGAGGCTACAGTCAAGCCATCAACTCGGCAAGATCAAGATATTCAGGCAAGCTGGTTATCAGAAAAGGTGCTGAGATAGATTATGGCTACTCCTACGAGCCTCAGATCAGAGCGTGGATTGAAGGCAAGGAGTTTGACTTTCTCGTCGGCTCAGTCCACTACATAGACCATATTGCTTTCGATCTGCATAGCAGACTCGCGATGCCTCCAGAGATTGCGGTTAGAAAGTATTACACAAAAACCGCGCAGGCAGCAGAGAGCAGACTGTTCAACGTAATCGGGCACCTTGACTTCATCAGGAGCTACGTTCCGCCGGGACATGATCCGACGCAAACAGACATGATTGATCTGACTTTCGAGAAGATGATAGCTAACAGAATACATCTTGAGGTTAACTCAAGAAGAAGATGGAATCGGGAACCGTTTCCTTCCAGATCGCTGATTCAAAGATATCTGGATAAGGG
>Ga0129298_10001310_pt1 | contig 10416 bp, 11 predicted proteins | sample I19B2metaG_FD_94707 | JGI IMG/M metagenome (GOLD analysis project Ga0129298, IMG submission 94707) | Lake sediment bacterial and archeal communities from Gulf of Boni, Indonesia to study Microbial Dark Matter (Phase II) - ​I19B2 metaG | ecosystem: Environmental > Aquatic > Freshwater > Lake >...
CACGGAGATCATGCCCTTCAGTCCTTCCTCCTTCTCGTGGTCGTAGATGACATGGCGACGAGTAACGGCGGACTCTTTGACGCCTTCCACTCTGAGGAGCGACCGTACGCCTGCGTATGTGTAGAAAATCCGATCCCACGACACCCTCGGGAACGCTTTGCGAACTTCGTTTCGCAAGTACTCCACATCGCTCATGTCGGCCTTCACGTCATCCATGTCTCCATCGTAGTCGGTGTCGGTTGTTCCGACCAGCTCGAAATCCAGCCAAGGCATCGCAAAATAGGCTCGCCCGTCAGATGCGAATAGGGCTACTGCGTCGCTCGTCACCTTCGGCGTCACGAGATGGATTCCTTTCGTTGTCCGGGCAAGCGGCTGTTGTTTTCTCCTTGCTTCCTTCACGATCTCGTCTAGCCACGGACCGCCAACGTTGATGACTAATCTGGACCGAAAGTCGCACGACTTACCTGTGATAGTGTCCTGAACCTTCACACCCACGACGGCGTTGTTCTCTTTCCGCAGCCGGACAACTTCAGCATGATTCAGCAACAGGGCTCCGTGGTTCTTTGCTGAGACAACGTTCTCAATACAGAGACGCTCTGTGAGCGCGATCTGAGAATCATAATAGACATACGCGCCTTTGAGACCAGTCTCGGCCAACGCAGGCTCGGCCTCGAGCACCTTCCCCTTGTCGAGGTACTTGTGGCTTGGAAGCGACTTGTCGTATGAGAGAAGATCATAGAGTATCATGCCGATCTTGAGTTTCATTTTGTGAAGGTGGCTTTCCCCGTACACTGGGATGAGGAATTTCAACGGACGAACAAGATGCGGCGCGATCCTGAGCAGGATCTCCCTCTCTCTGAGCCCCTCTCTCACCAGGCCGAAATCATAGTTCGCCAAGTACCGCAGGCCGCCGTGGATCATTCTGCTCGAACGACCGCTCGTGCCATGGCAGAAGTCCTCTTTCTCGAACAGTACGGTCTTGAGTCCTCTCATGGCAGCGTCCCGGGCTACGCCGGTTCCGATCATTCCTCCCCCAATAATCGCGAGATCGAACTCGACTTCCGCAAGTCTAGCGAGGTCTCTAGCACGCATGACTATCGACCGAAAAGTGGTAGACCTTCCTGCCTTATACGTTAGGGCCGTACTCACCAAACATGAACGAACTTTGAGAAGTACGAATTGGCGTCATGCTGAGGGCGATTTCCAAGGCGAGCGTGACACTCAGATTCACTATCAGACTTGGACGCCAGTGACACAGCCGAAGGCCATACTTGCGATAGTCCACGGGCAAGGCGAACACAGCGGCCGCTACGCTCACGTCGCTGAACACATGGCACGAACGGGCTACTCCGTATGGGCCCACGATCTGCGTGGACATGGCAGATCGAGTGGAAAACGGGGTCACGTCGACAGCTTCGACCACTACCTGTCGGATCTTGATCATCTTATTCGAATTATCAAAGAACACGAACGATTGACAAAGATGTTCCTGATCGGACACAGCTTAGGAGGACTCGTCGCTGTAAGATACGCCGAAAGATGGGGGAGCGGACTCACGGGCTTCGTTGTGACAGCGCCACTCTTGAAGCTAAGAATGAAAGTACCGGGTTGGAAGAAGTTCATCGGTAGGGCGCTCTCGAGCATTGTTCCGACTTTCACGATGACAACAGGCCTAGACGCGAACCTTCTCTCGCATGACGGTGAAGTTGTCCACGAGTACGCCAATGATCCACTGGTTCACGGCGTGGCCACTGCACGATTCTACACCGAACTTCTTAGGGCTGAGGATGAGACTTTCAAAGAAGCTGCTCAGCTGACGCTGCCATGCCTGATAATGCAGGCTGGCGCTGATGGAATCGTTGATCCATCAGGAACCATGGATTTCTTCAAGAAGGTCGGGTCAGCCGACAAGACACTGAAAGTCTACGACGGCTTCTACCATGAGATCCTCAACGAACTTGGCAAGGAAAGTGTTCTCGCGGAGATAGATGCTTGGCTTTCAGCAAGAACCTAGGACTGTCACACTAGGCGTGGAGGAAACTCACTTCGGAAGCCCTGAACTGGGCGAATGCGTTCCTTCCGACCGCGATGTTGAGTTCGTCCACTAGGTCTGAGCTAGTCTCGATGTCCAGCGGAAACCCAACATCCATTGATATCTGCGCTACGGGGCCCATCTTTCGCATCCCGGTTACACGACCTTCGAAGACATTGCATTGACATTGACGCCATCCAGGCTTCCGGATGTTCCTTTCAAGTGAAAGCGACACCACCTGGGGTCTGAAGACCGCGATAACATGATCGCCAACGGTCAGACCGTTTGCTACTCCACGAATGCTTTGACCTTTAACCTCAGCAGAGGCGAAACTATCCTCTATCACTGTGAGTGTTCCACGCAGGATGTTGAAACCCATGAAGTCCGCAACAAATGCTGATCCGGGAGCCTCGAGCACTCTATTCCATGTCCCAACCTGCTCCACGTGTCCGTCGTTCATGATCGCTACGAGACCACTCATCAGCTGGGCCTCAGCCAAGTCATGAGTCACGAATACGGATGTCAGACCGAGCGTACGAGTGACTTCGTCGAGGCTTTTCCGCAGCTCTCCAAGAAGCCTCGTCCTTGAAACTCTGTCAAGGGTTGAGAAGGGCTCGTCAAGCAGGAGAACTCTCGGACGTGCTATCAAAGCCCTTGCTAGCGCCACCTTCTGTCTTTCTCCCCCGCTCAGACCTTTGATATGACGACCTGCCAGATGCGAAATCCCTAGCCATCCCATCATTCCTCTCACCTGCTCCTTGGCTTTCGCTCCTGACTCTCTTTGGCCGAACGCGATGTTGTCATCGACCGTCAGATGGGGGAAGAGAAGACAGTCCTGTGGCAAATAGCCGACGTGCCTTTCTTCGGGGGCTAAGCGCGTGACATCGACACGGTTGAATTCTATGCGCCCAGATTCGACTCTACGAATCCCTGCGATACATTCTATTAGCGTCGTCTTACCGGAACCGTTTGGACCCACAAGTGCGACGCACTCGCCGTCCGGAACATCCAGATTGATCCCTTTCAGTGCAAAGCTACCGAATTTCGCAGAAAGATCAGTGACTCTTAGGATGGAATTTCACCCCTGTAGGCGATCTTTCGAGAAATCACGAGAACCGTCACTGCGATTCCCAAGAGTATCAGAACAGTCGCCATCGCCGCCTCAAGATCCGCCACCGACAGATTGAGGAACATCGCAATCGGCAGAGTCTCGGTCTTGAATCTTGTTGCACCGGCCAATGTCACAGTGGCTCCGAACTCACCCATCGCCCTAGCCCACGCGAGCACCGTAGCCCCGAAAAGTCCGTCCCTTGCCAACGGCAGCGTGACCCGCACAAAACAGTCTAGTTCACCGTGCCCCAAAGTTCGCGCGACTTTTTCGTATCGAGGATCGATTCCATCAAAGACCGGCTTCATCAGCCTCACTGCGAGGACACTGATCACACTGAACTGAGCTAGCACTATCCCGGGCGGCTCGAAAACAAACTTGACGATCGAATTATCGATGAAGACACCCACCGGAGTATTTGTGAAGAATATGAGCAGCGCAGTGCCGAGGGCAACCGGCGGCAAAGCGATTGGGATGTTGATTAGCGCGTCAACCAAGTCCTTCCCAACAAAGCTTGCCCTTGACAGGACGTAGGCCGCGGGGACTGCTACAATCAGCGAGAGAATCGTAGCCACAGTCGCCGTGATGAGTGTAAGAGCAACGGCGAACTGTATCTCTTCAGAAAAAAAGGCTGACATCAACGTCGAAGGATCAGAGTACAAGGATCCAACACATACGACGGCGAGTATGAAAAGTGCAAGGAACACTAGGGAAACGCTCGATAGGACCTTGAATGTTTTCATCTCTCTCAGCCGCGTTACGCAAGATTCTCCAAAGACTCTATCTCTGCGTTCGGGGCGTGCAGTCTTGCATCCTGTTCGGTCGCAAAGTATCCGTACTTCATCCATATGGTCTGCGCGTCTTCTGATGAGAGAAAGTCTAGGAACTTTTCTGCTGAAGACCTATTCTTAGCGAATAAGGATATGGCCCCAGCTATGTAGGATATCTTCGGTATCCTACTTGGAGCTACCCACACCAACTCAGCCTCGTTGGGAGTCCATGCCGCAAAGACGTGCCAGCCTATGATAGCGTCGACCGCTCGAGCAGCTATCAGAGCGGCAGTTGCGTCGCAGCTCTGGGCGTACACGACAATATTACGACTCACACTCTCCCAAAGATGATTTCTTTCCAACAGGTCTTTTGCATAAAGGCCGACACAGACCGATTCTGGATCTCCGATACCGACCCGAATGCCTGGCCTGGCGAGATCTTCGAGAGTCGTTATGTTCTTGGGATTTCCCTTCTGCACAATAATCGCGGGGACGAGATAAGCGAACACAGTCACGTGCCCTGTACCGATGTCTACCACACCCAACTTCTCTGCCTGTAGGAGGTAGTCCGGGGATCCCGGAATGAAGACGTCGCCTGTCTTGGAGATTCTCATAGCGGAAAGGACGTTGCCGGAACCGCCAAGCCGAAGTTCAACCTTAACTCCATACCTTGCCTCAAACATCTGAGCGACCTCCTCGAGGACGGGCGCGCTTGCCGCGCCAGCGAACACAACCACGCTACCATGGTCGGCCCAGAGATACGAACCGAGCCACGCCATCAGGAACGCGCCCGCAATAACGCCTATCATGAAGCTCAAGACGATGAATCTCTGAAACTTGCGGGTTTGGCCCATGCGCATACTGCCTTTGCCTATTTGCAACAGAATAGTTACATAAGCGCTGAGTGTAAGCGCCAGAGCTTACTCCGTCGCCAATAGCTCAACCGTCGCAGTGAATGGATGAACCGAGGCTGTTCTTTCGATCACAGAGTGCAATCTGACGGCTTGCTTCGAGTCCATTCACATCTCAAGACAGGTTCGTACACTTCCTCGACTGTCGGAATTTCGACAGAGAACCGGCTAGTTCCAGCGGAAGAAAAAGTTGGGACGGCGGTATCCTTGGAACTCGTAATTCAACAAAGCTAGGGCTGCATCTGAGGCTGAGCCTTCGGCCTGCCCGGAGGTCTGCCCCGTCGCTTGCTTGGAGGTCTGCCTCTGGGTCGACCCCGGGGTCTGCCCGGAGGTCTACCCTTTCTTGCTTTGCGTCTCCTGCGCCGTCTTCTCGGAACACGCGTTGCAATTGCGAGAGCAAGGTCCTTCGTTCTTTCCCTTATTTCGACGGGCAGAGCACTGATTTGTTTTCTAATGCCTTCCGCGATGCTCAGTACATTGGCGATGGAGTCCGAGGTCTTTCGTCTAGGCATAACGTTTCCCTGATTTAAGATGCCTCATAGCGGATAGATGAAGCTTTCCTTGCTCGATGACTCTTCACCGCTCCTATTCTCAAGCGTCTTTTCAGAAGCACAACCTCGTTGCAGAGAGATCATCTCAGAAAATAGGTAACTTCGAGCCATTAGAATCAACTTCCTTGGGTCAAATCATCGATCATATGTCTACGAATCGCGGTCGCTCTTGAGTCTGCAGAAGATGCTAGAGGTTCGTCTCTGCTGCGGGAGGAGCGACTTTAATCTCAGATTGAGTTCGCAGTTGCTCGTTCATTTCTACATTGTGAGACGACTGACAGTCCTGCTCCGAGATATTCCGATATTCCGGACATTCAACCTGTAACCATGCCGGATTCCGTCTTGCTTGCAAGCCCAATTCTTGATGGACCTCCTTTCCGATGTACCTCAATGGAATTGCTGTTGCCAATTGAGTCGGCGCCCATGGCCTCGCAGAGTGGCGTACAAGATCAGCAGTCCAAGCAGGGGTGAGATGATCACCATCACGAGGACAAAACATGAGTCGATCAGGTCACAGATGACCGTGTTTCTGGGAAGCATAGGCAGTGTATCCCTGTTTGTAGCTGCGGTTGGCATAACCAACACCATGTTCGTGCCGGTAATGGAGAGAACAAGGGAGATAGGCATCCTGAAAGCCTTGGGATACCAGGCCCAAGCAGATTATGGGAATATTCGCTTCGGAGGCAATTCTAAGCGGCGTCATCCGCGGAGTCGAAGGCACCACACTTGGCTATGCCCTGTATTTCATCATAGGAGATGCCCTACCCACGTTTGGCGGATTTGGGCCGCCCGGACAAACTAGAAGCAGCACAACATTTACCCTGGTGTTCACTCCTGAGCTGATATCCTTCTCGTTGCTTTTCCCAATCGGAGTCGCCGTATTAGCGGGACTCTACCAAGCTTGGCGAGCGTCAAGGATGAACGCAGTAATCGCCCTGAAGTACGAATAGGCAGCTGTCGCAAGCTGCACTGCAGCATCGTCAAGTCCTAGTTGAGCTCGGAACAGTTTCGGAGGCAGTCAATGTTCATGTCGGTTTTGGATCATTCTTCATAACATGCGCTAGGGTTTTCGTAAGTCGGTATTCCTAGGAATCTCCACTCTAGAGTCAACCTATCACGCTGTGACGGCTTCACCCATTGTATGAAAATCCGCGTAGATGTCCTAGGACAAGTGCAGGAGAGGGGATTCGAACCCACGAACTCTCTTGCTCGAACGGGAGACACGACGGTTTCTCCCCATGCATGTTCTCTCTTACCTCTGTATCGGACCATACTATGTGTTAGCGACGAAATGGAGTTCGGCATGACCAACGAGGACATCGTCGTACGCAAAGCACGAAAGTAGAGGTGCTTCTGTCGTGCGGCGTCAGCAGCAGTACACGTGAGAAGAGCCTACCGAGGCTGGCTGCGTATGGTCTGATGTACTCATGGATAGTAGCAGCCGGAGATGTAGGTCAGCTGAAAAGTCTGCTGTGATGAGATCCGCGAAGCGTAGCTTGGAGCTTGGTCGGGACCATAGTATGCCGCGGGTTGGCAGACATATGAGGGCTGGTAGACGCGTGCAGACTCGTACACCCAACGTTGTCCGTAGCCTTGAGTAGGCGTCCGAAGCGTTATGATTCTGTCCTGGGGCAGTGGGTACCCCGATATGCTATAGGGGTAGTACGTGTAACATGCGCGGCTCTGTGGGTAGCAGTTCTGCGGCTGCAAGTTCTGCAGGTAGTAGTAATTCTGTAGGTAGTAGTTCCTGTCTTGGTAGCAGTACGAGCTATCCGCCACCTGACCGTAGTAGTAATAGTAGGACGTTTCCTGCCACACCTCGGTTGCTCTTCCGATCAGCGGGCCACGCTGAGCATTGGCTGGAACAACCAGCGGAAGCCATGCCTGCCAGTTATCACCGACCCTGACATTTGTGTTCGTTAAGATTGTTTCAGATGCCAGTCTCACGAGTTGCCCATTAACATATGAGAAGATGTCTATCGAGAATCTGATCATTCTCCCATGCGAATTCGCGGTTACAGCGGCTGAGACTGAGATGGCCTGGCCCGGATCTGCAGAATAGGGAAATGTGAGCTGGACGCTCACGTGCGCGGTGGAGACCGTGATCGTGCTCTTTTTTGGCGCTGCGCCTACGCCGTAGGCGCTCGGGATGACTGGACCGACAACCAGGACGAAGAGTATGAGAGCGACAGCGACTAGTGTAGATAGTCTTGGCATCAGGGTGGCCTTAGGCCTATGTAAGCCTACGTAGTCTTATAAGACTTCCTCCAGCCCCACACGGCCGCTCTGACCTTCCGCCGATTCTCTCCAGCGGGTTATGACGGTGGATTTGTGATCATCCTTAACATCATGTGCCGTGCCATATTCGGCTGGTTCTACTCAGTTCTGTGATCAGATGAGGAAGAAGACGCAATTCATGAACAGGCGCGAACTGCTGGCTCGATTTGATGAGACAAGCCGCAAAAACGGTTGGCCCCCCACTAGCTGCACTTCTGTCTATGCGCCTGCATTTTCTGCCAGCTTTCGGACTAAAAACGAGCACATAACAAGCTGAAGTTGAGCATTAGTCAGGGTGCACGTGGGCTTGAGACAATTCCGCAGGGAATCAACATTCACGTCGGTTTCGGAACGCAGACTAAGGTTTCTTACGAACCATTCTCCACTCTCTTACGACTTCACAGACCGCAGGATACCCTTCGATATCCACCATCACAGCCCGGTGATCGTGCGTGTAGTGAATCAGACGCGGTTTGGACACCTTTCGTCCGATGCATCGCAGTCGTTCGCCCACAAGTCTGCTAGGGTGTTGGTTGGACACGCTTTTCACTCCAGAGTTCCTCCAAAATGCTGTTGACGAGTGTCAGATCGATCCGGAGCGAGTCCGCTATTTCCGAGGACCATGCCCGATCATTCTTCTCCAAGAATTCAAGAATCTCCTTACGGGCTTGGCGTCTAGACACGTCACGAATCTTGATGACCTCTGTTCCCTTCAACTGGTCCGCATAACTCCTGATAGCCTCTCTAATAGCCTCAGACTTCGAGCTCCGCAATCTCTCGACTATAGTGTCAAGTGCTTCAAGTTCCTCTTCGTCAAGTTGAACTGGATAGACATAACGCTTGACCTGTCTCGCAATTGCCAAATTGATCAGTCTCTATACAATTACATAAACTCGCATAAATAGCTGATGGCGCGATCAGGTTCCCTACGTCGACTTCCCCTGTTCGGTTGTTCGAAGCGGATCTTGTACCCCTCGGCCCGGGGTCAAGGACCAGTCCTGCCGATGAAATTCTGAGTCCCCCTTCTCCATCGACAACCGGAAGTAGTGAGCCAGACTGCAGGATGCCAAGGTGCCGGTACATAATCAAGTTCTCATGGTGCGAGGTCGATCAGCAGTTCTTCCTAGCTGATGCTACCTCGATTGCCCGTTTGAGTATTTCTTCGTGTCTCTCTTCATCTGCGGCGATATACTCAATTATCTTCTTCACTGTGGCATCTTCTTGGTCGCAGGCAGTCAGTCGAGAGTACAGCAAAGTTGCGTATTCTTCACCAACGCTGCCTTCGTAGTCAAGGAGTCTCCGCATGGCTTCGGACAACGGCATTCCCTTCTCCACGCCATCCTTGGGGCCCCTCGTGAGCTCAACAGAATCGGTGAAGATGGTGCCGAGTACTGTCTTGCAGTCTGGGATTGCCGGGGGATACGTCTGGTCAAACAATCGTGCGAGGTGCTTGAAGATCTCCTCGTGTCCTTTCGTTTCGTGGAGTATGACGTTCAATAGGAGTCCGATGCTGCGATCCTCAGCCTTCTCGAACAATGTTTCGTATAACAGGGCGGTCTCATGCTCAATGAAGGCAAGGCAGGAATAGAGCGACATGTCTCTCGTGACAGTCTCAAGACGACTCGCTATTTAACTTGAACCAGCCAAGGAAGAGAGTTATCAGGCCGCAGAATAACGAACCGCAATAGAACTCCTGACTCTTCCAAGGAGGACATCGGCAACTCACACCAGTAAAATGGTGCGGGCAGACATCAGGCCTCTGTCGAAGACAAGGCTGATCCTGGTGTCTTGATCATGTCTAGATGGAAGGTTGGTTGCAGCATCGATAATCAGACGCCCCAAGGTGCACCTAGCCGTCTCTCTCTGACGTGCTTGTTCGCCGCTGGCCGTTCGCTAAGCTTAACAGTCATTGGTTGTTTCAGATCACGAGCTGCGTAGGCAGCTCAAGGTGATGAGGCTCACCTCAACCGCCTGACCATGCGTCAGGATGATAGCTTCTACACCACTGAAAACGAGGTGAGACTCTGAATTCCCGCTTCTCCGCCGCCTGTGTCGAATACCTTGCAAGATGGATCCGAACGAAGAGGACAATTGGATACATTCGAGCGCGACAGAATGAAGACGGGGGATACTCCTTCGCGCAAGGAGCAGAGTCCTCCGCAGCCGACACTTACTATGGCATCGAGGTTCTCAGAATGCTTGGAGCGACGCCCACGAACCCTAACAAGACAATCGACTTCGCTAGGCGCCTACAGCATGAAGATGGTGGTTTCGACTCTGTGTACGTAGCTCACTATGTGATCATGGTCCTACGTGAGCTTGGAGTCAGACTTCAGCTGTCGTTTGAGCGTTTCCTGTTGTCGCTTCAGAGAACTCACGGAGGGTTTGGTGTCATGGAGGCCGACATCGAGTCGCCTTCAGAGCTGGAACAGACTTTCCTATCTCTCAAGCTTCTACGAATAGCCGGACACAAACTGTCTCTTGACAAGACAAGGGATCTCATTCTGAGTCTTCAAAATCCTGACGGAAGCTTTGGGAGGTCAGGTCATTCGAGACTGGGTGCGACGTACCACGCTCTGGCCAGCCTAGACTTGCTTGGCTTTGAAGCAAAGACGCTGCGTCGCACAGTGGACTGGGTGAAATCATGTGAGATCCCAAGTGGAGGGTTCAGGCCGACCCCGGACAGCCACGACTCGTACATCGTCATGGACGATATCTTCTACGGAGTGATGAGTCTTGACGTTGTTGGTGAAGAATGTAGATACCC
>Ga0129298_10001313_pt1 | contig 10408 bp, 14 predicted proteins | sample I19B2metaG_FD_94707 | JGI IMG/M metagenome (GOLD analysis project Ga0129298, IMG submission 94707) | Lake sediment bacterial and archeal communities from Gulf of Boni, Indonesia to study Microbial Dark Matter (Phase II) - ​I19B2 metaG | ecosystem: Environmental > Aquatic > Freshwater > Lake >...
GCTACTTCACTCAATGGTTCCGAATTAAAAAACGTGTTTTCAATAATACTAAGCAAGGTATGATAAGTATCAAATGTTTTTACAGTCAAATCATTAAGCTTAATGTTCTGTATAAAGTTCATAAACTCATCTATATGATCTTCTCTTATTAAATGCATAAACCTAGCAATTTCTACTACAGTATATGTACATGTGCTATTTCTTTTTTGATATTCAAAGTATTCATGCATGTAACTATTTTTTAGTAAAGGGAATGGGAGTGATTTATAACTTTTAGCACTCTCATAATATTGGGAGAATCCAGCCTCTCTTACCACCTTATCCATTATTTGCATATCTTTTTCATGCACCAATATATCACAATCCAATAATTGTCTCATGAATAAATCATCATATATAATTTTTGAAAAAGCGAGCCCTTTAAAAATTAAGAAATGTACATTTCTTTTTTCTGCAATCTTTGAAACTTCATTTAACTCTTTAAGGATCATATTGATTCTATCAGTAAATTCACTATATCTTATACTATATATCTTTAAATATTCTTCAGGCATATAATTATTAACATACCTAAATATCATTGGAAAAACTTTTTGCTGTCTAGCCTCATCCATCAAAGTATTCCAACTGATATTTTGAAGCCTGTTAAAGTCAAAAGAATATTTAATAGGATTCGCAATGCTTTTAAGTAAATCTAGTAAAATTTTCTCTTCATTTTTTAGTTGAAATTTCAATATCGGCACCACCTTAATTAAATTTTTTATTTGCAATAGCTCGTTTGTCAAGACACTCTTCTTAAATTTCTAAGCCAATTCCTATCTTCTTTTACGTATCTATGTTTTTTGTATTAGTATGAAAACTAAGGAAATATTAAATTATATCACGATAATTACTTTTCAGAAGCATGAATCCATAGATGAGACATAAACCTATATGTCTTTATCCCGTAGATTAAAAACTTGTCAATTAGTGTTTAAATTCGACATTAATCTACACAAAAATTCCCTAATATTTTTATATCATCCATATATGGAAAAAACTTATTTTCAGAATAACAAAAAAGATCTCAAATTGCAATAGATTTCTTGATATTTCTACTTTTTTATTTTTAAACAAAACTCATAATCGTTGCAGGAAAAAGTTTAACCAAAATCAATATTAATAAAATGCAAGGTATAACTGCATATTTCGGTAACATCCGGGTTCATCCGCATATGTGGGTATTTACCATTAGATGAGGAGTTCAAAATGCTCTATTCTATCAAGAAAACGAGAATAGGTGGAGAGCATTTTGTCATATTTATTGAATTTGCAGAAATACTACCCTGGAGAAATTGAAATAACAAGTAAATACGAAGTATCCCGTAAAATAATAATAGAACTAAAGTCAAGAACAAAAAACAAAAATGTCCCAAGTGCGGATATGAATCTAGTCATTATCATAGCACATATAAACGTAAAATTATTGATTTACCGGTCCTCGGTAAACCGGTTCTTCTTTTGGTCACCGCATATAAGTATAATTGCGATAATGCTGACTGTGAACAGAAAATATTTTGTGAAGAATTGAACAGGTTCACTGGTAAATACCGGAGAATGACTTCAAGATGTGAGGATCTAGTCAAAACGGTTGCCCTTAATACAAGCTGTGAAGCAGCCTCGATTATATGCAAACATATCTGTTTAGAATGAGGTCAACATAAAGTAAGTACATAATTTATAGAGGATTTCATTTACACAAAATCAGGAATAGTCTCATTTCAGAATTGGAAGCATAAGTTGGCCACGGAAAAATGGAAGCATAAATTGGCCAAAGCGGCCAACTTATGCTTCCATTCTCATACACCAGGGCAACCTCTGTTAATTCGACTAATTGTTGTATTGCGAACTAACTTTTCATAAAAACTGCCCAAATTGTTTTTGACCTTATATCCCCGAATAGAGGCGGCCGGCCGATAACATTAATGACATCCTTAATCTTTATCTGGTCCTGATTCCATTTGAACACCAGTATTCCATACGGTTGCAAAACCCTCATGCATTCGTCAAAACCTTTCTTTATCTCGTTTTGCCAATCATGCGGAAGCTTGCCGTATTTTTTTACAAGCCATGAATTATTTCCGGCACTTACAAGATGCGGAGGGTCAAAAACAGCAAGCTTAAATGTATTATCCGGGAACGGTATTTCTTTAAAATCACCTACTATATCAGGCTTCACAATCAGTTTCCGGCCATCGCACAAAGTATCTTCAAAATGCCTAATGTCCATGTATTCAACTTCTGGATGCTCCCGGTTATACCAAAACATTTTCGACCCGCAGCATACATCAATTATTGTTTTCAAAAATTTCACCCCTTTAGTTCGCATAATTTACATTATGTATCTTACAGGCCTGTGCGTCTACCCTTGTGCTTTATTTCTTGTTCCATGCAACTAGTTTGTATTGGGAATAGCTTTTATGTTATTCGATTAAACGGCAAGCTCTGTGACTATGAGTGGTTTTTGTATAATATATCTAGTGATTTTTTAATATCATCTAAAAGTGCGCCTGTTACGTCGGTATGCATATCTATATTGGTGCTTATTTGTGTTTTGTTGTGATTTTTCAATACTGCATCAAATTTAGCTTTAACATAACCGTATTCGATAAGTTTTTTATTTGAATCACTCAACTCAACACTATTAATCTTTTCATATTCTTTAATTATTTCAACTATCCTTTTCACAAGATCAGGCATATCATGTGAATTTTGAGCATCTCTCTCCATGCTTGCCCCCTCCTCTCAGGGGAATTCCATATAGTATTGATTAAGGTAAATCTATACTTAGTTTTTCTTTTATAAATTTCTTACACTGATGTTCTGTTATGGATGATGTTCCATTACTCCAATATCCCCATGAATATTTGAGCACCGGAGGTTTGCAGACATTTTTTTGCATTGGTATCAAAGCTGGTAAAAGTTTGTTCTGCAGATACTCTTGGTCAGTACATGTATCGACATAACCGTAAATTGTATCAAGTATTAAATTGTCTGACATGTCAGTAATCACTATCTTTGGGGCGTCTTTTGTAGCAACAATAAAACCGGCTACCTGTTTAGGTTCTGATTCTATAACGATTGCAGGAGCATATCTTCCCTCTTGGTTAAATATAAAGGCTTTTAATGTCTCATCCATAAATACACCTATCCCCTTATTCTAAAAATAAATACTATACAGCAGCTGAAGCAGGAGTATAGTATAATGATATAATATATCCATAACGTATTTTTGGTTTCGAATAGCGTATTCCTTCTGCTTCTAAGATTTCTATCACCTTATCTTCTATCTCTTTCTGCCCAGGTCTAAACCGGCAGCGTCCCACCCTTTTAAGCATTAAAAGTGCTGCCACCACTATAAAAGGTATTTGTCCGGTGTCTTCCTGCTGAATCTTATTTAAAAAATTTGAAAGCTTTTCTAAAACTTCCTTTTTTGATGTAGTCACGATAAAATCTACCTCCCTTTTTGTATTAGATTATAAGGAGGAGGGTGGTCCTCCTCCTTACGGAATATGCGATAGATCAAATTTTTAATTTACTTATTTACCTCGTTTTTCAACGAGGTTCCTGCTTTAAAAGAAGGAGCCAAAGACGCCGGAATATTTATTTCCTGCTTTGTTTGTGGGTTCCTTCCCTTCCTTGCAGCTCTTTTTCTTGTTTCAAAAGTACCAAACCCTACAAGAACTACCTTGTCCCCTTTCTTCAATGCATCCTCTACGGATGATACGAAGGCATTTAATGCAGCCTCACTGTTTTTCTTGTTTAAGCCTGACTTTCCTGCAATTGAGTTGATAAGATCTGTTTTTGTCATTTAGATATCCCCTTTCGATATTATTATGTATTTAAACCCCATTATGAGGGATTTATCAGTTCAGATTCTAAAGAATGATAAAGTATTTTGTCAACATTTAATGGAATAATCAACAATATTTTATTTTCATGAGGCCTCTCTTCTTGTGTAATACTTAACTAATTAAGCAAATCACTTATATAATTAAGTATTACACTTAAATGATACTACATATAAACGAGATATGTCAATGAAAATACTGAAAATATTAATTAAATTACTTAATATTTTAATTATTACTGATTGACACGAAAATTTTTATCATATAAAATCAAGTCAAGGAGGTGCAGAATGAAAAAAGTATGGTGCCGGATATCCAGTCTAATGGGTGATAATAATGAGGATATACAGGATATCCACATAGCGACAGAATTAGATAGGAACACGATTTCCAACTTAAAAAACAATAAATTTAAGAGAGTCGATGTGCATACTTTGGAAGCTCTCTGCTCCCACTTTAACTGTACTCCCGGCGATTTATTAGTACTGATAGAGGAGCCTTCGGACGGAGAGATAAAAAGAAAGCTTGGAAGGCCGAAGAAATTGAAGGAATGATCATGCTGGCTATACAAAGATTAGTTTTTATGATAATATATAAATGTAAATTGTTTTTTCTAATCAGCCGGTAGGTTGTGTAATGTGAGAAGTCCCTGTTATCCATGGGCATATAAATTAATATGTTGCAAATTAACCCTTCAGGTTTGTAATAGCTTGAGGGGTTTTTTATTACTGTACCTGGTGCTTGCTTTGCAAGTACTTTTTTATTCTGAATTTACCAAAGGAGGTTATCGTATGTCTAATGATTTTGTCGTCCAAAACTTTATCCGTTCAACTAAACAGATTTATATAGGTATTCATGAAGGAAAAGAAGTTTACTGCGCAATAGGCGATAACAGAATTATGACGATAGAAGTTGAGAACAATGTTGCTCGATACTATCCTGGTCTCAAGGGTATAGTGAAGGACCTGGTCGAGGCCCCGGTGAAAAAGTGGGAGGATGCGATGTACGCATAATAATTGTATTACCTATCTTATTATGAGATAAGTTTAGTAATATTCTATTACGATAGCTGCCGATGGCAGTATTTTTATTTTAAGGAGGGTGAATTGATTATGATGGAAAACTACCAACTTTGCCTGTTTGAAAAGAAAAGGAACATTTATAATGTCAGTGTTCTTGACTACATGGTGTTTCAGGATTCCAACATTTTTTCTTTCGGGGATTATAATTTCATTACAGGTCCTAATGGCAGCGGAAAAAGCTGCTTGTCCAAGGCAATTTATGCTTCTCTCGGGTTGGGAGAGTTGCGCTGGTATGATCTTAGCTGGTTTGCCGAATTCGGTAAAGATATGTGTATTGAAGGAAGCTTCTCTACCGGATTGGGAAAACGTAAGCGACACTACCGGGACAAGCCTGTAAATTACTTTGGCGTCATGAAGGACAAAATGGGAAAGGTGGATTTAAAGACATACAAAGCCTGCGTTGGGTTGTATGAATGTCAGCGCACTCTGTTTTATGAGATTTCAAGAAATTTTGTCAATGAATCCACGCCGAAGAAAAGGTTAAAAGTGCTCTCCAAACTGTTTGCAAAATTTGGGATAGACACTGAAAAACTAGTAGATGAAGCTAACAGCTACTTAAAGAGTAATATGCAGTACTTTAAGCTTTCGATGAAGATCGATAAATTGGGTTTACATATTTACAGGAACGAGCAGGAGCACCCGAGATATTCTTCGGGAATGACAGCTGTAATAAGGACTGTGCTAATACTGTCTGCTGCCAGCCAACAGGAGTTTCCCCCTCTAATTTTCGATGACGACTTCGGCATTTATGCTTTTGACTGTGATACTTCCCGTTGTTTTGTATCTCTATGTAAAGAGTACCATGGCCAGATTTTTATCTTTGCGCATGATGGTGAGAAGACATTAAAGAATACAGCTCAAGAGATGGGCTATAATATCTTCAATCTGGAACTGAAAGAAAGAGATATGGATTCTGTGAGTATGAAGCTCAAAACAAGGGCTTATGTTGCAGACACCGACAAACGGCTGGAAAGTAAAATCAAACTTTCACAGGAGCTGCTGTTCAATGCACTTCAAGGGAAACAGAATCCTGTGGTTTGCTGGTCCGGAGGGATGGATAGTACAGTAGCTTTACATTTGGCTATGACATCAGGATTATTAAAGCCTGTAAGGATACTGAGGTCTGACTCAAGAAACGAATATCCCCCTCAGTATACTTACAACAAAGCAATGGAAAAGCTTTGGGCTGATGCTATTTCATATGATATACCTGTCTATGAGAATGGTGTTTTTACAAATAACTATGTGAACGGCCTTATAAAATCAGAGATGACAATATGGGAAATAATTGAGAAATACGGTTTCCCTCTTCTGCCGAAAAATTTCAGGCCATGTGATTATCCCTACTACGATGCTGTAATGAAATACTGCCATATCTCAGTCAACCAATGCTGCAAGGAATTAAAGGAAAAACCGGCAAAACGGTTATATAGCGAGGCGCAGGTTGACCTTGCCATTCGTGGCATGACCGGCGGGGAATCATATAATAGACGCAGAAATATTGCGTTAGGAGGTTATGTCCGGTTCGTTAAGGAATATAACACCTATGTGGCAGATATAATTGGTTTTTGGAATAAGGAGAATGTCATCCAGTATCACAATATGTTTAACATAAAATGGTGTGATATCTATAATATGGGTATTCCCCGTAACGGCTGCGCTTGCTGCTTTAAAAGCATTCTGTCAAAAGACAACAGCGCAAAACTTCTCAGGCTTCATTTCCCGAAGTTATGGGATCATATAATGATTTCAAAAGGCGGAGCTAAAGAAGTGATGAAGGTTGCATATATAATAAACAAGGCAAGAGCAAAGGGACTTACGGCAGGGAGTCCGCAATTGCAGCTGGATGATTTCGACATCGAGTATCTTACACACATAGACAAATATGAAGAGTTTGACCTCAAAGGAATTTTTGCCCATCAGCCGTGCAAATGTGATAATATTTAATTGCATGGCCACTGTTGCATATTTCACATATTGCGGTTATAATTAATTTAATAATTTGTTTTTTACCATTTTTGGTTTTTAAAACCGCGATTTTAAAAAGTCCCTGGCATTTATGGGCATATGAATTATATTTAGATATCCGTTGACTAACGTTAACGGCTTTTTTTGATTAATTATTAAGGAGGATGATTGTTATTGTATAAAGAAAAAATTGAAAAGTTAGTCAGACTTCTTAATGGGGCTGGCGAACAGGACATGGCGAAGGATATGGATGAAATTCTTAAGAGCTGTGCTTTTTACATTGACCGGGTTGTAGCAATGGAGTCAGCACAAAGCATTTTAAGGTTTACCTTGGAGCCTGACGATTACCGGATGACTTTGACCGAGCTTGATAAAAACAGGAAGATTGCACATAACGGATTAATAGCTAATGTCAAACTTATGAACCGGTATTGTAAACTGGTTGGCATTGATCCGATTTTCAAGGGTGATACTGATAGCAGGATCGAAGTCGCTGAATTCGCCATGGAAATTGTAAAGGATATATTTGAGACAAGAAAGCTTTAATTAAAAAGCCAGGAACATAAGAACAGTAGAGTTTATCTCTGCTGTTCTTTTGTTTTCAGGCGAATTTATAAGGAGGGTGTGTTTATTATGGCTTGTTTTATTGCTCTGTTTTTTTATCCACCACCTGCAGGTCTCTTATGTAATGCTGTGCATTACCAGATTAACTCAGAAGGGATTGGTGCGGAATATGGCATTGGTTGAGCTTACTCTTGATGGTGAGAGAAATAAGGTTGACGAAGCTATTGTGGATTTAAGAAGGATGCAGCCTTTAGGAGGGTATTGTTTGAAATTCAGCGGAGGTAAGGATTCTCAGGCCATATATCATTTAAGTAAAATGGCTGGAGTTGAATTCCGGGCTCAATATGATGTTACAACTGTGGATCCACCGGAGTTAATTGAATTCATCAGGGAGAATTATGCGGATGTAGTATTCAATTATCCTGAAACAACAATGTGGAAGCTTATTCCTAAAAAGAGAATACCACCTACCAGAGTTATTAGGTATTGCTGTGATGTCTTTAAAGAAAAAGGATGTCCCAATATGAACATGATATTGACAGGTGTTCGCTGGAAGGAAAGCAGGCGCAGGGGTAAAAGACATAAGGTTGAAATATGCCAGGCTTATAAGAAGAAGACATTTCTTCATCCTGTAATATCATGGGAAGAAAGTGATGTCTGGGAGTTCCTCAATGGAATCAGGTCTAAGCACTGTTGCCTTTACGATGAAGGATGGTCGAGAATTGGGTGTGTAGGATGTCCAATGGCAAATTCCGAGGTGCGAGAGCGGGAATTAAACCGGTACCCGAAAATCAGAGATGCCTATTGGAGAGCTTTTGGCAGGATGCTGGAGGAGATTAAACGTGAAAAGGCTTATGCATTTGAGGAGTTCACTAAATGGAAATCTCCGGATGATGTAATGGAATGGTGGCTTCACGGAACTGAACAGTTTTATGATAAGCATTTCATTGACGGGCAGCAATACCTTTTCAATGGTGATTATTATGAACATTATGAACTTGAGGCTTAATACTTAATACTTAATAAAATTATAAGGAGGATGATTTATTTATGGCTAGTATCAAAGGAATTACTTTAAAAAGGGTCCAACACTTCAGAGGTACAGATGGTTCAGGTGTTAATGCTGACATCTACATGGACGGCAAAAAAATTGGTGATGCTCATGATGGCGGTTATGGAGGTGGGTTGGATGTGGATATTAACCATGAGTATTCTGCAAAGTTCAAAAAACGAGTGGAAACCTATTACAAAGAGCATCCATCAAGCTGTACCGGCAATGAATGGTTTATGGAGGAATTGATAGCACTTCATGACTATGAAAAGGATTACAAGCGTAATGCGAGAAAAGGGTATCCGATTATGGTTGATATGAAGTTTCACGCAAGACTTGCGACTCTTGACGATATTCTATCGATGCTTAAGAATGACAAGGTTATCTTCTGCGTAGATGAAAAGACTCTTGAAGTTAATCTGAAAAAGCATGAACCTGTTGTTTATACCGTTTATAGAAGTTTGGATGATTTTATAATCAGATAATCGATAAGTAAACCAAAAAGGCATACAGAGCAAATCTGTATGCCTTAATTCTTTAAAGGAGGCTGATTTGATTGAAAAGTTTATTTGATGTAATGTCCGGAATTGTAGAGAAGTATATGCAGGATTATAAGGTTGATTTTTATAGCACCGATAAGCAATCCATCATGGATAGAGAGGGCGGAAAAGAACTATTATGGATTGTAAGGCAATCCGGTACGGAGCTTCTCAATTACCACCAATCTCAAATAAGAGGTACCACCGATCATCTTTTGGCAGATTACTGGATTTGCAACGCCGTTAAGGCCTATAAAATTACAGTATTGAAAACTGATGAGTCTGAGGCTTATGGAGATATTGAGGAAGTGGATATCACTTACATAAAAGATATGGTGAGAAACGCAAAAACAGGTATAAACTCAGAAGGGTTTAAGGATTGGTATAGTGGAAGTACCTCTACAGATGAAACTGGAGCTCCCATGATAGTTTTCCATGTTTCAAAATCAACCAACCGGCAGATAGAAGCATTCAGGAGGAAATGGCTGGGTACCAATTCAAAGGACCTGCTATCATATATTGGGTTTCATTTCACTCCAAGCTTTGAGATGGCGGAAAGAGTCATGAGCGGCAATAATGGCAGCGTGACAAAAGCATATCTGCACATAAAAAACCCGCTTGTCATTACAGAAAGCCAACTTGTCAAAGATATGTTGGCATATGGATATAAAAAGGGATTTGTGGACACCAGGAAGGTCAATCTTGAGAAACTCTATGCCCTTCCCTACTTTTCTTCATTTGGTGCGTCTATTGCTAACGAGCTGGCGATTGAAGCAAACAGGTCTTCAGGTAAGGTACTGGTGGAGTTTAAGAAACTCAGTGAATCGTATCTTTCTCATTTGATGAGCAAGGGCTATGACGGCATTAAATACCTAAATGAAATTGAGTGGCATTGGGAAAAGAGGTACGACTTTATAGCGTTCGAACCGTGGCAGGTATTAACCTTCATTGATGGAGAACTGCTACAAGAAAATGACGTAGAAAGTGCTTAAGTTCTTATATTGGAGGTTGATTGATTATGTATTATTATGCTTCACAATTATCGTTGTTAAGCGATGAAAGACTCAGTGATGACATCCGGGAGGTAGAATACTACAAGGATATATATGGAAAAGGTGTTGTGATTGAGCCGGCGGTTCCTTCCAGAAGGTATTCGGCTTATGATAATGAACGATATCTGCCTAATCTGCTGCCGCTTGAATGTTATGATCTGTGTCTTATATCTATAAGTGGAGGTAAAGATTCCATTGCAGCTGCCTTATACCTGCACAAGGAAATTAAAATACCTGCAGAGAAGATAGTTTTACTTCATCA
>Ga0129298_10001315_pt1 | contig 10403 bp, 8 predicted proteins | sample I19B2metaG_FD_94707 | JGI IMG/M metagenome (GOLD analysis project Ga0129298, IMG submission 94707) | Lake sediment bacterial and archeal communities from Gulf of Boni, Indonesia to study Microbial Dark Matter (Phase II) - ​I19B2 metaG | ecosystem: Environmental > Aquatic > Freshwater > Lake >...
GTATTATTATTCCGCATAATAATCCTGTAAACAGGATGCTTTTAATATTTATAGATTTCATATTTTCTAATTATTATAGATTTTGTTTCTGAATTCTGTAGGGGAACTGCCTACTTTTCTTTTAAACAGCTTGCAAAAGTTTTGTGGATATTCAAAGCCAAGTTCATAGGCGATCTCATTGATGGTTTTGCCGGTACCTGCAAGCAAGGTTTTGGCCTTTTCCAATAAGTGAAAATGAATATGTTCTTGTGTGTTATTACCGGTTTCATTTCTTAGGAGGTCACTGAAGTAATTAGCCGAAAGATTCATCGTTTCAGCACATAACTTTACTGTAGGTAAACCTTCCTCAGCCAGCTTTTGTGAATTAAAATAATCTCTCAGGAACTCCTCGAATCGTGCGATTATATCCTTATTGTAATTGGACCGTGTTATAAATTGTCTGCCGTAAAACCGGTTACAATAGTTTAGCAGCAGTTCAACATTTGAAATTATCAATTGATTAGAATAGTGATCAATATTAGTATTATACTCGGTTTCAATCTGTTTAAGTATGGAAATCAGGGTCTGTTTCTCGGAGTCTGAGAGATGCAGGGCTTCATTTTCAGTATATGAAAAGAAGGAATATTCATGAATTTTTCTGCCAAGCCCCGAGTTTCTTATCAGTTCAGGATGAAAGTAAAGGCCCCAGCCTTCAGAACTTCCGGAATCTCTTTTCCTGTCGAAAGTGATGATCTGTTCCGGCGCCGTGCAGTGTAATGTCCCTTCCTGGTGATCAAATGATTGTCTTCCATACATGAAGTGACAATTCTTCTTGAAATTGACGGTGTAAAAACTGCAGATGAAACAACCGGACTCGGGAGCGTTGGCAACTTTTACTTTTGAATAATCGATAACAGATACCAGCGGATGTTTTGGCTTTTCAAATCCCGCAATTGCATGCAAATCATTAACCGACCTTACATAATAAACTATTTCTTTCATTTTAATAAGAATTATGGTACAAAGAGAAACTATTTTTTACAAACCGTTAATAGTCAAATTACTGTTTATTGTATCCAAATTACATCTTCCTGTGCAGTATCCATTTTCATCAGAAAAAGGTTAATAGATTATTCCATAGTTTAATTCATATCAGTGTGTCCGTCCATCCTCTTCCTGGCTTTTATTTCCATTGGTAAAATGCAGTTGTAGATAAACCTGTTGACCGGCGTTTCAAAACCAAATTTCTCGCCAAGTTTTATAACGGTGCCATTCTGATATTCAATTTCTGACGGCTTCCTTTCCCATACATCCCTGGTCAATGATGATGTGGATTCGTAGGGATAGGAATCAATGATTGAAATCATTTTTTCAACAAAATCAGATTCAATCCTGATCCACAAGTGTCTTGAAAGTTCAAAAATCTCTTTTATTAGTTCTGTCATCAGCTGTCTAGTCTCTTTCAATTCCCTGAGCTCACCGTAAGTTGACCTGGTCACAGCCAATAATCCACTTACACATGCACCGATAAACTTCTTCCACAATTCGGCAGTTATGTCCTGTGAAATCCTGGAATTAATTCCAGCCTTGTCAAATACTGATTTGAGCATTTCAGCTCTTACTGCTCCATATGATTCAATTTCACCGAAAATGATCTTCGGTTCAACACCCAAGTGGGTAATTACTCCCGGTGATTCTACTTTGCTTATGATATGACATAATCCACCCATGATGTTCTTCGATGGTATATGCTCATTCAATTCCTCATTGATGAGGACTCCATTTTGTAATGGCAGGACTACTGTATCATACTTAATAATAGTTTTAAGTTCTTCGGATACATGGCGCAATTGCCAGGCCTTGGTAGCCAGAATTACAAGGTCAGAGAGTCCAATATCACAAATCCTGTCCGTTGCCTGTACCTTGTCAATTTTAAAATCTCCCATCATGCTTCTGATGCTTAAACCATGTTGCTGAATCGCCCTGAGATGTTCACCTCTTGCAAGGAAAGTAACATCATATCCTGCCTGTGCGAGTCTCCCGCCGAAGTATCCGCCAACTCCACCGCAGCCAATAATTGCAATTTTCATTTTACAGTATAGTTTATTAGTGTTTACTGGTTTTTCATTAATATCCAGCTAGTTAAAAATTATTTATATTTTATCCAGTGCCGACTTTGCCTGAATGAATTCAGGGTTTATCCGGAGAGCTTCTTCGAAACATTCCCTGGCATCGCAGACATCTCCTTGCTGCACGTAAGTCTGACCCAGGAAATAATGATATATTTCGTTCCCGGGATAAAGACTGATAAGATATTTAAACAAACCGATTGCATGTCCGAATTCCTTTTCATTTTTCTTGTCAATTGCCATATCAAACAAAATCCCTGCTTTCGGGACTACGGTAAAACCATATTCAATTGATAGTTTCTCAAAATGGGCTTTTATCTCAGGAATACTTAATCTTTTCATATCATCGGTAATTGTACATCCTGAAAAGAAATACAGCAGCGCATTGTTTAGTGTTATATAGGGTACGTGACCAGTGTTTTCTATCATCACAGCCACGTATCCGGGAAAGAGAGGTGATTCCTTCAGAATCCCGATAAAAGCTGTCATATATCTTAATACTTCAACATAATCGAGGTCACCGTAGCATAGATACAGTTTCCTGTGAGGAGAAGGTTTATTATTTAAAAGCGCCTTTGTCTTTTCGAGATAAAATTGAGGGCACCTACCCAGCATCGGACTTGCCACAACATAAGCATTAAACAGGTCGGATTGTGCCAGGTAATTATATAATACAAACAGACCGGCATTCGACTGCCCGAAAAGTATTCTGTAATCATTTGTCCTGTAGCTACGTTTTATTACAGGCAGAAGGTCTTCTCTAAAAAATTTAATGAACACATCTCCTCTCTTCAGATTACCGCTGTCATCCGGACAGATACCATGACTAGCTGCCACACCCGTATTTGATATCCCGATCAGTATCATATCGGGGATCCTGTCATTTGAAAGATTATCAATTGTAGCAGCTGCATTTGCAAATGATGTGAGGGATTGTCCGTTCATCATGTATACAACCGGGTAATCAATCCCTGAAGATTCATACCCCTCAGGCAAATGAACCAGAAAGCTTACCTCTCCACCAAGAATTCCAGAGTAGAATGTCATGTACCTGCCAATTGTCGCATAATCCTGGGCATTTAAGCTCAAACTGGCCATTAATGCAATCAATACTATAATAAATCTTCTCATCACTGGTGCATTTTAATTTAATACCGGTATGAATACGTTACTTTAAAAACAGATCCTTTATATATTCTGGAATTCGGGAACAATACTTCCTGTTTCATCTTCAATCGGGTTAACTGATATCAGAGTTAAGTTCAGATCCCGGATGATCTCTAAGATCCCATGTAAATGAGCATCATCTTTCAGGTTACAAGTAAGTATTGTGCTTCCGGCCTCATAACTGATATTCATGCCTTCGAAGTGATCCTTCCATTCCTTATCGAGATGTCCTTTTATCACTATCCGGATTTTGCCTTTCATAATAATCATATAAATACCCAGCAAAGGTCAGCGACCCTCAGCAAAAAAAAATCACTCCTAAGGGTGATTTTAAAGAGTGATTTTCGGAATAATTACCTTGTACCGGGAATCAGAAGAGATTATGTCAGCCCGGGTCCTTTTGCTGTTTTCACGGTATGCATTAAATCTAATGTTTCCTATTACCTTTCACGGTGTAAGGTGTATTGATACCATACTCATTAGCTTAATATACTAGACTATACTTTGAAAGTACGTTATTTTATTTCCTTACAGCCTGTCATAGATTGATACTGGTATTCGCTTTAATATTTTTGCAATCAAGCTCCAACGTTTTGTTACGTAAGCTATTTTTCTTTTCTTTTTTATGGCTTTAAAAATTTGTCGAACAGTTTTTTCTACAGGCATTACCCAGAATAGTCCTTCTCCCTTTGCCATCTGAGTATTAACAAGTCCGGGACGAACATCCGTAATATATATTTGTTCTTTAAGCTTGTTTGCTTTTTGTCTTAATCCTTCCAGGTAATTAATCTGATATGCCTTTGAGGCATTGTATGAAGGTGCATGTCTGTTACCACGGATTCCGGCAATTGAACTTATTGCAACCAAGTGTCCAAATTTTTGTTTTTTAAAGTAGTTAAAAGTCCAGTCGGCAATACAGGTAAATCCAGTTACATTTGTATTAATTGTACGTTTTTCAGTTTCAAAGTCCAGTTTGTCGTTTAAATCTCCTGTCCCGGAACTCAGAATAAGCAGATTAAGTCCACCAAGATCGGAAATAAGTTCTTCCAATTTCTCTACCGCTACATTTGTGTCAGTTATGTCAAAAGTCTTTATCATATGTGAATCAGGAGTTTCTGACTTCAAATTTTCGAGTAGCTCTGCTCGTCTTCCTGTTATTCCAACGATATAATCATTCTTAACAATAATTTTTGCGAGTCCTTGTCCAATTCCGGAAGTGGCACCGATTATAATTGCTTTTTTCATTATTTTTCTATTCTGTCCTGTTTTCTGTTTTGAGTTTTCTTCAATGGTTGCAAACAAGTGCTGTACGATCGTTTCTTATCCGGATTTTATGGTAACAACTATATTGCCTCTCTGGAGTCCTTTTTCGGCATACCGGTGAGCTTCGGTCATTTGTTCCAACTTAAAACTTTGGTCTATTATTGTTTTTAACTTTCCTTCCGTAAAAAGCAAAATCAGATCCCTGAGAAAGGCTAATCGTTCAGATACGGGTTTGAGTCCTGTTGCCGAAAACACGACTTTCTTGCCATTGAATATTGGAGTCCAAAAGGTTTGAAAAAGAATTGAAATCGTCGGATAAGTGGTCAGGTAGAAACCTTTTTTGGTAAGGGAATATCTGAACCGGAAAGATAAAGGTTTACCTGACACATCTAGTATGATATCATATTTCAGACCATTTTTAGTAAAATCCTCAATTGTATAGTCAATAACCTTATCAGCTCCCATTGATTTCACCATTTCCAGATTGGATGAATTGCACACCCCGGTAACTTCTGCCCCAAATATTTTGGAAATTTGTACTGCAGCCAAACCATAACTCCCTGAAGCTTCATAGATGAGGACTCTTTGCCCGCTTTGGATTTTTGCGATTGCTTTTAAAAAATTCCATGCTGTCATTGCCCCACAAACAGGTGCAGCTTCCTCGTCGGTCAAATTTGGTGGCTTTATTGATACTAATCCAGCTTCAGGCATGCATAAATACTCGGCATAACAGCCAAAAGCTGCACCAGTGACGCCGAAAACCCTATCTCCTTTTTTGAACAGCTTAACATCTTCGCCAGTTTCTTCTACCTCTCCGCAGAATTCAGAACCAAATATCTTTCTTTTTGGTTTTGTCAAACCAAAAAAAACTCGTCCGAAATATGGTTTTCCCTTTCGTTGCATGAGATCTTCCGGTCCGATATAAACAGTATAAACTCTTATAAGTAGTTCATTGCTTTTGGGAACAGGTTTTTCCACCTCTTTCAACTGAAGATTCTCCGGTTGTCCGTATTTGGAACATACAACTGCTTTCATTTTTTTGAGTTCATTATTTGGGTTTCTCAAATTAAAGTCCGATACCTTATGTAACCTCTCTGTGAATCGATCAAAATAAGTATCAGTTTATAATTCCCGATGATATTTTCACCTCCATGCATATGATCTTCGTCTCTTAAATTTCCACAAAGAACTGTATTATTTCATTCATAGCTGATCTCCCAATGCTCAAAACATTCCTTCAATTTGTTATTGAGAGATCACTGAGCTTATTTATAGTTTTGCCTTTCTTGTTAACCATATCAAATACCCAGCAAAGGTCAGCGATACTCAACAATAAAATTCACTCCATAGGGTGATTTAAAAGGGTGATTTTCGGAATAATTAACTGGTTCTGGAAATCGGAAGAACTTATGTCAGCCCCAGTTCTTTTGCTTTTTTCACTGCACGCAAACGTGAATCAACTTCTAGTTTCAGGAGAATATTTCTGACATGGGTTTTTACCGTATCTATTGAGACAAAGAGTTTATCAGCTATTTCTTTGTTCCTTAAACCACCGGAAAGGTATCTTAGTACTTCAAGTTCACGGGTACTTAGTTCAGCTTTTAAACTCTTCCTTATAATTTTGTTTCTTTTTTCGATTGCCTGCTTAAGCTTTTCAGTTAAATCTCGGGGAATATTTGTCTTTTCTGAGGCCTGTATTTTATAGACATCAGGTATCAGATCCTTTATCCAGTCATAATAGAAGATAAAGGGCATCAGGATACCTTCATCAGAAGCAAGCTCAAGAGATTTGAGAAGACAGATAACTGCCTTCTTATTATCTCCTGCATTCTTTTGTAAAATGGCATATATGATTTTCACACTAATTAAAGTCTCAATCCATTTTGCTCCCTGAAGCATAATTTCCAACTTCGAAAGGATAGTTTCTGCCTCCTTATTTTTTCCTTCTTTTATCAGTAATATCACAAATGAAAAGAAGCCCCGGTCTTCCACAAATGAAATTTCTTTTTCAGGGCTTAATCCATTCATTTTAAAGAATCTATGTGCATTTTCATATTCATTATTATCGACAAGCTGCTTTCCTTTCATATCGATATAAATAGCTCTTGCCGAGGGGGAGACCGTATTTTTGTTAATAATATCTTCAGTTTCAACGAGCAATTGCATGATCCCGTCAAAATCTCCACGGCCGAATAAAATAAGTGAATATATCAGGCGTACCCACACTTTAACTGAGCTGTTTGAAAAGTTTCTGCAGAGGGTATAGGCAACTTTAATATGTTCGAATGCAGCATCAAAATCGGTACGCATACATTCAATTTCTGCGATGCACATGTAAATCTGACCCAGACCGGGATCCAATTCAGAAATCTCAGGATTGTCACCTGCATTATATTCTCTTAACAATTCAGAACATTTCCTGTAAGCAGATGTATAAAGCCCCATTCGTTGTTCCAAATAAGCTACACAATAGGCATTTGTAGTTATGAGGTAAATGCTGCCTGATTTCTTACCATAATAGAGTGCCTTCTCAACAGCATCGATGGATTCACTTATATGCCCGCTAACCTCCTCAGCCCACCCGATTGAATACCATGCCCAGCTGTTCCAGAAAGAATCTTCTTCAGTAAGATTCACCATTGCCGCTTTACAGTAGTTAAGAGTATTTTGCGGAAAAGCCGTTTTTGCATAGAGGCAGGCAAAGGCGACCGAGATTTTTCCTAATATTCGTTTATTAAACTGAACGGCTTCATATGACGAATCTTTGTGGTTTATAATATCATTTGTAATTTTCCCGGCACATTCAAGGAACTGTTCTGCCCTCTGATTTTTCCCGGCAATAATCAAAATCCAGGCATAATACAAGCTAAGATTTGTGTTTTTTTTGATCAATTCATCAGGCAGGAAATCGCCATACTTCATTAAAGTAGCATGCTGACCGGTTTTCCACAATTCCTCAGCCATTTCACCTAGAATAGCTACACTTTTTTCGAAATTCCTGGTTTCAATGGCATGGTCAATGGCAAACAGTGGCATTGAATTATTTTTAAACCATTCGCCTGCTGCATCATGAAGCTCTCTGATTAATTCCTTATTTTTTGAATAAAGTCTTTGTTTCAATAATTCAGCGAACAAGTGATGATACCTGTACCAGTTTCTCTCATTATCAAGAGGTATAACAAACATGTTTTCATTTTCCAGGGTCTCAAGAATCACCTGGCTGTCGCTCCTCTTTAGAATAGTATTGCACAGTGGAGCAGACATCTGCTCCAGTATTGATGTCTGAAGTAAAAAGTCTTTGATACCATCCGTCTGAATCTTGAGTACCTCTTCAATCAGATAGTCCATAATATAGCGGTTATCTCCCTTTAGATCTCTTACAAATTCTGATAGATCATCACGACCGTGCATTGATAAAGCTGCCAGCTGAAGACCCGCAATCCATCCTTCGGTTTTTGTTTCAAGAACATAAGCATCGTCCCGCGACAAGCCTATTTTGAGTTTCTTATTGAAAAGTACGAAAATGTCATTTGCCGTAAAGCCAAGTTCTGCAGAACGCAACTCAACCAGCTGATTCTGGCTTCGGATCCTTGAAAGTGACAGTGCAGGATCGGAACGTGTCAGAATCACAATGTGGGTATTTACAGAGATATGTTCAAGAAAATATGTAATCAGTTTAAGTACCTCGTTGTTCCTGATCTGATGAAAATCATCGAGAACCAGCAATACATTCTGGTTGATACTGAGCAATTCGTTGATTAACAGACTCGCAATAGATTCAACTGATGGTGAATTTGGTGTATTCAAAAGGCGAAAGGCGCCTTGCCCGAAGTCGTGACGGATAGTTTGAATTCCTTTTATTATATAGCTCAAAAAGACTGAAGGATCATTATCTCCCTTGTCCAGTGATAACCATACTGCAGGAATATTGTTTTGACCTATCCAGTAGCTTATGAGGGTTGTTTTGCCATATCCTGCAGGTGCTGATACAAGAATCAGCTTTCTCTGCAAACCTGAGTTAAGCAATTCAAAAAGGCGAGGACGGTGGACAATATTATTACCATGAACCGGAATATGTAATTTTGTTAAAAGCATGAACGAAAATATGAAATATTTCGATCGAAAAGTCACCCTGAAAATAACCGTGGGAAAGCTGAAGTCTAAAACGATTTGAAAATTGAATGGTAACTATTCAAGCCTTCAGCAAACAATCATTCTTTAATATTTTTTATGCAATTTTGATTCATAATTAGAATTCAAATCAATTGGTTGTTGAAATTCTAATTTCGTCTATATACGCATAAAATTCATTAGTCGGAAGGGGTAACGGCACACGGCGCACGACGAACGACGCACGGTGTATGACACAGCGTTATTATTTCCTGGTTCGTGTGACCATGTCAGAATACGGAAAAAATTTTTGTTAGATGGTCTATTAATTGGTAATTTCAGGAAATTTTAAAAGTTAATCAGTCATGAAAGATTTCGAATTTTATAATCCGGTCAAAGTATTTTTTGGTAAAGATCAGGTTGCTCAGATTACAGGACAGGTTCCTGCAGGAAGCAAGGTAATACTCATATACGGCGGTGGCAGTATTTTTAAAAACGGAGTTTATGACAGGGTTAAAGATGCTCTTAAAGGTTTTGATTTAACTGAATTCGGAGGTATAGAACCTAATCCGACATATGAGACCTCGATGAAAGCAGTGGAGGTTATCAGACAGAAAAAAATCAGCTATATTATTGCAGCAGGAGGAGGATCAGTTATAGATGCCGCAAAATTTATTGCCGCTGCAGCACTGTTTAAAAAAGGAGATCCGTGGAAAATCCTTTCGGAAGGAGCTGAGGTAACTGAAGCAATCCCTTTCGGATGTATACTTACTTTGCCGGCAACCGGTACTGAAATGAACAAGAACTCTGTGATCAGTCGCATTTCAACACAGGAAAAGCTTGCATTTTCAGTTCCTCCTGTCTTCCCGAAATTTTCAATTCTGTTACCCGATGCAGCAGGTACGCTGCCACAAAAACAGGTTGCCAACGGGATTGTTGATGCTTTTGTTCATGTAACAGAACAATATCTGACTTATCCTGTAAATGCTCCCATTCAGGACAGGTTCGCTGAAGCAATTATGATTACCCTGATTGAAGAAGCTCCTAAGGTTTATGCCAGCCCGGATGATTACGAGGCTATGTCAAACCTTATGTGGAGTGCTACTATGGCATTGAACGGACTTATCAGCTGCGGGGTACCGGGTGACTGGTCGGTGCATTCAATTGGACATGAGCTTACGGCTTTTCATGGAATAGACCATGCAAGAACGCTTGCAATTGTTCTTCCCGGATTATGGAAAACACTCAGGGAGGAGAAGAAAGCGAAACTACTGCAGTATGGTGAAAGAGTCTGGGGAATTAAATCAGGAACTGAAAACGAAAGAATTGATGCAGCTATTGATAAAACTGAGAAATTCTTCCAGTCATTAGGCATAGGAACAAGGCTTTCGGATTACGGAGTCAAAAAGGATACAATTGACAGGATCGTTAATCGATTTGAAGAACGAAAATGGCTATCTATGGGTGATAGAGGTCTTACGACGCTGCAGGTAACAAGGAAGGCGCTGGAGTTTCAGTTGTAACTCCCGGCCCCGCTGACATGGTTCCACTCCCTGAAGGTGAAGCTAAGTATATTTGTATAGCAGGGAAAGTATAGCAAAGTTTGGGGCTGTTGAAAAATTAATTTTTAACCGCCGAGTAGGCAAAGGGGACTTTCACCCCTAAGCCTCTCACAGAACCGTACGTGACAGTCACCCGTCATACGGCTCGTGCTATTCAATAAAACTCAACAAAGGCCGACTTCCCAGTGAAAGA
>Ga0129298_10001317_pt1 | contig 10390 bp, 7 predicted proteins | sample I19B2metaG_FD_94707 | JGI IMG/M metagenome (GOLD analysis project Ga0129298, IMG submission 94707) | Lake sediment bacterial and archeal communities from Gulf of Boni, Indonesia to study Microbial Dark Matter (Phase II) - ​I19B2 metaG | ecosystem: Environmental > Aquatic > Freshwater > Lake >...
AAGTTTGGCGCCTCGGATTTCACCCTTGCCTCGATTTCCCCAAAGGATTGGAAAGTTTGAAGGATCTGAATACCCGTTTTTTCTTTAACAAAATTTACTATCTTAACATTGTTCTCCGGTGAGGTGCCCATGTAAGCCTTTATCTCCACTGCGTCAACACCACTTATCATAAAAATAACCGAAACAATTGCCGCCACAAATGTCATAACGAACTTCCCTTTCATAAATTTTCCCTCCTTTCAAATTTTAAATATTCATTTTTGGAAAAAATCTTTTTAAACCACCTCCCTTCTGATCGTATTCTACCAACTTCATAGAGGAAATCAAGCTTCCTTCCTATGTTAAAAACCTTGACATAAAAGCTCCAAAACCATAGAAGATAGCACCAGTAAAAAAGATGATATTTGTAGGAAGACCCATCTGGACAATACCCCATCCGACAAGAGGACCCAAGGCCGATCCGAAATCATGGGCTGTTACATAAGATGCCACGAATCTGGGGCCCTGTTGTCCTACCCAAGCAGTGATGAGGATATCCAATAAAGTTCCACAGCAAAACAGGATTAATACTCCACATATCATCCAGAAAGGACCGAAGGGAAGTCCTGCAAGCCCTAAGACGCTGGCACCGATCAAAAAAAGAAACGGAATAGACCGTTCCCTTCCGATACGATCGGCTACCGTTCCCAGAACGGGCGATACCGGACCAACCAAAATCCAGCGAATGGCAAGAACCATTCCGGTCATCGTCGCAACACCAATGGTTCGGCCAAAGACATTCATCGAAATCCCCACCTGTTCTTTCAACAGGAATCCGAGGGTTGACACCATCAACCCAAGGCCCACAATCCCCACAGCAAAACCACAGAGCATTGTCCCCAAGTTTGCTTTCATGATGCTAATTTTCAAAGGAACCTTTCTAATACGATCAACACCCTTCTGTGATAAGAAGCCAAGTGGAGCCGAGAAAAGCGAAAAGAGACTGAACATAATGAGGGTAAAGGTAAAACCAAAAAGGTCGTGACTGAGACCTGCAAAGAACATTCCCAAAAACCACCCGGATGAACTGATTCCCCTGTAGAAACCCATGTGCTCCCCAAGGTGGGCATCACTTGAAGTCCTGACCACTGTCATTATCCCGGCCTGCCGGATAAAGGAGAAACAAATTCCCCAGAGGATTCTTGCCACGAATAAAACGGCAAAGATTCTAAATAATCCATAAACTGCCGTCACCAAGGAGCTAATCAGATAGGCTGATACAAGCCACAACTCAACAGACAACCTCCGGTAACACCTTTCCGCTACGTGGTTTGACCCAAGGCGCACCCACCGATTCACTGAAAGAAGGATGCCCACTTGGAGTGGGGTTAGGCCGAGATGAGCATAATGGCTGGGAAGAACCGCATACATCACAGCGTCTCCCAGAATGGATAGAGCTGTTGCACCTGCAATGGAAAGTACGGGAAAAGGCGGTCGCGTCATTGGGTTTCGTAAACGACTTCTCCTCCGATGATCGTTTTTTCCACCGTGATGTTTCTGATCTGCCAGGGATCGATGGCGATCGGATTCGCAGACAACACAACCATGTCGGCGAGCTTCCCAACCTCAATCGACCCTTTAATCTTCTCTTCGAAGGAAGCATAGGCCCCATTGATTGTGTATGCCCGCAAAGCCTCTATAGGGGTCAACTTCTCTTCAGGACCAATATCTGCTCCACTTCGGGTCTTCCTGTTCACGGCACACCACATTCCCCATAGGGGATTGGACGGCCATACCGGATCGTTGGGCGTGCAGACTGGACAGTCTGAATGTGCGCATGAAACAATACCCATCTTCATGGCCGTCTTAACTGGAACCATCCTGTAGGCGCGTTCCTTTCCAATAAAATGACCGATGTGTAAGTCGCCCCAGAACCATGGATGGAAGAGGTAGAAGTTTGCAACGATGCCGAGCCTCTTCATCCGTTTCAAATCTTCTATAGTCGGGCACAGAGTATGCTCGATCCTGTGGCGGGGATCAGGTCGGGGATATTTCTCCATTGCATGCTCTATGGCGTTCACTGCGACTGTTATCCCGTAGTCGCCCTGTGCATGAATCGCAACCTGATAGCCAAGTCGATGTGCCTCAAATACAATTTTATTCAAGTGCTCCTGCGTATATCGCAAGCCCTCCAACCCCCTTGTCTCCCTACCTACATACGGCTCGTAGAAAGCACACGTGAAACACTGAATAGAACCGTCAACCAGAAGTTTCACCGCACCCAGTTTCAGCCTATCATTTCCAAAACCGGTACGGAGTCCCAGATCATTCTTCCGGTAAAATTCTTCGTGGATCATCAGGTATGTCCGCGTCTTCACCCTCCCTTCTGCTACTGCCTCTTGATAGGCCCTATATGAATCGGGTTTGTCCATAGCACCTGCATCACACGTAGAGGTTACACCCGTCTGGACATACTGCTCGCTGGCCGCAGCAAGCCCATCCTTCAAATCCTGCAGGCTTGCCTGGGGAACCACTGCTTTCATAAGTGGCACATCGCACAAAACGCCGGTAGGCTCACCCGTCATAGGGTCCTTCTCAATGATCCCTCCTTCAGGGTTAGGAGTATCCTTGGTTATGGCAGCCAGTTCGAGCGCCCTGCTATTCACAACGGAGGCATGCCCTCCACGGATCGTTAGGATGAGCGGATTTTCAGGGGCGCAGGCGTCAAGCTCTTCTCTCGTGGGCCACCTCCCCTCCTTCAGGCTGTTAGGATCGAGATTTCTCCCCCCAATCCAGTCACCCTTTGGAGTTTCTTTCGCCCTCTCCCTAATCCTCTGCTGGATATCGGCAATAGATGGATTGAGCTCTGTCGGCATGTTCAGCAGCTTGAAATTGAACATAAATTCACCGATAGATACGTTGTGGGTGTGGGAGTCTATGAATCCCGGAACAACAGTTTTTCCTCTGAGGTTCATGACCTTCGTATCCCTTCCAATGAGCGGCTCCATGTCTCCATTGGTACCCACGCCAACGATAAGGCCCTCTCTGACGGCGACAGCCTGCGCTATTGTATCCTTAGCGCTAACCGTCATAACATTTCCATTCATAAAAACTAAATCTGCTGACAATCCCTGGGTTACCATACTTTTTCCTTCCATTGACTAAGGTATAGTTATGGGTGGGATCACGTTGTTTTCGTATTTTTAGTACTGGATTAGGATCTGGTGGTTAAAAACTTCTTTGCCCACCATCCCCATAACTGAATCTATCTATCCATCCATCTGAAAGCAGGCGACGTAGTGGTCCTTTGCGATCTCGACGAGCTGCGGGTGCTTCTCCTCACAGATATCCTTCTTCGATGAACAGCGGGTATAGAACCGACAGCCTAACGGAGGATTAATAGGGCTCGTCGTCTCCCCGATGAGAGAAAAAGGAGGCTTGTTCTGCTCAACCATTGGATCCGGCAAGGGTATGGCTGACAAAAGACTCTTCGTATACGGATGGCGATGTGATCTAAATAAAACCTGGGAGGGTGCTAACTCCACAATTTTCCCCAGATACAGTACCGCTATTCGATCGCTAATAAATTCCACCACACTTAAGTCGTGAGCTATGAATAAGCAGGTCAAATGAAACTCCTCCTGAAGCTCCTTAAAGAGATTCAACACCTGAGATTGTATCGAAACATCCAATGCCGATACCGGCTCGTCCGCCACGATAAACTCCGGATCCACAGCAAGGGCCCGTGCTATTCCTATCCGCTGTAGCTGTCCTCCAGAGAACTCATGCGGATACCGGTTCATATCGGATGTCCGCATCCCAACCCGCTCCAGTAAATAGATCGCCCGCTCCTTCCACTCTCCGCCATAAAGTTCTTGCACCTTCATCGGAAACGTGAGAATGTTCCCAACCGTCATGCGCGGATTCAACGATGCATACGGATCTTGAAACACAATTTGCATTCTCCGACGCATCCTGCGCATCTCGTCCTTCCGTAACTGGTGCAGTTTCACACTGTCGAAGACCACATCGCCCGATGTCAACCGCAATAAATTCAAGATCAACCGACCAACGGTCGTCTTCCCACATCCGGACTCCCCAACAAGACCCATTACCTCGCCCTTGCGAATCCCGAAATTTACCCCATCCACCGCCTTCAAGACCCTACCCCGGGAGAGCGGAAAATACTTGCAGAGATCCTTAACCTCGACTAAGTACTTATCCTCCCTCATCTCTTCTCTCCGCTGATCGGATAGAAACACCTCACCTCATGACCCTCGCGAAGACGCGTTACCCCTGGCGCCTCCTCCCGACATCGCTCAGCAGAATACTCACACCGAGGCTCAAAGGAACACCCCGGCGGCAACCGGTGTAGCTGAGGTGGCTGCCCCTCGATGGAGTCCAAACGGTTCCTCTTCGCCCCCAAACGGGGCAGGGATCGCAAAAGAGCCTTTGTGTACGGATGCGCCGGATCGCGAAACAGGGTGAAGATGTCCGTATATTCCACCACTCGGCCCGCATACATCACCGCCACCCGCTGGCACATATTGGCAACGACCCCCATATCATGCGTGATCAACAGGATTGCCGTCTCCCGCTCCCGGCAAAGCTCCTTCATCAACTTCAGGACCTGTGCCTGAACCGTCACATCCAAGGCTGTGGTAGGCTCGTCTGCAATGAGGAGCGCCGGCTCACAGGCCAATGCCATGGCGATCATGGCACGCTGCCGCATCCCTCCGCTCATCTCGTGGGGGAAGTTCTTGACCCGCTCCTCTGGGGAGGGAATCTCCGTTGCCCTCAACATCCGGATTGCACCCTGCAAACTCCCCTTATGGTCCAGACTCTTGTGGAACCGAAACACTTCCGCTATCTGATACCCAACCCTCAATACTGGATTCAAACTGGTCATGGGATCCTGAAATATCATGGAGATCCTCTTACCCCGAATCTCCCGTATCTCTTCAACGCTCATGGCTTGCAAATCTTCTCCCATAAATTCAACCCCCCCGTCGAGAATTCTGCCCGGAGGAGAGGCCACCAGCCGAAGGATGGATAGGGCTGTCACGCTCTTGCCACAACCGGACTCGCCAACAAGGCCCAAAACCTCCCCCTTTCTCACCTCGAAATCGACTCCATCTACTGCCTTGATAATCCCTTCGCTCGTGAAAAAGTACGTCTTTAGCCCTGATACCTTGAGGATCGAACTGTCGTCATCTCTCCGGGGCATGGATTCGAGGGCCTCCTTCCGTCCCTACCGTTGTGAAAGCCGGGGGTCGAGCGCATCCCTGAGGGCGTCCCCCATTAAATTGAAGCCAAGAACCGCGAAGATGATAGCAAGTCCCGGAAAAACCGCTAACCACGGAGCCATCTCCATGAACCGTCTGCTTTCACTCATCATGAGGCCCCAGGAGGGCGTTGGCGGCTGGGTCCCCAAGCCGAGAAAACTGAGAGCGGCCTCGACCATAATCGCGGTGGAGAGATTGAAGGTTGCCTGGACAATGACCGGGGAAAGAACATTGGGTAAGATAAAAAATAGAATGATGGAAATATCCCTGGCGCCTACGGAGCGGGCTCCCTCAATAAACTCCTTTTCCTTAATAGAAAGAACTGAACCGCGGACGACCCGGGCGAAACGAGAATGATAGAGGAATCCGATAGTGAGCGTTAAATTCTCAAGGCTGGGCCCCAGGACAGCAACCAACATCAGGGCCAAGAGAAGTATGGGAAAGGCAAAGAGAATATCTAACAAGCGCATGATAATGTTGTCCAGAAGGCCTCCATAATACCCTGAGACGAGGCCAATCATGACCCCGAAAACAATGGCTATGGCTATCGCACCAAAGGAGACCCCCATTGATATTCTTGTTCCGTATATCAACCTGCTCAATTGATCCCTTCCAAAGCGATCAGTTCCCAGCCAGTATTTTCCGCAGGGCGCGCTCAGAGAATCCTTTGGATTCATCGCAAGGGGGCTATAGGGAGCAATAACATGACTGAAAAGGGAGACCAGGATCAGGACTATCACCATGACGGAGCCGATGATGCCCAGTTTGTGTCTCTTAAAGCCCCTCCATGCCAATTTGGAAGGAGATAATATCTCGCCGTTCCCTCTGTTTTCACCCATGTTGTCTTGCCCTTCCGTCCCTAATAGGTAATTCTTGGGTCCAAGAAAGCGTAGAGAATGTCAACGATCAGGTTGATCACCACAAAAACCCATGCGATAAAGAGAATGGCTCCAGTAACGATCATAAAGTCCCGCTGCTCAATGGCGAGCAAAATCAATCTCCCAACTCCGGGCAGAACGAATACCTCTTCAGTGAGAACCAGTCCACCGATAAGTACCCCAACCTCGATTCCCAAGACGGTTATAACCGGGATCAAAGAATTCTTCAGCACGTGAATGAAGAGGACAACTCTTTCCGTCATCCCTTTTGCTCTTGCCGTTCTGACATAATCCTGTCTTAAAGTATCCAGGACAGAGGATCGTGTCATCCTTACGATATATGAAAGGGTTGTCAAGCCTAAGACAAAACCAGGAATAATCATGCATTTGATGTTCCCCCATGGGTTCTCAGAAAAAGGGACATATTGCAGAACCGGTAACCATCGAAAGTAGAGGGATCCAACGAGGACGACAATGGTTGCCAGCCAGAAATTGGGAATTGAATATCCCATGATGGTTGTCACCCTCACAATACCGTCAAGAAATGAAAACTGCTTGTAGGCTGAAAGCATCCCCAACGGGATTCCAATGAGAATGACGAACCCGATGGCAATGACCATCAATTCGATATTTACCGGCAGCCGCTCAAGGATTTGGCTCATTACCGGCTTACCAGACGTAAATGATTTGCCGAGATCACCCTGTATTGCATCCCGCAGCCAGTACAGGTATTGGACGTAGACGGGTTTATCGAGATTCAGATCTTTCCTCAGCTCCATCAAAGCTTTTGGATCCCCGGCTACTTCGTCTCCCATCATGATGTCCACCACATCCCCAGGAACGAGATGAAAGGTAGCAAATACAAGAATGGAAACCCCCAGCAAAATGGGGATCATACTTAATATACGGATGAAGATATAACGAAGCATTGATTTCTTTGTCTCCTCTAAAAAAGTCAACCCTTCGGCTCCCCAGCATAAAGGCTGGGGCTTGCCTTCGACCCGAGACTTCGGCGTGAGCTCAGTCGAACGCTCAGGCCGAGGGGCTCAGGGTTGACCCTGAGCGGCCCTTTTCTACCCCGTTTTAAAGGCGGAGCTTGGCACCGCCGAACGGGTCAAAATAAGTGCCCCGTCAAAATCGTCGTGATAAGTGGTTGAGATGGGGCACTTATTTCAATTTGTCATTCTCCTATCCAAGCCTCCTTCAAGAATAAACGGGAATTGTTTGATAGGAAATGATAGCCCTTAACCCTCTTGTTTACTACTTCGAAACGGGGAGTCATGGCATACGGCCAGATGCAGGGGACGATCTCTGCCTGGTATCGTTGAAGTTCGTGCCACAATTTGATGCGTTTCTGGAAATTGGCCTCCGTATGTTGGGCGTCAAAAAGCCTGTCAAGCTTTTCATCTTTAAATCCAAAGAAATTTTCACTCCCTTTGCTATGAAAGTAGGCATAGCAGTAGCCTTCTGGATCAGGATACCAGATTCCTGCAAAGATCATCGAAGTGAAATCTCCCGATCGCCAAGTTTTTAGGGTTATTCCCCAGTCCTTTTGAACGATGTTCATTTTAATCCCAACTTTTGCCAACTGTCTCTGCATGACTTCAGCACAGGGAATATAATCAGGGCTGTGGGGCGAGGTGATGCAGGTGAATTCGAAACCATCGGGATACCCTGCCTCTTTCAGCAGTTTTTTGGAGAGAGCAAGATCCTGTTTGTAAAATGGAAATTTAGCCACTTCCTCTAAGGGCAGCACATAGGGAGCACAGCCCGGCGGAATACAGGCGGATAACGTTCCCCTACCCATCAGTACCGTGTTGATGATTTCCTGTCGATCCAATGCGGAAGCCACGGCCTGTCTCACTTTGACGTTGTCAAATGGGGGTCGATCGAGTCTCATCCAGACTCTGTTTTGTCTTACAGGAGGACCCATCAATATCCTCAAGCTTTTCTCCTTGGCCAGTAAGTCCGCAAGCTCAGCTTCCTTGACCCAACCAATGTCAACCGTGCCTTTTCTAAGGGCAGCCACACGGGAGGTTTCGTCTTTGATCACGATAAAATCGAATCCGTCGATATAGGGCTTGCCCTTTTCCCAGTAGTCGTCGAAACGCTCATAGACCCCCTTGACTCCGTGCTCATATTTTTTCAGTTTAAAAGGCCCGGTCCCGATTGGAGCGGTTTGGAGGGTTCCATGTTTTTGGACAGCAGCCTTAGAAACAATGGCTGCATACCAGGAAGTTCCAATCGTGTTCAAAAATGGCGGGTTGGGTTCGGACATGACGATCTTGACCGTGTATTTGTCAGGGGTTTCTATTTTTTTTATCGATTTGAAGAATAGACCCCTTGGGGCCTTTGTATTGGGATCGAGGAGCCTTTCAAATGTGAACTTCACGTCCTCAGCCGTGAAATCACTCCCATCGTGAAACTTCACCCCTTTTCGCAGATGAAAAATGTAGGTGAGGTCATCTGGTTGCTCCCAGGAAGTCGCCAGACACGATTCCAGTTCCATTTTTTCATTGTATCGGATCAAGGTTTCATATACGTGCTCGAAAAAGGTATAAGAAGCAAAGGCTAAGATCAGATGGGGATCCAGGCCAACTGCGGTCGAATCGGTGCCGACATTCAACCATCCACCCCGCTGTGGCTTCTCAGCCGCATGAAGTGAACCAAAATTAGGAATGACAAGCCACGAGAGAAATGCCAAAATGGCAAATATAAGAAAATATCTTCTTGGGTAATTCCTCATCTTCATCTACCCCCTTTCTTTAGGTTTACCTTCTTTTTCGTTGATGTACCGAAGCGTTAGACCAATCCTGTCTTAAAATCTCACCTCCTCTCTCCTTATCCCGGTATTCAAATCCCAGGGGCAAATCCATTGCTCTCTTCGTGGAGGCCATCCTACTTACACCAATCGTAGATGGCCAATGCCAGGACCTTGACCGATGGGACCATCGAATCAATGGGGATGAATTCATCTGGCTTGTGAACCTGATCCCCCCATCCTGGGCCAAACACGGTGGTTGGGATCTTCCCCTGATTGATCAGGTGCCTCATGTCGCAGGCAGCGGTTCCCCTGTATATTGGAGGTCTTTCCCCAATTACTCTCTCAGTCGCGGACAATAACGTCCGAATAATCGGCTCATTCTCCTCAATATCCGAGGGATCATCATGGTGCAGGAAAAACACTTCCGAGGGAACCTCAGAAAGCCATGGATCTTTCTTATTTGCCTCGGAAATTGCGCTTCTGATATGTCCCATGACATCCGCTATCGATCCCACTTCAGAGCCGAAATAAGCACTTCCGTTCAAAATACATTCCGAAGCTGTCACCGTATCGTAATGGCCACCATGGACCCTTCCCACGACCAAGGAAAACGAATTCTGATCCGGTAAGTGAGGATGCTGGGACATTCTATTCAGTTTTCCTTCCATGTCCAACAGACTCTTGATGACCCGAGGAAGTTTTTCGATGGCGCTGATTCCTTCCTGCTTCCTCCCCTTCCATCTCGCTCCCGTCGGTCTCGACCTTCCCTTTACTTTAACCCCCCAGTAAACTCCTCCTGCATTTCCGAGCCTTATATGATTTTTCGTCGGCTCTGTGATAATGGCCGCATCCGCAGTGATTCCCCGAGCTACACACGAAAGAGTTCCGTTGCCAGCGTGTTCCTCGTTGACAACGCTTTCAAATATCACATCTCCCCGTAGTTTTACACCGAGTTCAATCAAACATTCCAAGGCAACCATAGCCGCAGCGATGCCGCTTTTCATATCGGAAGTCCCTCGGCCGTACATTTTGCCATCCTCGATTTCTGCCCCAAAGGGATCGTGGGTCCATTCATTTTTTGGTTCGACGGTTACCGTATCGATATGCCCGTTGAGGATAAGGGACTTTCCGCCCTTCCCCCTTCCCCTCCAGGTTCCCACCACATTTGGCCTGTTCTTGTAGTTTAAGACATCCATCTTCCCTGACTTGAACAGATCTACGTAGTTAGGGAGATCCTGATATGGTAAAATGAGATCATGCAGCCAATGAGAAGGGTACTGTGCCACATGAGGATACTTTTCAAATAACTCTTTTATGTCAGGTTCCCACAGATCGACTTGTAATCCAAGGTTTTTCAGATACCCGGCCACAAACTCCTGAGCTTCCAGCTCTTCTCCCGTCAGACTCCGGATTCTTACCAACGCCGCCAGAAGCTCGATAATCTTCTCCCTCTTTTCTTCAACTTTGTTTATAATGTCTATCTC
>Ga0129298_10001318_pt1 | contig 10390 bp, 9 predicted proteins | sample I19B2metaG_FD_94707 | JGI IMG/M metagenome (GOLD analysis project Ga0129298, IMG submission 94707) | Lake sediment bacterial and archeal communities from Gulf of Boni, Indonesia to study Microbial Dark Matter (Phase II) - ​I19B2 metaG | ecosystem: Environmental > Aquatic > Freshwater > Lake >...
AATTGGTTTTCTCGCTGCAAACTTTGCAGAGGGTTTCTCTACGATCTCTACTACTCTAACCCCATCTGTTTTCAGGACACCGTACAGTTCAGGTCTTTCCACGTGAAGAACAGTCATGGTGACCGCTGGTGTTTCACTCTTGTGCAGTTTGAGGGCTGCATCAACAGCGTTAGGAGTGACGAGTAAGTCGCCATAAACAGCTAAGAAGTCACTAGTTACTTTGCTCTCAGCCATGCCGAAGGCGTTTGCCGTCCCTTTGATTTCTTTTTGGTGGATGTACTCGATTTTCAAACCGAATTTTGCGCCGTCTCCGAAGTATTTTTTGATCCGTTCAGCCTTGTAGTTGACGATTATCAAAATGTCTTTGAAGCCTGCTTCTTTCAACGCAGCTAGGAGGTGCTCAAGAAGCGGTTTTCCAGCTACCTGAATCATGTGTTTAGGACGGGTGTAAGTAAGAGGACGCAGCCTTTGACCTTCGCCGGCTGCTAAGACAACTGCCTTCATAATAATCCCAATGTTTAATTAGTATTTCTTTATGTTCTTTTTAATTCTCTGTAAAGTATGCTTGAAGATGTGTAAAAGATTTGTGAAATAATTACATCAACATTAATTTCTAAACGAGGAAAGCGCAGCAAACCATTTTGATGGTTAATTAACTTAATTCAAAAATCCTTACAATAAAATACCTGACTACAGATTCATTATTTTGCAGCTATCTTTATTGTCAGCTTTGCTGTTCTTTCTCCGAATTCTCTGCATCTATTTTTGTCTTTTTCCTTTGGTGCGCCAACTATTGCCAATCCGTAATGTTGCGCGTGCGGTGTGCCTTGGACGATCATTCCGTGAATCAACAAAGCCTGAAGTATCGAAAGTATCGTGGTTTCAGCTCCTGACGCTGTTCCACCTGAAGACGTGAAGGCAGCTCCAACCTTTCCTTGAAGTTTGCCATGAACCTCGACACTTTTGTCTAAAAGTGTTTTTATTTTCCCGCTCATAGTTCCATAGTAAGTCGGTGAACCGATGATTATTCCGTCAGCTTTTAAGAGGTCATCCAAAGAAACATCGTCTACCCTTTTAAGGGCGCAGTTAACCCCGTCTACTTGTCTTACGCCTTCAGCAACCAAAACAGCTGCCTTCTCGGTGTTACCAGAACGTGAATCATAAATTACTAAGACGCTAGGCATCTAGACATCTCCATGTTACGGTTTCAACAATTCAGTAGTTCACATTTATAATGGTCCCGCACATAAATATTGTCTTGAAAAACTAAAATGACCGTTCAGCTTTAACATTAACCTCAAGATAATCAAAAGAACCATTCATGGATAGAACATTGTCAAGTGAGGATTAAGCCTATGACAAAGATTAAAGGCTTCGAGTTCCTTGAGCACACAGCAGACGTTTACATAGCTGCTTCTGGAAAAAATTTAGTTGAAGCCTTCGAAAAGGCGGCCTTAGCATTATTCGAAACCATGACTGACACAAAAGACGTGAAACCCACACATGAAAAGACCGTTGAGGCAAACGGAGTAGACAAACAATCTTTGTTTTATAACTGGCTTGAAAAGCTGCTTATAATGTTCGAAGTGGAAAACCTACTCCTATCCAAATTCAAAATTAGAAAAATACAGCAAGTAAACTCTGGTTTTAGTCTTGAGGCTAAGGTTTACGGTGAACCCTATGACCCTAAAAGGCACAAGCAGAAGGTAGGCGTGAAAGCTGTCACTTACCACCGTATGGAACTCAACGAAACCCTTGGAAAGGTTACTGTAAAGTTTATCCTTGACATCTGAAAACATATATATGGATGATGAAAGAAGATATTCATGGTGAGCAAAAATGGTTTTTTGCCAAAAATGCGGGGCACAACTGCCTGAAGGAACAAAGTTCTGCACGAACTGCGGAGCTGCGGTCGGTTATCAATCTCCTTCAACTACACCTCCACCAACACAACCTCCATTACCAGACGTTCTCGTAGCAACCACTCCAACAATTTCAGGTTACCGGATAAAAAGAATCTTCGGAGTAGTAACAGGCTTGACTGCCCGAACCCGTGGAGTGGGAGGAAAATTCGTGGCGGGAATCCAGTCGATGGTTGGAGGCGAAGTTTCAGCCTTCACTTACGAGATAGAGAAAGCCCGAGATGAAGCCATACAGCGAATGAAGGAGCAAGCCCAGAAGATAGGAGCAAACGCCATAATCGGTCTCGACATGGAATCATCAGACCTTCTAAACGTCATCGTCATCACAGCAACAGGAACCGCGGTCGTAATAGAACCCGAACAGCCAACATAAAACAACATGCCAGAAAACCACATTTAATTCAAGATTTCTAAAAACTCATTTTCTAGTTGGCGGGCCCGCTGGTATCTATACTTAATTAGGTGAGAGTCCCATTATTTATGATGGACCTGATGGAAACTATTTTGCCAATATTTAGGGATGGTGCGGGGGTTAGGTTTATACCCTCGTTCACACCCTCGCATCTGCTAAACACAATGATTTTGCTTGACAAATTTAACATCTAATTAGCTCGATCTAATTTGGTATTGAAGAAACATCATGGCTCTACCTAAAAAAGTTAGAAGCAGAAAAACCTTACATTGAGAGATGTTGAAGAGGGAACTGGAATCTCAACCTTAGACCCAAAATACTGGTTCAGTCCTTTCATTAATGCCGAAGTCTGAGCACAATTCAAGTATTCCTTCTTCCCCTCTTATCCCTTGAAATCCTCTCAGTCTTCACAGGGAAATCTTTCTCCCTAAGTTTCTATAAATGCCCAATGAGGAAATCCTCTATGAGACACCGATATAACTCCTGAAAATCACATACTAAACTCGGCTTGCTGAACTGCACCGAGTGAAGAAAGCCTAAATTTTGACTCTCAATCTTGGATAACACGAGATGTTTAGCGATATAGATGCCTTTACTACTATTGACAAAGTTTTGATGTGAGAATCAGGCCGATTATCTACTTTATTTAGTCGTAAATTCTACCCTTTAGAGCTGCATAAGCTCTTGGCTCTTTAGCTTCTACCTCTCAACAATTTTACATTTGCCTCTAGTAAATGGTCTTCGAATCTTTGAATTATGATTCGAGAGGACAAAGATAATCTTTATGAACTTCAATATGATTACTACAACGGAAGTTTCTTCCAACAAATTTAAGGAGGGATAGGATGAAAACAAGATTTATCGCAACAATGTCGGTGGCAATTGTTCTGGCAGTCATGCTAAGCGTATTCAATGCTAATCTTGTAGAAGCAACAGAAGTTAAGTTAGTAAAGAACGGCGGCTTCGAGATATGGTTGCGCAACTATCCGATATTTTGGAGAGTTGAAGAAATAGTCGCAAAGACAACAGATGCTCATTCAGGGAGGTATGCGATTATAGTGGGAGACTTCGAGAGTTTTTCTAGAATTTTCCAATATGTTGTGGTGACACAGAGGCAATCGTATGTTTTTAGTGTATGGCAGAAATATTCCGGTTACTCAGAATATACTCGCATTGAACTACTATGGCTGAGAGCCGACGGAAGCATGATTGAGCCAACAGACTCTCTATTTGTTGGAGCAGGCGCTGATGATCCAACCACTTACGAGAAGTCTCTTAGAATACACTGCTTTTACCCATATCAAGGCTCAAATACTTACGTATCGTTTACATTCCGTTTGAAAGCACCAGCCGAAGCTAAGCAGTTAGTGATATATTTTGTAAAGCCCGGTTGGGATGTCCTTTGTGTCGATGACTGTAGCTTAGCTTCGATATGGAGCATTAAGAAACAGAAATTAGGGTTTACGATTAAGAGTCGAGAAAAAAGTTTCTTAATATGATCTTACCTTTCGAGATTTCAGAGCTGAAGAATGATTAATCAAAAATGTGGCGGGCCCGCTGGGACCCACACCCAAAACGGTTCAAGTCCTTTCTACTTTAGCTGAGCTGCTATTGAGTTATTGAACGCAGAGTTATGAGTTCTTTTCTTCATAAAAACCTCAGGGGCCACAAGGAAACCCCAAGAGGCAAAGAAGATGACAAGTATCCAGTCGAGTAGATCCAATGTAACTGTCTGAAACATAAACCGTAATATGGGTACGTAGATTACCGATAAGGTGGAGAAAACGGAAATAATCACGGCCATGAGTAACGATTTATTGGTGAGAAATCCTACTTTGAAAGCGTTACGACTCTCTGAACGGCAATTCCATACAACAACTAACTGAAGGAAACATGAGATGAGGAAAACCATGGTTCTTGCCTTCTCCACAGACCCTCCAATCCTGAATCCCCACCAAAAGACAGCAATTTCAGCAATTAATTGGATTGACATAGAAGCAGCAATGAAAACCAACATTCCATTCAGTATGCCTTCCTTTGGACTACGAGGCGGTTGCTGCATCACATCCTCCGCTGGAGGGTCCATACTTAAAGCCAAGGCTGGAGGCCCATCTGTAACAATGTTTAGCCACAAGATCATTGTGGGAAGAAGTGGGATAGGCAAACCCATTAAGGCAAAGGAGCCTACAAGAATCAGCTCAGTGAAGTTCATAGACAGTAAGTATCTGATAAACTTTCGAATATTGTCGTAAATGATTCGTCCCCCTCTAACTGCATTAACGATTGTGGCGAAGTTGTCGTCTGCAAGTATCATGTCAGAGGCTTCCTTGGTTACGTCTGTTCCAGTAATGCCCATTGCCACGCCGATGTCCACTTGCTTAAGAGCTGGCGCATCATTTACTCCATCGCCCGTCATAGCAACCACATGGCCTTTCGTTTTTAAAGCTTTGACTATCCGCAGTTTGTGTTCTGGAGAAACCCTTGCATAGACTGAGACATCTTCAACTACCCTTTCAAATTCTTCGTCACTTATGTCGTCCAATTCTTCACCTGTAAATGCGAGTCCACTTTTCATTATGCCAATTTCTTTTGCAATTGCCACTGCTGTTAATTTATGGTCTCCGGTGATCATCACTGTTTTTATTCCTGCTTTTTCACATAATCTAACTGCTTCTTTGGCTTCTTCTCGTGGCGGGTCGATCATCCCGATAAAACCTACAAAGACAAGGTTGTTCTCTACGCTTTGTTCATCATATTTTGCGAGTTTTTCCAGTATGACCTTGTATGCTATCCCCAAAACTCGTAAGGCTTGAGTTGCCATTTCCTCATTTGCGTTTATTATTTTATCTCTCATCACTTTGTTAAGCTTTACTTCCCTACCATTCTGGTAGACGCGATCACAGAGTTGCAATACAGTTTCTGGCGAGCCTTTCACATAGGCGACTTGATGCCCATCCGGCGCATCATGGATTGTTGTCATGCGTTTTCTCTCAGAACTAAAAGGTATCTCATCCATGCGCGGATATTGCCCTTCTAATTCACTTTTATGCATTCCACTTTTGGTTACAGCTACAATTAATGCCCCTTCAGTTGGGTCTCCAATAACGTTTATTCCATCGTAATTGGCATTGTTGCACAACACGCCTATCTTCAGGAGCAGGGCAAGATATTGGTCCTCGACAACATTGACGCGGTTTCCGTCCAGATAGAACTCGCCCTTAGGTTCGTAACCTGCACCTGTAACCTCAACCATTTGGTTGTTGACAAAGATTTTGCGCACTGTCATCTCCCCCTTAGTCAATGTGCCCGTCTTATCCGAGCAGATAACTGTTGTGGAACCTAAGGTTTCGACAGAAGCAAGCCTTCTTATAACCGCATTGCGTTTTGCCAATTCCCTCGCGCCCAGAGCAAGGGTCACTGTCACTATGGCTGGCAAGCCTTCGGGAACAGCGGATACAGTCAAAGCCACAGAGGTCATAAATATCTCAATCTCGATTCTTCCGATTCTGATCAAATCAAGGAGGATTATGATAATAGATGCAGCAACGACTATAACTCCCAATTTTTTGGCAAATCGGTCGAGCTTAAGTCTAAGCGGTATTTCTTCCTTCTCAACCATCTGCACCATTTCTGCAATTTTTCCAAACTGAGTATTCATACCCGTGGATGTTACAATGGCTTTTCCCCTTCCATAAGTTACATGAGTGCCCATGAAAACCATGTTCTTTCTATCCGCTACTGGAGTTTCGGCTGTAAAAACACTCGTATTCTTACTAATTGGATTAGATTCGCCAGTTAGAATTGCCTCATCAGTGCTCAAATTTACGGCTTCTAATAACCGCCCATCAGCAGCTATGTGATCTCCTGTTTCTAAAAGAAGGATGTCTCCAGGAACAACTTCCTTCGCTGGAATCATAACATCTTTTACATCTCGAAAGACTCTTGCCCTTGGAGCTGTCAATTTTTCCATAGCTTCCATAGCCTTTTCTGATCGATACTCTTGAAAAAAGCCTACAACAGCGTTGAGAACAACTATAGCTCCTATTGCTAATGCGTCCACATAGCTCTCGATCGTTACGTGTGGTTCAGCAGCAGCTTGCACTTCATACCAGCCCATTATGACAGAAATTATAATGGCGACCAACAGCATAATAACGAAAATATTCGTGAATTGAGCCAAAAAAATCTGAAGTGGTGATGCCCTTTTCCGCTTTTTTATCTCGTTGTATCCAAACTTATGCAGTCTCAGCCGGGCTTCTTCCCCACTTAAGCCTTTCGGACCAGATTGTAAAGCACGTATAGTCTCTTCCACTTCTATCGAATGCCATGTTGAATCCAATTTTATCACACTGTAATTCTACTTACCTTATAGAAATATTTTTTAAGCAAGCATGGTCCTAAGCCTCATTAACAATTTGAGCTACGTGAAGATTTTGTAGAAAATTGCGCCTAAGCCAGTTACCAGAACGGATAAGGTCGCTACATAAAGGTCGAATTGAAATAACATTATAAAAGAGGATATGGCTCCGCAGATCGCTGGGATCGGCATGTTCTTAATCGTTAAGAGTGATTTGAATTCGGACACCTCTCGAGTTGACTTTTTTCGTTTCAGATTTATCAATGCAAGGTTAATTGCAAAGAACACGAGGAAAGTTGCAAAATTTGTGACATTCGCCACGAGTTCTATGTCTCCGAGTAGTGTGAATAGAATTGAAACGGCAGTTGTTAATAAAATCGCAACGTGCGGGGTTCCCGTCTTACCATAAACTCTTGAAAGGGCGTTCGGAGACGACTCTTTAGATATGCCATAAACGATCCGCGAAGTTGCTATTTGAATAATCAACACCGTATTCGCCGTAGCGAAAAGAGCGATTATCGATAAAACGAAAAAAGATTGAGGGCCCTGAGCTTTTAGGGCTACATCTGCAAGTGGAGACGAAGAAGATGCAAGTTGATTATAAGGCACGATGCTGATTACGGACAGGCCAACCATAGAATATAGGATGGTTGAGATGACTATGGACAAGACAAGAGCCTTAGGTATTGTGCGCTGGGGGTCCTTTGTTTCTTCTCCGATTTTTACAATGGCCTCAAAGCCGATAAACGCAAAGAAAATAAGCGCCGCCGCAGAAATAATGCCTCTCACGCCTGAAGACGACTCGAAATAATCAACTGACCCAAAGTGCCTCAGTCCAAGAGAAATTATGAGAACAAGACCCAGAATTTCTGTAAGAGTCAACACTGTGTTTACTCTTGCCGACTCTCTTATTCCCCAAAATTGACAAGAGAAATCAGGAAAATGAGCAATACAGCTGATGAGGTTACAGAGATGCCCACGTAAGGCATAAGGTATCCTCCGAACCCAAGTGCAACAGCGGAACTGGATACAACTCCTGATAAGAAGACCAACCAGCCTACAATGAAGGCCCAGAATCTGTTCTCGAATGCCTTTCCCACATACACGTATTCGGCGCCACTAACGGGAAACATTGAGGATAGCTCGGCGTAGCTTAGACCAGTAAAGGATGCTATAACAGCAGCTGAGATGAATGATATCCAAATGGAATTACCAGCGTATCCTGCGGCTTTCCCTATTAGGGCGTATATTCCAGCTCCAACTATGATGCCTATGCCGTAGGCGATAGCACCACCCAGACCAATTTCTCTTTTGAGCCCGCCAGAACCCATATCCCTTCACTAAGATTTCAGAGAAAAACCTTATTTATAAGCATTAGATTACGTTTATCGAGCCGAACGAAAAGGCTTGTTAATTTTTTTAAGAGGCTTGGCTAAAAAAGAAATGATCAGAGGTTTTAAACTTGTGGCTCGCCTTTAATGTCCAACAACTCGAGTTGTTGGAGCAGTTCGATAAGTGGCTGGAGACGGTCGCTACGCAGTATGGTTACCTCGGCATCTTTCTTGTCAGTTTTCTCAGCACTGCGTCTGTAGTTATTCCTATACCTTATACTATAATTATCTTTACTATCGGATCTCTACGTATTTTAGATCCCCTCTTCGTCGCGATTTCTGGAGCAACAGGCTCAGCTTTAGGAGAGTTTTTCGGTTACTTCTTAGGTTATTACGGGAGAACGATTGTGAGCGAACAGAGACAGAAGAAGATGAATAATATTCTGAGGATTTTCAGCCGCTATGGGGCTATTACGATTTTTCTTTTCGCCTTGTTGCCTCTTCCTGATGATCTTCTTTTTATACCTTTAGGTATTATGCGTTACAGCTTTCTTAAGGCTTTTGTTCCGGCTCTTTTGGGGAAGATGCTGATGTGCTTCATCTTGGCTTACGGCGGGTATCTATCTGTTGGATTCATTAAAAGTATATTCGGCGGAGGCAGCGTCATCTGGACAACCATAGCATCAGCTCTTCTTCTTGCCCTCATAATATTGGTTATGTTTAGAGTTGACTGGGAAAAGGTTTTTCCGCTAAAAGAAAAAGATGATGGAACCAAACATAAGTCTTAAGGAAACGGCGCGAAGAGGCTTTAAGGAGGTTTTTTAGTGTATTAAATACGGGTATAAACTCTTAGTTTCAGTGAGAAATGTTGTTGTTCTAATCAAAAATGTGGCGGGCCCGCTGGGATTTGAACCCAGGGATCTCCGGCTCCGGAGGCTTGCGCGCTTGTGTGTATGGCTCGGCGCCTTTATCCTGGCTGGGCCACGGGCCCTTTTCGGCTTGTTTTTATAGGTTTTGTTATGGGTTTGTTTCTGTTAGTTCTTGGTTTAGCCACCATGCTTTTCTTTTGCCAGCTTTTTCTCCGCCGAAGTATTCGATGACTGGTTTTCCAAGTTCTTTTTTGGAGCGGCTCATTATTCGTTTGAGGCGGTTGAGGATTAGCCAGCGGTTGAGTTTCAAGGCTTCTGCGAGTTCAGGGGTCGTTGCGCCATTGTAGTGAATTAAGTGGTCTACGATTAAGTGGTCGATCTTGTCAACACAGAACGCGTGGGGGTTGATTTTTCCCCTTTCGTACGTGAGAACTTCAAGGTCGGCGAGGCTCTTCTTTATCATAGAAACGTCGTCTTCAATCTTGCGTAGCCTTTTTTCCAGCTCGAGAATTCTGTCTGGACGTGGAGTCTTCTGAAGTTTCTCAATTATGGCGTCGCGGATTAGGCTGCTTCTTTCGCCTTCTGGCCAACGCAAAGCAAGCTCGTCATAAACGTCTCTGGGAATCTTTACTGAAACTGTAACCGTCTCTGACATTTTAACTCTGTACTCTAGGCTTCCTTTTCGCCAAGCAATAGGTTTTATTGAAGCCTTAATAAACCTTAACAACCAACGTAAAAAAAGGTTTAGACAATGCCTTTACGTGGATTTTTATGTTACTCCCAACATTCTCGAGGAAGGCCTATTAGACGCAGCTCCCACATCTATGCTTAAGGGCGCTAGAGACAACTTGGCGCCGCACTTGGGACATTTTCCCTCGAAAGTTTGCAAAATGTCCTCAGGAGATTTCAATTCTGGACCTTGGTAAAGAACATAGCCACATTTGTGACAAGTAACCTTCTGAGGCAATTTCCAAACCTCTTTTCTAACATATGTTGGAAAGAAATAAGGATAATTCTACCTAATAAGGACCACGGCAACGCATATTTATCAGCCGCAACCTAAGTAACCACAATTGACGGAGACTTATGACCAGCTTCGAATATCAAAGGACCTGTGATAAAAGCAAATCTGAAGAGGAAACCCACTTGGCTGAACTGAACGTTTTTGTGTTGTGCGAGAAGCCGAGTACAGCTGAACGCATCGCTAAGGCTTTGGACGAGAGTGGGAAGCCTCAGAAAAACGAAATCGATAGGGTTCCGTATTACGAAGCCTACTACGCGGGTAAGAGGTTAGTCGTTGTCGCTGCGTTGGGGCATCTTTACACGGTTGCTCCGAAGGTGGTTGACCGTAATGTTTACCCAGTTTTCGAGTTTGAGTGGGTTCCAAGATACGTTGCGGAGAGAGACGCAAAAGACACTCGAAGGTGGGTTGAAGTTATCTCGAACCTTTCTAAAGAGGCTCAGGAATACGTGCTAGCAACAGACTACGACATTGAAGG
>Ga0129298_10001320_pt1 | contig 10386 bp, 8 predicted proteins | sample I19B2metaG_FD_94707 | JGI IMG/M metagenome (GOLD analysis project Ga0129298, IMG submission 94707) | Lake sediment bacterial and archeal communities from Gulf of Boni, Indonesia to study Microbial Dark Matter (Phase II) - ​I19B2 metaG | ecosystem: Environmental > Aquatic > Freshwater > Lake >...
ATCAAGAAACGAATACGCGGCCTGCTCCCCGGCAGGGGGCGCGGCTAGGAGGCAAGCATGCAGTTACTGAATCCCAAGAGACTGGCCAAGAACCACCCCGATCCCGTGCTGAACGACATCCTGTGCAAGACCGTGGACTTTTTCGAATCCAAGGGGAAGAAGCGCCTCAAGGAGGACGACCTGAACCGTGTCTGGTATGCCGACTTCATCGAGTTCGTTGCCAGGGAGAAGATTTTCGCCACTCTCCTTACCCCAGCCGGGTACGGCGGGGAGGGGTGCCGCTGGGATACCTCCCGCCTCTGCGCCTTCAACGAGCTCCTCGGCTTCTACGGCCTCTGCTACTGGTACGTCTGGCAGGTGACCATCCTCGGCCTTGGTCCGATCTGGATGAGCGGCAACGAGGAGCTGAAGAAAAGAGCGGCCCGACTGCTGGAACAGGGGGAGATCTTCGCCTTTGGCCTCTCGGAGAAGGAACACGGTGCGGACATCTATGCCACCGACATGCTCCTTCTGCCGCTCAGCGACGGGAAGTACGTTGCCAGGGGGGACAAGTACTACATCGGCAACGGCAACGAGGCTGCCATGGTCTCCACCTTCGGCCGGCTGCCGGAGAACGGGGGCTATGTCTTCTTCAGCGTCAACAGCAAGCACGAAAAGTACGAGCTGGTGAAGAACATCACCGCCACCCAGTCCTATGTCTCAGAGTTCGTTCTCCACGACTACCCGATCACCGACGCCGACATCCTCTCCCGTGGCGACGATGCCTGGAACTCGGCTCTCAACACGGTCAACATCGGCAAGTACAACCTGGGGTGGGCCAGCATCGGCATCTGCACCCACGCCTTCTACGAGGCGATCAACCATGCCGGCGGCCGGAGCCTCTACGGCAGGTACGTCACCGATTTTCCCCACGTGAAGCAGATGTTCGTCGACGCCTACGCCCGGCTCATGGCCATGAAGCTCTTTGCCTCACGGGCGGCCGACTACTTCCGCACCGCTTCATCCGAAGACCGCCGCTACCTGCTATTCAATCCGGTGGTGAAGATGAAGGTCACTACCCAAGGGGAGGAGGTGATCAATCTCCTCTGGGACGTGATAGCCGCCAAGGGGTTCGAGAAGGATACCTACTTCGACACGGCGGCCCGTGACACCCGTGGGCTCCCCAAGCTGGAGGGTACGGTCCACGTCAACATCGCCCTGATCGTCAAGTTCATGCAGAACTACTTCTTCAACCACGCCGACTATCCGGTGGTCCCCCGCCGGGACGACCCCCAGAACGACGACTTCCTCTTCAACCAGGGGGCTACCCGCGGACTGGGCAAGATCCGCTTCCACGACTACCGGCCGGTTTTCGATGGGAGCAGCCTCCCAAACGTGGGGATCTTCAGGGAGCAGATAGCCATCTTCCGGGAGTTCCTCCGCAAGGCAACTCCGGACGATGCCCAGCAGCAGGATATAGACTTCCTCCTGGCGGTGGGGGAGATATTCACCCTGGTGGTCTACGGCCAGCTGATCCTGGAAAACGCCGCCATCAGCGGCAGCAGCGACGACCTTGTGGACCAGATCTTCGATTTCATGGTGCGGGACTTCTCCAGGTTCGCCCTGCAGCTCTTCGGCAAGCCGTCAACTACTGAACAGCAGATGGACTACTGCCAACGGATGATCCGCAAGGCTCACGTGGACGAAGGGCGCTACAAGAGGGTGCTTGACCGGGAGGTCTACTCCCTTAAGGGAGCATATACGATGCACGAGTAGATCGGCTACGGAAGGAGGGGAGAATGAAAACAACGGAAATGATGAGCCGGGCAAAATTCATCAAGCATCGGGACAAGATGATCATGAACCTGGACTTCTCCGGCCTGGGGATAGATGATGCCAGGCAGCTCAGCAGCTATGCGAAGGGGGTAATCGGCAGGATGCCGCAAGGGTCGGTGCTCACTTTGGTGGATGTGACCGATGTCAAGTACGACGAGGCGTTCCGCGCCCTCTCCGGCGACCTGGCCGAGCACAACAAGCCGTACGTCCTGGCCGGCGGAGTGGTTGGGGTGGAAGGGTGGCGCAAGCTCCTCTTCTGGGCGACCACCAAACTGACGGGGCGCACCAACCTCAGGCTTTTCGACGATGGGGAGCAGGCGAAGGAGTGGTTGGTGGGCTACAGGGGGTAGAGCCCCCCCTTTTAATGCATGGAGATTTTCGCCTCAACCTCGAAGCGCTTGATCTTGCGGGTTGTTGTCTTGGGAAACTCGTCCTCCCGCAGGGTGAACTTCTTCACCCGCTTGTAGTCCGCCAGGGAGTTGCAGGCCGCCTGGACTTCCCGTTTGATGAGGGCCTCCACGTCGGCCACGGTCATGGGGGAAGAGTTGCCGCTGCGGCTGTAGTCGTCCATTGCCTCCTGGTTGGGGTAGATGACCGCGTGCACATCCTCGGCGGCAGGCCCCACCTTGTGTCCGTAGACCATGACCTCGGCTATGAACGGGCTCTTCAGGAGCTCGATCTCCACCTCCTCGGGGTAGACGTTCTTGCCGTTGGGGGTGACGATCAGGTTTTTCACCCTGCCGCAGATGGAGAGATACCCCTGGGTGTCGAACCTCCCCAGGTCTCCGGTGCGGTACCACCCCTCATGGAGCACTTCCGTAGTTGCCGCAGGGTTCTTGTAGTAACCCTGCATGACATTCGGCCCCTTGACGAAGATCTCGCCGATCCCCTCCTCGTTTGCCCCATCGATGCGCACCTCGACCCCCTGAAGGGGGTGCCCCACGCTCCCCACCCTCTGCATCCCCGGTGATTCGGCGCTGATTACCGGCGAGGTCTCGGTTATACCGTAACCCTGGTAGACCCTGAACCCCAGCTTGGTCAGTCCTGCGGCAATGGCCGGGTCAAGTGCTGCACCGCCGCTGATGAAGACGGTGCCAGCTCCGAAGGCCTGGCGTATCTTGGCGGTGACGATCGGCCTTGTGAAGGGGAGGGAGAAGAGGAGCTGGGAGAGTGTCTTGGCGCCGATGTTCTTCATTATCCGGTCAAGGAGCATGCGGTAGACCGCCGGGACGCCGAGGAAGAAGGTAGGCTTGACCTCGGTCAGGTTCTCCCCCAGTTTCTTCAGGGATTCGCAGAAAGACACCTTTCCGCCCAGGGATAGGGGGAGGAGCACGCCGCAGACCTGTTCGAAGACGTGATTGATGGGGAGGAAGGAGAGGGTGTGCATCGTCTCCCCAAGGTTGAAGAGCTGCTTCATCCCCAGGATGTTGGCCACGATGTTACCGTGGCTGAGCATCGCCCCCTTGGAGCGTCCGGTTGTGCCGGAAGTGTAGAGGATTACGGCTATGTCGTCCCCGCTGCGCAGCGCCGGGGTGAATGGTGCCTCGTAGAGCAGCTCCTCGAAACCCATGAGGCGCCCCTGTCTGGCCAGCTCCTTGCGCTGCGCCCGTGCCGGTGAGAAGAGGTTGTCCGAGCCGTCCGCTTCCGCCTTAGGCACACCTCTGGTGGCCAGGGCTCGGTGCACGCTGCTCGCCAGGCTCTCCAGGCGGGTTGCCTTTTCGGCGGGTATATTGTGGGAGGAGACGAGCCCCTGCCACTCGTCGATGAGGGACTCAATGGCCGTTGAGGCCCGGGCATGCATCTCCTCTCTGCGTCTTGCCGGATGCAGGGCGAAGATCTTATCCAGTTTTGGGAGACCATCCATGATCTCCAGCACCGTGTCCAGGTATGGGGAGTCGGTGAAGATCACCCTGGCGTCGCAGTCGCCGAGGACATGGCGCAGCTCGGCGCTTTTCAGCTCCTTGTCCACCGGCACCACCACCCCGCCTGCCTTGAGGATGCCAAGGTAGGCCATGACCCAGCGGGTTGACGAGGGGGCGAGGATGGCGGCATGCTCCCCCGGCTTGAACCCCTCCCTGACCAGGCCGGCGGCGATCCGGTCCGATGCGGACCAGAGCATGCCGTAGGTAGTCTCCTGCCAGGCGCCATCGACCTTCTGCCTCAGGGCGGGGCGGTCGGTGAACCTGCGGCAGGCCTGTTCGATGAGTCTGTCAATGGTCATGGAGTTTCCTGTGTCGATTGGCGCTCGTCTTCCCTTTTGGATCACTATGATGCTCTACCCCTTGGTGCCGGGTTCGGAGAGACCCTGCTCGGCGACTCTCTTGCGGTAGGCCTCGATCTCCGTCTCCAGGGACTTGAGGGTTGCCACCTTCTGGCGGATGCTCTGCAGATGGGTGTCGAGGAGCTCCAGCAGGCGGGGGAGGATCTTGTCCGGTATCTTGTCCTCCTTCCGGTAGATATCCGCCAGCTCCTTCATCTCGTCGAGGGAGAGCCCCAGGGTCTTCAGCTTGAGGACGAACTTGAAGCGCTTCACATCCGACTTCTCGTAGTACCTCACCCCCCCCTCGGTCCTGTTGGGTGGGTCAACCAGCCCCATCTTCTCGTAGAGGCGGATCGTCCTGGCCGTTATCCCCAACTTTTCCGCCAGGTCACTGATCTGCATCAACTCTTCGTTGCTCAGTCTCATACTTCACCTCAATGTCAATTTGCAGATGTATCGGTTATTGAAGAGGTTTTGTCAAGATGTTTTCACCTGCGGGCAAAAAAATGCGGCAGCATCATCATGGTGAGAGCTGCCGCAATAAGATTTGGTCAGGATAAGCTTTTCGTGAACAGTTGCCGGAAGAAGAGCGTGGATCAGGCCGCTTCCGGTGCCATCTTCATGTTTTCAGCTACCGGCGAGGGTTCAACCGTGCGTAGCGCCTGCGGGTCGTACATCCTGTCACGGATGAACAGGGCCGGGATGATTCCGGTGATGGCATAGGCGATGCCGAGGAGGGCAAGGCCGTAGGCGATGCTGAAATTGGTGGAGACGTAGCCGATCATCAGCGGCGAGGACATGGAGCCGATCCTGCCGATGTTGTATGAGGTGGCGACGCAGGTGCCGCGGACTGATGTGGGGAAGCTCTCGGCCAGGTATGTGGAGTTGATCCCCATGGGGGCTCCGAAGAGGAGGCCGAAGATGAGCATCAGGACAGCCACATTGCCGGCATTTGCGTAGTGAATGATCACTGGGATGGCTATGGCGGTACTGATTGAGGTGGCGGCCCAGATGGCCCTCCTGCCGAAATAGTCGGTAAGGGAGCCGGCAATTATCTTGCCGATGACGGTGGCGGCATAGGTGGAAGCCACGTACCATCCCATGTTCTTCAGGTTGACGCCGAGCTCCTTGACCATGTAGCTGGGTAGCCAGGTGTTGACCCCGTAGTAGCCGAACTGCAGGGCAATGGCGGTTAACGACCAGGCTATGAAGATCTTGCGTACCGACTTGTCGGCCCAGATGCTGGCAAATTCGTTGTGCTTCTTCCCGGCAAGCCGTCTCTCTTCACGGTGGGCAAACCAGCTGGGTGAGTCTTCCAGGCCGCGGAGCATCAGCAGGGTTATGGCGCCGGGGACGATGGCGCAGAGAAAGAGCGGCCGCCAGCCGATAGCCGGCAGGATGTAGGAGGAGAGCAGGCCGGCGAAGACATAGCCAAGGGACCATCCCGCCTGCATGATGCCGAGGATTGTCCCCCTTCTTTTGGCAGGGACATATTCGGCGGCAAGGGTGAGGCCGACGCTGTAGAGAGCGGCGACACCGAAACCGGAGAGGAAACGGATTAACCCTATCTGCCAGAAGGTATGGCAGAAGGCGATCAGCCCGGTGCCGGAGGAGAAGACGACGATCGACCAGAAGACAACCCTTGTCCGGCCGACCCGGTCGGAAAGCCAGCCAGCCAGAATGCCTCCGCACCCCATGCCAGCCAGTGTCAGGGTGCTGAGAGCCCCCCCGGAAACGTTGGATAGCTTCAGCTCCTTCATGATGCTTGGTAGGGCCAGGGAGAGCATCTGCAGGTCCATGCCGTCCACGATCAACCCTAGAAGTATTGCGCCTACTACCATTACCCACGATTTCTCTTTTTTAGCAGAAGTCATCTTATCCTCCTTTGTTTCGCTGCTGCCAGCATTGACATCATGAATCTGCAGAAAGGATAAAATAGGGTTTTATATCTGGTGGGAACAAACTGACGAGGATGCCAAAATGGGGTACCGGGGCTTCAGTTTCGGCCACCGGATGACAGGTGAGAAATGGATCGGTCTGCGTTTTGCTGTCTAGAAATCCATGTGCGCCTTGAGGTCCCTGACGTACTGTCTGCTTACCGGGATTTCAGTCCTGGCGCCACCTTTCAGGGTCATCATGTAGCCGCGGTTGTACCATGGCTCTAGGCTCTTGATCTGCTCCAGGTTGACGATGTGATTTCTGTGACAGCGTATGAAGAGCTTAGGGTCGAGTTTGCCTGAAAGTTCATTGAGCGTGAATCTTGCCAGATGGCTGGCACCATCAACCGTCTGCAGAAAAACCAGCCTCTCCTTTGCATAAAACTGCTGTATCTGCTCCTGCCCGATCACCTCCATCTTCCCACTCTGCTGTACGCAGAACTTTCTTATGTATTCGCCCCTTGACGGGGTGTGCGACTTTTCCGCTTCAGGCATCGGGATCTGTTCCCGCGGGGATACGGTTTTGTGGATCTTGGCAATGACCCTGTGGATGTCGTCTTCGTCGAACGGCTTCAGCACGTAGTCCAGGGCATCCACTGTAAATGCCTTCAGGGCATGCTCGTCGTGGGCTGTAATGAACACGACCTTTGGGGCGAACTGTTGCCTTGAGAGGACAGACGCCACCTCCATGCCGCTAAGCCCTGGCATCTGGATGTCGAGAAAAATCACGTCAGGACCCAGCTCTGCAGCAGTTGACAGCGCCTCTTCCCCGGTTTGGCAGTAAGCGAGAACCTCTATCTCCGGGTATGCGGTCAGGTGGCTGCAGAGCTCTTCGCGCATGAGCGGTTCGTCATCCACAACCAGCACGGTAATCTTTCTCATCTGGCTATCCTCCCTTAACCATAAGTGGGAGGCAGACGGTGACCGTCGTGCCAACCCCTTCGCAGCTGCTGACCGTAAGGCCAAACCTGTCGCCGTACATCCGCCTTACTCTCTGGTTCACATTGTTAAGGCCGATTCCGGTTCCCCTGTAAGATTCGCATGGTTCACCCGTAAGCAGCAGCTGCAACTGCTCTTCGGGGATGCCTACGCCGTTGTCCTCCACCCGCAGGTAGCGCGCCTCATCGGTACTCCATGCCGATATCCGCACGGTGCCTCCGGAGCTTCTAGTCGAGAGTCCGTGTTTCACGGCATTTTCCACCAGTGGCTGGAGGGAGAAAACCGGTACCGCCTCGCTCAACATGCTTGCGGGAATCTGCTCGGTCATCCGCACCCTTTCGCCGAACCTTGCCTTTTCTATGCGGATATATTTGCGGACAGTCTCCAATTCGTCGGCCAGTTGGCAATTCTCCTCGGTGCTGTTCAGCGACCTGCGCATCAGGTCCGAGAGGTCCTTGATCAGCTTCCTTGCTACATCAGGGTCCCTGTGGACCAGGGAGCGAATGGTCCCGAGGGTGTTGTAGAGGAAGTGGGGGTTAATCTGCGCCTTCAGGGCGTTATATTCGGCGTGTGAACGGAGAGTCTCCAGTTCGTCCAGCTTCAGTTGGAGCAGTTGCAGGCTGAGGAACTCGGCAATCCCCTGGATAAGCTCGGCTTCATAGGGGGTGACCATGTCCTGTCCGGACTTGAAGATCTTGATGCTGCCGAGAATCTCCTTTTCCACAAGTAGCGGCATGTCAGCCACGGCGGAGAGGGTACAGGATTCGTGGCTGCAGCCGATGGTGCTCCGGTCGTTGCTGACAACCGGGGTGCGGTGGTCGAGGACGTATTTGGTGGACGCCGTCATGAAGGGGTGCCCTGCCAGGTGATGATCGCTCCCTTCGCCGACGAAGGCCAGGATGTTAACCCGGTCTGTGACGGCAACGGCGGCAGCCGAGGTGTGGGCGTGGATGGTTTCGGCAACCTTGAGGGCACTCTCCTCGTTGAGGCCGTGCCTGAGGAGGCCGGCCGTATGCTTGATGACCAGCATGGCATTCTGGGCTGATTCCGCCTGCAGTCGCTCCTGCTGGTTGAAAACCCCCTTGACGATGTAGAAGAAGAGGAGCAGCCCCAGGCTGTTGGCAATGGATGTGGGGAGGGCGATCTTCTTCTCCAGCGCCCAGGCGGCTTCGAAGGGGCGGGAGAGGGTGAGGATCATTGTCTTGAGGATGATTTCCGAGCCGAGGGCTGTCAACAGGGCGATTTTCAGGTTGATTCGCTTGAGTCCGTAGACGGTGTTAACCCAGCCGGCAAAGCAGCCTATGAGGAGGTTGGCGACTATCGAGGCACTGGTGGTGAAGCCGCCGAGGAAATAGCGGGGTATGGAGCCTATGATTCCTGCTCCGAGGCCGACGACGGGGCCGCCGAGGAGGCCTCCGGCGACGACCCCGACAATCTTGCAGCTCACCAGTGATCCCAGGAGGGGAAATCCCATCAGGGTACCCATGGCCGAGAATGTGCCGAAGAAGAGGGAGAGGGTTATCTTGTCCCTTCTCTTCGGGTCGCAGGAGGAGAGCATCCGGCTGAATACGGGCAACTGCGTCGTGATGAAGGCCACTACCACCACGAGAATGGTGTTCTGCAGCGATTTCATTATTAGCGACAGGTCGAATTCTATGGCGCTACCCCCCTACGGCAGTTCTCTTGTGCTTGATACTCTTGTTCGCTGTCAGCGGATGATGGTTTCGCAAGCTCCATCCTAGTTCCTGGAGAATGAAAGGGCGGTGCCGACGTTCCCCACCAGGTTGAGCAGTCTCGGGCCGATATCCGTCTCGATGAGCTGTCTCGACAGCTGGAAAGAGGCGCCGCTACAGCTGAAGACCATGATGGTGCCGTCCTCCATTACCAGTGGTGCCGCCACGGCGTGCACCTCCGTTCGCCAGTCGCCGAGGCTGAGGCAGTAGCCGTGCTGGCGGTAGTCGGCCAGGGCCTGGTCTATCCCCTCCTTGATTCTCGGCCAATGCTCCCCATCGCTGGCCTTGATCTGATCCAGAAGCTCCTGTCGCTCCGACTCGGGAAGGGCGCACAGGTAAGCCCTCCCCATGGAGGTGGTTGCCATGGATATCTGTGAGCCCACGTCCAGTTGCACGGTAAAGGTAGATGTGTTGCGATAGGTGTCGATGTAGATCATGTTCAGCTGGTCGCGGATCCCCAGGTTGACCGATGCCTGGGTGTGCTCCGCCAGGGCCTGCATCAGCGGTCGCGAGATGCGGCGAACATCCATCTGGGCCAGCTTGGCGTAGCCCAGGGCGACGACGGCATTTCCCAGGGAGTACTTGTTGTGGTTCCTGGAAAAGTTAAGGTAGCCGAGCTCTTCAAGGGTATATGTCAGGCGGGTGACGGTGGATTTCGGCAAGCCTGTCCGTTTGGCTATCTCCTGGTTTCCCAGATAGCGGTCGCTGGGGTGGAAGCAGCCCAGGACCTCAAGCCCCCTTGCCAGGGCCTCGACAAACTTGCGCGCATCTTCCGGGGATCTCTCCTCTCTTCTCTCCTTAGGCATTGTCTACTCTCCGATGGGGGCTATTTTTCAACCGATATGGCAGATTGAATTTGTGGAACCAATATACCGCAGAGCGGCACACTCTGCAACCTGCAAATGAGTTGTTGATGTCCATGCAGGTACGGTTGTTGGGAATCCTTTGCGGGTAGAAATAGGAAGTTCACTGTTCCAAATACCAGTGATTTTTTTTCTTGCAAATAATAAAACTCGGTTGTAGACTTAAATTGCAGAACACAAGTACCGCAGTGCGGAACTAATGGTTTAGTGATCGGGCAATTAAAGCCCATGGGGGTGAAAAGATGAGGGGTCCTCTGGAGCATGTAAGGGTGCTGGATCTCAGCCGGGTGCTGGCTGGTCCGTGGGCAGGTCAGACCTTGGCGGACCTTGGTGCCGAGGTCATCAAGGTTGAGCGTCCGGGTAAGGGTGACGATACCAGGGGGTGGGGGCCGCCGTTCCTGAAGGACAGGGATGGGGCGCCAACCACCGATGCCGCCTACTTCCTCGCTGCCAACCGGGGGAAGAAATCGGTCACCATCGACATCACCACCCAGGAAGGCCAGGAGCTGGTGAAGCAGCTGGCAGCGAAATGCGATATAGTCCTGGAGAACTACAAGGTCGGCGGCCTGGCACAGTACGGCCTTGATTACGAGTCACTCAGGGGGGTAAATCCAGCCATTATCTACTGCTCCATCACCGGCTTTGGCCAGACCGGCCCATACCGGCAGCGGGCAGGGTACGACTTCCTCATCCAGGGGATGGGTGGCCTGATGAGCGTTACCGGTGAGCCCGATGCCGAAGCTGGCGGCGGGCCGATGAAGGTGGGTGTTGCGATCGTCGACATCTTTACCGGCATGTACGCGACCACAGCGGTCCTGGCGGCCCTTGCCGGCCGGGAA
>Ga0129298_10001322_pt1 | contig 10374 bp, 12 predicted proteins | sample I19B2metaG_FD_94707 | JGI IMG/M metagenome (GOLD analysis project Ga0129298, IMG submission 94707) | Lake sediment bacterial and archeal communities from Gulf of Boni, Indonesia to study Microbial Dark Matter (Phase II) - ​I19B2 metaG | ecosystem: Environmental > Aquatic > Freshwater > Lake >...
GCTTGGTGCCCGTTCTACGTTAGGGCGGAAGACGAGTTCAAATGTCCCGGTTGCTGGGAAAGGGAAAGGTGCATCATCAGGGACTGCGCCAAGGAAAAGAGCACAAAAGGGTGCTCCGATTGCACTTCTTTCCCATGCTATGCTTTCTTGCAGGGTCCTCAGTGTGTAATCGAACGGTGCGTATTCTAGAAACCGAAGCCGCAAACAAGAGGACTCAGTCATCCAACGAACAAGCAGTATTGGCTATTCTTGTCCACGCTAGCGGGTTAGCCTATTGATCAGTCTGCCTTCCCAGTCATAAAGCTGCACATCTAGCGCCATGCTTCCCCATGAGTGGGTTGCGCAGCTTAAGCACGGGTCGAACGCACGGATCACCGCCTCAACCCTGTTAAGTAAGCCTTCGCTGAGTTGTTTCCCGTCAACATACTTCTTGGCGACCTGAGTTACTGCCCTGTTGTAGGCAATGTTGTTGTTCACGGTTGCGATGATCATGTTGACCCAGGTTATCATGCCTTCCCTGTTGATCTTGTAATGATGGATCAGAGTCCCTCTAGGAGCTTCCGCTACTCCGACGCCTTCGCTTCTGTTAGGGGATGCCTTCGCTTGGACATGGTCTGAGTAAGCCTCAGGGTCTTGGAGAATCTCCTTTGTACGTTCGAGGCAGAAGAGTATCTCCACTAGACGTGCGTAGTGATGGAGGAAGGTGCTCTGTACGATCCCATTCTTGCCGAGTTTCTTGAACTCTCTGAGCTCGTCGTCCGCGAGAGGTGTGCCGCAATGCGAAATTATGTTGAGTCTTGCCAGAGGGCCTACCCTGTAGGCTCCTTTGGGATATCCGAGTGGCTTGTAGTATGGGAACTTCGCGTAGCTCCATGGCTCGACGGCTTCACCTATGAATTCGTAGTACTTTCTGGGATCGAGACGGTCCGCGACGATCCTACCCTTTGGATCGACTATCCTTATCTCCCCGTCATAATGCTCTAGGCCGCCGTCAGGAGTAACCAAACCCATGTAGTAAGTGGGGAAGTTTCCGAAGTTCTCTATCTCTTCCTCCAAGCCCTTCAGCCTGTCTTTGAACATCGCAATAGTCTTGAGCGTGATCTCCAAAGCTTCCGGCAAACCTGAGAGCAGACTCTCAGCCTTATCCTTTGATAGGGGCCACCTAACTCCGCCGGGGACGATCCAGTCGCTTGAATGAATTTTCCTGCCTGCCGAATATTCAATGATCTCTTGGCCGAACTTTCTCAGCCTGATGCCTTCTCTGGCAAGACCGGAGTGGGTTTCCAATAGACCGAAGATGCTTCTTTTGGACGGGTCTGAATCCATCCCTAGAAGCAGATCAGGCGAAGAAAGATGGAAGAAGTTCAAAGCGTGAGACTGAATGATCTGACCCATATGCATGAGGCGACGCAGCAGAACAGCTGGTCTAGGTATAGTTACGGCCAATATTTCGTCACAAGCCTTTGCTGATGCAAGTAGATGGCTAACTGGACATATGCCGCAGGATCTCGAGGTTATGCTCGGCATCTCGTAGAAGGGGCGTCCTTCACAGAACTTCTCGAACCCTCGGAAATCCGTAACTTGGAATCGGGCTTCTTTGACAGATCCTCGTCTCGTTAAGTGAATAGTCACTTTCGCGTGCCCCTCTATGCGGGTGACGGGGCTTATCACAATCTTGCGGCTCTTGTCTGCAATGCCTTTCTTAACCATATTTGGATCTGCCCTCCATCTTGGGAGTCCTCCCGGATAGCAGTTCGGTTAGGACAGAGTTTATGAGATCGGCCGAAGGTGGGCACCCGGGGATGAAATAGTCCACTCTAACCGTCTCGTGTAGTGCGTGCGCTTGGTCTAGAAGTCTCGGAACATACGTTGGAATCTGGGGGTTGACATCCGCGGTTTCAACGTATGCCTTTTGAACGACGGCTTTGTCGCTGTTGCTGAAGGCGTTTCTCAACGCTGTAACGTTTCCCGTGACCGCGCAGTCGCCGAGGGAGACCAGAATCTTCGTACGAGTCCTTGCTTTTCTGAGCAGGTCTAGCTGCTCCTCGTTTCCCACTGCCCCTTCGATGAGGGTTATGTCAACATTCTCGGGGAAGTCCTTGATGTCAACGAAGGGACTGTAGACAAGTTCAACGTTCTTGGCGAGGTCTATGAGACGTTCATCTTGGTCAAGGAAGGACATGTGGCATCCTGAACATCCGCTCAGCCAGATTGTTGCCAGCCTTGCCTTCTTTCCGGTTCCCATCATCGACGCCTCCTCTCAACAACGAATTTTGGCAGATCCGGCTCCTTTGTCTCCGAGAGCGGTTTCGCCTCGATGTATATGGCGCCGACTGGGCAGACGGCCGCGCATTTGGTGCACGAGGTGCAGGAATAGGAGAAACCCCAAGGCTCGTCGAGGTCAATTATGACTTGAGAGTCTTTCCCTCGCATCTTCAAGTCAAGCGTATGGACGCCCTCAACCTCGTCGCAGACCCTTATGCATCGCGTACAGAGTATACATCTGTTCCGGTCAAGCACTAAACGTTCGTGAGAAGAATCGATCTCGAACCTAGTCCATTCGCGCGCGATATGGACGTGATCCACACCGAACCTGTTGGCTAGGTCTTGGAGCTCGCAGGCGCCGTTGGCTACGCAGACTGAGCATATGTGGGTCCTCTCGGCAAGGAAGGTCTCTAAGAGCATCTTGCGGTACTCTGTCAGCTTCGAGGAGTCGGTTGTGACCTCCATACCGTTGGTCACGGGAGTCGTGCATGAAGGAAAGAGTCTCGGCGACCCTTTCACCTCCACTATGCAGAGGCGGCAACCTCCAAGACTGGACAATCCCTCTAGATAGCAAAGCGTGGGAATGTTGACAGTGTTCCTTTTGGCAACCTCAAGGATTGTCTCTCCCTCTTGGGCGAGGACTTCTTTCCCGTCTATTTTGAGCTTGACAACCCCCCCGTTCATGTTCTGCTCGCCTCTTTCTCGTTTCTGAAGCATTTTCCAGCCGGACAGGTCTTGCCCACGATGTGTGCGAGGTACTCATCCTTGTAGTAGCGTAGCGTTGTTAAGACAGGATTCGGCGCTGTTTGACCGAGACCGCAGAGGCTAGCATCTCTGATAAGATTGCTCATCTCTTCCAGAAAGGCGAGGTCTTCTATTCTGCCTTCTCCTCGGCTGATCTTTTCGAAGACTCCTCTGACCTTGAAGAGACCCGCCCTACAGGGGACGCATTTTCCACAGGACTCATCCACACAGAAATCAATGAAGAACTTCGCAGTGTCAACCATGCAGGACATATCGTCCATAACAACGATGCCTCCTGAACCCATGATTGCCCCGGATTTTGTTAGGGATTCATAATCTATCGGAAGGTTCAACAGATTCTCTGGCAGACAACCTCCTGAAGGACCGCCTACTTGAACTGACTTTAGCTTTCTTCCAGGCGGTACGCCTCCACCTATGTCGTAGACGACTTCCTTCAGTGTCGTGCCCATTGGAACCTCTATGAGCCCTGGGTTATTTACCTTACCCGTGAGTGAGAAGCACTTGGTTCCGGCGCATCCGAGGGAGCCAGTTTTCGAGAACCACGCTCCGCCGTTCAATATTATTGGCGGGATATTTGCCAGAGTCTCAACGTTCTGTATGAGGGTCGGCTTCCCCCACAGGCCTGAGGTGGCAGGATAGGGCGGACGTGGCCGCGGCATTGCCCTACGGCCCTCTATTGATGCGAGTATGGCTGTTTCTTCCCCCGCTACGAAGGCTCCTGCACCCAACCTCAACTCAACATCGAACCGAACGGAAGATTCCAGGACGTTCTCTCCGAGGAGGCCGAACTTCCGCGCCTGCTCTATAGCTTTTCTGAGGGTCTGGATGGCAAGCGGGTACTCTGCCCTTATGTATATGTAACCAGTCTCCGCCTTTAACGCATAGGCGGCTATGAGCATGCCTTCAATTATCGCGTGAGGATCGGCTTCGGCAAGTGCGCGGTTTGCAAAGACACCTGGGTCTCCTTCGTCAAGGTTGGCAACTATATACTTCGGAGCTCCGGGCGCTTTTGCGACGAAACTCCACTTGTGGCCCGTGGGGAACCCGGCGCCTCCGCGACCCCTCAAGCCGCTGGCTGATACCTCATCTATCACCTCTTTAGGGCTCATCTTTGTCAGACATTTGACCAGCGCTGAGTAGCCGCCGGCAGATATGTGGTCCTCAATCCTGAAGGGGTCTATTCTTCCTGCGTTTCTGAGAACGAGTTTGAACTGTTTCCTAAAGAAACCCTCGCTCCTGTACATCAGATCCTTCAAGGGGGCGCCTTCAACCACATGGCCTTTCACTATTTCCCGGGCTTTCTCAGGCGTCACGTTCTCGTACAGGTAGTCTCCAGGCTCCACAAACACAACGGGACCTACTGAGCAGGTTCCCAGACAGCCTGTTCTAGATACTTGGCAACCCGCCTCGACGCCAAACTCTTTGACAGCATCCTGAAACGCCTTTAGCACCTTCAATGCGCCAAGAGGCAAGCAGCCGGTGGAACAGCAGACGTTTATTCTATGCCTATAGGATCTCCGTGCCTCCCTTTCCTTCTCGGCTATCTTGATTATGTCTTCAGGCTTCAACTCCAGATTCACCTGAGCAACGCTCTTACCATCCCTGTTGCCGTCTCTTTCGTTGCTTTGGCGATGTGCTCGTCGTCGACGATCACGTTTGGAGCCATGGCGCATGCGCCTATGCACCGTGTAACGTACAGCGAAAGCCTCCCGTCTGGGCTTGTTTCCCCGCGTTTGAGCTTGAACTCGTTCTCGACGGCGGATATGATTTCTTCGATGCCTCTCACAAAGCATGCTGTGCCTAGACAGAAGGTGACGGTATGCGTTCCAGGCTTCTTTAGCCTGAAGAAATTGTAGAAGGTTGCGACTCCGTAGACGTGGCTGGCTGGAAGATTGAGAGACTTTGCTATGCGCAAGAGCAGATTCTTGTCTAAGTATCCGTAGATTTCCTGGGCGGTGTGGAGTATTTCTAGAAGAGAGTCCTTCCGATGTTGGTGTTGCGTGATGGTTTTCTCGAGCAAAAGGAGACGGCTGTCGTCCTTCAAGAAAGCCTAGGTTCCTCCTACCCTCGAACGCATCATCAGCGGAAGTGGCTTAAGCTTCTATTTAAGAATTGCCTCCACGGATAGGATTCAGCCGTCCATGTTCTCAGTGTATTCCTTCTTCAGCTTCAACTAATTCAGTGTCGGGAAAAATCTTCGCCATGATCTGGGCTGAGGCTGAACCAGGTCTTAATGGAAGAGGCTCATGGATGCTGAACCATTCGGCCTTCTCCAGTTCCTGAGACTTTCCGATGTCGAGGCTGGCTGTCTCGGCTCTGAATCCTATCAGTAGAAGGTTGCGGTCTTTGAGCGCGAACGTCCCTAGAAATTCCGGGATTGAGACAGTCAAGCCTACCTCTTCGCTGACCTCTCGGACCGCTGCTTCTTCAGCTGTTTCTCCGGACTTTATGTGACCAGCAACCATTCCCCAGTAAGAGTGATCCCATCCGACGCTTCTGGTCAGTAGGATTCTGTCGGTGTTTGTGACTGCAACGATGACGGCCGGAGAGGGCTCATCAAAGAACACGTGGTCACATTCGGGGCAGTATTTTTCTTGACTTCCGTCAAGAAGCGTCTTGAGAACGAGCTCTCTACCGCAGAAACGGCAATATCCTAACGCTTTCATCCCGATGCCTCGGACTTCTGTTCAGTCTGGTAAGGGCATAGACGCCCCATGGCTTAACCATTGTCCTTCCCAAGATAAGCGCACTCCGTTCTAGTCTTCGCTTGAGACCGCTGCGTCAGGGGGGTTGGCTTCAACGAGAGAGCGCTGATATTTGGGGAAAGTCTTGGTTTCAAGAAGGAAGGGGTTCACAGAGATGGGTATCACTATAACAACGAATACAGCGACTTTGTCATGATGAGCATTCTGGAAGGCGAACATAGAGCATTGTACGAAACTCACTAGCCAAACCTCTGTTTTCCATAAAGGATATTTCGCTGAAGCTATTATGGAAGTTGAGGTTTGATGCGTTGTCTCTTTCACTGAAGGATGGTTGGGATAGGATTTCTGAGAACTATCAACAGAAAAGCGGAATTCCCACTGATGACGTTTATTGGGGAGATTTCGTGGCTACGGAAAGCCAACTTAAGATTTTAGGCGTTGTTAGGGGAAAGCGAATCCTTGAAATCGGATGCGGCGGAGCTCAAAACTCTATCACGCTTTCGAAGTGGGGAGCTAAAACGTTTGGAGTTGACTTGTCGCGAAAACAAATACAGCATGGTAGGAGACTTATGCGAAAGGAGAATGTAGAAGTGAGTTTGTTAGTCTGCAATATGGAGAAACTTCCTTTCAAAGATGAGAGCTTCGGCATAGTCACGACTGCTATCTCTCTTCACTATGCACCAAATCTGACTGCCGTAGTTACCGAAGCCAGCAGAGTCTTGGCAAATAACGGTTACTTCACTTTCAGCACAGCCCACCCATTCTGTGAGGGCAAACTTGTCAAGCACAGAGGCAAGAGCGCCGTCGCTTTGAGAAACTATTTCAAGAGAAGAATAGTTCGCTGGGTTGACAAGCTTCCGGACGGTTCAAAGGTGAAGATGCACTCTTACTATAGGACTCTGCAAGACTATTTTGATGCTTTGACAGAGAACGGGTTTATTATCGAACGATATGTGGAACTGGAGAGACTTGATGAAAACATGCTGCGCCCGTTGGACAAGGATAAAATAGGAAAGGAGAGAGAAGCCAAGCAACGGTACAAGATAATGGGGGAAGTACCATATTGGATTATCTTCAAGGCCTGCAAAAAGCCATAGTTTTGTAACAAGCGAAGTTGGTTTTGCACTTCACACTCGATGGCAAAATCTCCCGCAAATCCCCTTTTCTCTTTTTTGGAGGCGTGAGAGCCTAGGGCTTTGAGTGAAAATGTCCTTTCTAGGTGGCAGGCTGTCAAGGACAGGCTTGAGGCGGCAAAGCAGGCCATCGACGAGTTTCAAGACCTCGTTAACCAGGTGCGTGAGGAAGCTGCGAAACAGTCTGAAGCCTTGAAGCTGCCGATGGTCCCTGGCGTCGACCAAGAGAGGCTTTTAGAAGTCGCAAACAAAAGAAGATGTACCAACAAGTTACATATTCCAACTAGTTACTTAGCTTCTCAAAAGCGCGAAGCAGATCGGTTCCAATTAAGGATGGTGTTCGGGGAGCGACTATCGGCAGAAGGCGGATCGGAAAATTGCCTGCGCGAGTCACCGTGGCTGACCACTTCGGGCACGATTCTGCCGATTTTGGCGCTGATACACCACTTTAGTTTCCAATCGGGGTTCTCTACGAAGATGGGGAGTGCTTAGTCGAACGGACTGGGTTTGACGACGTTAGAAAGAATCATCAAGAGTATCCCATCATCGAACGATCAGCTGTTGCTTAGTGTGTCTTGACTGAACGATGATCAGATATGTATATAAATCCAATCTCATTCAATTCTGCAAAAAAATGAGGAATGAAAAGATGGACGAGCCTGTTAACCCGTTCCGAGGAGTCAATCTGGGGCTTGGGTCATTACCGCTCCTTTCAAATGCACGCACCCGTTCGCTCTCAGCAGAGAACCCCACGGGAGAGAAAGGTGGTGGAGCTAGATGGGTGCCGGATCCAGACAATCCTGACCTGCCTCACAGTGGAGCTGCTGTTGATCTTGGTAAGGGTTGGAAAGTGCGCCCTTTCCTACGTGTTCCAAAAGGAGACGTTGTTACTCTCGCGGATGTGGATGGACCGGGGATTATACAGCATATCTGGATGGCGACTAGTGCGCCATCTTACCGGCAATGCATCCTTCGCTTCTACTGGGACAGTGAGGATGAGCCATCTATAGAGACGCCATTGTCAGACTTCTTTGGTCTGGGACACGATGTCTATGCTAAACTAAGCTCACTAGCCGTCTCGGTAAATCCCACCAAGGGGATGAACTGTTACTGGCCGATGCCTTTTCGACGGCATTGCCGAGTGACTTTCAAGAACGACGGAGTTGAGGATGTTGATGTCTTGGCCTACCAGATCACGTATGCTGAGACGGACATTCCTGAGAATGCTGGGTACTTTCATGCTCAGTGGCGTCGTTCCACAACGGATCGATCTAGACCTGAACATATCATACTGGATGAAGTTCGAGGATGGGGGCATTATGTAGGCACATTTCTCGCCTGGACTCAGCTTTCAGATGGTTGGTGGGGTGAGGGTGAGATGAAGTTCTTCATCGACGGAGACACAGACTACCCAACAATATGCGGCACCGGCACCGAGGACTACTTTGGTGGAGCTTGGGGCTTCGGAGACACTTACTGCGCCCCCTTCCAAGGATATCACCTCTGGAGCAAGGATCCGGGAAAAATGCCTAAACACAGTCTCTACCGTTGGCACATCATGGACCCAATCAGGTTTAGCCGCGACTTAAGAGTTACAATACAAGCGCTCGGCTGGTGGCCGAACAAAAGGTATCAGCCTCTAGCAGATGACATTGCATCAGTAGCATACTGGTACCAATCAGAGCCCCACACGAAGTTCCCAGAGTTCCCACCCAGAGAAGCCCGTTGGCCAAGATAGAAAGCTAGCGACTGGATTTGCTTTCCATTCAGCAACTCACTGACTCTGCGAAACGGTTAGCGGCGGACAATTTGGGAAGGTGAGGTGCTGAAAAGAATCTTAGCTTGTGCTGGTCCGTATTTGATAAGCAATGTGCGAAAATACTGAAGCCCATGGCGAGGTTAGTATGCTCTGGACAAACCCCCCGAGACTTTACTTGTAAATGGTGCGGGGGGTGGGATTTGAACCCACGGAGGCCTTCGCCAGAGGATCTTAAGTCAGGCGCCCTTCCACAAGGGTCGATAGATTACCATTCTGTCAAAGAAGATTTCATTACCTGGCTTAAGATTCGGGGATAAAACTGGCACCATTACGGCAAACACATGATCAGCCACCTCGAAAAATACAGCAGACCAATCCAGAAGCCGATGGACCTCGTAGAATGCTTCACTGACCTAGGCATGTCGCGGAAACGGCATCTCGTGAACGGGTTCCGCAACCTGTTCAAGTATTATGAGACCCAAGGCCTGGCAGATAAACAATGGCTAGACCTACTTCGTAGCAACCTGCCTAAAACAACTGTTGGAATAGATCCAAAAATTCCAACCGAAACAGAAATCAAAGACTCATTAAGCAGGTTGGCAGAGAAAGACCGTGGCAGACGATACGTCGCCCTCTACAACCTTCTGCTGGACTCAGGATTGAGGTTAACCGAGGCGATAACCCTATTCAACAGCCTGTTAACAGGCGAGGTGGAACTGGAAAGGCATGAAGGCTTCAGTATTGCCCCGCTCGGCTATTTCATGGGAACCAAACTCGCCTATTATGGCTTCATAACCGATTACACCTTAGAAATTATCAAGGAATCCAAGAAGCCATTATCCTACAAGAAGGTAGGAGGAACAGCCACCAGAAGATTCGGAATAATCTCGTATAAATACCTGCGGAAATTCGTCTTCGACACCATGACGAATGAACAACTCAACATACCAGAATCAGTAGCCGACTTTATCGAGGGGAGAACGCCAAAAACGGTAGGCGCAAGACATTATATGCAACTAAAAAGAAAGGCGATTCAGTTCTATCCCAGATATGCGGAATATGTTAAATCGGTTAGGATTATATCCAAAATTTGATTGCAGAGTTACGTAACGTCTTCTGGGAAGAGTTTCTTTACTTTTTCCGTGTATTCGATAACACCTAGTTGTCTTAGGAAGTCCGTCATGTCTCGGACTGACTTTCTCTCCACAATCTTGCCATTAACTATGCGGAAGATGTTAACAGCTGTCCATGTTATCTTCTTGCCAGTAGGTGCGAATGTAATCCCCATGAATTCCCATTTGCATGTGTGTGTCCCAGTAACTTTTCCAAGAACCCAAACTTTGTCCCCTTCAGCAATGATGTCTTCAATTGTGTCCTGATAGTCGGGAAAAGCTTTGATGAAGCTATCCTCGAATCTTTTGTAATTTTCTAGACCTCGCAGTTCAAAAGGTGTGTTAGCGCGTCAACAAAATCGGGAGCCATGAGCTCATCCAGTAAGTCTGGATTATGCTTATTGAAGGTTTCATACAACCTTCGAAGGACAACCTTATTCTTTTCTAGTGACACGGTATCACCTCCCTTCAACTATCAATCTTGATTGTCTTCATTTATTTCTCCAGAATGCTTTTCAACTTCCCTAACCCTTTCTCGAAGTCCTTTTCTAACGCCCTGCTAACCAGTTTGCTTAACATTTTCAGCATCAAGCTGGACAGTTCATAGTCACTTACAGCCGTTATTTTAGTTCCTA
>Ga0129298_10001323_pt1 | contig 10374 bp, 8 predicted proteins | sample I19B2metaG_FD_94707 | JGI IMG/M metagenome (GOLD analysis project Ga0129298, IMG submission 94707) | Lake sediment bacterial and archeal communities from Gulf of Boni, Indonesia to study Microbial Dark Matter (Phase II) - ​I19B2 metaG | ecosystem: Environmental > Aquatic > Freshwater > Lake >...
GGATATTTCACATCCTCAGCGTGTCTATTTCAGGAGTGATCATTATCCCTTTTTGAGATTCGGAATACCATCTGTGTGGTTCTTTTGCGGTTTCACTAACGATTATCACACTTACAGGGATGTGCCTGAATATATTGATTATGTAAAATTCCTTAAGGCAACGAAGCTTGTATATCTTACTGCATTGGATATAGGTAATATGAAGAATATGCTAAAGCTTGATGTCAATCCTGCAGTGACTTCAAGAGGAGCTCATAACCTTAAGGAACCAAGTCTCTACCAGGTTCAGCAGAGTGAAAATAAATAATTAACATATGACTGATTTACAGCTACTTCTTAAAGCACTTGAATTTGCATCGTATCGTCACAGGTCGCAGTACAGGAAAGGGACCGCGAAAATACCTTATATCAATCATCCTATCCAGGTTGCGGCTCTGCTGGCAAATGAGGGAGGAGAGACAGATATTAAACTCCTTTCAGCTGCAGTTCTTCATGATGTCATAGAAGATACCGTTGATTCGGTTGAAGAAAAAAATAAACTAATGTCTGAGATATCAGCTTTGTTTGGCGAAGAGATTCTGGCCCTGACAATGGAGGTTACAGATGATAAAACACTTGAAAAGAGAGTGCGAAAGCAGCTTCAGATTGACCAGGCCAATCACAAGTCTGTATCAGCCAGGAAATTAAAGATAGCTGATAAGATATCCAATCTCAGGGAGATAATAGTTGATCCGCCAGACTGGTGGCCCATTGAACGAATAGTAGAATATCTGCTGTGGGCAGAAAAAGTTGTGGAAGGACTAAAGGGAGTTAATCCGGAACTTGAGAAGCTCTTCTATGAAACTCTTGCTGAGGCTAAAAAGAAATACTCTGTTTAAAAGTGGATCAGGTTCTGCTTCCGTACATCTTTTATAGTTTAAGCAGGATTTCTCTAATCTGTTCTGAATCCCACGAGTGATCACCCTCTCCGGCATCATAGAATAGATTTTTTCTTAAAAGTTCTTCCTCATTCCTGAATTTCTCCCTTGCTTTTATAACATATTTTTTCATGTCGTGACGGTGAGAGGCCATTTCAGCGATCATTTCATTATCGTGTTTCAGAAATTTCTGTCCAAGTCTGGAAACAGAATACCTTCGGTGTCCGAGCTTACTCAGAAGGTCTTCAGCAAGCCTGACCGAGGTATGCTGTGATTCAATATAAATATCACCGATTCCCTGGTCAATAAGTTCATAAGCATCCAACCTGTTTTTTGCTCGCGCCAGGATATTAAGATGAGGAAAATGTTTTTTGACGCTTATTATTAGTTCAAGATTAATTTCAGGAGGATCAATTGCTGCTATCAGGAACTTGGCATCTCCCGCACCAGCTGATTCAAGGAGGTCGAACCTTGTTGCATCACCATAATATACCTTGAATCCAAGCTTTCGAAGGAACTCAACCCTGTCAGAGTCGTGATCCAGGATTGTTGCCTCAACTCCGTTTGCTTTGAGGAAACGGCTGATGGTACTTCCAAATTGACCAAATCCGGCAATTATTACACTGTGTTTTTTTTCAATTTTATCAGGTTGCTGATTTCTGTCTTCTGTTTTTACTCCGAACCGTGGATCTATTATCCTTTCGTTAATAAGCAGAAGGAGAGGTGTGATTGTCATGGTTATTGCAGTTACAGCCATAAAAATATCCACCCATTCCTGGTTTATCAGGCTTAACTGGTTTGAAAAAGAGAGGAGGACAAAAGCGAATTCACCTACCTGTGAGAGTGCAAATGAAAACAGCAGGTTCTGATCATTAGAGATTCTGAAAATGCGACCGGTTGTGTATAAAACTATGAATTTAATGATCATTACAAAAAGAACAAGCCCCGAAATTATCAGTGGTTTTGAAACGATAAGTCCAAAGTTTATTGATATACCGACACCAATGAAAAACAATCCAAGCAGCAGCCCTTTAAATGGTTCAATATCACTTTCCAGTTCATGACGGTACTCACTGTTGGCAAGAACAACTCCGGCGAGAAAAGCCCCGAGTGCCGGGCTTAGTCCCATTACCTGCATTAAAGCAGATACTGCTATTACAAGGAGAAGGGAAGAGGCTGTGAACAGCTCTCTGAGTCTGGTTCTGGCTACAAGCCTGAGCAGCGGTATGAACAGATATCTTCCGCCAAGATATATAAATGCAACAGCAAAAAAGAAGGAGAGCCCCTGAAGCCAGCCGGGCAGATTACCTATAACTGATGAATCAATGGCTGAGCTTTCACTGATACTATCCAGGGCAAGTAATGGAAGCAGTGCAAGCACCGGTATAACCATAATATCCTGGAATAAAAGCACTGAGAAGGAAGCCTGGCCGGATGCTGTCTGTGAAAGACCTTTTTCTTTTATTGTCTGGAGTACGATTGCGGTAGACGACATAGAAAAAGCGAGTCCCGTTGCAAGAGAAACCTGCCAGCTCATACCTACCAGTTTCATTGTGAAAAAGATTACTAGCGTTGTCAGAACTATCTGAATCGATCCCATGCCTACTATGGATTTCCTCATCTTCCAGAACTGTGAAGGTTCGAGTTCCAGTCCGATCAGGAATAACATCATTACAACTCCAAATTCGGCGAAATGCATTATATTCTCTCCCTCTTTTCCTATAAATCCCAGGAAAAATGGTCCTATAAGCATTCCCGCAAGCAGGTATCCCAGCACTGAACCCATTCCGAGTCTTTTGGAAATAGGGACGCATATTACTGTGGCTGTCAGGTAAATAAGCGCCTGCAACATTATGTCCATATCACTTATTTATTATCGGTTGTTTCTGTAATCCAGTCATTAATATATTGATAGTTTTTCAGCTCATCAGGATTAAAATCACCCTCTGAAAGCCTGGTGAGGATTTTTCCATACAGCATTACATGATTTTTTCTTTCACTTTCAGATATTCTGTGAGTGCCATGAATTACATAAGGTGGCAGCCAGACCATTTTGCAAAGAAATGCCGTTTGTTCAAAGGGTGCTAGCAGCTGATTGATTGTAAATCTGTTATGTCCATCCTTACTGTATGCGGAACGTTGGCCTCCCGATGTGATTGCATTGAAGACAATCTTACCCTGCAGTGCTATACCACCTGGTCCGTAAGCCCAGCCAAAGGATAATACCAGGTCTATCCATTGCTTGAGAAGGGGAGGAGCACTATACCAGTAAAAAGGATGCTGCCATATTATTACCTGGTGCTCAAGAAGCAGTTTCTGTTCATATTCAATATCAACATCAAAATCAGGATATTTCTCATATAGATCGTGAAAGGTAAATTCAGGAATTTCAGGAATACTGCTGATCAGCTGAGATTGATTCAATGAGCGTTCAAGCCGGGGGTGCGCAAAGAGTATGAGAATTTTGTTTTTCATTAAATGACAATTATCAGTTTCATAGCTAAGTTTCTGAATTCTTTATAAATTCGAACAAAAAATATTGCGAAATGTTTAATTGCTGAATTCAATTCTTCCTGAGTTCCCGGGAGGTAGTTTTTGCACTGAAAGTTATAAGAAAGTTCTTTTCATCGTTTACTTTTATAATTTGTAAGTCATGAAAACGATTAAAAGGTTTTTGGTTTTACTCCTCTTTATTCTTAATGTGTTTCTTTCGTTAAATTCCCAGTCTGTAGTTGGGACATGGATATTCAACAGGGGTAATTTCCCGGTCACTATGATTCTCCTTGAAAACGGAACTGGTGAGTTTCAGGGTATGCCAATAAGGTATAAGACTCAGAATGGTAAATTTACAATTGATGACGGATTCCAGCCGGTTGTTTATGATTATAAACTTGACCAGAATCTGCTTACGGTTTCAGGTGGAGATTTGCAGGTCCCACTGACATTCAACAGGTCGGGATCAACTGCCTCAGATTCAAATCCTTCAAACACTGCGAATCAGACAATGCCTGTTCCGTCAGAGCAACAGTCTGCAACAGGCGGAAATGATATGACCGTTACTGCCGGAAGTTCTAAGCTCGGCGGTATCTGGCAGGGGCAGCAGGGGAAGATTGTCTTTTATCCCGACGGATTATTGATTTACAACGGTACATCATATAATTTCTCCTCAAACGGGAATTCGCTTACAATTACAGGTAGTGATGGTACCGTTACTTTTAATTCTAATATAACAGGTAACCAGCTAACTCTTTCACAGAATGGCAGCTCTGCAACCTATACAAAAACAGGTGATGTAACACCCGACAGAGTCGATCCGCAGCTTGCAGGAAAATGGTGCATGATTTCAAGCAGTTATAACTCATACTCTGGTGGAGGATCAAGCAGTGAGGAGTGCATAACACTTAATGCAGACGGTACATACCAGTATTTTTATTCAGGTTCAGTTTCCGCTTATACAGTTGACAAGTCTGCTTACGGAGGTACAGCCAGTCAAAACAATGACAGTGGTTTCTGGAAAACTGACGGAGAAACAATTTTATCTGTTTCCCAGACTACCGGGAAAACAACCCGTTATTCCCTAACCAGGCAAAATGAACAGAATGGAGATCCTGCAATTATTATAGGGGGCAGAAAATTTGTTACTGCCTACAGTCGTCCGTCATGGTGACAGGTAAAACTTGCATAGATGAATCTGTTATTTATTTGATTGTAGTAGTTAATTAAAATCCGTTGAAATGAAAACCTCTGTAATTGCTATCACATTTCTGGTTTTACTGTCCGGTTGTCAGTTCAGTAAATCCGTAAACAAGGACTTTCTGTCGGGATTACTTACAAAAGGAGACGGGATATCCTGCGAAGACGCATTTATTACGGTTAACGATGAAAAGATCAACAGAAATGATTTCGTTTATGGCGAAACATTTGTTGTGAATTTTAGTAAGATTGAAGGATTCAACATGGAAAATGAATCAGTTTTTCCTGATATGTTCTTAACAGTCCTGAACAATGCCGGTGATACTATGCTTTATGCTGATGATCTGTACAGCGACTATCCTGATGGAATAAAGCTGGATCCTCTTCTTCTTACCTCAGAAGTAACAGCGGCAGCTCCGATGGCTTCAGGCAATGAATATAAGCTGTTCGTAAATATTATCGATAAGAAGGGTGCAGGAACATTTTCGGCAGAATATCTTTTCAAAGTTGTACCAAATGATAAAATAGTAAATGAAAGTACTAATGTGGAATTTGATGAAATTTATCTTTATTCTGCTGAACAGGAAAGGGTGATTGTGGACAATAAGGTAAAAAAGGATGAGACTACGTATTTTGTTTTTGAAGGACTGACAGGATTCACTGAAGTTGGTGGCATGGTGTTTCCCGGTCTAAGTCTGAAAGGTACTGATAAGGGCGGCAAACAAATATTTAATTTCGAAGACCTTTTTGCGGACTATACTGAGACAGGTCTTACAGTTGAGGATTTTAATAAAAGAGTGTTGTCGAATTTCAGCCTTTCAGGAACTGAGTTATTAAATCCGCTCCGTTGTGAGATCCTTATATGGGATAAAAAAGGAGACGCAAAAATCAAATCATATACTGATCTGGAGGTAAGTCAGTAACAGATTATTTTATTCAAGGTTCAGAAAGTAATTATCGTGTCCGGGTACAATGATATCAGCAATGGACCTGATCAGGGAATGCGTCTTTTTTGATTCTTCCTTGCTTATGACATTGTAATACATCTGACCATTGTCCCAGTAGTCTTTTGTTGCTACGGCATCTCCTGTAATTACAACAGAGTAACCGTTGAAATCAAATCTCAGACCAACACTGTCTTCTGTGTGTCCCGGCATGGGAATTATATCAAAGGCACCCAGAAATGTTTTTTCCAGTGATTCAACCTGCTTTTCGAATTTGCCTGATTTATTGAGAGCTGCAGCCACTTCTGTACCTGCGTACCACCTTGCCTTTTCAAAATGTTTGAGTCCGAAAAGATGGTCATCGTGCTGATGGGTTATAAAGACAGAATCGATCTCATCAATTGATAACCCGGTTCTCCTGTCAAGCTCTGTTGCCATCTGGTTGGGATCCTTTAATGATGGATCAACAAGAAGGTGAAAATTATCTCCTGAAATAACTGTACATGAACAGATTGCACTTCGTAAAGGCTTTTCATCACTTTCCCCCCAGTACCTGTTTCTTGATAGATTTCCGATTGTTATTATGTCCCAGTGTTTTACAGGTGAAGATTTCTTCCCTTTCAGCTTAATCTCTTTTGACTGTTTTCCTGAAGTTAAAATAAACGGGCTCATCACTGATAAGCCGGCTGCAGAATAAACAAATTTGCGTCTGTCGATATTGCTCATGCCATAAGTTTTTCAAGGTTAAGCTGTTCTTCTCTGGTAAATGGTTTCATATCTCTTACAGCAGCCACATTTATTTCAAGCTCTTTAATCGATTTCATACCAATATTCACACAGGTAAGGGGTAATCCCAGAACATACCTGATCAGGTCAGAAGGAACAGCCTGGTGTGGAGTTTCATCCCAATACCAGTTTCCATTTACATTTTTCGGCGGATTACCAGCAACCAGGGCACCGCCTCCTCCGCCCATTACCTTCATGGCAATTATTCCCATGTTCTTTTTAATGGCATTCTGAAGTACTGACTCTCTCCATGGAAGTCGTCTTGGAACAGGATTAAAAGTGGTTAGTATCGTATCGAAGTCATACATGTCAATGGCTCTGTTCATGGCATCTGCCGATTCATGACCGGTTACCCCAATAAATCGTGTAACCTTTTCATCACGAAGCTTGTAAAATGCCTTCATCATGCCATCAGGTTTACTCCAGAGGGAAACATCTTCTTTTTCCAGCACGCTGTGGACCTGGAATAAGTCATAGTGGTCTGTCTGAAGCCTTTTGAGGCTTTCTTCAACTTCGCGCATGGTGCCATCGTAGGTTCTGCTGAGAGTCTTTGATGCGAGGAAGACTTCATTTCTTCTTTTTGCCATAACAGAACCATAATTTGTCTCGGACTGACCATTACTGTAGCCTGGTGCAGTGTCGAGATAGGTAATTCCTGCATCAATTGCTGCATTGGCCAGGTCTGCAGGGTTGAATTCATTTGTAGGTTTCATACCCATCCCTGAAACACCTCCTAATGCAAGAACGCTGACCTCAACGCCTGTTTTACCCAGAATCCGTTTTGGAAGAACTCCCTTTTTCAGACCCGGATTTTCCGGCTGTGTACCTTTCAGATCCATATCAAGTACTATAGCGCCTGCAACTGCAGCTGCCATCTTTTGCATGAAATCTCTTCTGTCCATTCTTATTGTATTTAATGATATTCTGAATAAATGTCACAAGATTAATATAATTATTATCAATTGGTTATGAAACTCTATCATATAAAATATTCTACCCCCCAACCCCCCAAGGGGGGCTTTTTAAATCCTCTGATTTTTAATAAGTCCCCCCTGGGGGATTTAGGGGTGGATTTATGAAAAAAGGATTTTTGGTTCAGTCTAACTACCTGAACTAAACCTTTTTCCCTCTTCCCTACACAATCTCTTAACCAACCGTTTACCCGACATCACTGCTGTGGGCAATCCGCCGCCAGGCTCAACCCACTGACCACACATATAGAAGTTTTCCAGTCCCGGAATCGATTGGGACATTGGTTTCATCAGTGTATATGAGTTTTCAGGCGTTATCAGCCAGCCTTCAAAGCATCCCTTCCAGTTGCCTGTATATCGTTCAAATGTGAGGGGAGTTGCAACATCTATAACCTCAACCTGCGATCTGATCCCCGGAAAACGCTGTTCCAGAACATCAATAACAGTGTTGCCCACTTCTTCTTTTTTCCTGAGGTAAACCGTTCTGTCTTCAGCAAGTTTTTTCCAGTATTCATAGTCAGTACCCATCATAATTGTAATTGCTGTTTTGCCCACAGGAGCAAGTGAATCATCATGGTTGTAGATATGGACGCTAAGATTATCACGTATCCTGTCGCCAATTTCTGCAGGTTCTTTAAGTATGAATGTTAGTCCGGATACCGACCATGGAATATCATCAAATCTTCGGTTAATACCGAGAGATACATAGATCAGGGAAGGAAACAGTGGCCATTTTTCATAAGGTTCACGGGTTTTTGCATCACCAAATTTTCCATCAAGCATCTTGAAAAGAGTCGAATAACCATCTGCTGCAGAGATTACAATTTCAGAATGGACAATTGTCCCGTCATCAAACGTAATTCCGGTTGCTCTGTTATTTTCTGTGAGGATTTTTGTAACTTTCTTCTTATAATGAATCTCACCACCCAGCTCCTTATATCTTGCCTCCATTGCCCTTGACATTGGCATTGATCCTCCTCTGGGATAGCCGGCATTTTTGTTATGAAGGTAAGCAAGGGTGAAAAGCATGAAGAATATCGAAAAATCAGGTATCCACATTTCATTTATCGCCAGTTTAATCAAAGGATCCTTAAATCTTTCCGAAAACTCCCTGCATGTAATCTTCATCCACTTCTGCATTTTGCTGCCGTTCTTTGCAAAATTCAGTCCGATTTTAATTTGTTTCCCTGTTCTTGAAAAGAAAGAATCATGTTTGGAAGGAGTGTCAAATGGTATACACATCCTTACACCATCAATAAGTTCCCTGATTGGTTTTTCGTCAGAAGGAGAGAATTCCAGCAAGTGTTTCTCAAGCCTTTCAACATCAGTATAGAATATAAGAGTACGGCCTTTGCTGTCCTCAAGCCTCATATATTCTTCATGATCAGTAATATTTATATTCTGTGCAATACCTGTCTCTTCCCACATATCATGCATACCGCTTGACCTGGAAGAGCCTACCAGCCAGTGAATACATCCGTCGAATGTATAGCCTTTCCTGTTCCATGAGGTACATAGTCCTCCAGGCTGTGAATGCATCTCATAAATAGATGTTTTATAACCATTCAACTGTGCATAGATACCGGCAGCCATGCCTGCAAATCCGGCACCAATAATGTTTATGGATTTGTTTTTATTGTCTGCTTCCATTATAAATAATTTTCTGAAAATAACAATTAAAGATAAAGCATTTTTGTCAGAATAAAATCTTAAGAATTTTGTCAGAATATTTAACTGTAAAACAAAAAGCCAGATATGAAAGGTTTTTAAATCAATAAGTATTAAATTGGATGGAATTCTCAAGATTTAACCTATTTAAGTATTATGAAGAAAAGTATCATCGACTTCTTTATTCCGGTTGTTTTCTTAATTCTGACATCCGGATGCAGTGATTCACCTGTTATTGTTTCACCATTAAATCCACATTTTTTTCAGTATAAGGGAGAAACAGTTGTATTAATATCTTCCGATCATCATTACGGAGCAATAATTGATTTGGATTTTAATTATGAGACTTTTCTGAAATATCTTGCTGATAACAAGATGAATATTACCCGGATCTATCCTGGTGGTATGTTTGAACCTACTGACAAGTTTATCCCCGGGAATCCACTTGGACCGCTTCCTGGCCGGCAGCTGCTGCCATGGCAAAGATCAGAACAGCCGGGCGCTGATTCCAGACTTGCATCCCCGGGGCAAATTTCATTTAAGTATGATCTTGAAAAATGGGATCCTGAATATTTTATCCGTTTGAAATCGTTTGTAAAACTGGCTGACCGGCTGAATATTATTGTTGAAGTTGCCTTTTTTAACGGGATGTATGCAGACTGCTGGCCCTTAATGGCAATGTATCATAAGAATAATATCCAGAATGCAGGAAGATATGAGGCTGAAGATTGCGGGTTATTTACTACAGCAGATATCCGGAATGCTGATGTCATGAAATATCAGAAAGCCTATATACAAAAGATAGCAACTGAACTTAACGGATTTGATAATGTCATCTATGATATTTGCGATGAACCGAACCTTCAGGGTCTGCCGGATGGAAGCATAAGGGTAAATAATGACAGCCTTATAAGACCCTGGATAATTGAAATGAAAAATGCCTTTCTTATGGCCGAACAATCATTACCCAAAAAACACCTTATTGGCCAGACTGTGCAAAACCTTTCTCCCGACCATTCAGATGAAACGTGGTGCGAATGGCTTCCAACTGAATATGTCAGACCAGCTGAAAAAGCATTAAGACTTAATTATAAGGCTAATAAACCGCTGGTAAATGTTGAAACAAATTACTATGGTATTAGTCTCACAAAGGACGGTTATGATATAAATGCAGTACGGATTGAAGGATGGTGGTATATGATGAGCGGAGGAGCCGGTTGCATCAATCTGAATGGTGAATATTACAGGGGAAATGAAAACGGTGGATCTGATACTCAGACCCGGATTGCTCCGCAGAAAAAAATTCTGATGGAATTCATGCAAAGTTTAGAACTTGAAGGACTAAATGCTTACAGTAAATTCAGTCATAGTGCTACAGATGGATTTTGTTCTGCA
>Ga0129298_10001324_pt1 | contig 10373 bp, 9 predicted proteins | sample I19B2metaG_FD_94707 | JGI IMG/M metagenome (GOLD analysis project Ga0129298, IMG submission 94707) | Lake sediment bacterial and archeal communities from Gulf of Boni, Indonesia to study Microbial Dark Matter (Phase II) - ​I19B2 metaG | ecosystem: Environmental > Aquatic > Freshwater > Lake >...
ATATAATAGAATTTGTAATATTTCTAGAAATATTAAGGAGGGTAATAATGACTGCCGGAACAGACCTCCTGCAAAACATCAATCCCCATTTTTACCACATAGTTGAAAGAGTCTGTACCCCCATGTGGAAGATTGAAAGCCAGAAATTCAATCTCCATAATATCATTCTGATTTATGACGGTACCACTGAGTTCTGCTGTAATGATGAAAGATTTCAAGCTTCCCGGGGAAATCTCATATACTATAAACCGGGAGATATGAGATGGGCAAAAACCAACCCTCACAATCTGATGAAATGCTATGCTGTTGACTTCGCCTACACCTGTCCCGTCCTAAGCAACGGTGCATGGGAACTGCTAGAGAGCCCTCTCCCTTTGAATACCTGCGAAACCATAGGAGATAATTATTTGTTTCAAAGGCTTCTGGCCCTGTTTGACGAGCTTTACAAAGCCTGGCTTTCCGGCCGGAGTAATAGGATCATACGCTGCAGAAGCATCTTTTTGGAAATTCTAAATCTGATTCTAACCTGGAAAACAGAGGAAGGAATAAACTATGATAAAATACGGAAGGTAGAGAAAGTTATAGCTTTCATGACACAAAACTATTCAAAACAAATCTCACTGTCGGAGCTGGGAAGTGTCGTACATATAAACCCATCCTATCTTGGAACCTTATTCAGGGAAGTGACCGGAAAGACACCGATTGACTACCTCATAAGCATGAGGATAAGCAAGGCAAAAGAACTTCTGAAGGATGGCCTTCAGGTGGGGGAAGTCTCCGGCAGGGTAGGCTTCAACGATATTTTCTATTTCAGCAAATGCTTCAAGAAAGCAGAGGGCATTCCACCTTCAAAATTCTAAACATTTGAATTGAAAAGAAAACCGGGCAGCTGCCCGGTTTTCTTTTCAATTCTTGCTTATCATCTTTGAACTCTTGCGCTTCCGCCCTTCATCAGGCTTTCTACTTCCTTGAGGCTAGCCATGGATGTGTCTCCAGGAGTTGTCATGGCAAGGGCTCCATGAGCAGCACCATAATTGACAGCTTTCTGCGGATCACCTGAAGTCATGAGTCCATATACCAGACCTGATGCAAAACTGTCCCCGCCGCCAACCCTGTCGAGTATTTCAAGATTGTCATAGTCGTTTGCCTTGTACAAATTGCCGTCAGCCCAGCAAATAGCACTCCAGTCATTAATAGTGGCAGACTTTACAGTCCTCAGTGTTGTTGCTATGACCTTGAAGTTGGGGTATGCAGCTACAGCTTCATTTATCATTTTCTTGTAACCTTCAAGGTTGAGTTCCTTCAGGTTCTCATCGTTGCCCTCTACTTCAAATCCCAGGCATGCAGTAAAGTCTTCTTCGTTGCCGATCATTACATCAATATATTTTGCTATTTCCCTGTTGACTTCCTGTGCCTTCTTTTTGCCGCCGATATAGCTCCAGAGGGACGGCCTGTAATTTAAATCATAGGATACTATTGTGTCATGTTTCTTCGCAATCTGAACCGCCTCTATAACAACATCGGGTGTGGTTTCAGACAGCGCTGCAAATATTCCGCCTGTATGCAGCCATCTTACACCAAGCTTTCCGAATATGTATTCCCAGTCAATATCACCTTTCTTAAGCTGTGAAGCAGCTGTGTTTCCCCTGTCGGAAACTCCTACGGCACCGCGAACGCCAAAACCTCTTTCAGTAAAATTCAGACCGTTGCGTACGGTTCTTCCGATTCCGTCATAAGGAACCCATTTTATTAAGGATACATCCACCCCGCCCTGCATGATGAAGTCTTCAACAAGCCTGCCTACTTCGTTATCAGCAAAAGCAGTTACCACTGCCACATTCATTCCAAAGCATTTCCTGAGGCCTCGGGAAACATTGTACTCCCCTCCGCCTTCCCAGACTTTGAACTCTCTTGCATTCTTGATTCTTCCTTCTCCGGGATCAAACCTTAACATTATTTCTCCGAGGGATATACAATCATATTTGCAGCTCTCCCTGGGTTTTACATTTAAAATAGCCATGTCCGACGTTCTCCTTTCCTGAATTATTTTTTCGCTCTGGCTTCCTTTATTTTTTCCACAAACTGCTTGGCTATTGTAGTGATTGAAGCGTAATCCCCTGTTTTGGCACCAGCTGTAAGATTACCGCCAACACCGACAGCAACCGCTCCAGCTTTGATCCATTCTCCGACATTGTCAAGACCGACTCCTCCGGTCGGCATCATCGGCGCCTGGGGTATCGGTCCCTTTACAGCCTTGATGATTGCAGGGCCGAACAATTCTCCGGGGAATATCTTGACTACATCTGCGCCTGCTTCCATACACTCGACTATTTCCTTTATAGTCATTGCTCCCGGCATGAACCCCACCTGGTATCTGTTACAAAGCCTTGCTGTTTCCACGTTAAGGCACGGGCTCACAATATACTGTGCTCCAGCCAGTATTGCCGTTCTTGCAGTCTCAGGATCAAGAACGGTTCCGGCACCAATGATTATTTCTCCGGATTTGTATTTCCTTGCGAGGTCCTTTATAACATCTGCAGCCCCGGGTACTGTAAACGTAATTTCAATAGCTACAACTCCGCCGTCAATGCAGGCTTCAGTGATTTTGAATGCCTGTTCGGAGCTTTCAGCCCTTACAACTGCAACCAGGCCTCCCTGTTTGATTTTTGATACGATTTCATGTCTGCTGGCCATAATGAATCCTTCCTTTCTATTCTTCCACTTTAATAATATGTTTTTGGTTTTTATGTAAAACTATAATTTATTTATTAAGATATTACTTTTTCGAAATAGCCCATCCTCCTGGATATGCACCTGGCAGTCTCTGTGACAAGTCCGCTTATTTCGCTGTCCCTTTCAGGGGCGATAATTTTTAAATCCCCGGATACACTGACGGCTGCTATGACCTTTAGGGTGTAGTCGCGTATCGGAGCAGCTATGCAACGTATTCCTGCCTCATGCTCCTCGTCGTCCAGCGACCAGCCGCAATTTCCGGCATGTTCGATTTCGCAGAGGAGCTTTTCGGCAGAGTCTATTGTTTTTTTTGTGAATTTTGAAAACTGCAGACCTCTGACAACGTCTTCCCGCTCCTTGGGCTTAAGGCCCAACAGCAATACCTTGCCTATAGCCGAGCAGTAAACCGGAACCCTGCGTCCAATCTGCGAGTACATCCTGATGCTGTTCAAAGCCTCCACTTTTTCAATATAGACCGCTTCTCTTCCATCAAGGATGGCAAGATGGGCCGGCTGCCCCACCGCTTCAACAAGTCGCCTCATGTATGGCAATGCTTCTGTCTTCAATTCAAGTTTATTCAGATAAAGGCTGCTGATTTCTATGAATTTCAAGCCAAGTTTGTATGTACTGTATCTTGCTTCCTTTTCTATGTAGCCCCTCTCTGCGAGAGAATTAAGCAGCCTGTGGACCGTACTCTTATGAAGGCCTATTCTGCTGCCAATTTCAGTCACACCCAGACCTTCACGCTCTATTGAAAGCATTTCGATAATATCCAGCGCCCTGTCAAGAGTTTGAACACCTTTATCCGCCATGAGCTCTCCTCTGTTTCACTATTTGATACGCCATTTCATATTATAGCACAAACAGCTGTTTTTTCAAGTCAAGTTAAACCTGTTCATTTCACCCCACCGTTGAAGGTCTTAACAACTAAAGGCGAACCTTGTGTTCGCCCTCAGCTGCTAAGGAAATTTTTCATCCTTATTGTCAATAACTCTTGTCAATGTCAGCGTTTCTATCGGTCTGACTCCCACCGGATACTATCTTGCAAGCCATCCACCGTCGACGGCGACAGTGTATCCGTTAACATAATCGGATGCAGCCGACGCCAGGAAAACCATTGGTCCCTGTATGTCAGAAGGCAATCCCCATCTGCCGGCAGGGATCCTTGCAAGAATATCCGCAGCCCTGCCTTCATCCGCCCTTATGGGAGCAGTATTGTTGGTGGCCATGTAGCCCGGCGCTATGGCATTTGCATTGATATTGTATTTTGCCCATTCATTGGCCATGAGCCTTGTTATACCCATAACTCCGCTCTTGCTTGCAGTGTAGGAAGGAACTCTGATTCCGCCCTGGAAGGAAAGCATTGAAGCGATATTGATGATTTTTCCGCCGGTTCCCTGCTTTATGTACTGTCTGGCAACAGCCTGGCTGAAGAAAAATACAGTCTTGACATTGATATTCATTACGTCGTCCCAGTCTTTTTCCGAGAAATTGATGGCATCCTCTCTCCTGATTATTCCGGCATTATTAACAAGTATGTCGACTCTGCCGAAAGTCTCAACCGTCTTGTCAACAATACCCTGAACGGGTTCGATGCTCATAAGGTTGGCAACTATCCCCACAAACTTCCTTCCCATTGCTTCTATCGAAGCCTTTGTATCCGGCATTTCAACATAATCTACACCTACAATATCTGCTCCTGCCTCCGCCAGCGCCAGGGAAGCACCCTGCCCCAAACCTGTGCTCGCACCTGTAACAATTGCAACCTTACCCTTCAAACTGAATTTATCCAGAATCATTTTTAAATCTCCTTTCAATTATTACTATTTTATAAATCAAATTTAATCAACTTGAGACACAGCATTTTTTTAGAATGGCTTAAGACTCATTTTATTGTCTTCAGGTCCACTCCATCCATATCTGCAAATACCTGATTTTCTCCCACCATACCCCAGATGAAGGTGTAGTTCTTTGTTCCGGCTCCGGAGTGTATTGACCAGCTTGGTGAAATGACCGCTTCTTCATTCCTCATGATGATATGTCTTGTTTCTTCAGGTTCTCCCATGAAGTGGAACACTATGGAGTCCTGCGGAATATTGAAATACAGGTACACTTCCATTCTCCTGTCGTGAGTGTGACAGGGCATGGTATTCCATATGCTTCCCGGCTCGAGGATGGTCATGCCCATAACAAGCTGGCAGCTTTTAGCGCCTTCGGGATGGATGTACTTGTATATTGTCCTTTCATTGCACTCTTCCTTGGAACCCAGACGTGCCGGTGCCGCCTTGCTTATCTCTATCTTTTCAATTGGATATGTCTTGTGTGCAGGAGCACTGTTGAAATAAAACTTTGCGGGGTTCCTGCTGTCCGCACTTGAGAAGATTATCTCCTTCGAACCCATTCCTATGTACAGGCCATCCCTCGTATCAAGCTCATAAGGAACTCCATCAACAGTAACAGTCCCTTTTGGTCCTATGTTGATAATACCCATTTCTCTTCTTTCGAGGAAATACTTCGCTCTAAGTTCATCTCCAGCCTCAAGAACGGTAGGTTTGGTCGGGCATACACTTCCGACGATTATCCTGTCAACATGGCTGTATACCATTTTTACCTTGTCCACGGTAAAAAGCCCCTGGATAAGAAATTCCTCGCGAAGCCTTTCTGTGGTATAATTTTTTACATCCTTCGGATTTGCTGCGCTTCTTACTTCCATAAAATAAAACCTCCTCATGTTTATTTGAATCATTTTTATTTGAATTCATGGATACTCTTTCTCGCGGATTCCCTGATAACCAGCTTATGTCTTATTATGGTCCTGATATTTGACACCTCATCATTGGTAATCATCTGGAGCAGATTATCAACAGCCGTCAGGCCCATCTTCCTGAATGGAACGTGAACAGTAGTCAGCGCCGGTTTGAAATATGCTGCAGCCTCGACATCATCCATTCCTACGACCGAGATATCCTCCGGCACCCTGTAACCGTAACTCTGTGCCAAATGCGCGAATTTCATAGCCTGGGAGTCGCATATTGCAAAAAACGCGCTGGGGATATTATTACTTTCAAACATATTCCTTATATTACTTTCCCAATCATCGGGATCTTCAATCTCGATGTAAAACCCTTGTGGAACTTTAGTGTCAGTATCATGGAACGCCAATTTGTAACCCTCCAGCTTGTCACTGTCAACCCTGAATACTTTCGGACTTCCTATTACCGCAATTTTACTGTGCCCGCAATCAATAAGGTACCTTACAATATCATAGGCAGCCTGCTTCAAGTCCACCGAAACATAGCTTATATAAGGGTCATTCATGATTCTGTTGACAAAAACATGAGGTATCGAACCTGCTTTAAGCATCTCTGCCTCCTTATCCTCATCCTCCTTGTTTTTGCCCACGACTATTACCCCCTTAAGTCCTTCATCCTTATTCCAGCGTGTATAATGTTCAGTTATCTGGTCCTTGCTGCGCGTAGCAAGATTGACCCTTACTCCTCTTTCGTCAGCCCTCTGAATTATTCCCTGCACTACCTCGGTAAAACCTTTGAATCCCTCAAAGTTATTGGAAATGCTTATTTCTATGGAGACATTCTGTTGTTTTATTATGGCATCAGTCTTGTAATTCAGTCTTTCCATGGCCTGTATAATGGCCTTTTTCGCTTCAGAGCGGACGTTACTCCCGTTCATGAATCTGAAAACAGTACTCCTGGATACACCTGACAATTTTATTATATCATCAATTCCAGCCACTTTTTACCCTCCAGTCCTGCCAGCAAGAGTTAAGTTTCACCTCAGTGAGACTATTATACTATTTTTATGACACCAATGTCCATATAATGAAAAATATTTTCACAACTACAAAACCCCACACTGATATTAACAGTTATCAGTGCGGGGTTGGTATACGGTTGAGTCTCTTTATTTGCAGGCTCTGACCTTTTCCATCAAATCATCCAGGATCCGCATGTTTCTCACTGTCTCATCCAGACTGAACAATGGTTTTCTGTTGTGTAGAACCGCATCTGAAAAATCTTCAATCTCCAGCTGATACCTGTCGCTCTCTAAAACCTCAACTTCCCTTTTGCCTTCGTGGGAAATAACGGTAATGAAGCCTGCATCATTGGAAAAAGTGAGCGGCACTTCGACAATTCCTTTTGTACCGATAATCTCTGAAAACTGTTTCCCAAATGCATTAAAACCACAGTTGATTGAGGCTATGGTCCCATTCCCGTATCTTAGCAGGGCGGAGAAAATCACATCCACTCCATCCTGTTTTACGAACTCCGCCGATACGGATACAGGCACGCTTCCCGTCACCATTCCTACAAAATTCAAAGGATAACATCCCACGTCATACAGGGAGCCTCCCCCAAGTTCCTGAACCATACGGACATCATTTTCCCTGTTAAGGAAGAATCTGAAGGTGGAATTAATATACTTGACATCACCTATAACTCCCGAATCGATAATTTCCCTGACCTTCCTTATTCTGTCAGTATACCTGTACATGAATGCTTCCATGAGAACCACATTGTTCTTTTTGCTTTCCTCCACCATCTCAAGGCATTCTGCCGCATTAAGAGCCATAGGCTTTTCGCAAAGAATATGCTTGCCCTTTCTGGCAGCTTTAATAGTCCACTCCTTATGCAGCGAATTTGGAAGCGGTATGTATACAGCTTGAACTTCTGGGTCATCCAACAGTTCATCATAGCTTGAATAAGTCTTTTTGCACCCGAAGTCCGCCTGACATTTCTCCAATTTTTCCTTATCCCTCGACGCTATGGCATAAAACTCCGAATTGGTGGACCTTTGTATAGCCGGTATGACAAATAACCTTGCAATCCTCGCATATCCCAACACTCCCCATTTTATACTTTCCATTGCAACCATCTCCTTCCGTAATTTAAATTTCAAATATACAGTATTTCAAATCATTCCACCCGCTTGTACCGGTTTGCAGCCCTACCATATCCTATAATATCAGCATAAAGCTTCCAAATCAACAAGGCTTGTAAGTTATCATACCTATACAAGCTGAAATGCCATGTAAAATGGCGTGTGCTTCCACACGCCATCCGATATAACAATTTTCAGTATTCAGGCTCAATAAGTCCATAATCCCCGCTCTTCCGTCTATAAACCACATTGGCCTTTCCTGTTTCCGAATTGGAGAACATAAAGAATTCATGGCCGGTAAGATTCATCTGCAGGATTGCTTCCTCGACTGTCATGGGTTTGAATGCAAACCGCTTGGTACGGACCACCTTGAACTCCCGTTCCTCATCCACGTCAAACTCCTTCCCCGGCACATCATTCCTGAATGCTGTTTCATGAAGCCTCTTTCCAAGCTTTGTCTTGTATTTCCTGATTTGTCTTTCAAGAATATCAATGGCCTTGTCGATTGAAGCGTACATGTCATCATTAGCTTCTTCCGCTCTAAGAACAACACCATTAAAGGGTATGGTAACTTCAACTATCTGTCTGTTTTTCTGAACACTCATGGTAATATGAGCTTCCGTATCCGGGTTAAAAAATTTCTCCAGCTTGCCAACCTTCTTGATTGCTCTTTCCTTAAGTGATTCGGTTACTTCAAGATTTTTGCCGCAAACTATGAATTTCATATATGCCTGCAACCCCTTTCTTTATTAAAGTAGACATATACCTTAACATTTGAATAATAAATATTTTACCCAAACAAATTCATATAAAACAAAAAGAAATTTTAGAGAATATAACTATATAAGATGAATTCAAAAAACTTAATTCATCTTATACATATCATTATGGATTAACTGTATAAATCACTATTCTACATCAGTTTAACAAATCATGCATATTTCCTTTGTATATTATAAACAAAATCGAGCGGCGGTATGCATTAATTTCCATTATATCCATATAAATCCTCTTAAAACCTGTACTGATATCCACATAATTCCCACATTTCTCTCACAAAACATCTGTTTTGTGTATATAAACATTGTGGATAATGTGAATAAATCTGTGAATAACTCCAATAAGCTTGTTTCAGATGTGGATAACTATTAAAATACCGATAACATTTTTTAGAAGTTATGTAGACCTGAAAAATGTCATTAATTATGCGACAAATAAAATTTGCAGTAAAATATGATTTATGAAGTAAATTTTTTATCATGTAATGATACCAAATACATGACAAGTATGTTAATATAAATATGAAATATATATATACCCTCTTCTAATAAAAACTAACAGAATTTTTATGTTATTAATAGAATTTCCTTTTATTTAAAAAGTACTAAGGTTAAAACATATAGTGCTTTTTAACATAACAAATTTCTAGTCTTTAAAAATGTTAAAAAGCACATCAAATAAAGCTCGCCGAAAGCATAATTTATTTCTGGAAATAAATTATGTGAAATGGCTATAGAAACAAGGTGTAGTGGAAAATGTTAAAACTTATAGGCTCAATTTTTATTCCTTTTTGTATGGCTCTAATTTTTTTCGCTGTTATAGGCTTTCATCAGCCTGATATTAAACTGAAATTAAATGAAAATCAGTTATCCCTCTCGGGTTTCAAGCCCATAATAGTCGCAGACAGCAATATCTCCAGTGTTTTGGTGCCGGCAGACTTGATTGCGGAAGATATGGGAGCAACTGTGAAAATGAACCAGAACCCTTCCTCACTTACAATTAAAAAGAGTGCAGATACTCTCGTATTCTACCCTGATAAAAATACAGCCCTTGTCAATGGCAGGGAAAAGCAAATGTTCACAGAGGCAATCAGAAAAGACGGACATTATTACATACCTGTAAGATTCCTGGGTGAAAACCTCGGAAAATCGGTTTTTTGGGAGGCAAAATCCAGTACGTATTATTTCGTTGATTCAATCGGAACCAGTATCCCGGCAGATAAAGATGCAAAGGATTATATTTCAATTAATCACTTCAATGTCAAATATAATAAACTGTATTTCAAAACTGATAACGAAAACGGTTTAAACGCAGGATATACCCTGGATGAAAAGCTCAACCCCTCCATTAACAAGCAAATTCATGAACTGATCAAGGTTCTTACAAACAAAAGCTACTATCTGGATACCAGTTATCATTCCGGAAGTGAAGCCAATGAGACCGAATCTTTCCCATACGTTTCCGTAAGTCTGTCGGCTACCAGGGCAGACATTCTTCAAGGCAGCAGCATGTTCAGATTTACATTTTACGAGAAGTCACCTGTCAATGTCAGAAAAATGTGGAAGCAAAAAGGACTAAGCACCAAGGCGAAGATCAAGCTTGAGCTCAATGCTCTTATTGAACCTGATGACACGTCCGATGACAGGATTGACGAATTCTATTCAAACAAGCTGAAGCTTGCCTTTATTTCATTGTTTAATGAAAGTACGGGCCTTAACATATGTGACTTCATATTGGGTGAATACTCCAATATAATGGAAGCAGATGATGACGAATATAACGATGTGAAAAAAACGAGAACCTTTGATAATGTGAAGGTCGATTTTATTAGCGGCAGCACTCCGGAAAAGGGTAAAGGGGCATTGACCTTTTACTTTACCTTCTGATTTTCTCCGGCAGCCGGAAACTTTTCACACCTAAAAAGTGTTTCGTTTATTATTCAAGCTGTAAAGGAGTACATG
>Ga0129298_10001325_pt1 | contig 10370 bp, 12 predicted proteins | sample I19B2metaG_FD_94707 | JGI IMG/M metagenome (GOLD analysis project Ga0129298, IMG submission 94707) | Lake sediment bacterial and archeal communities from Gulf of Boni, Indonesia to study Microbial Dark Matter (Phase II) - ​I19B2 metaG | ecosystem: Environmental > Aquatic > Freshwater > Lake >...
CTATACAGACCGCTTGAAACAGTAGGAGTTTACGTGCCGGGCGGGACTGCGCCGCTTCCTTCGTCTGTTCTGATGAATGTGCTTCCGGCAAAGGTTGCAGGAGTGGAAAAAATTGTAATGTGTACACCACCCGGAAAGGATGGAGCGTTAAACCCCGCGATTCTGGTAGCCGCCAAGGAAGCGGGCGTGAATGAGGTATACAGGGTCGGAGGGGCCCAGGCTATTGCTGCGATGGCTTTTGGAACAGGGACAATACCAAAGGTCGATAAAATTGTAGGGCCGGGGAATATATATGTGAATATGGCAAAGAGAATCGTGTTCGGATATTGTGACATAGATATGTTTGCAGGGCCCAGCGATATAACTGTAGTGGCAGATGAGACTGCAAACCCGGTATTTGTTGCTGCAGACATGTTATCCCAGGCCGAGCATGATGTACTGTCTTCTTCAGTACTCGTGACAGCTTCGGAAAAGCTTGCAGCGGAAGTGCTAAAAGAGATTGAAAGGCAGTTTGCCTACCTTGACAGGAAAGAGATATTGGAGAAATCTTTGGCTGATTGCTGCGCAATAGTTATTACTGATGGCCTTGAGGAGTCAATAGATGTTGCGAATGCGATTGCTCCCGAGCATCTGGAATTGTGTATTGAAGAACCCTTCAACGCACTGGGGAGCATAAAAAACGCCGGGGCTATTTTTCTCGGGCACTATGCCTCAGAGCCTCTCGGAGATTATTTTGCAGGTCCGAACCATGTACTTCCGACAAGCGGAACAGCCAGGTTTTTTTCACCTTTAAATGTAGGAGAATTTATTAAGAAATCCAGTGTTATATCTTATACAAGGAAAGGCCTGGAAAATGTAAAGGATGATGTTATTCTCTTTGCTGAAGCCGAAGGTCTGACAGCTCATGCAAATGCAATCAAGGTAAGATTTGAGAAGTAGATCAGAATATATGAGGCAATTTTACTGTATTTTAAGGAGAAGTACAAATGAATAAGGTTATATGTGTATACAGTTCATCAAGCTGCGCTATAGATAAGATTTATTTTCAGGCAGCGTCCGAACTCGGAAAGGAAATCGCAGACAAGGGAGATACTTTACTTTACGGAGGCGGGCTTACAGGGCTGATGGGGGAAACTGCCAGGGCTGTCCATGAAAATGGCGGCAAAGTGATAGGAGTTATACCTGAAGCTCTCAATGTCAAGGGAATTGTGTATGAAACCTGTGATGAACTGGTTGTTACCAAGGGTATGCGTGAAAGGAAAGGGACTATGGATTCGCGCTCGGATGCGTTTATTGCCCTTCCGGGAGGATACGGGACACTTGAAGAAATCCTGGAGATCATTACATTAAAGCAGCTTAAATATCATAACAAGCCCATTGTGATATTGAACATCAACAACTTTTACAGCAAACTGCTTGAGCAGTTTGATTCAATCATAGAAAACAAGTTTGCAAAGCAGGAATGCAGCGAACTTTATTATGTTACGGACAGCATCAAAGAGGCGCTGGAGTACATAGACAACTATGTGCCTTTTGATTCCGGGACAAAATGGCTGACCAATGTTGAAAAGGAATAATTGCGGCTGTAAATAAACTGGATTACGCATTTGCAGCCTTATGCCATATGGGAGGATATTCAATATGAGTAAATACTGGAGTGAGACCGTCAAGCGTATAGAACCGTATGTTCCGGGCGAACAGCCAAGGGACAGGAAATATATAAAATTAAACACCAATGAGAATCCATATCCGCCATCCCCAAATGCGATTGAAGCCATCAAAAGGTCGGCGGATGAAACTTTGAGATTATATCCCGACCCTGAATGCGATGACCTGCGTGAAGCTATAGCGTGTGACAATGGGTTGAGGAAGGAGCAGGTGTTCGTAGGAAATGGTTCCGATGAAGTGCTTGCATTTGCTTTTATAGCTTTTTTCGACCGGGGAAGGGAAATTGTTTTTCCCGATATTACATATACATTTTATCCCGTTTATGCAAAGCTTTTCAATATAAAATACAGGCTGCTTCCTCTTGACCCGGAATTCAATATACCTTACGAAGGCTTTTTCCGGGAAAACGGCGGCGTGATTTTCCCGAATCCCAATGCCCCCACATCCAAAGTTTTACCCCTCGCTGCGATCGAAAAGGTTTTGCAAAACAATCCCGACAGTGTTGTTATTATTGATGAAGCATATATTGATTTCGGAGGCGAAACTTCAACGGGGTTCATCGGCAGATATCCCAACCTTCTTATTATCCGCACATTATCCAAGTCTCATTCCCTGGCAGGTCTGAGGGTAGGCTTTGCTCTCGGAAACGAGGAGCTGATAGAGGGCCTGAACAGGGTTAAGAACTCTATAAACTCATATACGCTTGACCGTATAGCACTTGCAGGAGCGGCAGCAGCCATAACGGACAGGGATTATTTCCTTGAAACCAGGGCAAAAGTGATCAGGACCAGGGAATATGTAGTTGAGAAACTTAACAGGATGGGGTTCTCCGTTCTTGACTCAAAGGCTAATTTCGTTTTTATCACACACCCGGGCATACCTGCAGAATTACTTTTTAAAAAACTCAGGGAAAGGGGCATACTGGTAAGGTATTTTGCAAAACCGAGGATTGACAATTACTTAAGAGTGAGTATAGGTTCCGATGAAGATATGAACTGTTTTCTGGATGCTCTGGGAGAAATCATAAAAACATGAATACAGGCCGGATCTAAACCCGTACAATGCCGTTTATCAATTATGTATGGAATCCGGCATGTATTATCTGATATAATGAATTGAGTCATTAATTTACTGTAAATACAATTTTGGAGGTAGAGATGGAAAGAAAAGCCGAGATAAAAAGAAAAACAGCTGAAACTGATATTTTTCTCAGTCTGGACCTGGATGGGAATGGAGAAAGTAAAATTCAAACAGGTATAGGATTCCTGGATCACATGCTGACACTGTTTTCCAGGCATGGGCTGTTCAATATCGAAATTAAAGCTGAGGGAGACCTCCATGTTGATGCCCACCATACCGTAGAGGACATAGGTATTGTCCTTGGCCAGGCTATTAAGCAGACGCTGGGGGAGAAAAGGTCGATAAAACGGTATGGGATTTCCCATGTACCGATGGACGAAGCCCTGGCCATGGTTGCTCTGGATTTGAGCGGAAGGTCTTTTCTGGTTATGGATGCTATTTTTACTTCAGAAAAGGTTGGAGATATGCAGACAGAACTTGTAGAGGAATTTTTCAGGGCGGTTTCCAATAATGCCGGAATCAACCTTCATATAAAGGTTTTCTATGGAAGCAACAACCACCATATAGCCGAAGCCATATTCAAAGCTTTTGGAAGGGCACTGGACGAGGCTGCAGGGATAGATGCCAGGATACAGGGAATCATGTCAACCAAGGGCAGTCTGTAAATCTTTTAATACTTAAATTGAAAATAATGAAAGCATATATACAAAAGCTTTTCATTAAATAAAAAAAGAAATGAAAAAGGGAGGATTTCAATGACAAAACTGATAAATGATACAAATTTTATAGAATTACCGTTGTTTGTAAAAGGTAAGGTCAGAAACGTCTATGATCTGGAAGACAAGCTTCTTATCGTAGTAACCGACAGAATATCGGCCTTTGACGTTGTTTTTCCGAATCTGATACCGAACAAGGGAAAAGTACTTAACAGCATATCCGAGTTTTGGTTCAACTATACCAGTGACATAATCGGAAACCATATGATAACAACCGATGTCAATCAGTATCCGGCTGGGCTTTCACAGTTCAAGGAAGAACTTCAGGGCAGGTCAATGCTTGTCAGGAAGGCGAAAATGATAGAGGCTGAATGTATAGTGAGAGGCTATCTTGAGGGTTCCGGACTTAAGGAATACAATAAAAGCGGGAGCATTTGCGGAATAAAGCTGCCTAATGGCCTGAAACAGGCACAGAAGCTTCCTGAGCCTATTTTTACTCCTTCCTCAAAAGCCAAGGAAGGGCATGATGAAAATGTCAGTTTTGAAGTCCTGGCTGACAATATAGGCAGCGAGCTTGCCTTAAAACTCAAGGAGACAAGTATAGCCCTGTATGAAAAGGCAAGCAGGTATGCGGAGAGCAAGGGGCTGATTCTTGCAGATACCAAATTTGAATTTGGAATGCTGGATGGCAGGATGACAGTGGCAGATGAAATGTTTACGCCGGATTCCTCAAGGTTCTGGGCAATGAGCGAATATGAACCGGGTAGAGCGCAGAAGAGCTTTGACAAACAGTTTTTAAGAGAGTACCTTGAATCGATAACATGGGATAAAAAGCCTCCTGCACCTGTACTTCCAGATGAAGTTGTCAAAAACACCGAGAGTAAATATATAGAAGCTTACGAGCTTTTGACAGGTAAGAAACTTGTTTGAATAGGAGCGGGGAATTGACGTGATAGCAATCATAGATTATGGTGTAGGCAACTTGAGAAGTGTTGAAAAGGCTTTTCATTTCATTAATGCAGATGCTGAGATTTCATCGGACAGGAATTTCATCCTGAATGCTGATGCAGTTGTCCTGCCTGGGGTAGGAGCTTTCGCAGATGCAATGGAAAGTCTTAACAGGGCCGGAATGGTAGACGTAGTGAAGAAAGTTGCAGCAAGCGGAAAGCCTTTTTTGGGGATATGTCTTGGCATGCAGCTCCTGTTTGATTACAGTGAAGAAGGCGGCGGGAATGTTGAAGGCCTGGGCATTTTCAAGGGTTCGGTAAGGCAGCTGCCGCATGATATGAATCTGAAAGTACCGCATATGGGTTGGAATCTGCTGAAAATCCGAAAAGAATGCGGATTGTTCAATAACATTTCAAAAAGTCCATTTGTTTATTTTGTTCATTCATTTTATGTGGATGCGCAGGATAGGGATATTGTCACAGCCACAACAGGATACGGGATTGAATTCGATGTTGCCGTGGCAAAGGACAATGTTTTTGCAACACAGTTCCATCCGGAAAAAAGCGGTGAAATCGGACTCGGCATACTGAAAAATTGGGTTAGTGCTTTTAAGAAGAATTAAACAGTTTATTAATAGGAGTGAATTCAAATGATTATTTATCCTGCTGTAGATGTAAAGGATGGCAGATGTGTCAGGCTGGCGCAGGGGAAATTCAATGATGTTACGGTATATTCCGACCATCCGGTGGATATGGCGTTGAAATGGGAGAAAATGGGTGCGGAATATCTTCACGTCATCGACCTTGACGGAGCCAGGACAGGTGAACCTCAGAATATCGCAGTAATAAGCGAGATGGCAGTCAGACTGGGAATTCCTGTACAGGTAGGCGGAGGCATAAGGTCGGTGGAGACAATCGAGATAGTGCTCTGCAAGGGTATTCAAAGAGTGATCCTGGGTACATCCGCTGTCCGTGATCCTGATTTGGTAAAAGCGGCTTTAAAGAACTTTGAAAACAATGTCGTGATAGGTATCGATGCAAAGGATGGAATGGTGGCAATAGAAGGCTGGGCTAAAACCAGTGAGTTCACTGCTGTAGGATTTGCCAAGAAAATGGAAAGCCTGGGAGCGAAAACAATCATATACACGGATATTGCCAAGGATGGCATGCTATCGGGTCCGAATTTGAAAGCAATGGAAGAAATGGTCAGGTCGGTCAAGGTTGATATAATAGCAGCAGGTGGTGTGAGCAGCCTTGAGGATATTAAAAATCTCAAGGAAGTCGGAGTCGCAGGAGCCATCATCGGTAAAGCCATATATACGGGTGACATAGATTTGAAAAAGGCTATTGAAATTGCTAAATAGCATACGTCTGCACAAGATGGATCAGTTTATACTGATTCATCGATTTATGATTTGATTCAGCTGCAACATGTGATGCAGGAGTTTATAAGGTTTCAGATCTTGTAAGCTTTAACGGATGAGGAGCGGAAAGAATGCTGACAAAAAGGATAATTCCCTGTCTGGATGTTCATCAGGGCAGGGTTGTTAAAGGTGTAAACTTTGTCAATATCAGAGATGCGGGCGACCCGGTCGAGGTTGCAGCCATTTATGACAAGGCAGGAGCGGATGAACTGGCATTTTTGGATATTACCGCATCAGCAGACGCACGGAGTATAATGCTTGATGTCGTAAGGCGTGTGGCTGAACAGGTATTTATACCATTCACAGTCGGAGGGGGTATAAGGACGGTGGAGGATTTCAGGGAGATTTTAAAGGCAGGTGCGGATAAAATCTCCGTAAACTCAGCAGCACTGAAACGTCCTGAACTGATCTCAGAGGCCGCCTGGCGCTTTGGCAGCCAATGTGTGGTTGTTGCCATAGATGCTAAAAGCAGGGCGGATAAATCCGGATGGGAAGTATACTTGAACGGTGGAAGGGTCAACACCGGAAAGGATACAGTAGCATGGGCTGTTGAAGCGGAGAAGCTGGGAGCGGGAGAGATTCTGCTTACAAGTATGGATTGCGACGGAACAAAGAACGGCTATGATATAGAATTGACAAGGATGGTATCGGAGAGTGTGAAGATTCCGGTAATAGCATCCGGTGGTGCGGGTAACATGGAGCATTTCCATGAAGCTTTGACTTCCGGGAAGGCGGACGCGGTTTTGGCTGCATCATTGTTTCATTACAGGGAAATGGAAATCAGGGACTTAAAGGTTTACTTGAAGGAGAAAGGCATAGAAGTAAGGCTGTAGGTCATTCTACAGCTTTTTCCTTGTAAATCCTTGAATGATAAAATATAATTTAATAAAAGCATAAAGAATAGATAGGGGTTATTGCAAATGGAAGGAATAATCAATGAATTGAAGTTCGGGGAAAATGGCTTGCTACCTGTTGTAACACAGGATTACAGGACCGGTGAAGTGTTGATGCTCGCATATATGAATAAGGAAGCCTTTGAAAAATCTCTTGAGACAGGAAAGGTGCATTACTGGAGCAGAAGCAGAAGCAAACTCTGGCTTAAAGGAGAGAATTCAGGACATTACCAGCATATAAAGTCCATCCGTCTGGACTGTGATGGAGATACCCTGTTAATCAAGGTGGAGCAGCAGGTAGCTGCATGCCATACAGGCAATTATTCCTGCTTCTTCAGGGAGCTTGACGGGGATACTTTCAGAAATATATCCGAACCGGTTGACGAGCAGGGGGAAATAAACGGAGATGGGTCCAAAGTACTGCAGGAAGTATATGATGTAGTAGTTGACAGATTGAAGAACCCAAAGGAAGGCTCATATACAAACTACCTTTTTGAGAAAGGTCTTGACAAAATACTCAAGAAGGTTGGCGAGGAAACGGCGGAAGTCATAATAGCTGCAAAAAACAAGTCTAGAGATGAAATCCAGTACGAGGTTTCCGACCTGTTCTATCACATCATAGTACTTTTGGTTGAAAGAGGAATGAAACTTGACGATATATACAATGAACTGAAAAAACGAAGATAGAAGTATGTTCTCCTAATGGGAGGTGTGCTTTGGATAAAAATAAACTAAGTGAGGTTTTACTTGAAGCAATAGGCATTGTCGGATCGAAAAATGATGATGAGGAATATCATCCGACAATCGGGGGAATGCTGTTGTTCGGCACAAATCCCAGCCTGTTTTTACCGCATGTATATGTTAAAACTGCATATAATGAGTATATAAACTACTTTTATGGCAATATCCCGACATGAGAAATTCCTGGCTTTATCAAAGACTGTTGTCTCTGGATGTGAAAAGACGCTTTATGAGATCCGGTACCGGTATGTTGCGTATTAAAAAAGCATTCGCAGAAATCGGAGAGGTTAAGTTCCTGAATATTGGCTCACAAAACCTGTTCAAAGTGATATTACCCAGGAACGGCAAGGTTTTGTGAAATTTATTTTCCACGTAAACGTACGGGGTGGTGAGTTGATGAAAAGAGAAAAAAATGAAAACATAATAGCCTATAGACGTGATGCTGAGTTTTTTTTCATGATTGGTATGAAATATGCCGACAGGAAAAATTTCATCAATGCTTTAAAATATACGAAAAAAGCAGTGGAAATTGAGCCGCTGAATCCCGACTATCAGTTCAATCTTGGCTGTATCCTTGCCGAATTGAAAGACACGATGGAATCAAACAGGGTACTTCTTGATATTATAAGATATATCGACCCTACCCTGACAGAATGTTATTTCGGGATAGGATGCAATTATTTTGACCTTGGGGATTTCGTCAAATCAAGAGAGTATTTTGAAAAATATATTTACTTTGATCCCGAAGGGCAGTTTGTAGAAGAAGCACACGACATACTCTACTATCTGCAGATATATGACGATGTCGGACAAAGTGCCAAAAACACCAAAACCATATCCAGGCTGTTATCTGAAGGGAAAAGACTCGTCTCGGAGAAGAATTTTTCGAAAGCCTGTTCTAAGCTTGAAAAGGCTTTGGAATTGGATCCTGAAAATATTCCTGTCAGGATTGAGCTTTCACTGGCATACTACTTTGCGGGAAATATGGAGAAGGCAATATGCCTTTCCAATACGGTTCTAAGGATTGAACCTCAGAATATGACGGCAAACTGCAACCTGGCATTATACTATTTCAGTGATGGCAAAAGGCCTTTGTACAGGAATCAGTTAAAAGAATTGTTGAAGCTTAAAATTACTAGCCAGGAGGATTTCCGGATATTACTGGATAGGCTTGCGGGGTTTAATGACTTCAACAGCCTTTCAAAAATCATAAATAGGTATATTGAGGATAAGGATTCAGCAAAAAGGATCTTGCAAAGTATTCAGCAAGAGATTTCAAATGGCCGTGAATTGGGTTCTTTCTTTAAGGAATTGTGGGACTCAAACGGGTTAAAAGCAAAAATCATGGACATTAAAAAAGAAGTGCCGTGTTATTTGTATGAGATAGGAAACAAGGCTATTGGCTGGAGAAAGGAATGGCAGGCTGTAATAGACTGTGCAATGGAGAAAAGGGAGTTCGATTACAAGATCACATACAGGGATGAACTGAAAAACATATGGATGAGTTTCATAAGGAAGGTGTACCCGGAAAAGATGCCGGTGATAAAAAAGAGGGAAATATGGGCGGCAACCCTTGAGTATATATACTGCAATGCCCATTTTATAAGCATATCCAAGAAAAAGCTGGCAGAGAAATATCATATTTCTCCTGCATCAATAACAAACAGGCTGAAAGATTTCTGGTGATAAAAAGTAAAGGGCATATCGTCTTAAGACGATATGCCCTTTACTTTTTATCAAATTAATCAGAGAAATAGAGAAAAATAACGAGATATCAATGTATTGGCTGATAATTGGCTATTATTTCCCTAATACCAAACAATTCAGAAAAATCGCATATTTGATTAAAAAAAGGAAATTATATTATATTATTAATGTGATTAGCACTCGGTTTAGGTGAGTGCTAATAAGATAAATAATTAAAAGGAGGTAAATCATATATGAAAATAAAACCTTTAGGTGACAGGGTTGTTATCAAGATGCTTGAAAGCGAAGAGACCACAAAAAGCGGTATAGTTCTGCCGGGTTCTGCAAAGGAAAAGCCGCAGGTGGCGGAAGTTGTAGCAGCTGGCCCTGGTACGGTTGTAGATGGAAAAGAAGTTAAAATGGAAGTAAAGGTTGGAGACAAAGTACTTATCAGCAAATATGCCGGGACAGAGGTAAAGTTTGACGGCCAGGAATATACCATCTTGAAGCAGAGTGATATTCTGGCGGTAGTAGAATGATTTACTGCACATAACATATGAGATTCTCAATTTAACTAAGATCGAGGAGGTTTGAAAATATGGCAAAAGAAATAAAATTCGGTGAAGAAGCCAGGCGTGCACTGGAAAGAGGCGTTAACCAGCTGGCTGATACAGTTAAGGTTACTCTTGGTCCAAAGGGAAGAAATGTTGTTCTCGACAAGAAATTCGGTGCTCCATTAATTACGAATGATGGTGTTACTATAGCAAAGGAAATAGAACTTGAGGATAAATTTGAAAACATGGGTGCCCAGCTTGTGAAGGAAGTTGCTACAAAGACAAATGATGTGGCTGGCGACGGTACTACTACTGCTACACTTCTTGCACAGGCAATTATCAGGGAAGGCCTGAAAAATGTTGCAGCAGGCGCTAATCCGATGATAATCAAGAGAGGTATTTCAAAAGCTGTTGATGCAGCTGTTGACGGCATAAAAGAAATCAGCCAGAAGATAAAAGGTAAGGAAGATATAGCAAGGGTTGCTTCAATATCCGCCAATGATGAAGTTATAGGAAGCCTCATAGCAGACGCTATGGAAAAGGTTACAAATGACGGTGTTATCACTGTTGAAGAGTCAAAGACAATGGGGACAAACCTTGAGGTTGTTGAAGGCATGCAATTTGACAGAGGCTATGTATCCCCTTACATGATTACTGATAC
>Ga0129298_10001326_pt1 | contig 10370 bp, 9 predicted proteins | sample I19B2metaG_FD_94707 | JGI IMG/M metagenome (GOLD analysis project Ga0129298, IMG submission 94707) | Lake sediment bacterial and archeal communities from Gulf of Boni, Indonesia to study Microbial Dark Matter (Phase II) - ​I19B2 metaG | ecosystem: Environmental > Aquatic > Freshwater > Lake >...
CCTCGCCAAAGGAGAGCGCCGCCACGAACGTGAAAGAAGAGGGTACGGAGGCCAGAAATATGCGATTCTGAAGAGAAAGTCAAAGACAACTAAGAAGCAGACCTTGAAGCTCAAGTGCAAGCAATGCGGGTACACAATCCATAAAGAGGGCGTCCGCCTCAAGAAGGTGGAAATTCAATGAGAATGGTAGGAGAGAACGCTGGATGAGCGAATGGGAAACGATCATACCGAAACCACGAAGCGTCTTTCTCCAAGTGAAATGCACAGACTGCGGAAACGAGCAGTCAATCTTCAGTCACGCCGCAACAGTTGTCCATTGCAACATCTGTGGCGCGACGCTCGCTGAGCCGACTGGTGGAAAGGCGAACATCAAGGGCGAGATAGTGAAGCTACTGGAGTGAGGATAGGGTATGTCTTCGCCGGGAAAGGACGAGTGGCCTGAGGTTGGAGAACTCGCAGTTACGACCGTCAACAAGATAACCCGCTACGGCGTCTATGCCACGCTAGACGAGTACGGGAAGGAGGGCTTTCTCCACATATCAGAAATCTCCACAGGCTGGGTAAGGAACATCCACGACTTTATCCGCGAAGGCGAAAAAGTAGTACTGAAAGTTCTAAGGGTAGACGTTGACAGAAAGCATATTGATCTTTCGTTGAGAAGGGTCACGAAAGGTGAGAGAAGGGAAAGAATTCTCCTCTGGAAAAGAAGCAAGAAGACAGAGAGCCTCCTGCGAAGCGCCTCCCAGAAACTGGGCATCTCCCTAGAAGAGATATACGCGAAGACATGGGTCCCTCTGGAAGAAGCCTTCGGGGAGATACATGAAGGCTTGGAGAGAGCTACGAAAGAAGGGGTTGACGTTCTCTTGAAACTGGGGATACCGAGCGACATAGCCAATGTTCTTGTAGAGGTCGCGAAAGAGAAGATCAGAATACGCACCGTGAAAGTTAGGGGGCACCTGAGGATCAGCTGCACCAAACCGGACGGCGTTCTGAGGATAAAAGAGGCTCTTCTTAAGGCTAAAGGAGTGCAGGTTACACCCGGAGCCAGTATCAGTCTAGATGTGGTTTCGCCACCGAAATACCGGATAGAGGTTACCGCGAGCGACTACAAGGAAGCCAATGAGATAATGAGAAAGGCTACGGAAACCGCTGTGGAAAGCATAACCGAGGCTGGAGGACAAGGGGTCTTCGAAAGAGGATAGCCCTTATGGTTTGGTTGGCAAGGAAATGCACAGAATGCAAGAGGTACACGCTTAGGAAGGATAGATGCCCCTATTGCGGGGGAATCGTGCGCATACCTCATCCGGCGAAGTTTTCGCCTGACGATAAATACGCCAAGTACAAGGGGATGATGAGGAGCCTAAAGGAATGAAAGAGACAGCCATTATAGAGAAAGAGAAGGTCGAACTGAAAAGGCCTGTCCTCATAGAGGGTCTGCCGGGGTTAGGCTTGGTTGGGAAGATCGCGACGGAATACCTCGTAAAGCAGTTGAAAGCCACGAGGATTGCTGAGCTCTACTCGCCCCATTTCGCCTATTACGTCTTGGTTAACAGCAAGGGAAGCGTCAGACTTCTGCGTTGCGAGTTCTACTGTTGGAAGAATGAGACGGGAGAGAGCGATCTGATACTGCTGACCGGGGACAGTCAAGCGCAGACGATCGAGGGCCAGTACGAGGTGGCAGACGCGATACTTGGCTTTGCATCTAAGATGAATGTTGAGGCGATTATGACAATAGGCGGGTATCGGAAGGAGGGCGAGGAAGAGCCTCAGACTCTAGTCTCGGCGACAAGCCAGAAGGTTCTGGACAAGGCTTTGGAGGCTGGAGCCAAAGAGAGTCCTCCTGGCAGCCCTATTGTGGGAACAGCTGGACTACTTCTGGGACTAGCAAAGATCAAAGGAGCAGATGCCCTATGTTTTCTGGTTGAGACCCCCGGCTACCTCCCTGACCCGAAGGCTGCGAAGAGCGTCTTGAAAGTACTTATGAAGATGCTCAAGTTCAAGGTCGACCTCTCGGGCTTGGATAAGGAGATCTCGAAGTCCGCGCACATCGAAGAAAGGATGAAAAGGATCGAGGAGCAGAGGAGAATTTCAGAAAAGAGAAGGCGGAGGATCGAGGAAGAAAAGGTCTCCTACATCAGCTGATTCAGATGAGAATCCGTCGTCAGAAAAGCCCTGGAAGATGACCTGAAGGCCCTGAACCGAGTCTGAGCAGTGCAAAGATTCCGGTTTCTAGGCCACGCGTTATACGACGAACTCGTTTTGTCTCTTTGAAAACTTCTGCAGGATTCTCTTGAATTCCTGGAGGTCGCTTACAGTGTGGTTTATGGCGCTGATGTGTGAATTCACGAGTTCGCAGATCTCCGGTTCCAGGCTGGCTTCCATCAGATCGTTCTCTATCTGGTCGACGATAAGTTCGGTCAGGTCGTTCCGTCTTGTAACTGACTTGAGAAACTCTAGAATCTTCGTTCGGAGCTCTTCCGCCGCCGGGTTCGGAAGTCTGCCTTCGTTGATTTGGTCAGCGACCTCATGTACGACGCCTTCTTCGGAGAGCGATACAAACCTCCTCGCAGCTATCTCGCCTCTCGGAGTTAGGAAGATTATGAGTGGAACCGTGTTTACGCTGTAGAGTTCGGTGAGCTGTTCGTTTCCAGGATCGTCAATATTGACTAATCGGATCTGTATGTCTTTCCTTTTCTGGCTGAGTTTCCTAGTCAACCTTGAGAGGCTTCGCTCATCTTCGCACATGTCGGAATAGAAGTACATTACCTCGACTTTGTTGTCGTTCAAAGCAGCTCCACATACCTAGTTTTGAGCGAGCATGAAGAGAAAAAAAGAGGGTTGAGCCTTTAGCCTGGTTGCTCCTTTCATATTTTTTTGGTGATTTCTTTGACAACACCTGCGGCGATCGTTGTTCCCATGTCGCGTATCGCGAATCGTCCAAGCTCTGGGAATTCCGTGTAGACTTCCATAGGTAGGGGACGCAGAGGTTCCAGCTTGACTATGGCGCTGTCTCCGGTTTTGAGGAATGACGGTTTCTCTTCAACCGTGTGTCCTGTCCTTGGATCAATCTTCCTGACCAGCTCCACGAACCTGCATGCAACCTGAGCAGTGTGGGCGTGGAGAACAGGCGTGTATCCTGCTGCTATGGCTGTTGGGTGGTGTATGACTATGATCTGACCGGTGAACTCTTTGGCCACGGTTGGCAGATTGTCAGGACGGCCGCATACGTCGCCTCTTTTTATGTCATTTTTGGCTACTCCTCGAACGTTGAAGCCGATGTTGTCTCCAGGTTCAGCCACGGGTATCCTCACATGGTGGGTTTCTATGGACTTCACTTCGCCGGTAACGTTCGCTGGCATGAAGACTACCATGTCGCCCTCTTTCAAGACGCCAGTCTCGACCCTGCCGACAGGCACTGTTCCGACGCCTGTGATTGTGTAGACATCCTGCACTGGCAGCCGAAGGGGCTTCTCAACTGGTTTCGGAGGCATCTCGAAAGTGTCCAAGGCGCTATAGAGGGTTGGTCCTTTGTACCAAGACATGTTTGGGCTGGGTTTGATCAGGTTGTCTCCTGTCCATCCAGAGGTGGGCACGAAGGCAATCTTTGCCGTGTTGTATCCAACCAGCCTAAGCATGCGGGTGATCTCGTTCTTGACCTCTTCGTATCGTTCTTTGCTCCAGTTGACGGACGGGTCGTCCATTTTGTTAATGGCAACGGCGAGCTGCCTAACGCCCAAAGTGAACGCTAGGAACCCGTGTTCCCTCGTCTGTCCTCCCGGTCCTACGCCTGCCTCGAACTCGCCCTTCTTGGCTGAGACGAAGAGGACAGCGGCATCGGCTTGGCTGGCGCCGGTGATCATGTTCTTCACGAAGTCTCTATGTCCAGGAGCGTCGATGATTGTGAAGAAGTAATGTGGCGTCTCGAATTTGAGGAAACGGAGGTCAATTGTTAATCCTCGTTCCCTTTCCTCCTTCAAGGAGTCGAGAACCCAAGCGAACTTGAAGGCGGCCTTGCCCATTTTGGCGGCTTCTTCCTCGTAGGCTTTTATGGTCCTCTCGTCGATCACTCCAGCTAGGTAGAGAAGGTGTCCCATGGTTGTAGACTTTCCGTGGTCTACATGTCCGATGATCACTAGGTTCAAGTGTGGTTTTTCTGGCTTGCTCATTCTTCATCCTCCAATCTTCAAACTATTCCTTTCTGTTTGTATTGAAATCGGTTAAGAATCAGTTCACACGGTTATTTTAAGCTTATGTTTCGTAGTTTCAGCCTCTCTCTCCCTTATAGACGTGTACTCGTCTTGGCTCGCTAACATAGTGGGGCCACCGGTCTGTTAGGTTTGTTGGAGTTGCCTGCCCTCTCCAGGTCGCTTTTTGGCACACTGGTCATGTCGCGCTCGCCCAGACCATGCTGAAACGAGCGTTCCAATTCTGAAATGGTTCTTTCGCGGTGTCCCTTAAATGACGCGCTCCACAAATATCCTGGCGGTGAATCGAGATGCAGAAGAGCAAAAGCATTGCCGTCTTGGTCCTATTGGCAACAGTGATCATGGCCACCGTTCCAGCTTCGGGCATGGTCTACGCCGACTTCGAAAGTCGGGAAGAAAGGAAGGCTGGGAAACTCATTGAGCTGGCAGACCGAGCAGGGCAACGCGTCGACAACCTCATCCGCCTAATATTCGCGAATGCCACTGCAAATGAGACCATTACAAACGCAGGCCTCATGGATGAACTTGAAGCCAACGTAACCCTCTTCAACTGGGGTGTCGGCAACCTAACGGAAGCTTACGACGCGCTTGAGGCTGAGGATTACCAAGGCGCTATTGCCAACGCAACTGAAGCCCTCGGAATCTTCGGCGAAGTCTTCAAAGCCCTCCACATCATATTGGACCAGTCGGGGGTTCAGAGGGGAAGGTTGGTTGACGCCCAAGGACTCATACAGGCCATGCAACGCGCCCTTGAGAGGATAGAGAGACTCAGAGAGATCATAGAGGCCATGCAGGAAGATTGCGAAGAAGCCCTCGAATTACTGGGAAACGCCACGCTGTGCTTGAACATCACTGCGGCAAGGGTCTGGCTCCTGGAAGGTAGAGTCAGAGATGTCGCGCATAATCTGACGGAGGCCAATGGGCTGATCGCCGAAGCTCACAAGTGTATACAGAACCAAGCCAGGGAGACGAACCACATAAGGATCAGAAACTTCTTGAGAGGAGCCGAACATGTGCAGGAAAGAATAATGGAAAGACTGGAATTGGCAAGCAGAAAAGGCCTCAACGTGACCGCTATCCTGGAATCCCTAGGCTACGCCAACGAAACCGAGTTCCGCCAAGCCCTCCACAACATGACCGTAACCGCCCTAGAAAAGATCGAGGACATCAGGAAAGCGCTGCAAGACCTTAAGGCAATCGGTGAGACACTGCGCGACATAGACCGCGCTTTGAGTGAGGAATTCCAGCACCAGCACAGAGGCAACGGGAATGGACATGGGAACAATGGCTACGGTCATGGAAACGGCAATGGCAACGGTATGGGAAACGGCAAGGATTAGGAAAGGATGGCGGCACCCACCCCCTTTCCATTCTTTCCTGCCTTACTTTTTCAGTTCAACCTGATTCTCGAGCCCAATCCTTCTGACTTTGACTATCTCCATCTTCTCCAGCCTTTTGACCAGTCTCCAGAGGCTTGTCCTCGGCATGTCAGGGAATTTCTCCCTTATCTCAGCCTCGAAGGCTTTGCCGCCTTTCTCCTCGAGGAACTGAATCACATCTCTGTCTTCTTGCCTCAGGTAAGGATGGGCTCTGAGTATCCCGCCAGCACTGGGAGGCTTCCGTCTCAGAAGGACGAATGCAAGAATGAAAGCCGCAGCCGCGATAGTCACAGCAGCCGCAGCATACTCCATTGGGAAACGTGTTGAGGGCGTCTCTGTAACCACGAACTCACCTGATAGACCAGCGACCTCAATGCTGTAGGTTCCCGGATTATCTCTGGTCACTGGGAATTCGACAGTGGTTGAGTCGCCTCCGTCAAGTATGACAGTACTAGTCTCTTCAGTTACTTGGCCGATCTTGAGGGCAACGATGTACGAGCCTGCTTCTCCGCCTATATTAGTTACTTTGACTGAGACTGTCACTTCTTCTCCTGCCTCTACCCTTGTTGGAGTGACCCTCAAATCGCTGATCACGAAATCTGCTGGGGGAAGTAGAGGTATCTCGTAACTGATTTCCCAGTGCCCAGCGAACAAGGATAGCTTGATTCTCGTATCTTCGGTTTCTATTGAAGTGGGAATCTGGCTCAGATACATTACGATTGACTCTTCCGGAAGGAAGACTGTGAGGTTGAAGGGCGCGTCTAGGGTTAGGGTCCACAAGCCATCTCTATACACGGTCAGGAAGACAGTGTCGTATTCTAGCTGAACGGTTCTGGCCCCTAGACTGTACATAGTCAAGTTTAACCCATACATCTCGTAGTCAAGAACTGTCTGGTTCTCGTCGACAACTATCAAGTTCTCAACCGATGACGCCAAGAGAGGCAGTGTCACTGAAGGAAGGGTCTCGTTCACAGCCACAGTCTGGTTGACGTGAACTAAGCCGTCTCTATACACGGTCAGAACCATGAGCACAGCTTGGAACTCGGCTTCGTTGGCTGCGGCTAAAGAAGGATTGAGGAGCAAAGTGATACTCATGAGTGCAGCTAAGGCGGCTCTTCTAGCGTCAAGTCTCATACGCCAGTCTACGCCGAAACAATCCTACACCTCTGTAATAAGAATTATGAACCATAGAAACACTTTGACCTGTAGGGTCTTGGGAAGACGGGCAGATAGAACTGAAGCTTTCCTATTGCAAGCGGAGACTATTCGGATCTCAGGAGTCTTCTAGCAGGTATCGTGGAGAGTTGGGAGGAATATGAAGAGCGCCGAGTCTAACTCTGAGCTGCTGAGGGGCTTCTCGGAACACGTGGAAACGGTTCTTCAGGTTTGTCCTTAAGCAGTCTGTCCTACTTCCGCTTGAACTGTGGCATGTACTCAGCGTGGGCGACAAGGAGCTCATCCATTATTTTCTTGGCGGCTTTCATGTCGTGCACGTAAGGTGAAGCGAGTATTGCTCGGTACAGAAGGTCCTTATCGCCGCTGAGCGCAGCGTCAACCGTGAGTTCCTGCCAGTTTAGGATGTGCAGTGTGAGTCCTACTAGGGGCTTAGGGAGGTCTCCGCAGTTGATTGGGGTAAGCCCTCTTTTGTCAACGATGCATTGGCCTTCAACAATCGCGTCATAGGGCAGGTTGTTTATGGCTCCTCTGTTTGGGAAGCTGATTCCTCCCCATTCACGGCCTTCATTGGCGATGATGCTGACCATGATACCTACGACATGTCTCGAATGGTGAAGGGAGAAGCAGTACTCAGGCCTGTGGGAGTTGTACTCGGCGCCGGCAACCATCTCTTGGACGAACTGCAAGGCTGAATCGGTCCAGCCCAGTATCGAGGCTCTTTTCTTCTCGTCCTTGAGTAAAGCTTTTCTCTCTTTCAGAAGAGTATCATGCTCCCAGTACATTCGGCAGTGAGACGGGCACACATTCAGGTATCCATAGGCTTGGAATACACGTAGCGAGAAGTCTACTTCAGGTCCGCGGGGAAACTTCTCAATCTTCTCTCTGACCTTCTGTCTTAGCAGGTGGTAACCGTCCTCTCCGTTGACAAGCAGGTCTACGAGCCAAGTGCAATGGTTGACGCCTATTGCCCTCGGCTTTATGTCAGGGTTGTCGCAGTATCTCCTCTCAAAGGGCGGCATATTGAGAAGATAGGGCAGATAGGCCATTGAAAAGCCTGCGAAGCAGTCGCATAGGGCGATGAACTTTGTCTTGGTTTCTCTTCGAACAGCGTCAGCCACAAAGTTCGTCGGGTTCACGTAACTAATCGCCCAAGCGTCGGGACAAAGCTCCTCTATAAGCCTGCAGTATTCAAGCGTGGCGGGGATTGTGCACTGAGCCATGAATGTGCCGCCTGGGCCGGCTGTCTCGTCGCCGCAGATTCCGTGCTTCGTCGGAATCTCGAAGTCGTGTCTCATGTGTTTCTCGCCGCCGATTCTGAAGCTGGGCATGACGAAGGTTGCGCCCTCCAGAGCCTTCTTCGCGTCCGTTGTCCTCGTGAACTTCATCTTCACCTTCGCTTTCTTAGACAGGACTTCTCCTAGCTTCGTGAGCAACGGGAGACGGGAGGGGTCTATGTCCATAAGGCAGACTTCGCTTCCCTCGAGGGTTTCCTTGTTCTCAAGCATTGCGTAGATCAATGCGGGAACGAAGGGGCTTCCTCCTCCGAGTATGACGATCTTCTCTTCCGGCATCACCTATCCTTCCAATCTCTACATCAATACGTGATAGGACCTATCCACAACTTATCTCTTTACATACTTTACAGTTTCTGTGCTACGCATGTTCGAGACAACTCTCAGTCAACTCAACGGGGAGCTCACGAAGCTCATGAAAAAGACGCAAGGTTTATTAGCCGCAACGCTCCAATGCAGATGCGGTGGCACAAATGAGGGATAGAGTTTGCCCCACCATATGAACCTTCTCTGATAAGGCCTGTTAATCCCACAAACTCTAGAACAACAAACTTCCTAGTTCGAAATCGTTCTGTAATCAACTCTCGGGACGCAGGAGAGGGTTCTCCGAGTTTCCTGCCGGGATGGCCGAGTGGCTTAGGCAAGCGGCTGCAGACCGCTCAACGAGGGTTCAACTCCCTCTCCCGGCTCTCCTATACCATATTGGCTGCATAACCTCTGCTACTGAAGTAACCTGAACATTGCTGGACTGAGTAACCTCTTCAACGCCTCAGAAAAGGTTAATCCGATGGGCGGGAAACGTACCTCTTATATCAAGAAAAACTAAAAGAAAAACTTGAGCTCTTTTTCGCTAGGCTAGAACCTATGCAACGATTCATTCCATGCTATCAGCAATCTCAGTAATCTCTTCTAAAGGTTCTTCTTCGCGGTCCGCCTCTCTGCTGTCTTCTCTTAGCCCAGCAGTCTCGGCAGTAAACCGGTCTGCTTGGGTCAGGTTTGAAAGGGACTTCGCATTCCTGGCCGCAATCAGAACAAACTGCCTTGTACATCTCGCGTGTTGCCATACTACTTTTTCACTCTCCTTGGGTTTTCATGGCAAGAATGAAGCCTACCTGGAAGGCTCCGGGTTCCTGCACAAGTCGTGATTCTAAGGCGTCTAGCTTATTAAGCTTGTCGATGCGAGAAGGAAGAATAAGCGACCCTATCTCGCCATGTAGATGTCTGGCAGTTACAGGACAAATCTGATCAGCGCGAAACCAACCAAGGCTAAGGCTACGATGATAAGAACAAAGATTATCATAGCCACTATGGATATGGCTAGAGCCCTCAGCCATCCGCAATCAAAGAAATGCTTCACTATCAAGAGCCAGACGATCAGCTGGATGATGGCGGCGAGGAAGCCTGTGAAGAAAGCCCCGAAAACTGCGCCGACCACCGTGCCGATGACAACCGTTGCAACAGCGTCCGTGAACCTTGCTTTCTCCTTTCCAGCAAGAGCTCTGCCTGACAGCCAAAGAACTGGGGAAAGTATTATTGTGTTTACGATGATGTGTATGACCAAGGCATCCAGATTGACGGCCAAGCCATTTCACCCTTTCTAGGTTATGTAAAACCCATCAATGAATTTAAGATTATCTCATAACGTAGGCTTGATAGTTTTCGTTCCCAAAATTCGTTCCAAGCACCGCAGACAATTGTGGAAAATGAAATCTGCCATCGAAGTCTGGAGACATAAGTTTTTTAGAAGGATTGACCTAACACAATACTGCATGATGAGGGACACCATTTCTGAGCTTACGTGATGATGAGATGGAGCGACTCTGAGTACGCAAAAGCCCTTATCACGCCACGCAGAGATCTATGAAAATCTCTTGAAACAGACAGCACGGTTGCCTGGCTCATATTGTTTTATATAGAATGAACCAAGAGAATAGTAAACGAAAATGGGAAGGTTGATTCGCCGTGTTCAAAAACCTGAACCCTGGAGCATTAGGTCTAGAGGCCAGTCTCTTCGAGACTCTCGAACTCGCCGAAATTGGGAATTTCCAAGCCGTGGATCTAGACACTTCTGAAATGAGGAAGATCCTTAGGACGAAATCCGCTGATGATGTCAAGGGCTTCCTCGAAGAAAAAGGCTTGAGATTCGGCGGCTGGGGTCTGCCCGTGGATTTCAAAAGAGATGAAGGTGCGTTCCGAAAAGATCTCGGGAACTTGTCCGCCATCGCAGAAATGGCCCGCGAATTGGGATACCCCCGCGCCTACACTTGGATCACGCCTTTCTCAGACAAGTTGCCCTTCAAAGAGAACTTTGAGCTCCA
>Ga0129298_10001329_pt1 | contig 10360 bp, 11 predicted proteins | sample I19B2metaG_FD_94707 | JGI IMG/M metagenome (GOLD analysis project Ga0129298, IMG submission 94707) | Lake sediment bacterial and archeal communities from Gulf of Boni, Indonesia to study Microbial Dark Matter (Phase II) - ​I19B2 metaG | ecosystem: Environmental > Aquatic > Freshwater > Lake >...
GGCTGCCGCGGGTGCTGCTGGCGCTGCTGGCGGGCGGAGCGCTGGCCGTGGCCGGGACGCTTTTCCAGGCGCTGCTCCGCGATGCGCTGGCGACGCCGTACACGCTGGGCGTTTCGAGCGGCGCCTCGCTCGGAGCGGTGCTCGCGATCTGCCTGGGATTGCGCGAGGTGGCCGGATTCTCGGGCGTGTGGGTAGCGGCGTTCGCCGGCGCATCGGCGACGCTGCTGCTGGTGCTGGGAATCGCCAGCGAGGGGCGGCGGATGTCGTCCTTCACGCTGCTGCTTGCGGGCGTGACCATCAACAGCATCTGCCTGGCGTGCATCCTGTTCCTGCAATACATCGCCAACTTCGGCCAGTCGTTCGCCATCGTGCGGTGGCTGCTCGGTGGAATCGATGCGGTCGAGTACTCGACCCTCGCCTGGCTGGCGGCGGGAGTTCTGCCGCTCGTCGCTTATCTGTTCCGGAGAGCGCGTGAGTGGAACCTGATGACCGTTGGGGAAGAATGGGCGGCGGCGCGGGGCGTTTCCTCGTCGCGGCTGATGCTGGCCGGATATCTGGCGGGCTCGTTCGTTACCGGCTCGGTGACGGCGCTGACGGGCCCCATCGGCTTCATCGGGCTGATCGTTCCGCATGCCCTGCGGTTCCGGCTCGGCGCGGACCATCGCGTGCTGATTCCATGCTCATTCTTCACCGGCGCGGTCTTCCTTGCGCTGTGCGACACGGTGGCGCGAACGGTCCTGGCGCCCGCGGAAGTGCCGGTGGGCGTAATCACGGCGATGCTCGGCGGGCCGTTCTTCATCTGGCTGCTGCGGAGCCGGCGGCGCAGCCTGTGGCTGTGAAGGAAATCGGTGAAAGCGTAGCCTGTCACCGGTTTTCTACAATGGAAGTCTTCCCTTGATTAACAAGCTGGTAGTGGAAAATTTGAAGCACCGGCCGGTGCGGACTGCGCTTGGAGTGCTGGCGATCGGCCTGGAAGTCACGATGATGCTGACGCTGGTCGGGCTGAGCGAGGGGATGCTGGAGGATTCGGTGCGGCGGGCGCGCGGGGTCGGCGCCGACATTCTGATCCGGCCTCCGGGGAGCTCGCTGATCAGTTTCAGCAGCGCCTCGATGCCCGAGAAACTGGCGACGTTCTTTGTCGAGCAGCCGCACGTAGCGGCGGCCGCGGGAACGGTGGTGCAGCCGATCGGAGGCGTCAGCACCGTCACGGGGATCGACCTGGACGAATTCAACCGTATCAGCGGCGGCTTCCGGTATCTAGCGGGCGGACCGTTCCGCAACGCGGGTGACGTGATCGTCGACGAGTACTATGCGCGGCAGAACGACCTCCATGTGGGCTCGACCGTCAAGCTTCTGAACCGGGACTGGAGGGTGTCCGGCATCGTGGAGCCCGGCAAGCTGGCGCGGATCGTAATCCCGCGACGCACGCTGCAGGAGATGATCGGGGCGAGCGGCAAGCTGAGCCAGGTCTTTCTCAAGCTGGACGATCCGGCGAGGACGCCGCAGGTGATCAAGGCGCTCAAAGAGAAGCTCCCCGAATACCCGATGTATTCGATGGAAGAACTGACCTCGATGTACTCAGTGAACAACGTGCCGGGCCTCAGAGCGTTCATCGGAGTGATCATCGGGCTGTCGATTGTGGTGGGTTTTCTGGTGGTTTTCCTGTCGATGTATACGGCGGTGGTCGAGCGCACGCGGGAGATCGGCATTCTGAAGGCACTGGGCGCTTCGCCGAAGTACATCCTAAGTGTAATCGTGCGGGAGACGGCGCTGCTGGCGCTGGCGGGCACGATCGCCGGCATCGCGCTCACGTATGGCTCGCGATGGGTGGTGACGACCTTCGTGCCCGCCGCGCTGACGCAAAAAATCGTGCCGGGATGGTGGCCGATCGCGGGGGCAATCGCCATCGGCGGCGCGATGCTGGGCGCAATGTATCCCGCCTTGCGGGCCGCGCGGCAGGATGCGATCGAGGCGCTCGCCTATGAGTGAGCCGGTGATCGAAACACGCGACCTGCGCAAGGTCTACCACACGGGCGATGTGGACGTGCCAGCGCTGCGAGGAGTGGACCTCGAGGTGGACCGCGGAGAGTTCGTCAGCATCGTCGGCCCGTCGGGCTCGGGAAAATCGACGTTGTTCTACATTCTTGGGGCGCTGACGCCGCCGACCTCAGGGCTGGTGCGCGTCCATGGCAAAGACCTGACGAAGCTGTCGGATGCCGAGCGGACGGCGCTTCGCAAGTCGGAAGTGGGATTTGTCTTCCAGAAATACAACCTGCTGCCGACGCTGACAGCCGAGGACAACATCGCTATCGCCTGTCACATCGCGGGCAAGAACGGGCTGAAAGACGCCCGGTTCCGGGAAGTGCTGGAGCTGCTGGGCATCACTCACCGGCTGCACCACAAACCACGGGCGCTCTCCGGCGGCGAGCAGCAGCGGGTGGCGATTGCGCGGGCCATTGTGAACCACCCGTCCATCCTGCTCGCCGACGAGCCGACGGGGAACCTCGACACGGAGAACTCGAAGGTCGTCCTCGGCCTGCTGCGGGAGTTGAACGAACGCCTCGGCCAGACCGTTCTGATGATTACCCACAATCCGGAGGCGGCCGCCTACGGCCACCGCACCGTGCATATGCTGGACGGGCGGATTGTGGAGTAGGGCGGCGCACGAGGCCAGCGTCACGTCCGCGCCAGCGGATTCTCCCAGCGCAGCCCCGGGAACCGGGCGAAATCCCCGTCTGCCGAACAGAGAACGAGGCCGTGTTCGATGGCAAGCGCCGCGAGGTGGGTGTCAGGGATAAGGTTGGCCACCCCAGAAACCTGCGCCAGCAGAGCCCCCAGAATCTTACGATGGTCAGCGGTGGGCTGCGGAATCCACACCGGCTCGCAGTCGAGCCATTCCTCCACCTGTCCCCAGGCCGTAGCCAAGGTATCGGGGCGCTCGAAGATTCGCGGATTAGTCACCAGTCGGACAAAGGTGAGCAGGCTGGGCCACGGCAGGCCCATTGCAGCGGTTCCGCTCAGCTTCTCTTCCAACCAGGTGCGAGCGGACACATGGTGCGGGGTTGTCTTCGCGTGCGCGTAGACGAGCAAGTTGGCGTCGACCAGGATCAACGGAAGTCCTCGCCTTCCGCGATCGCGAGCGCTTCGGCCACGTTGTCCACGTTGCCAATCAGGCAGCGGCCCAGCGAAACAGGTTTGATCCTGTATGGCCTCCGCCGCTTGGGAGGGGCGGACATCTGCTTCAGACCCTGACGGAGTGCTTGGTTGACAATCTCCTTGAGGCCCGCCTTGTTCGCCTCGCGCACGCGGGCGAGCAGGGCAGCAACGTCGTCGTCCAGGCTGAGTGTGGTTCGCACGACATCGAAGCATAGCATGGGCGATGTCTTGATGTCAAAACACCCCGCTCAATCCGGGCTTGTCCAGAATGCCGGTCTGCATCGTCCCGTCCTTGATGCGGAAGATTCCGGGGAACTTCTTCTCCCACCCCTTGTTGGCGGCGGGGACGTATTGGCGCGAGTTGGCCTCGATGGCGGCGACTCCGGGAATGTGCGCGGCGAGGCCCGCCGAGTGGATCAGCGAGGCGCCGGGGCACGTCAGGTCCTGCACGCAAAGGAACATCTTGTACTTCTGCGCGGCGGCGGCCATCAGCACGGCCTGGGTCTGCCCTTTGCACGCCTTGAGCGCCGCTCCGGTGTACCCCATCTCGCGGGCGAGCAGCAGGCTCTCGAGATCGGTGAGTGACTCGTCGATCACGACCGGGCGCAATTTCGCCGCCTCGTGCATGACGTTGTTTCTGTTTGCCTTCAGATCGCGCGCCGTAGGCTGCTCGACGTATTGAATGCGCTCGAATCCCGCGGGCGCCTGCTCTTTCACTTTGCGGAGAAACTCAAGGAGGTACTCCACGTTGGGGCAGCGCTCGTTGAAATCGCACGAATAGAACCACTGGGCGACCCCGCGCTCGCGCTGGGTTTCGGCGGCGACGCGGTCCACGCGAACCACGCGCTCGACGTCCCAGGCCAGGTCGTCACCGTTCAGCTTGATCTTGATGTGCGTGAGTCCGTTGTAGCGGATCCATTCGGGCAAGGTCTCCGGCAAGCCGTCATTGATGCGGGACTTAATGTCGGCCTCGACGATGGGATCCACGGCGCCCACGAGGTGGTACAGCGGCATGCGCGGCTTGGCACGTTTGAGCACGTACCGATCGAGATACTCGCCGCGGAACTCCGGCGTCAAGTAATGCGCGAGGTCGTGGCGCATCAGATCCGCGCCGTACGTGCGATAGCAATTGCGTCCGTGCAACTTGCCGAAGGCATCGTGGATGGCCGCATCAAACGGGCTGGCGACGACGAGCGTGCAGAGCTTGGGGACCGGCTCGGCGAGCTTTAGTTCTTCGGAGACGGCGCTCGCCTGCTTGAGATACTCCGGCTCGAGCGCCACGTTGATGTCGATCGGGTGGCCGCTCTCCTTCCAGCCCCCCGTGATCTTCTCGATGCGCCCGGCCAGGGCCTTCATCGCGCCGAGGGTGGTCTCGTACGGCATCTTGCGCGAGGGAAACGCCCAGGTGTTGCTGAGCGGCATGGAACCGAAGCCGCGCGCGACGCGGCCGCCGGCCGACTCCACCGCGCAGTCCACGTTGAGGATGGTGACGCGATCCACCACCAGGCCGCCGAACTTCATCGGCGCGCGGTAGGTGTAGTCCTCGTAACTGTGCCGCACCTCCTTGATCCGGATGCCGGCGGGTCTTGAGGCTGCGCGGGGCGCGGGGGCCGCCGCGGCCCACAGGAAGTCGCGGCGCGAAATCCGTAGCACCATGCCCGCGATTCTATCCCATGCGGGCAGCGGATCTGTGCAGCCGGCCGGCGAGCTTCAGCAGCAGAAACAGAAGAACGGTCAAGGAGAGAGCTGCCAGCGCGAGTCCGCGCGTGTGGCCGCGCAGCCAGGCCATCGAGTGCTCACCGAGCTGCGCACCAAGGTAGGCAAGGCCGAAGTAACGCGGGATCCGGGCCGCGAGGATCACCAGCAGGAACGGCAAGGTGCCAACCCCGAGCGCACCGGCTGAGAGGATGAAGACCTTGGTTGGCAGCGGTACGGGCAGCAGCGCGGGGATGAAGACCGTAACCAGGCCATACCGCCGGAACCATTCGCGAAACTTGCGAGTGCGTCCCGACTGCGTGCGCTTGTCGAGATAGAGCTGGCCGCCCTTGCGGGCGAGATGGAAGAGGACGAGGCACCCCACCGTGGAACCGGCCGCAGCCAGCGCCGCGCCGAGGTACGCAGCCGCCGGATTCGCCGCGGCAAGAGCCACAACCAGCGCGTCCACGGTCGCCGGCAGGGGAACGCCGGCGGAGTCAAGAAGGGCGAGCAGGAGCACCCCAGCCGGGCCCCACGAGATCAAGGTCTGAGCGAGCGCGCGCAGCAATGCCTCCTGTAAACGGCGGCGAAGACTCCATTCTACAGTTGGGCGGTCCGGCCGCGACCGGAGGCGAGAGCCCAGATTCCCGCCGCGGCGCAAGCGGCCGCCGAGATCCAGACCAGGACCAGAGTGAAGGCGGGATCGTTCTGTTCCGGCCAGGGTACAAGCAGATACAGCGACAGGCCCAGCGCGGCGGCGACGCCGCTGGCGCCGGCAAGATCGAGGAGATCGGAGAGACGAGGCGTTTGCGCGCCGCGCTCCTGGAGGTCAACGCGGCGCAGGATTTCTCGCGAAAACCGAGGCGAGACGGACGGATGCCCGAGCGCGGCGGCCAGCGTTCGATCGAGCGCCGTTTGTGCCTCTTGAAAGGCGCGGCAGGCATCGCAGGAGGACAGGTGCTCCACCAGCGCGTGCTGCTCTTCCTCGGTCAGACTGTCATCAAGAGCCTTCAGGATTTCGGCCTCGAACTTATCACACGCCATGTTTCACCTCCGTGGCGGATTGGCGGAAGGATGCGGCGAGTTCTTTCCGTGCGCGGTGCAAATACGTCTTCACGGTTCCGAGGGGCAAGTCCAGCATCGCAGACACCTCCTCGTATGACTTCCCTTCGAAGTAGAACAGCAGCAGCGCCTGCCTGTAGCGCCCGGGCAGGCGCGCGATGGCCGCGCGGACATCGAGGCTGTCGTCGATGGGGATTAAGCGCGAGGCCGCGGTGCCTTCGGTCAAAAGCTCTTCCGCTCTGCCTGCTCCGCGTTGTGACCGCGTCAGGCAGGTGTTTCGGGCAATGGAATAGAGCCACGTCGGAAGCGCGGCGTCGCCGCGGAATCCGGGAAGGCCGCGCCAGGCCTTCAGGAATGTGTCCTGGGCCGCGTCCTCGGCCGCCGCTTCGTCTCCCAGGATGGAGAAGCACAGGCGGAACACCTTGTGCTGGTAGTGCTCGATCAGACATTCGAAGGCCTCGCGTCGCCGCCCGCCGTCGAGCAGCCGCTGAACGTCCTGGTCTGTCGCCTGATCCACGGACCTCCCTTTAGACTACAAAGGCGGGTACGGAGTTTCAGCACGCCGGCTGAAACAAAACACCCTGCGCACGAGTCCGAAGGACCGAATTGGGAAGGAGGACGAGATGGCGTGGATAATGCCTCTGGCGGCGGTGCTCCTGACATTCGGCATCGTGGTGGTTGCCCTGCATTACGGGAACCGGAACGAAGAAATGCGGCACCGGGAACGCATGGCAGCGATTGACAAGAACCTGGAACTGCCCGATTCCTTTTGGAAGCGGCCGCTTCCGAACCCTCAGGCGCTGCTCCTGCGAGGGCTGATCTGGCTGGCCGTCGGAATCGGCATTGTGCTCTTGTCTGTCGGCATGTGGCTGGCGGAGGGCCGTACCGATAACGAGTTGCTGGCGGTGGGGACGGTGGGCGTCATCCCCGTTGGCGTCGGTGTGGCCTACCTTGTCGTACGACGAGTGGAGGGACGGAAGGACGTGGGTGGCTGACGCGGCGCCTACGGTTCCGCCGCGCGCGGGAAACATGCGGGCTGTCCCCGGTTTCGTCCCTGGTTTCACGGTTCGATCCTGGCGCCGAGCACGGCGAGGAACTTCTTCAGCCACTCAGGGTGGGCCGGCCATGCCGGGGCGGTGACAAGGTTGCCGTCCACGTGGGCCTGGTCGATGCCGATGTCTACGAAGGTTCCGCCGGCTCGAGTGACTTCGGGGCCGACCGCCGGGTAGCAACTCACAGAACGGCCCTGGACGACACCCGCGGCCGTGAGGATCTGCGCGCCGTGGCAGATGGCCGCGACCGGCTTGCGGGCCTCGGCAAAGTGGCGCACGATCTCCAGCACGCGCTGGTTCAGACGGAGATACTCCGGCGCCCGGCCGCCCGGGATCACCAACGCATCATACTGCTCGGCGCGAACTTCGTCGAACGTGGCGTTCAGGGTGAAGTTGTGCCCGCGCTTCTCGCTGTAGGTCTGGTCGCCCTCGAAGTCATGAATGGCGGTGCGCACAGCCTGTCCCGCCTTCTTGTTCGGGCAAACGGCATGTACCGTGTGCCCCACCATGGTAAGCGCCTGGAACGGCACCATGATCTCGTAGTCTTCGCCGAAATCACCGACCAACATCAGTATCCGTTTTGCGGCCATGTTTTCCCCTTCGGAGATCTGTATTACTCAAGCATCCTCAACAGTTGTGCTTCGTCGATGACGGGAACGTTCAGCTCGCGGGCCTTGTCGAGCTTCGAGCCGGCTTCGTCGCCCGCCACGACGTAATTCGTCTTCTTGCTGACCGAGCCGGTGACTTTGCCGCCGGCAGCCTCGATCTTCGTCCGCGCTTCGTCCCGCGTCAGATGCGGAAGCGTCCCTGTCAGGACGAACGTCAGCCCGGACAGCGCCCCGCCTGCCTCCTTCTTCCGAACCTCCTGTTCGAAGCGGAGCTCCGACTTGCGGAATCTCTCAACCAGCTCCTGGTTGTGCGGCTCCCGGAAGAACTGGAAAATGCTGCGCGCAACCTTGGGTCCGACCTCCTCGGCCTGCTGTAACGTCTCTTCGTCCGCCGCCGCGATCCTGTCGAGACTGCCGAAGGTATCCGCAAGGATCTGCGCCGTCCGCTCGCCGACGAACGGGATGCCGAGAGCACTCAACACGCGCGCCAGCGGATGCTGCCTCGTGCGGTCGATGTTGGCGAGCAGCTTCTCCGCCGACTTCTTACCCATCCGCTCGAGCTCAACAAGGTCGTCGAGGCGAAGATCGTAAAGATCGGCCAGGCTTTTTACGAGGCCGCGATCAACAAGCTGGTCCACGATCGCCTCGCCGAGGCCGTCGATGTCCATCACGCCCCGGCCGCCGAAATGCAGGATCGACTCCTTCAGCCGCGCGGGGCAATTGGTGTTGATGCAGCGGCTGGCGACCTCGCCTTCCTGCCGCACGATGCGGCCTCCGCAGATGGGGCAGCTCTCCGGCATTGCGAACGGGCGGCGCTCGCCGGGCCGTTTGGTCACGCGCACGACCTTGGGGATGACATCGCCACTGCGCTCGATGAGCACAGAATCGCCGATCTGAACGCCAAGCCGCTCGATTTCGTCCTCGTTGTGCAGAGTGGCGCGGGAAACGGTGACGCCGCCCACGTTGACGGGCCGGAGCACCGCCGTGGGCGTGAGCACGCCGGTGCGGCCCACGTTCACCTCGATGTCCTCGACGACGGTCTCCCGCTGCTGCGCGGGGTACTTGATCGCGATCGCCCAGCGCGGAGCCTTGGCCGTCCAGCCCAGCTCGCGCTGCTGCCGGACGGAATCGATCTTCGCTACGAGACCGTCGGTTTCGTAGGGCAGCTCGTCACGGCGCGCTTCGCACTGCCGGAAGAACTCCAGCAACGCATCGACGTCCCGGCAGAGCCGGCGGTGAGGATTTACCTTGAAGCCGAGTTTCACGAGGGTGTCGAGGGATTCCCAGTGGCTGGCATGGTAGGGAGCGCCATCCACCAGAAAGAAGTAGGCGTAGTAATCGAGGCGGCGCGAGGCGGTGATCGAGGGCTCGAGCACGCGGATCGAGCCGGCGGCGGCATTCCGCGGGTTGGCGAACCGCGGGAGGCCGGCCTGATCGCGCTCAAGGTTGAGGCGCTCGAACGCCTTGCGGTTGAGGATGACTTCCCCTCGAACTTCAAAGCTGGAGAGACCGATCGATACGCGCAGCGGCAACGAGCGGATGGTGCGCGCGTTCTCGGTCACTTCTTCGCCCTGAAGTCCGTCGCCGCGGGTGACGGCGAGATGCAGCAGCCCGTCGCGGTAATGGACGGCCATGGAGAGGCCGTCCAGTTTCAATTCGGCGACGTAGTTGTAAGGGGCTGCGCCGAGGAGCGTGCGCACACGGCGGTCGAAGTCGCGCAGGTCGCCTTCGTTCAGAGCGTTGTCGAGGCTCAGCATCGGCGAGCTGTGGGCGACGGTGACGAATCCCTCGCGCGGCTTGCCGCCGACGCGCTGGGTGGGCGAGTCGGGCGTACACAGTTCCGGATGTTGCGCTTCCAGTTCCTTCAGGCGGTTCATCAGCGCGTCGTATTCGGCGTCGCTGATTTCCGGCTGGTCGAGGACATAGTACAAATGCTCGTGGTGGCGGAGCGTCCGGCGCAGTTGTTCGATCTCGGCCCGGATGTCCTTGCTCATCGGCGTGTTGTCCTTGCCAGAAATGTACGGTCTCCCGCGTCTATTATAATTGTCGATTCCCGGAAGGACAGGCGTCGCCATCCCTACTTACCGCAACGCAATTCTGATTTACAACCCTTCGGCCGGCGGGCTCCGCGGGAGGGGCGCTGCGCGACTCGACCGCGCTGTTGAAACGCTGCGGGGGGCTGGTCATCGGATCGAGGCGAAGCCGACCGAAGAGCCGGGCGACGCTACACGGATCGCGGCGGAGGCGGCGGCGAGCGGAGCCGATCTGATTCTGGTGGCCGGCGGCGATGGGACGCTGAACGAGGCGATCAACGGCGTCGCCGGTTCCGAGACGCCGGTGGGCCTGCTCCCCACGGGTACCGCCAACGTCCTGGCCTGTGAGCTGCAACTCGGCGGCTTTGAGACAGCGGCGGCGAGAGTGGGCGCCTGGATCCCCCGGCGCGTCGCGTTGGGTTTGCTGCGAGCAGCAGGCGTGCCTCCGCGATATTTCTTGCTGATGGCGGGGGCGGGACTGGACGCACACATCGTGAACAGCGTCAGCCACGAGCTGAAACGGCGCAGCGGCAAGTTCTCTTACTGGGTGGCCGGGGCGCACGAGTTCACCCGGCGTATCGATCAGTTTGAGGCACGCGTGGAAGGCGTCGCACGCCGCTGCGGCTTTGCACTCGCCAGCCGCGTGAGAAACTACGGCGGCACGCTGGAAATCGCTCGGACGGCGTCGCTCGCGAGCGACGAATTCGAGGTGGTTCTTTTTGAAGGCGCAAACCCACTGCGATATCTGAAGTAC
>Ga0129298_10001331_pt1 | contig 10354 bp, 9 predicted proteins | sample I19B2metaG_FD_94707 | JGI IMG/M metagenome (GOLD analysis project Ga0129298, IMG submission 94707) | Lake sediment bacterial and archeal communities from Gulf of Boni, Indonesia to study Microbial Dark Matter (Phase II) - ​I19B2 metaG | ecosystem: Environmental > Aquatic > Freshwater > Lake >...
AGAACGTCGGGAATAGTGAGAATCTATCTGGAGGAAGAATGGGTTGCTGAGGTCTTCAAGAATTCTGACGCCGCTGATTCTAGTAAACTTCAAGACATACCTTGAGGGGACAGGCGGGAACGCTCTCCGGCTTGCAAAGATTGCTGAACGCGTCAGCTCTGAAACTGGGATAAGCATAGCGGTGGCTCCGCAATTGACAGATATTAGAATGATAGCGGATCAGGTTGAAGTCCCGGTATACGCGCAGCATGTGGATGCTGTTGACGCTGGCGCGTACACTGGGCATGTTCTAGCAGAAGCCGTGAAGGAGGCAGGCGCTGTCGGAACACTAATCAATCACTCGGAACGGAGGCTGAAACTTTCTGAGATTGACGAAGTTGTTAGGAAAACTAGATCTATAGGTCTTTCATCCGTCGTCTGCACGAACACAGCGGCTGTGAGCGCGGCCTCTGCAGCGCTGAGGCCCGACATGGTGGCGATTGAACCTCCAGAACTGATAGGAACGGGAGTCGCTGTTTCAAAGGCGAGACCCGAGATCGTGACCGATACTGTGTCGTTGATAAAGAGGATTGCCCCCAAAGTGGTTGTGTTATGCGGGGCGGGCATAACCGTCGGGGAGGATGTGAAAGCAGCTTTGAGGCTTGGAACTGAAGGAGTACTGCTCGCTAGCGGGGTTGTTAAAGCCAAAGACCAAAGGAAGGCGCTGATGGATATCGCGACTGCGGCGGTCGAGAAGTAGGGACTTTATTCGATATTGAGCTTGGCTGTCAGAGCGAGAGTTGATTCCACGGCTCTACGACTTCCGAAGGCAAGAATCGAGCGAAAATGACGTTTTGGTACATTGTGCTGCAGGACGTAAGAGAAGTCCGTTTCTAGTTGCGTGTTTTATCGCCCAAAAGAGACGCATACCGTTCAGTCAGGCTGTTAAGATTGTTGAGCAGAGATACCCTAAAGCCCGAATAGAGCCTGAATTACAGAGAATTGGAAGTCAGCTATTTCCCTAGAGCTATTCTTGCTTTTGATGATTTTGCCACAAGATAGTTGACGAATCCTGAGCAAGAAACTAAGATAAATTTGGCATCTTCAAAATACAGATTCGGCTCATCTAACAACGCATGTCTTATTCCGTCTGCACTGCTGGTGTATCCATACAGGCTGTCGAAAGCACGTTTTAAGGCATGATGTATCTTCACTTCATTTTCTCTTTCTATTATGTCCAAGGCTTCTCCCAATGTTGCTTTAGGATTTTTCGTGATTAGTTTGCAAAGTGCTTCTACACCGCTAATAGATTCTTTAATAGAATTTCTGTAATCAGGGGATTTTCTATCTGCAAGCCTATCCAGCGCACTTTTCATATGTTCGTTTACAGGGGTGAAGGGTGTTTCTATCGCTTGTTCTATCTCAGTGATTTCTGCTTCTGAAGTTGTCTGTAGAATTATTCCTCCGACAAAGCGATATGCGGATAATTCCTCCTCGAGAATGTTATTACAAAAATCCATGAAGTCTGCTGAATTGGATTTGTCATCATCATTATTAGCTATGAATTCCGTGAAATCATAAACTTCATTCCATTTACAATCAAAGTAGTACTCTCTTATCTTTCGAAAAGCATCGGTCCAAAAATGCCCTATGGTATCGATTGGTCGCTTGAAATGCTCATCCCATATTTTTAACAAAAGCAGATGGAGCCACTCGTAATCCGAAATGGCTTCCATTACCGGCACACGATCCCAATAGAAAGTGCATAAGGCATTCCATAACCTGTTGCGCAAATCGTCGTCCATACCGTCAACTTGCATAACGCTTTTGACGGGTTTGATTCCTTTTCTCTGAGAAAATAGCTGCATATTGTTTCAGCTCCAAGGGCTCAGCATCCTCAGTCAAAACCGTTCCTTTAATGGAATTTTGGAAAGTCTCTTTTATTTGAAGATTTGCCGTTTCAGTTTTCTTAGGACTATTGAAACCACAATGAGTGCGCCATAACTTGAGAGCATTGATGATAGAAACGATGTCAAAATGACCCAATTACGTGGTAAACTAGGCATTGAGATGAGTACCAAAGACTGTACCGAGGGGTAGTAGAGAATGGTAAGCCAAGCTCCTGTCAACGTCCACATGGCGAATCCCGAGTATTGATCATGTGGAAGATACAGGAATAGCCAGTTCGACAAACAATAGGCGATCGTCACGATAACTATGCTCCATTCTACCGGGAGAACGTTGAAAAAGAAAACCATCCTAATATAGCCGGTAAGTGTGAGTACACCCAGAAAGAACCAAGCAATAATCTTTAATGTTGTTTCGAGTCCTGAACAAAGCTTTCCAAAACACCAACAAATGATGGTAGTGCCAAATGCAATCACGTATGTAGTGAAGGCAATTGCCCCCATCTCCTTTTGGAACGTTATGCTAAACGAAAAGAGGATAGTTCCTACTATCAGCAACGTTCTAAAAACGTCGTCAAATCTTCTTATCCTATCTTCAGTCTCCAATACTAGACCACTTTTTCCTTCAGCATTTCAATAAGTTCTTGTAGGTCTCGTAGAAGCGAGTTTCTTAGCGATCCCGTTTCTTGAACTACTGAGTCGAACTTTACCGTTGCTAATGCTGATACCGAAATAAAATCTGCTGAAATTCTTTGAAATGGATACCCAGACAAGAGACAGTCGATATCGGAATCGTTGACTTTCGATTTCGTTTCATGAAGAAACTGAAGAGGTGTCTTGCCTATGCGAAGGCAATCTCGCAGGTTCGCGTTGCCCACATGTCGACCTGCAATATGCCCTCGGTAGTCTACGTCGTAAGGTCTGTCTCGATATTTCTCGAGTTCGACGGAAGATAGGCGTAGTTCTACTTCTTTCTCAATTATTTTGTTGATAGATCCTGTTGATGCATTGTACATAGTTTGGTAATCCTTCAGTTCTTGGTACACTAGATCTGCTTTTTTCTTCACTTCATCATCCATAACGAAGTACATGCCGTAATGTCTAGTCTTTTCAAAACCGTCTAGGTCCGGCATTTCTCTGCCATCTTGAATCTTGTCTTTGATCTCCCCGACTTGACCTAGCAGAGGCTCATAGATCCCTTCCGCCAAGCGTCCCTTTCTTCTTATTCTCAGTGAGACGAAATAAGTCAAGACTGCACCAACAAAGACACCAACCAATGTTCCTACAATGCCAAGAACTCCGCCAAATGTATTTTCGGTCAAGTTGAGTATCACCACGATAAGAGCGGTAAACCAAGCTTCAGAATGCCATTCAAGATCAACTTTTATTGCGTCAAAGGCATAAAGATATTTCGAAATACCTTGAGAATCACGAGGATAGAGATTAAGAACTACAAGAGTCTCAAGCATGTCGTTCTTGACGACGTCCGACAACTAAACGTACTTATAGGGAAGAACAATTCCGGGAAATCGAACATCCTTGATGCACTGAGGTTATTCTTCAACGGGTATGGAGACGGAGGTTGGGTACACGACCAAACTATTGCTCACGGCGGTATTCATAATCTTTTCAAATTTTGGCATAATTTCGTGCCTAGCGAACCGATAGAATTCACGGTCATGTTTCAGCCTAGCAGCAGATTGGTTTCTTCTCTCACGTCTGATGATAAGGTCGCACATGAACGTCTTGCTTCACAGCCAATTACGATTAACAAGATGGTCTATTACAATAGAGAACGCAACACAACGCATTTGCTTGTCAACTCAGTTCAGTGGTCGGACGTGATGTTGGTCCGCCCAGTAGATCTAGGCGAATTGGACAAGCAAAATGTACAGCAGCGAAGATTTCTGACAAGATCTTCGACTTTACGAAGCCCAACCTACTCCTCGCTTGAAGATGGGAGCATCCCTCATACAGTACTCACAAGCATTGACAAGAAATTCGCGTTCATCCCCGCAAAGCGACGCATTGCTGACGAAGAACCACGGGTTGTTGGTCCCTTGGTTCTTCCTTTTGACGGCAACAATCTGAAAAACGCGCTTCAGAAGCTCAAGAACTCAGGGGATGCACGCGAAAGACGGAAATTTGAGGTATTCAAAGAGAAGATCGACAAACTGAACTTTGCCGCAGGCTCGATGGAGTCTATAGAAGTTGGGCAATACGTAGACTTGAGCTTCGATCATAGTAAGGAACTCTCGTTTCCGCTTTCCTCTCAAGGAACTGGCATACATGAGATTTTGATCTTCATAGTAAACCTGATGTTGTGTGACAACTATTTTTTCGGCATTGAAGAGCCGGAAAACCATCTTCATTTCGACGCTCAAAAGACGTTGCTTGATATATTTGAGGAAGAGTCAATACGCAACCAAATATTTCTTACATCTCACAGTTCACTGTTCGTGGACCGGCTCAACTACGAGTTGGGCAGTGTTTACCTCACGAAGCTCAATAAGGATGGGCAAACGGAAATCCAGAATATATATGAACCAGAGCAATTTGAGCTGATAGTCGCAGAAATAGGCAATATTAGCAGCTTGCTCGCGTCGGACGCGATTATTTTCGTTGAGGGCAAGAGTGATGAGTCGATTTTCAGAAGTTTCGCGGACACGATTAAGGCGTTTTCTAGAGCAAGACTAGAATTTATTGATATGACTGGCAGAGATAAACTTCCTTACTTTGCCTCAATCAAACTCGTTATGCGAACGAATAGAGATTTGCCCTTTTTCTACATTGTTGATGGGACGGAGGGAAAAAAACGCGAAGAAGTAATCGATGAATTTTGTGAGTCCGCGAAAAGTAACGTTGGGCTTGGGAATGACCAGATAGAAAGACTTCGACATAGTGTTTTCGTGTTGTCAAAGGGGCAGATTGAGGCATATCTTCTGAGACCTTCTACCGTAGCGCATGTGTTTGAGATACCCGAGGACAAAGTGGAATCGTGGTTCAAAATGAATGAAAGCAAGAAGAATAAATTCTACGTGTTGGACGAACTCCTACGACAACATGGCAAGGGGAAGTACGATAAGAAATTGGACGGGACTAAGATCGCAAAAGCCTTGAGAAAAGAGGAAATTGACGAGGAGCTTGTGAGAGTAATTGAACAGATAATCCAGTTAACAAGAATGCTCGAAACTGGAGACTATATGGTTACGTGGGAGATGGGATTTCCGTAGCAAATTCCATGGTTCGATTCACTTTCTCAGAACCTTCTTCATCTCAGGCAACAATTCGCCTTGCTTAATAGGGAAACCTTCGGCTACCAGTTCTTTTTCGAAAGCCTTAGCTACTGCTTCAAGTGTGTACTTTCTTAATAGTGCAGTCCAGTCTGTGGGTTTTGTATCCAGTTCCTTATCCTTGTACTTGAACAGAAGCACTCCATCAGTAAGTTTGCCTTTCAGTGTTACTTCTAGTGCTGGTCTCGCTATCAGGTCGCTGACTTCTGGTGTGGGTTCAGCTATCGAAAAGAAAGTCTCCCTACCTGTTTCTTCAGCGTTTACCAGACCTTTAGCCACAAGCTTATAGAGTATTGTTCTTGCGCTATGCCATTGGCTTATTCCAGCTAGACGCTTTACTTCGCTAATATAGAGAGGACGCTTGGCGTTTCTGAGAGCCTCCAGCACCCTTTGCTCAAAAATAGGCGTCTTAGCCCTACCTTTTGGTTCTGCTGACATAGAATAATAGTAACTAGAGCAGAGCTAAAAGGCATTAGCCAAGAAAATATTATACGTGATTTGAGGTGTATAAAAACAATTTATACGCGAACTATCTAGTTCCCTCTGGAATATGCGCGCCTACTCAGGTACGAGCGCAGTTTGCTCCGACAGATTTGACCGAGATGATGTCAGGCGACAATTGATGCATACAATCTGCATAATCGGCTCCAAGAACGTGGGAAAGACTTACCTTGCCGAGCAATTGATTCGGAGATTTACTCGCGATGGCATTAGAGTCGCGGCAGTCAAATCCAGTCGTCATCCACTCGACGTACCTCACACCGACACAGAACGATTAGCCAAGGCAGGAGCTCCGGTTGTGGTTTTTGCGTCTTCTAAGGAGAAAGCTCTATTCATTAAATCTAGAGTAGACATAAGAAGGCTGTTTGGCAAGTTTGGGATGGATTTCGAAGTCCTTCTAGTTGAGGGCATGAAGCGCTCTGAGTATCCCAAGATCCTCTTAGCTAAGGATTCCAGACATCTCGATATTGATGTAGACCGCCCTACTGTGGAAATGATCGTCTGCCCGCGGGAACTCCGATCTAAAGCCAAGAGGAAGTTTCCTTCAGCAGTTCTGCGAGAGAGGAGCGAAATAGACAAGATCTATTCCACATTAAAGAGGAAGTACATTCAACAGTATGTGCGAGAACTGCCGGAGAAGGACTGCGGCGCATGCGGGTATAAGACATGCGCAGCATATGGAAGAGCCATTTTGAAAGGTGAAACGAAACTGGGAAGATGCTCTGTGGACGGATGGCGCGTGAAGGTGTATGTAGACGATAGCCTTGTAAAGCTCTCACCGTATCCGGAATCGGTTGCACAACAAGTGATCGGAGCCTTTCTATCTACACTGCACGGGGTTCGTAAGGGATACAGAAAGGTCGAAATCTACCTCGATCGCCGTCGACGTTGAAGCTCAGAGGAGATTGACGGCTCTTTTCAGATCCGATGCCGTGTAGCCGAATGGAGCGAGAATCGTTGTTGCTGATGAGAAGAGCAACTCAAGGTATCTGTCAACATCGTATGAAGTATTTTCGTCTACGAGTTCCGCTGCCAAAACTCTGTTCTCGATAAACCTGTTCTCGCTATTGATTATGATAAAACTGATAGATTGACCAGCTCTAACCTCAACTTCCTCTTTTACAAGCTGTTGTGCAGCGATTGCTTGAAGAACTTTATGCCGATATTCATAAACCTCTTTTGAAAGGTGTCTTTCGATGAACAGATCGTTAAGCTCTATCTGCCTTGACCTCAAAGCTTGAACATATTTCTTCAAAACATATATCGACTCAGGCACGCGACTATAGAAATTGCTGGAATCTTCTCCTTTCGCAAGAACCTTTAGCATCTCTTCGATACATTTCCGTACAACTTCCGGCGTGTCATGCCTCCTCATGGCGATACCTCTCGCCTTAATTCTGCCGTCCATAAACACGCCGTAATATCTAGTCAATACCGGCAGATTCCTTCGAGTCTCTGAAGGCAAGAATACTATCCAGCGGTATACGCCTTCAAACGAGATAGGAAGCTCTGTCTCTCTGCAAATTTCATCTCTCAGTTCAATGAAGTCGTTCTCAGTTGCATCGCTCTTCTTGAGCCAGAGGGAATCAACTATTCCATGCACAAGCTCGAATCCTCGTTCTTCAGCTAAACGAGTAGCCGTCAAAAGTGTTTGACGAGCAAAAGCGCAAGTCGCTATGTGAGCGTCTATCTTACCGAATCTCGCGTTCTTAAATCCTAGGTAGCCGAATGCGCACACCAAGATCCACTTAAGCGCCGCTCGCCTCTTCTCGTAGAGCGATCGAAGTGATGGATCGCTCGTCCTTCCTTCCAATTCCTTATATTTCGCTCTCTTCTTTATAAGGAGTTCAATACTCTTCGGAACTATCCCCTTCCGCTTCTCACAGATGTTGTAATCCAGTTCTGGAACGCGTTTCGTAGAGTCGGGGCAACACTTGCATCTCACTGTCTCGGCGCTCAGGTTCTTCTTCAGCATCAACATGGGATAGAGGCTTGTAAAGTCAAGTTCACCAACTCTATCGTGTATACCTACCTTCGGTTCATGATAGAAGCCGCCTCTATCCGCGATAAGTAACTCTCTGGCTGTTTTCAAGTCTTCTGGGTCAGCTTTCACCCAAGGGATTAGAATATCGTTTCTGACAGCGTGGTAGAGCTGAGCAGATGTCATGCTGGTTCCAATCGTCGTATTCGAAACCCTTTGCACCGGAATTCTGCATATTCGCGCAACCTCTATGAGGCCTTGGAGACCGCAATCGCAGTAGAGCATGGAATTCTCCATGTCTATGTGTATACGACCGAGCAGCCTAGTCGGTAACGGTCGATAATGCACTCTACCATAGCTTAGATACGATGTGCCCTTTCCATTCGAGACTCTTAGAGGAGATCTCTCCCGTCCTATAACCAATCTTTCAGAAAATTCGTTTTGAACAGCTCTTCTTGCTAAGTACGGGAATAGGAACTCATCACCATTTGACGTATAGATTATGTCTGGATCTAGTTGCTGAATCAATTCGACGAGCGTCATTAATTTATCGAGTTCATCTCCTGAATCGATTCGAATCGACTCGCCGCCGAAGTTGATATTTATCTCTCTGATCTCGTCACTGAGCTTTGGGATTCTCTCACTTGCAACTTTCACTTCTAACGTTAGCTCTTTCAACGGCAGTGTTCTGTATTCCACTTCTTCTTGGCTATCGAGTAAACGCCATTCTAGTCCATCAGATCTCTGAGTTGCATGAACAAAGGCGAATGGGAAGATGTCCTTCTCATACAGGTACATTTGACTTGGCTTTACATCCACATTGTATAATCTGAATCTCTTGTACCCGCCGTAGACCAAGATCTTCTCAGCGAGCTCCTGCGCCTCTCTTGAACTTGAAACTGGAATCTTCAGAACCGTAGACTTGTCAGAGTCTTCAGGCCTAACGTATTTCTCTTCTAGAGCGACTCCATCTGTAGCAATCTGTTTCGCTAGATCGATAAGGTCACTATGATTGCCGGAGACGTAGATGCTGTACTGCCACCTATCGATCAAGCGGATAGCGTTGCCCTTCTCTGTCTTAATCCAAATTACCATCGCGTTCTCTTTGGGGTAGAGATCTAGAATCCAGCCTTTAACGCCTTGAACGCATTCCTTTGAGGAGCCTGTTGATTTCGGCAATATTCAAGTTCCCTTAAAATCCTAATGGGGAAACATTCCCTCGGTCATTAGGAGAGAAGAGTCGCTGCTCTTGTCACTGGAATGTACCGTTCACATTCGTTGAGCAGAATAGCAGGTGGATTAGCGAAATGCTTCTCTAGAATTATTATTATTGAATCGCCGTGATCTTCAAGCTTAGCTATAATATTGCTATGGTATGCGATCTGTTCGAAGAATGAATTCTTGTGGACATACTGATCGTCTAGGCTAGTTCCGATAGCCACTATTTTCTTTTCCCTGATCGTGTTGACAAGCGAATTCAATGCAACTTTGAAGAAGATTGACGACTGTTTCTTGGCTATATCAGGATCGCAGTATGGTTCGAGAATATTGGAGATAACAGCTAGCTTGATGTTCAACCTGTCTATCCATGGCTTAAGATTGTTCGCGATCAGAGAGGTGAGTTGGTGATATGTGAACGCTCGAGAAACGAGAACATTCTCCAGAACTTTATCGCTGTCAAGGGAAAGTTGCTCTGCATATTCAGCTATTAAGCATGGGTCGAAGGTATTGCCGCCGTCTATGAATATCGCTTTAGACTCGAGTCCGCCTTCCGTCAGCGCTAATTGAGCCTGAACGCATAGCAATTCGGATAGAGCAAGACAACGCTGAGTGCCATGTAAGAATATAAGATGCCCGAGGTTTAACCTCCCAAAGAGGGAGTCGAACACCTCGTCTCTAAAAGATACTCCTTCAAGGCGGTTGAGTAAGTCAGCTCTCGAATAATTCAATGGAAGGAAATTTGCTTGCATATGCTATGAATTGGTAAGTTGAACTAAAGAGAAAGAGAGATAACCAAAACTACTTTCTTTGGGTCTTGGATTATCTCGCGTGAAATCCTAAGGTTCCACCTGAAGCTGGTCGGTCGGCTGCTATTCTGCCGCCGAGAGGGCACTAGGCTAGTGGGGTCAACTGGCATCGCGCAGAGAAAGCAGTTGACATCCTGCATGCTTTCAGCTTGGTTAAAAGAACACCAAGGATACGCTGAATGTTTTCACGGGAGATTTGGAGCGCGGTAACGCCTTAAAGCCAGCGAGAGAATTAAGATGGCAAAATAACACGCGCCAAGTCAAAGAAGGTCGCTAGCCGAAGCTACGCAGGTAATTGTTGAGGAGCATCATGGACATTATTCCGAGGAGGATACCTATGGATACCAGGTGTTTATGGCCGTATTCATGGGCGATCGGTATGAGTTCATCGGCGGTGATATACGTCATCACACCGGCTGCAAAGGCGAGCGCTAAGCCAATCGTCTCCGGCGGTGAGTTGATAAGTAATGCTCCACCTAAGAGCGCTCCAAACGGCTCAGCTAAGCCCGAGACCAACGTTGCTAAAACCACATCTCTTTTCCTGCTACCGGCAGAAGTCAAAGGAACAGCAGTCGCGACACCCTCAGGGACGTTGTGGAAGAATACTGCCACAGCTATCAGGATTCCGAGCTGCGGCAGATGCAGGTAACCCGCACTTACGATCAC
>Ga0129298_10001332_pt1 | contig 10353 bp, 8 predicted proteins | sample I19B2metaG_FD_94707 | JGI IMG/M metagenome (GOLD analysis project Ga0129298, IMG submission 94707) | Lake sediment bacterial and archeal communities from Gulf of Boni, Indonesia to study Microbial Dark Matter (Phase II) - ​I19B2 metaG | ecosystem: Environmental > Aquatic > Freshwater > Lake >...
CGGAGCATGGTAGATCGAGCTACGGTGAGCCGAGCGCAGGGATACTGCCAAGCGACATATACAGAGAAGACCACGCCTCAGACTCGTTGGAAAAAGCTAGGAAAGCAAGAAAGACAACTGATGAAGTTCTCAGGCAATTGAACGTCATAGTCTGAAATCGAACATGCTTGCGATGACAACATAGCAATGGTGGGTCCTTGGAAAGGATATTAGTGCCTCCCAGATGAGATGGGCACTAAGCAGGGATCTGGCATCCCACCTGAAGAATGGAAATAGCCAACCTGAAACTTCTTGATGCATCGGCTGTCAATAGATCGCGATTCTGAGTATCGCTTATCTGTTGTCTTGGAGCTTCATGCCCGAAGTGAATATCTGATGGTCCTGCAGAAGATTGAGAAAGCCGAGCCACTCGTCGTGAAGTTCATTCATGGCGAGATCTCTCTCCAAGAAATCTTGGCCTTGCTCGGTTAGGATTCGGCAGGCCGTTCACTATCAAGCTGTATGGGTGCTGGCTCCTTCGCCACCATGATGGTTCCGTTACTGTCGTGGCATATCTTCAGAGAAATTGGCAAGCCAAAAACCGCAAGCAAGATCGAAAGAAAGCTTCGAACCTAAGGGCTTGAACATGTTTGATTCTCAATAAGAACAAAGGTTTTTTAGGCCATTCCTTGCTCGAACAGGTTCCAAGCTAAGGTGGAATGGGATCAAAGCTATGCGAGTAGGTCAAGCAGTTGTAGTTGTATCCATGATATGTGTTCTCTGGATTCTTACTATTTCTGCTGCATATCAGATAGGTAATGCCAGCGTTGACCCTGTCGCCCCATTCGATTTCAGTTTGAGTAATAGCGACGGGATCACGGTTACTCCTGGCGGTTCGGGCTCGAACACTATAATCGTTACGCTCCTCTCGGGGACGGCCCAAGGAGTGACCCTCTTCGCAGATGTTGGCACTACTGGCATAGCGTTTGCTGTCGTCGTATCTTTCAATCCGCGCACTGTAACTCCAACATGCAGAAGTACCTGCACGATCACCGCCTCTTCTTCCACGCTGACAGGCTCATACCCGATAACTGTGATCGGCACAGGGGGAGGGTTGACGCGCACCACCTCCTTCACATTAACCGTCAGCACGCTTGGCGAGAAAGGTAGTACTTGGATCGTCTTGGACGCTTCGCCCAAGCCTGGCTACGCAAACAACCATGTGACCATTTCCGGAACTATGTATGGCTCTTGGCGCAGTATCTGGCAGGGTAAGGTCGTCGGTAAACCCGTCGAGATAGCGACATGCTGGGGGTTCAGGACCGTCGTCACAACAGATTACGGGAATCCAGGTCAATTCTCCGTGACAACGAACTGCCCGTCGCAAGGAGGCACATACACAATCACTGCCACCTTCTACAAAGATGAAGAACTGACCGGAACTTCCACAACTATTCAGTATGAAGTCATCTCGAAGACACCGACGACTATCACGATAAGCTACATCGGCAATAGGGAGTTCGGGGGATATCTGAGACGTGTAGACACTGGCGCATACCTCGGATATAAGCCGGTCAAGTTAACGATTCACTTCTTTTTACAAGGAATGTGGTGGACAGCGACCTACGAGCTACAGACAAGGGGTGACGGCTACTGGAGCTTGGAATTCTACTTCTACTGGAACTCAGCAACAATAGTCTTCGAAGGCGACGAAACATACGCCCCATGCTCCAACACAATCACACAGTAGGAAACGATCCGAAGTCTCCGCGGACTTACCTCTCTAGCTGACACCGAGTCACCTTCAGCAGGTTCTCTCAAACCAAGCCCACCATGATTTTTCGGGGGCACGCAGATCTGCACGAAGGCTCGAAACAGGCAGAATACGCTTCCTAGACGAGGATTTGATGAGGTCCGAGACGGGGGAATCAGTCCATGTGGTTTCGGAAGAGTCGGTAAGATCACCTGCAAGGCACAGCTGCTGAGGTTTATATGTCTCGGCCTCCGGCATCTTCTCGGTCAGCCTCTCGAAGGGAGATTGTCAGACAGGCGGTGAGTCCGTCCAAGTTGGATGCGAAATCTATTCAGTCTGTCTTGATACTCTACCTGACCTTGACGGCTGCCGTAGCAAATGAGGAAAAGCTGAGCCTCCTCGTCTCAACCAACAAGTACGAGTACCAGCTGAACGAACAGATAGTTGTGAACTACTGGGTCAGCAAGGCCTGTGACTTGAAGGTCTACTTGAGATGGCCGGAAGGATATTTAGAGTACGATGTGATCAAAGCCGCAGCTGGCTTCTCAAGCTACGTGACCCAAGGCTTGGAGTTCGAAGGTGTAGTGGAGGTTGGGATTCAAGGTTGGGCAGGCCTGGAGAAAGCGCAGGCCAGAGCATTCATCCTAGTAACCGATGAAACTCGGCCTCAGCTAGTCTCTTTGCCTTCGGGAGGCAGGGCCAACAACAACACAGAGTATTCTGAAACCCTCATACTGAGGAACTTGGATCTGAACCTAACGTCCACTGAGGAAGACCAGTCCGTAACCGTTGATCCTGAAGAAGAGGTGAAGGGCAGGCTTAGATGCCAAGTCTGGTCGCCTAGACTCAACTCCACTGAGAGATGGCAGCTCTTCCTCCTACCCTCATGGACGGCGGAGTGGCCGCCACAAATCAGTTTCCTCCTATACGATGGAGTTCCTGGGGAGCAGCTCTACCTGCCTATAGAGCGGAGGTTCATCTATGTTCCAAGCCAACAGATCATAGTCGAGTTCACCATAAAGGCGCCGAAACTGCCGGGAATGTACTTCCTGTGGTTCTGCTTCAGCAACGAGTTGAATGCATCCCAAGCATTTTTCAAGTTTACTCGTCCCCTCACACTTCCCGCCCACGCCAAGATCATTGTAAAGCAAAAGATAAAGACCCGTCTGGAACTTGTGGCAAATCCATCCAGTGTTGAGGCGGGGGAAGAGGTTTCCTTTACCGGTTTCTTGAAACCCGCGTTGGCAGGGGCTCCGATCACTCTGAATGTTTGGAGGGCCAGTGAAAGACTTGAGGGAGCGCCGGAGATCTCCGTCATGGTGATCACGCGAGAGGATGGGTCCTTCTCGCATAGGTGGACATCAACTATCTTCGGTGATTATCAGGCTAGGGTCTCTTATGGTGGGAGTCGAAGCCACTTACCTGCTGAGGGTGAGGCTGTAAGGGTGACGATTAGACCCATCTTGAACCTCACTCCTTTCTATCTGGCTGTGGCCGTGGCAATAGTCGCCGCCCTCACCATCTATGCCAGAAGAAGGCCTAGGCTCCCCACCATTAGCGAGGTTCTGGAACACTTAGAGGAGGCCAAGAAGTATGTACGTCAGGGCGGTGGAGAACTTGGCGTCAAGACGCGCATCCGCATTTTCCTGCGTGAGCTACTGAGAAGGCTGAGGCAGCTGTTCACCTGAGCCACTTGCCGTCCCGACGATCTAGATACCTTTCCCCATTCGGGAAGGTGTCAGTCGCCTAGGGAAGTTCCCGCCAAGAAGACGAAGGGCATATGCGTCCCTCAAGGCTGAGCGCGAAGCTCAGGATGCCCATATCGTTGAACTACTGCTGTAAGCTTCTCGACGAAGGGATGGTTTGGATTGTGAAAGGCTTGGATGCTCCGTCCTCCTTCCAACATGAGTTCACAGTAGCATGGAATCACGGCAGAAATAGGGTAGTCAAAGCCCAAGGACTTTGTCAATTCATGCTCCTCGACTCGATCGATCTTCCTATTCATTCCGCACTCTGCAATCTTCTCTGAGATCACCTTGTTTATGATCAGGGAGGTCTTCTTGCCCAATGCTTGATAAATGGCCTTCACCATCAACCTAACCCCGGAAAGGTCGGTTCTATCGTTTCTCATAACTAGTATTACAGCATCGGACACCGCAACCGCGTCTATGGCTGAGGAATGGATTCCTGGGCTTGTGTCGAAAATAAGGACTTCAAAGCCAAGGTCATTGAATAAGGTGTCCCTTGCCTCCATTATGCGCTTCAAAGCCTTTGACTGCCCAGCTTTATCCATAGTCATCATGTCGAGGATTGCTTGAGGGTTCGGGTCTGAGAACGCGAGCACCAGCTTTCCTTTCGTCCGATACCTGTCTGTCAGATCCACTAGGCACTGCTCGAGACTGCACTCACCGTCAAGGTAATCGTTTATCCAATGCGCAGGCTCAGATTCGAACAAGATGTGCTGGCTTGGAGCCCTGAAGTCATAGTCTACCAGGCAGGTGTCGTAGCCCTTCTTGGCGTATATGGCGGCGAGGTTCGCCACTATCGAAGTCTTACCCGTTCCACCCTTGTGGGAATGAACTGTCAAGGCGAAGCCCAAACATCTTCAAGTCCTTTTAATATTCAACTGTCCTCCTAAAGTTAAATGCAACCATTTAAGGCCTTGAATTATTCATCCTACGAAGATCTTGAGAGATGGCATGAGATCACCTTGGATAGCTGGCGGCTATCAAATCACTTTGGTATGGAGAAGTACACCGCCTTGCCGACTCTCTCTTTGGCTACATACTCCATCTGCGTTAGCTGGTTCAAGTATAGGCTTTCCAAAGCCCTGCTTCGATGTGTCCTGGCAGCGACCTCAGTCGCCGTCCCCTTACCCAGCTTTAGCAACTCCAATATCGTCTTTTGGAGGTGACCATTCAAACTGAGTATGTCTATCCCAGCGACGTGTTTGAACCCGACCCGAGTTTCGGCGCGTCTCGTGGAGGTTTTCGCAAAAGTCTCGATGTTCTCATCTATTCTCTCTAGCAGGGATATGATCCTATCCACTTTCTTTCTCATGTTTTCAGGCAAGCCAGCCACCCACTTCAATTGTTAAACATATAAACACACTGTTCAGGAAGTTATATTAAAGTGACTGACTAGATGCTATCTGCGTGTTCAGGGCGGGGAGGCCTGTGAAAAAGCTCGCGGTCGGCGTTCTTTTGCTCTTGGTCTTGGCAATGCTTACATTAAGGCCCTCAAGTCAAGATCCAAGCCCTGACCAGGTTCAAAGACTGATTCCTGTGAGAAACATCATAAGCAATGTCGTCTGGGCTGAGAAAGGCCAGGTTTACTTCATCGTGGCAGACCCGAACCGGATGAAACTTATCAATAACCCTATGGCGGCCTATGACACCGCAGCCGCTGGTATAATATACAGCAAGACAAACGCGACGCAAAATCTCGGCTTCGACTCAGATGAGAGGTGGCTCGAGACCGGGCAGGACAATGTCCTGAACAGAGGGAAGCCAAAGCTGTCGAACAAGACTATCGTCCTGCTGGGGGGAGTATCCGTAAACTACTGCGTATACTACTATGAGAAGGCTGCAGGCATAACTCCCCTCTACTTCGACGTAGCAGTCGATAAGAATGGGATAGTCATGTATGGATTCTACACAAACAGATGGTATACAAAAGAACTGGCACCCACTCTGGTCGCCTACGTCACTCAACAGGAAGATCGCAAGGAGAAAGACATATTCGTGATACAAAGCTTCACCGACGACAACCTCAACAAAGTGTACATCATCTACGGCATTGGTTGGAGGGGGACCTGGGCCGCGGGCATATACTTCAAGGAAAGATATGCCGAGATAAGCAACTTGGATAAGTGTTGCTACGTCTTTCAGTGGGTTGACTTGGCGCGAGATGGCTACAAGGACAGTTACCCTCAACCCGACGAAGTCACGATGGTCTACTCTTACCATTACTAATAGCAAAGGATATCTCGCACAGGCCGGAGAGGATTCCGGAACCCCGCCGGACCTGACAAACCTTACACCAGCGACAACATGATTAGGATACTTGCAGTGTTCATGGACATTGGCCGCGGCAAGAGTGACCGCTCAATCCTATGTTGCTTGGTCATGAACTTCGCGTACCTTCTGGCAGCCTATTCATCTCTGGACTGAATTGCTGTTCTATGTTTCTCCATCTCGTTCTCCACCTCCTCAGAGGAAGTCAGCCTTGGAAATCCGTAGCCTCTGTGGCCATCAAACTTTCTCTCAAGCACCCATCGCCCGTCTTCATCGTACCTCGTCAGAATTGATGACTCAATAATGAAAAAGGATTCTTCCGTCCCAAACTTTGTGTATTTATGAAGCCCCCACTTCCTCTTTTCATGTTCAGGATACCGCGCCAGTCTTTCATCAAAAACCTTTCTTAATCCCTGTTTGTATGATCGAATCGCATAGTGCCTCATAGTGAATTTCTGAGGTGAAAGTCGCACCCTCACGTCTCGCGGAAATATCGGAAGATGCGAACCTGTCTCATCAACGTTAATTCCTGGATAGTTTCTGAAGCATTTGAACTGCCAATCATCATTCCAAGAGTAGTACTTAATTCGCTTCGTGACATCTGGCTCCGGGCTATCCTTATCCTTTTCAGTTGGCCAAAACTCAAAATTGTTGAACTGTATCAGGTTGTACCCTTTTGAGCTCTCGAGTTCCACCGCCTCTCTAAGGTTCAGAGAGGGAAATGGCGGCTCAAGGAACTCATCAGCGTCAACCATGAGAAGCCACTCTGACCTGTACTTCTGAGCCATCTTGTATAGAGTTCTGAGGAGCAAGCCCAGTTCGAAGAACTCTGTCCCAAGTCTTGCCAGTTCTACTATGCCTTCTCCAACATATCTGTTCAAAACATCGAAGGTTCCGTCCGTCGATCCGTTGTCTACGACAACCAACGGCACCTCTTGAGCGCGCATATGAAGAATCGTATACTCTATTATGTCACGCTCATTATACACGCTCATCATACCTAGAATGAACGGCGGCTTCGTCTGGAAATGGTCGCGGAAGGTTTTCATGATGATATCCCACGTTTCTAGGCGTCTACTTATGCACCGGACGCGTCACTATAACGTTACGGATGGGGATTTTGACTCACTGCTGCTTGCCAGCAACTCACATCTACTCAGTGTGCCATTTGACGTATGGAATTACTGCTGGTTTGCTTGCAACCCTTATGTATGTTCATACACCGAGCGCATATGTCCTGGGAGGGTCCTCATCACAGGCCGCTTATAGGAATAGGCTTATTCTGCAGTAACGCTGAGGGTGAGTCAGAGGTACATATGTCAAGGAGTTCTGAGCCTAGGGCTGGTATGGGCTAAGTGGGAGAGTTTGCTGGAGTGGCAATGGCTCCGAGCGTTGCAATCATGATAATCAACTACAATGGTTTGAGGTGGCTTACAACCTGTCTCACAAGTGTCGGTAGGACTGAGTATCCGAATTTCGATGTTTACTTGGTGGATAACGGAAGCCTCGACGGTTCTGTCGACTATGTCAAGAAGAATTTCCCATGGATCGAAACTATCCAGCACCCCAGGAATCTAGGCTTTGCTGAAGGCTACAACAAAGCTGTACAGAAGATCAAAGCCGGTTATGTTTTGTTCTTGAACAATGATGTTGAGGTCTTGAATCCATATTGGGTCAAACTGTTGATTAATGCCGCAGCGGCGGATCCAAGGATTGCGGCTGTTGCATGCAAGATGGTTTCAATGGAGGATCACATGCGTCTAGACTCAGTCGGAGGCATGGGCATCCCTTTCTGGAGAGGGTTCGTCGACATAGGCCGTGAAGAGTACGATCGAGGACAGTACGATCAAAAAGGTTTTGAGCCCTTTGCTTTCTGTGGAGGAAGCGCACTAGTCAAGCGAGATGTGTTCATGAAACTTGGAGGTTTTGACGAAAAATTCTTCATGTACGCTGAGGATGCAGACTTCTCTTGGCGGCTCCGGCTCTTGGGCTATCGAATCGGCTTCGCGCCCGAGGCCAAGATCGCGCACTACTTCTCAGGCTCCGCTGGAGCCAAAGCCATAGACGATAAGAAACTCTACTACTGCCATAGACACTTACTGCGATCGATCGTCAAGAACTGCGGCTCATCGCTGAGTTGGGCTCTTAGAAATTATCTTCTCTTCAGCCTCCTGCTTGTGCTAGGTTCCTGTGTCTTTGAGCCGATGAAGGCCGTTGCAACAGTGAAAGCCCTCCTGTGGAATCTGTTCAATCTGAGGGATGCCTACTCTTGGCGATTGAGGATTCAAACCAATAGAAAGGCGGGCGAGGTTGAGATATTGACCAGGATGTATCCCGCGTTCTCTAGACATCAGCCAGCTGAACACATCAGGTTGAGGCGTATCCTCAACGTTCTATTTGAGCACAGCCAGTCTCTTCCCGATATGCATGATAGAGGGTCATCTGTCAGCCCGATATCTTCTAGCTAACGATTATTTCTTCAGCTCTCTGATTTCTCGTCGGCGTTGATGGCGTATCCTATTTTAACATGTATGCGGGCTCAATCAATCATATACTTACGTAGGTCATGTCTCCGAGGATGAGTTTCAGGCCCCTCGGTATGTTGTTCTCGGAGCTGACTACCCTTACTTTCGTGCCGATTAGGCTGTCAGTGATCCGCTTGCCGCATTCGATGTAGGAGCCATCCATTACTATCGAGTTTTCGACTTCGCTATTTCTAATAGTCGCATCGTTTCCTATCGAGGTGTACGGCCCAATGTAGGCGTCCGGTCCAATTTCGCAGTGTTCTCCCACAATCGCTGGTCCCCTGACTGTCGTCCGGCTGCGGATGATCGTATTCTTGCCTATCCTGATGTCTCCAGACACTGTTACGCCCTCTTCTATTCTGCCTTCATTGAGAGGGTTCAAGTCTCGGAGCACCAGTTGGTTGGCCTCTAAGACATCTTCGGGCCTGCCTGTATCCTTCCACCAGCCTTGAACAACCTGGACCTCTATCTTCGCTCCTTTGTCAAGAAGAGTTTGGACCGCATCTGTTATTTCGAGTTCGCCCCTCCACGATGGTTTGATCTTCTTTATGGAGTCGAAGATCTTATCGTTGAACACGTAGACTCCTACTAGGGCCTTGTTGCTCACTCGTTCCCTAGGCTTCTCGACAAGCTTCTGCACGGTTCCATCCTGGTTCAGAACGACGACTCCGTATCTGCTTGGATCTTTAACCTCTGCAACGGCTATGACACAGTCAGCCCCTTTTCTCTCAAAGATCTCAACCAACGGTTTGGCTCCCTGTTTCAGCAGGTTGTCGCCCAGATACATGACGAACGGTTCGCCTTTCATGAACTGCTCAGATACCATTACGGCGTGAGCTAGACCCCGCGGCTCCGGCTGCTCTATATAGGTTATCTTGGCTCCGAACTTTGATCCATCGCCTAGAAGTTCGACCACTCCCTCCTTTATCGGCCCCAGTATCACCGCAATCTCGGTTATTCCTGCGTTGATCAAATGCCCCAAGCCGTATAGGATCATGGGTTTATTGGCTATGGGTAGGAGGTGCTTGTTGCCTGTGAACGTGAGCGGCCTCAACCTTGTTCCGTGTCCGCCGGCTAATAATAGGCCCTTCACTGCAGCTCACTCTCATAATGCGATCATAGAATCGAGTCTCTTAGTGCTGTCTCCTTGACTATTGAATGTGCGTCGAGCAGATGCTTGTACCATTCAACTGTTCTCGTCTTCATTGAGTCTGTAAGCGTTCCATTGTTCAGGGCTTCGTATGTCTCCCTCACGCCGTCTGTTGCAGTAAAGTCCGGATTGAAGTTCAGGTTGTTCCTCATCTTGTCGAAGCTGACGCGATAGGATCTGTTATCGGGGCTTCCATACCACTGCATCTTTGGATCCATGCCAACTGCTTTACAGACCGCATTGGCTAGAGGCAATATCTGATAATTCTGATCGTTAGAGCCAACGTTGAAGGTTTGACTGTTGACCTGATCCTTAGGAGCCTCCATGACGGTGATGAATGCCTTGGAAGTGTCTTTGACATGGATGAACGGCCTCCACTGGGTTCCGTCTCTCATAACCTTGATTGCTTTGTCCTTGAATAGGCTCAATGTCATGCCGTTTATGGCTAGGTCGAATCTCATCCTGGGCGAGATCCCGTAAACGGTGGCCTGCCTCATGACTGTAACCGTGAAGTCTCGGCCTGCTAGAGGTAAGATGTCCTCTTCAGCCATCAGGTTCGCTTTGGCATATGTGGTCAGGGGATCGGTCGTGGATGCCTCATCCAAGATGGTGTTCTCACAGAATCCGTAGACGCTGCAGGTTGAGGCTAGGATGTATCTCTCAACCCCGTATCTCTTGCTTAACCTGGCTACGCGGGTCCTTCCCAAGTAGTTGATGTCAATGGTCTTGGTCGGGTTCAGTTCACCCGAGGGATCATTAGAGAGGGAAGCTAGATCCATGACAACGTCAACACCCTCGAGGATTTGGGGGTCAAACCATCTGATATCATCCTTCAGAAGTTCAAAGTCAGGATTTCCCATCAAATCTGATACAGTCTCTTTGCCAAAGAACAACCTGTCTAGGCACAAAACCTTGTAGCCCCTATCGAGA
>Ga0129298_10001333_pt1 | contig 10343 bp, 6 predicted proteins | sample I19B2metaG_FD_94707 | JGI IMG/M metagenome (GOLD analysis project Ga0129298, IMG submission 94707) | Lake sediment bacterial and archeal communities from Gulf of Boni, Indonesia to study Microbial Dark Matter (Phase II) - ​I19B2 metaG | ecosystem: Environmental > Aquatic > Freshwater > Lake >...
AAATTTCTTTGGCAAAGGTGGCGTAGCTGGAATCTCAAAGATTATGGCCCTCCTCCTTGCATCAATCGCCATAATGATGATCCGTTTGGGCATTAGTAACATTATTCAGGGCAATATAAGACCGTGAAAGAAAATGTTGAGTATTAAATCCTAAATTCGAAATCCTAAAGTCAATAGGTCAGGCAAGATACCTGACCTATTTTCAGGTGGTTGAAAAACGAAAATAGTCGAGGCGTCCGCCTCGGACGGATTTCAATGTTTAGGTTCACGATTTATATATTAGGATTTAGATTTTAAAAGGAGGAGGAACATATGCTTATTGGAATCATCTCTGATACACATGACAACCTGAATCATACGAGAAAAGCCATTGACCTTTTCAATAAGAAGGAGGTCAAATTCGTTATCCATGCTGGCGATTTTACATCACCCTTTACTTTGAAATTATTCAAAGAACTCACCTGTAAATATGTGGGAATATTTGGTAACAATGACGGAGATAAACTCCTGCTCCTGGAAAAATCTGGAGGCAATATTTATAATCAGCCATATATATTTACACTCTCTAATAAGAAGATCATTGTTATACATGAGCATCACATTGTCGATGCCCTCGCTGACAGCGGACATTTTGACCTGATTATCTACGGTCATACACACGAACCTGTCGTGAGGAAGGTTAACAATACCCTGGTCATTAATCCTGGAGAAGCAGGCTCCTGGCTTTATGGGAAGTCAACGGTAGCGCTGGCAGATTTAGATAAGATAGAGGCAGAGATTGTAGAGCTCTAATTATATTGTTATACCATCTATCCTCTTGAGCCCTGCTTCCATCGCGCGGCACAAACTGCTTGGGTAAAATCTCCAAATCCGTAATGGCATGATATGGTATCTGAGCGGTTTCTTTTGCCGATGGTCATTAAGCCTATCTTGAATAATAAAGAGGCAAAAGCCTCGCAGGGCGATAGCCCGAGAATGAGCGAAGATACTGTATCCTGCCATTATATTTACAGCTTATAAAAATATTGCTATTTTCAACACCAAAAAGAGAGCTTCCACTACCATAAAGTTTGACTTAGTCTAAAATTAATCATTATAATCCTAAACCTATTTTAATCATGATTACTATTGTTAATAGGATAGAAAGGGTTAAGTTTTCATAAGCTATGAAAGAACTCAATGAACTCATAGAGCAGAGAATGAAAAAGCTCGAAGAACTACGCCAATCAGGAATTGAGCCTTTCGGTGGTATCTTTTATGCTGAGGATCATGCAGCAGATCTCCTGAATAAATTCGATTCAGTTCTGAAGGAGACGCTGGAAGCCAGTCCTGTTTCATGTTCTCTCGCAGGCAGGGTCATTTCACTGAGGGACTTTGGCAAAGCCGCCTTTGCCCATATCCAGGACGCTACGGGAAAGATACAAGTCTATTTCAAAAAAGATATCCTCAGTGAAAAACAGGATCTCCTTAAGAAACTCGATATAGGTGACATCATCGGCTTGAAGGGAAAATTATTCAGAACAAGAACAAATGAGCTTACTGCCGAGGTTGAAGACTTCGTCTTTCTCTCAAAATCCCTGCGACCTCTTCCCGAGAAGTGGCATGGATTGAAAGATATCGAAACAAGATACAGACAGAGATACGTGGATCTAATTGTTAACACAGAGGTGCGGCAGACATTTGCTCAAAGAAGTGTCATTATTAAGGCTATCAGGGATTTCCTCGAGTCAAAGGGTTTTATTGAGGTTGAAACACCCATGATGCAGCAGATCCCGGGAGGAGCAGCTGCCAAGCCTTTTAAGACACACCATATAGCCCTCGGTACTGATCTGTATCTCAGAATTGCCCCGGAACTTTATCTCAAAAGGCTCCTTGTTGGTGGTTATGAGCGTGTTTACGAACTGAACAAAAACTTCAGGAATGAGGGTATATCAACAAAACACAACCCTGAATTCACAATGCTCGAATTTTATATGGCTTACAGGGACTATGACTTCCTTATGACTTTTACAGAGGAATTAATTACCTATGTTGCAAATAGAACACTCGGAACACTTAAAATCCCTCATGGAGGCACCACGATAGACCTTACCCCTCCCTGGCCAAGGATTCCTATGCTTGATACCCTTTTGCAGAAGAATGTTCCTCCAGAGGTACTCAATGATAAAGAAAAGGCGAAAAAATGGGCAGAGGCACATACCATAGAAATAAAAGGAGATGTCTCTCTTGGAAAAATTCTTGATGAGATCTTTAAAACATTCGTAGAGCCCGAACTTGTTCAACCGACATTTATCATAGATTATCCTGTCGAAATTTCTCCTCTCGCCAGGAAAAAAAGGGGAAATCCAGAGCTTACTGAAAGATTTGAACTCTTCATTGCTTCACAAGAGATAGCAAATGCCTTTTCAGAACTGACTGACCCTATTGACCAGCGTGAGCGTTTCACGAAACAGGTCGAGGAAAAAGCAAAAGGCGATGAAGAGGCACACCGGATGGATGAAGATTTCATCAGGGCTCTTGAATATGGAATGCCCCCCGCAGCAGGTGAAGGGATCGGTATAGACAGGCTCGTGATGGTATTGACAAATTCTCAGTCAATAAGAGATGTCATCCTATTCCCTCAACTGAAGCCAGAACAATAAGATACAAGATGCAAGATACATGATACAGGATATGGGATTGTATTTAAGACATGGAATCATAATGGTTATCCTTTGCCTGAATCGTGTATCGTGCATCCTGAATCCTTAAAAATATGAATCTTCCTTATCAGTTATTCATAGCCCTCAGGTATCTAAAGTCCAAGAAAAAACACAAGGGTATCTCTGTCAACACCCTGATATCGATAGGTGGAGTTGCTGTTGGAGTGATGGCGCTCCTCGTTGTACTGTCTGTCATGAGTGGATTCCATGAAGACCTCCAGAGAAAAATACTCGGAGTAAGTGCCCATGTTGTTGTTCTTGATTATAGAGGAAAAATCTCTGGGTACAATGATGTAATCAAAAAGCTTGAAGGCGAGGAGGATGTTCTATCAGCCGCCCCATTCGTCCTGGGTCAGGTAATGTTATCTTATGGCAAGAGAGCACACGGCGTTTTCCTGAGGGGGATAAAGCCGGAAATGGAGGCTAAGACAACAGAGATATTGAACTTTATAAAGGAGGGTAATCCGAAAGACCTGTCGCCAAAAAATGGAATCCCCGGGATCATCCTTGGGAGAGAGCTTGCAAGAAGCCTCGGCGTATTTACCGGAGATACCATTAATATTGTTTCTCCCTTTGGTGAGATAGGTCCCCTTGGAATGCTTCCAAAAATAAAACCTTTCAGGGTTGTGGCAATATTTGAGGTCGGTATGTTTGAATACGACTCAAATCTTGTGCTCTCTGACATGCGGCCTGCGCAGGAATTTCTCGGCATGGGTGAAGATATAACCGGTATCGAACTCAGGGTGAAGAATATCTATGAAGCATCATCTCTCAGGGAAAAGTTACAGAAAAAATTAGGCTTTCCTCTCTATGCAAGGGACTGGATACAGATGCATAAAAACCTCTTTTCCGCACTGAAATTAGAGAAGTTTGCCATGTTTATTATCCTAATCCTTATAATCCTTGTTGCTTCATTTAATATTATTAGTACCCTTATTATGAATGTGATAGAAAAAACCAGAGAGATAGCCATATTAAAGGCAATGGGTGCAACAAACAGGGGGATTATGACCATTTTTATGCTCCAGGGTTTATTCATAGGAATTGTCGGAACTATTATTGGAATGAGTAGTGGATATCTCCTGAACAATCTCCTTGATAAATACCAGATTATCAAACTCCCGGCCGATGTTTATTATTTAAGCCACCTGCCAGTAAAGATGAAGCTTTTTGACTTTCTTACCGTTTCTCTTTCTGCAATAATCATCAGCTTTCTTGCAACCCTTTATCCTGCACGGCAGGCGGCAAAACTTAATCCTGTGGAACCGTTGAGATATGAGTAAGTTAACTTAATATTGAAAATGGATTGCTTCAGTCGATGCGACTTCGAATAACAAATCCCCCTTAACCCTCCTGTACCAAAGGGTGATGGGGGATTATTAAGTCATAAAGAGAAAAAGAGAATGTTTACTATAAATGAAAAACCTGATTGAGACATCACAATTAACAAAGTCTTTTATTACGAAGGCAGGCGAACTCCAGGTATTGAAGGGCATTGACCTTTCAATCAAAGAAGGAGAAATGGTGAGTATCGTCGGCGCTTCAGGAGTGGGCAAAAGCACACTCCTGCATATCCTCGGTACATTAGATAGACCGACTTCTGGGAATGTCCTGTATAACGGGGCTGACATCTTCTCCCAGAATGAAGATGCCCTCGCTTCCTTCAGAAATAAAACAGTAGGTTTTGTCTTCCAGTTTCATCACCTCCTTCCTGAATTTACTGCCCTTGAGAATGTTATGATGCCAGGACTAATAAATAAGGGTTCGAGGGGTAGAGGAGTCAAGGGTTCAAGCTATAAAGATATTGTGGGAAGGGCAGAAGAACTCCTTGCTGAGATGGGTCTCTCTGAAAGGAAAGGACACAGGCCAGGAGAGCTCTCAGGAGGAGAACAGCAACGGGTTGCTGTTGCGAGGGCACTCATATTAGAACCGAAGGTAGTACTTGCGGATGAACCAACAGGAAACCTTGATACAGCAACGGGCGAAGACCTTTTCAACCTTCTCATCAATCTCAATAAAGAAAAGGGAATCACCTTTGTTATCGTCACACACAACGAATCTTTATCAAAGCGCTGCCATAGAACTCTCAGAATGGTTGATGGAAGAATAACTGAATTTTGATTTAAAATAACATCTGATTCGAATTGCACAAGGTTTGCTTTTCTTTAATAATTTCATACACCTTCTCTACAGACAAGTTTTTCATACACTTCACATCATCACACGTTCTTCTGAGGCATGGCGCACATGAGACATTTTCTCTGATTACTATATGCCCTTTCCCATAGGGTCCGGTCCTCAATGGGTCTGTTGGTCCAAAAATGGCAAAAACAGGTATGCCGAGGGCAGCAGCAATATGCATAGGACCTGAGTCATTGCTCACAAAGAACTGTGCCCCTCTGATTATCTCGATTAATTCCTTCAGGTTTGTCTTACCCGCAAACGACACGGCCTTTCCCCCCGAGAGGGCTACAACTTCATGTGCTATATCCATATCTCCCCTGCTTCCTACGATCACCGTACTCAAAGGTAATCTGGATGAAAGTTCACCAAATTTCTCCGGAGGCCATCTCTTTGTCTTCCATCTTGCTCCAGGGGCTATGACAGCATAATCCCCGGGAAGTGAATGATGAGTTAAGAATGAGGGGCTAAAAGAGAGAGGCAAGGGAAAACACACGTCGGCTATATCACATCCAAGAAAGGCAGCAATCTTGAGATATCTGTCAACAGCATGGATATCCTTGCCTCCTTTGACCTTATGGGTATAGAAAAATCTGCTTCCCTCTCTTGCTTCCTGAAAACCAACTCTTACTGAGGACCGTGTCGAAAGAGTAATAATGCCGCTTCTCAGAAGCCCCTGAAGATCAACGACAATATCATAATTTTCTTCCTTGATCGCTTTTAGAAAGACGCGAAGTTCGTGAAGGGAGTCACGGATATGAGATAACTTTTTCCACATATCCTTATTGATCACCCAGATCCTGTTTATCATGGGATGACCTGTAAGGAGATCTTCCAAACCCTTCGCAATAACCCAGTGAACATCTGCTTTAGGAAACCTTTCTTTTAATGCATTCAAAAAGGGCAGGCTGTGGACAACATCGCCGAGGGAGCTTGGCTTAACAATAAGTATCTTCTGGGGATTCTTTATTCGTTTTAACTCTTGCCCTTTGCCTAATGACTTTCTACTCTCTCTAATATCCAGTTTACTGCCTCCTTTAAATCCTTTGCTTCATAATCAGCACTGGGTGACTCTTTGTCCTGTCCTGTCTTTACAAATATCCCCTTTGCACCAACAGCCTTTGCAAGGATCATATCCGCTTCTTTATCTCCTACTAAAAAGGACCTCTTGAGGTCAATCCCATGTTTAGCCCTTGCCCTGAGAAGCATCCCTGGTTCTGGTTTCCTGCAGGGGCAGTGTTCTGCAGGATGATGCTGGCAATAGAAAAAATCATCGAAGTTGTACCGTTCGATAAAAATCTTGTTTACTTCCCTCACAAAATCTTCTTTGATAAGCCCTCTTGCAATACCTGATTGGTTGCTGACGCCGATAAGCTTGAAACCTCTTTCTTTAAGAAACTTTACATCATCGATATCTCTAAAAATCTGCAAGTCGTCATATTTACTGAGATATCCCACGTCCTTGCATAAAGTTCCATCCCTGTCAAAAAAGATTGCGGGTTTGCTTGGTAATAGCTTCTTAATGCCAAAATAAACATCATCTGAGGTTATTGCATACATACATCTCATATCATTATTCTTGCAGGTACGTTCAAAGCAAGGACTGCATGAAAGACTGTGGGTTACTACAACATTGCTGTTTTCCTCTGCTCCAGGCGGAGAACCTGTCCATTCAGGGTCTGTAGAGCCAAATATTGCCACCAGAGGTGTTCCAACTGCATAAGCAATGTGCAGTGGTCCTGAATCGTTGGTAACGAAAACGTCGCACTCTGAAATAAGTGAAACAAGCTCTCTGAGGGAAGTCTTTCCTGCGAGAAGGAGTTTATTTTCAGGAATGAGTTTACTGATTTCCTGCGCAATACCTACCTCATTTCTCCCCCCAAAGATTACTACACTTCCCCTGGTATCTTTCACAAACCAGTTTGCAACTTCTGCAAACCTTTCCGGAAACCATCTTTTGGTTGAACCATACTCTGCACCAGGATTTATTCCCAAAACAGGCCGTTTCATGTCCTTTAAGAGATTTCTTGCAGACAATCTTTCATCAAGGGAAAGATATATGTATGGCGCTGAATATTCTGCTTTTATTCCTACCTGTTCAACAAGGTTAAGATAATAGTTAATGTGATGTACTTTCCGCTCATTTTGAGGCACAGGGATCGCTGTTGTTAGAAGAAAACCTCTGCCATCCCTGTTATATCCGACTCTCTCCTTTATTCCCGCAAGAAATGCAATGAATGCTGCGTCAAAGGCATTTTGAAACAGGACAGCACTGCAAAAGCACTTTTTGTTCAGCATCCTCGCGAGTTTTATCTTGCCGATGATACCTCTATATTCATCACCGTAAAGAATTATTTCATCTACATTCGGATCCTTTTCAAAAAGGGGTGACACCCAGGGCTTAACAAGGAGGGAAATTCTTGCTTCAGGCAATGCCTTTCTCAAAAGCCTTAATGCGGGAAGGGTCATAACAGCGTCACCTATCCAATTAACCCCCCTGACGAGCAGGTTCTTACAGTCTTTATTCAACATGTATTAGTGTAACTTGAACTACGATGAAATGTCATGACAAGTGCCTGCAAGTATCTACGATTTTGTGATTAATAAAAAGACATTCACCATACCATATCCCCTCCCTTGACAGGAGGTGATTAGGGGGAGGGTGTGCTAAAAGATATGTTCACCACCACCCTAACCCTCCCCCATCGAGGGGGAGGGAGCATAGGGTATCGAAACAGTTAAAACTCTTAAGAAAAATTTTCAACGAAAACAGATCTGGATACCAAGCCACTGTCTCTTTCAGGGACAACAGGAAAAGACCAAGGTGATTCCGGGATTCCTTAAAGAAATTGCCTCATAAAGGCATGAATTAAAATGGATTTAAGAATTTTTTAGACTTTCTTTCGGGAGCGAAAAATAAAATGTTGCGCCTTCATTGACTTTTCCTTCTGCCCAAACTCGCCCACCGTGACGGTTAACGATACGCTGGACAATGGAAAGTCCAACTCCGGTCCCCTCAAGTCCCTCGTCACCGTGTAGTCTTTTAAAGACGGAAAATAATTCATCTGAATCCTGAGAATCAAATCCAATACCGTTGTCTTTTGTATAGTAAATATTTTCGTTCTCTTCGATCCAACCACCAACTTCAATAGTTGCCAATTTTTTATACGTTGTGAATTTGATAGCATTTGAGAGGATATTGGCAAAAACTTGCTTAATCAATGCTATGTCACCATAAGCTGGAGGAAGTGTTTTAATGTCAAATTTGATCATTCTTCCATCTGACAGGGGTTTGAGTTCATTTAAGACAGTTGTTACAAGATTCCCTATGTCGATTTCTACTGGTTTTATCTGTTGCCGACCTGAACGGGAAAACGCAAGGAGATCTTTAATGAGTCTTTCCATTTTTTGGACATATATTTGGATGGCATTGAATATATCTTTTTCTTTTGTATCAAGTTTATTCCGGTAGTCTTTCAGGAACCTCCGGATAAATCCTCCAATTATAATAAGTGGTGCTTTAAGATCATGAGACACAGAGTAGTTAAACGCATCCAGTTCTTTATTAGCTTCTGTGAGTTCGAGAATATGCTGTTCAAGTTTCTTGTTGAGCTTTTGAATTTCTTCCTCTGCTCGCTTGCGCTCAGTGATATCTTCGATCAGACCATCATAGCAGATGAGGCGGCCATCTCCATCATAGTGAGGTGCCACGGTATTACGAACCCAGACCACTTTACCATCATGCCGGATTATGCGATGCTCAATTGGAGAAACCTTATGACCAGCCAAAATCTCTTTGAGTGAGTTTTCGACCATCATCCGATCATCAGGGTAGATCATCGAGTGCCATAAATATGGATCAGCTTCAAAATCTTCAGGATTATACCCCGTGACCGGGATACATCCCACGCTATGTCGGGTAGATATTGCGCCTGCGTAACTGAGATCAACTGAATAAGTATACACGGTTACTGCGCTGACCATCCTTTTGTAGCGTTCTTCACTTTCTTTAAGCTCTTTCTCAGTCTTAATGCGAATTTCTATTTCTGTTTTTAGTTGATCATTTGTGGTTGACAATTCGATATTGAGACGTTCCAGATCATTCGTCAATTGTCTTAATTCATTTTCATCTTCTTTACGGTTAGTAATGTCACGGTTGCTTGAGCGACGGCCAAGAAAATTACCATCTTTACCATAGACCGGCTGGCAGTAATGGCTGATCCAGCGCTCCTCACCGCTACGGGTTATGATACGGAAATCTATGTGGTGGATAGCAATACTACCTCTTAATATCTCGCGGAAGTGTTCTTCAACTAAATCACGGTCAACAGGATGGGTAATCTTTATCACGAGATCAGGATCTGACACGAATTCGTCTGCGGGATAGCCAGTGATCCACTCGCATGAAGGAGAAACATAGATGTATTTACCATATGGGTCTAACCAGTCCTCCCAGTCATAAGTGAAGTCTGCCACCGTACGGTATTTTTCTTCGCTTTTCTGCAACGCTTCCTCAGCACGCTTGCGATCAGCGATTTCCCAGGCCAGGTCAGCCAGGAGCGAGACTGTCTCAATGTCCTGTTCAGTGTAATCCTCTGGTTTATTTCCTACCCCAAAAATCGCCATGATTCTTTCGCCGCGTATCACCGGCACTACTAATTCACGTATCACCGGAGCGTGTCCTGGAGGCAAACCTTTGCGATGTATAAGTGAGGCGTAGTCGTTGTGAATAACAGGAGTTCTTTGGTAAATACAATCAACCCATACCCCTGCCTTATCCACCTCGTAATGCAGTCCCTTCCCTTCCGCCGTGCAAAATTCGGCTTTCGTCCTGGTTGACCAGTTCTGGAGCCAAAGGGTTTTCTGGTCCGCTTCGAGAAAATGGTAGAAACCAATAAGGCTTCCAGTCAGGGCTTCTGCTTCGTCCATGGTCGCCTGAAGCAGTTCATCCAGAGTGTGCGTGTCAGCGAACTGCAACAGGCGTAGGCGCGCCAAGTTAACGTTTTCTATTCGGTTGCGCTCAGCGATTTCTGTTGCCAGTTGATTGTTTGCTTTTACCAGTTCGGCAGTACGCTCTTCAACTCGACGCTCAAGTTCGTCGTGGGCTTTCCATAACTCTTCTTCAGCCCGTTTGCGCTCTATTGCATAGCGTATAGCACGCACTAACAAGTCGCCATCTACATGTCCTTTTATAAGGTAGTCCTGCGCACCTTCCTGTACTGCCTTTATTCCAATTTCTTCATCGGAAACACTTGTTAGCACTACAAAGGGTATTCCTCGTGCCTTAGCTCGAGCCTTTTTGAGCGTTTCGAGACCCTGGCTGTCGGGTAGTCCGAGGTCAAGGAGCAGAACGTCAAACTTTTTCTCTTCAAGGAGTTCAATGCCTATAGAGAGCCGATCGGAATAATCTACTTCGAATTGAACAGCGGTAGACTTCAGCATTTCCTGTATCAGCCGGAC
>Ga0129298_10001334_pt1 | contig 10343 bp, 10 predicted proteins | sample I19B2metaG_FD_94707 | JGI IMG/M metagenome (GOLD analysis project Ga0129298, IMG submission 94707) | Lake sediment bacterial and archeal communities from Gulf of Boni, Indonesia to study Microbial Dark Matter (Phase II) - ​I19B2 metaG | ecosystem: Environmental > Aquatic > Freshwater > Lake >...
GGGACTATTTCGCTGATGGGGATGGTGCGGCTCCCCGGGATGGCGTCCAGGGTGACCTCGACCCTGGCCCCGGCCTTGACCTTCGGCAGGAGCGATTCGGGGATGGAGAGCTCAATGAGGTAGCTCCCCTCGTCCTCTATGGTGAATATGGGCTGGGAGGGGAAGAGGGAGCTCCCCAGGTCTGCATGCCTGGCGGTGATTATCCCGGCAATCGGTGAGGTGATCCTGGTGTAGTCGGCCACCGCCCCGGCCCCGCCGGAAAACTCATCGGCCTGCTTCAAGCGGGCTTCGGCACGGGCTACCCCCTGCTCGGCCAGCTCCTTCTCAGTCTGCTTGACATCGAACTCCTGCCTGGTCACCGCCTGCTCGTTGAACAGCCTCTGGTAGCGCTCGAAGGTGGCTGCGGCCAGCTTCCGCCTGGCGACTGCCTCATCAAGGGCGCGCCGCGCCTCGTCCACCCCCGCCGAGGCAGCCGCCGCAGAGGCATGGCTTTCCCGGGCCTCGAGCCTAGCAAGCAGCTCACCCTTCTTCACCCGATCCCCTTCACGCACCCGCAGGAGGACCACGCTCCCCGCCACCCTGGCGGCCACGACCGCAGTTGTCCGCGACCGGACCGTGCCGGTGAACTCGACGCTCTCATCAATGGGGGTGGTGACCACCTCGGCAACGGTTACCCCCTTGACGATCTCCCCCCCACCCTTGATAGCAGCTGCAGGCTCCTTCTCCTTTTCGCCGCAACCGGCAAGGATTATGGCAAATGCCAGGGAAACAAGAGCGCTGCTTGATCTTTTCATTGTGCAATCTCCTTCACAAGTGTACCGGCGGCGTGCTGCAGCCTGGCCCAGGCAGCTGCATAATCCGCCTCCAGGGTGGCCAGTTCGGTCCTGGCCCGGTTCAGGGCGGTCTGGGCGTCGAGGAGCTCAACCAGGAGGGAGATTGAGTTCTCGTAACGCTTCCTGATCAGCCTCACCCCCTCCTCAGCCTCCAGCACCATATGCCTGGCCACCTCCAGGCGCTTGCCGAGCTCCTCGCGCCGCAGGTAGCTCTCGGTTATCTGCAGCGCCGTTTCGCTGCGCTGCTCGCGCAGCTGCTCCCTGGCGGCCTCTTGCAGGGCTGCTGCCCTCTCCTTGCCGCTGCTGCGCAGGCCGCCGTCGTAAAGCTCCCAGCGCAGGTTGGCACCCACCAGCCAGGAGTCGTTGTCCCGGCCGAAGGGTATGTCCCGGTCATTCATCTGGTAAGAGGCCATGGCATGCAGGGTGGGGAGCCAGGCGTGCTCGGCCGCCTGCAGGGCTATCCCCGCACCCTCGACCCCTTCGGCCATCCCCCGCAGGGCCGGGCGGGCCGCCATCCCCCTGGCAACCATCTCCGCCCTGTTGCCCACCTGGCCGGGGGAGCGGAACTCCCCCTTGATCTCGACCCTCTCCCCGGCATCCAGGCCTACTGCCTGGGCTAGCCTAAGGGAGGCGACCTCCCTGCCGTTGTCGGCGGCAATCAGCTGCTGCTCCATCTCGGAGACGAAGGTGCGGGCCCTGAGCTCGTCCGAGCGTAGCCCGACCCCTGCCGCACCGCGCGCGGCGGCGAGGCGTTGGTGCTCACGGGCATCCCCAAGGGCATCCTTGGCCACCTGCAGCTGGGCGTTTGCCTTCTGCAGCTCCAGGTATGCGTTCACGGCCCGCAGGGCAACATCATCACGCCTCTGCTCCTGCATGGCTGCAGCCCGCTTCTGCTCGGACTTCGCCATGGAGAGGCCATCGCTTATGCGCAGGTCGAAGAGCGGCTGCTCCATGACCAGGGAGGTGCGGAAGTCGCCGCTGTTATCCGGACTGTTCAGATCCCCGGCCAGGGTGAAACGCCCCTGGTCGAGGCGCATCATGAAAGCCCTGGTCGGCGAGTTGGTGTAGGCTGCCCCCTCCTCCAGGGAGAGGCGCGGCAGGTAACGGGCCCTGCCGGCATCGACCCCGGCATCCACTGCCAGCTTCTCCTGTCGGGCGGCAAGCAGCAGATGGTTTTTCTCCAGAGCCGTGGCAACAACCTCGGACATGGTCAGGGATCTGTTCTCGCCACCGGCCGCCGCGGGCAGCAGGCAGCCGACAATCAGCATGCGGACAGCTGTTTTGCGCACCTTCTCCTCCGTTTCTGCAAACATATTTTAAATTATATATATGTTTTTTTGAATGTCAACGGTTCTCTTTTGTCTCTACCTTAGCAGCTGCAATATGTTACGCAACCGCTCGATACAATTTGACAAAGAGGGGCGCGGCAACTAGACTGCCATAATTCCAAGAGGGGGAGAGCTGTTGCTGAACATCGATTCCTGGAAATCACGCTTCAAGAAGATCCTCTCCCTGGACAGCCACCCGCGCCACATTGCCGTCGGCTTCGCCGTAGGCGTCTTCATCAGCTTCACCCCCTTCTTCGGCCTGCACACCCCCATGGCCATCGCCGCGGCCTTCGTCTTCCGCCTCAACAAGCTGACCTGCCTGACCGGCGCCTGGGTGAACACCCCCCTGACGGTCATACCAGCCCTGGGGCTGAGCTACAAGATCGGCAGGGTGCTTCGCGGCCTCCCCCCGAATGAGATCACCTTCAGGAGCCTGGAGTGGGCGAACCTGAAGAAGTATGCCGCCTCACTGATCCTAGGCTCGTCAATACTCGGGTTCGTCATGGCCCTTGCCGGCTACTTCTTCTGCTACTGGCTGATAGTTCGCTTCAGGAAGAGGGATGAGACGCTTGAAGAGCTCACCAGGGAGATGGAAGAGACCGGCGAGGAGATCGAGGAATAAAAAAAGCGGGGTCCCCCCCGCTTTTCCTGGCCATATGCTGAAACATCCTCACGCCAATCAGGCGTTCTTCACCACCACGCTCTCCATGATGTTGGCCACATTCTCGCACTTGTCCGTGGCCAGCTCCAGGGTTTCGTAGATCTCCTTCCACTTGATAAGCTGGATCGGATCCTTCTCCTCGGCGAAGAGGCGGCTGATAGCCTCTCTGCAGACCCGGTCGGCCTCGTTCTCCAGGGCATTGACCTCTGTGCAGTACTCGCAGATCGCCTCAAGCTTCCCCCCCATGAGGGAGACCGCCTTGGCTATCACCTGGCAGGACTGGAGGATGATGAAAGCCAGCTGCTTGGCCTCTGGGGTCGGCTTCTCCACGTTGAACATGATGAATCTCTGGGCAGAGGCGTCGATCAGGTCCAGTATGTCGTCCATCTGGGAGGCGAGGGAGTAGATATCCTCCCGGTCGAAGGGGGTAATGAAGCTCTTGTTCAGCTTCTTGATGATGTCGTGGGTAAGGGAGTCACCCTTGTGCTCCAGATCCTTGATCCTCTTCTGGCTGGCAACCGGATCATCGAAGTTGTCCAGCATGATCTTCAGCTCCTGGGCGCCGAGAATGGTATTGTGCGCCATTTCGCGAAACATCTCGAAAAACTTTTCATCCTTGGGTATCAAACCGAACATGCATTCCCCTCCGTACCGATTAAGTACCGGCAAGCTTTCTACAAACCTGTAACCTATAACACGCCTCACCAGGAGGTAACAGTTAAAAAACATTTTCACTGCCGACCTCCAGCAGTGCGACCAGAGGGGAACAGCCTGTTTTGCTTGCCTTTTAGCGGCGCTTACCTTATGTTGCTTTCGTTTGCAGAGTAGAGGAGAAAAGAACCATGGACAACCTTCACGCCCTGCTGCTCGGCGCACTCCAGGGGATGACCGAGATCCTCCCCATCAGCAGCTCGGCACACCTCATCCTCATCCCGAAAATACTCTCCTGGCCGGAATCTGGTCTCACCTTCGACGTGGCCCTGCACCTGGGCACCCTGATAGCCCTTTGCCTCTACTTCTGGCGCGACATCTTCGACCTGACCTACAACTTCCTCTCCAGCATCGGCGGCAAGGGGGTGCACACACCCGGCAACCGCCTGCCATGGTACATCATCATCGGCACCATACCGGCCGTCATCGTCGGCAAGAGCCTGGAGGAGCCGATCGAGAGGATTTTCCGCCAAAGCCCGGCGATCATCTGCTCCCTGCTGATCGGCTTCGGCCTCCTTTTGGCTTTCGCCGACACCACCGGCGCCAAGAGGTGGAAGCTGGACAGGATGACTCTCAAGGCCGCGGTCATCATCGGCCTGGCCCAGTGCCTTGCCCTCGCCCCGGGGGTATCCCGCTCCGGGGTCACCATCACCGCCGCCCTGCTCATCGGCTACAATCGGGAGACCGCCGCCCGTTTCTCCTTCCTCCTCTCCCTCCCCATCGTCTTCGGAGCGGCGCTTCTCAAGGTCGGCCACCTGGCCAGAAGCGGCATACCCGCCGGCGAGGGGATGCCGCTCATTATCGGCATTGCCAGCTCAGCCATCTTCGGCTACCTGAGCGTCGCCCTCCTCCTCAGGCTGGTGCAGCGCCACTCCCTCTACCCCTTCGTCTGGTACAGGCTGCTGGCCGGAGCGGCGCTCCTCTTCCTGGTCTGAGGAGCTCCGCATGGCTGGCGGAATCAAGGAGTGGCCCGAGGACGAGCGCCCAAGGGAGAAGCTGCAGAAGCAAGGGGCGGAGAGCCTGAGCGATGCCGAGCTCCTCGCCCTGATCATCCGTACCGGGGATCACGCCTCCGGGCAGAGCGCCATCGACCTGGGGCGGAACATGCTGCAGACCTTCGGCGACCTGCGCAGGCTCTCCTCCGCCGGCTTCAGCGAGCTGTGCGAAGTCAAGGGGGCGGGACCGGCCAAGTCGGCCTCCATCCTTGCCGCCCTAACCCTGGCGAACAGGGTGATGACCGACCGCCTGCAGAGCCTGGAGAGATTCACCTCCCCCCAGCAGATCTTCAACCACTTCCACTTCCGCTTCCGCGACCGGCGCAAGGAGTATTTCCTCATCCTCCTCCTGGACAGCAAGAATCGCATCATCCGCGAGGAGCAGGTGTCTGAGGGGTCCCTCAACCAGAGCATCGTCCACCCCAGGGAGGTCTTCAGGCCGGCGATCCGCGAGTCGGCCGCGGCGGTCATCCTGGTGCACAACCACCCCTCCGGGGACCCGACCCCCAGCAGGGAGGACCGGGAGATCACCCGCCGCCTCAGGGAGGGGGGGGAGCTCCTCGGCATCCGCGTCCTGGACCACATCATCATCGGCGACGGCAGTTACCTGAGCTTCGTCGAGCAGGGGCTGCTCTGAACCCTACCCCTTCAGGTATCCCCCTATCCCCTCCCCGAACCCCACCGGCTCGAAGCCGAAGGTCTGCCGCCATCCGCCGTCGCAGATATTCTCCTCGACCAGCATCGTCATCTGGTCCCTGGTTATGGGGAAGAAGGGGAGGCGGTCCAGCAGCGGAACAACCACCTTCATCAGCACCAGGGGGTTGGGTAGCTTCACCACCCTCTTCCTCCCCAGGGCCCGGCCGATGGTGTCCAGGAGTTCGTTGTAGGTGAGTCGCTCGGGGCCGCAGAGCTCGTAGGTCTGGCCCACCGTCGCCGGCATCTCCAGGGCCATGGCGAAGCAGCGGGCCACATCGTCGGCAGCGATCGGCTGCAGCCGGTAGAGGCCGTCGCCGATCACCGGCACCGCCGGGTAGCTGCGGATATATCCTGCCAGCTTGTTGACGAAGTCATCCTTCGGGCCGAAGACGATGGATGGGCGGAAAATGGTCCATTCCAGGCCGGAGCCGCGCAGCAGCTCCTCGGCCGCGAACTTGCTGCGATGGTAGGCGGAAGCAGCCCCGGGCCGGCTGCCCAGGGCCGACATCTGCAGGTAGCGGCTGATGCCGTTCTCCCTGGCCGCAGCCACCATGTTGGCCGTGCCCTGCAGATGCAGCCGGCTGTAGGTTACCCCCCGTCCGGGGAACTCGCGGATGATCCCCACCAGATTGATCACCGCATCGCACCCTTTCGCCCCCTCCAGGCAGCTGGCAGCGTCGGTCACGTCCCCCTGGAACTGCTCGACCCCTTCCGCCGCCCCCCTCCTGGAGTGCACCAGGATGCGGAGATCATGCCCCCTGGCCAGCAGCTCCCTGCAGAGATGCCCGCCGACAAACCCCGTGGCGCCACTGACGAATATCCTCATTTACCCCCTCCCGGCAGCTTGATCCATTCGCAAAACGTATACCCAATTGTAGCCGCAATCAGGGGAAGTTCCACCCTTTCCCCCCTTGCAATCGGGGGAGAATTGCCATAACCTTTGCAAAAACATTCGGAAAGGGAGTAGCAGCCATGCGGATCGCCAGAAACCTCCTTCTTTTCATTATCGCCATCGCAGCAACCCTCCTCCAGTGTGGCTGCAGCAGGCTCCCCATAACCGCCCCCCTCCCCCAGAACCTGGAGGCGAGGCGGCTTGCAGGGGTCGATCCCGACACTCCCATGGCCATCTCCCCCGACGGCAAGGTGGCGGCAGTATCCAGCTCAGGGATGAAGCTCATCCACCTCCCCAGCGGTCAACTGCTGGAGGTGGACAGCAGGCTGCCTCGCAGGGTGGCCTGGTCCCCCGGCGGCTACGGCCTGGCTGCCAGCTTCAGCGCCGACGGCGGCAGCAGCATCGTCACCTACGACCAGTACGGCATCCGCGTGGCTGAGGAGAGGGTGGAGGGGAAGATCACCGACCTTGCCTGGCTCTCGGAACGGGAGATCCTGGCCGCCTCCATATCCATCACCAACTACAAGTTCGGCAGCAACTACGCCACCCGGCTGCACCGCTGGAGCCCCGGCATGGGGGGGATTACCACCGTCGACTTGCGCCAGACGACCCTGCAGCCGGCCACCATCAGGCATTGGCTCCCGCTCCTGCAGCGCGGGCCGAGGCTCGACCTCTCCCCCGACAAGGGGGTGATCCTCTACCTGCAGCCGATGGACCCACCCCTGTTCAACCCCAATTACAAGCTGATCCTGCGGGACCTGGCAAGCGGCAGGGAGATGGAGGTCGTCAATCTCCCCTGGAACTCGGACGGCGGACGCTTCAGCGCCGACGGCGAACTGATGTTCCACGGCGACGGGGGTGGGAACACGACGCTGCGCGACCCATGGAGCGGGGAGACCGTCGCCACCCTGCCGGGGAGCGGCAGGAACCTGGAACTCTCCCCTGTCGGCGGATACCGCTTCTCCGACGGCACCCTCTACCGTGACGACAAAGTGGTGACCGAGCTGGCCGAGGGGAGTAGAGCCTGCTTCAACCCCAACGGCAGGGAGCTCCTCGTCTCCGCCGGCAAAGAGCTCTACCTCGTCTCAGGACTGCAGCCGGAGGGGAGCCGCCTCCTTACCACGGCCCAGAGGGAGAAGCTGCTCCAGCCACGCTCCTGGCGAATTGAGGGGCTAATCTCCCCGAAGGAGTACCGCGAAACCCTGGAGAGGATCAAGCGCCAATGAAAGCGACTGCCACCATCCTGCTAGCTGCCGCGCAGATCCTGGTTGCCCTCCCCTCCCTGGCCGAGGAGTGCATCCCCTGTCACCGGGAGAAGACCCCCGCGGCCGTGCGCCAGTGGGAGCAGAGCGCCCACGGCAGGAAGGGGATCGGCTGCGAGAAGTGCCACGGCAGCGACCACGAGAAGATGAAGAAGGGTGAGGCACGGGTGGACATGAAGGCCTGCGCCCCCTGCCACCACAAGGCCTACGAAGGGCACCGCAAAAGCCGCCACGGCCTGGGGCTCCACTCCGGCTGGGGGTGCACCCGCAACATGGATGGCCGCAGCGCCAGGGAGTGCTCCTTCTGCCATGACAAGGAGAGCGCCGAGCCCCTCTCCTCGGTGCAGTGCGCCCGCTTCCTCAAGCAGAGCAGCGAGATGGGTGAGGTGGGGTGCAACTACTGCCACAGCGTGGAGAGCTCCTGCGCCTCCTGCCACACCAACCACAACACCGACCTGAAGATCGTCCGCGACCCGGCCGTTTGCGCCAAGTGCCACATGGGGCCCGACCACCCCCAGTGGGAGATGTGGCAGACCTCGCAGCACGGCACCCTCCACGCCACCGCCGGAGCCACCCTTGCCCCGGATTGCCAGAGGTGCCACATGCCCGGTGGGAGCCACGACGTCTCCGTGGGGATAACCATGAGCTCCGGCGGCGTCCCCTACCCGCCGGATAAGGGGGCTCCCCAGCGGGAGGAGATGATCAAGATCTGCTCCCAGTGCCACGCCCCCTCCTTCGCCAAGCGGGAGCTCACCAGGGGTGACGCCATCCAGAAGCAGAGCCTGACCATCGTCAAGGAGGCGGAGAGCATCATCCTCGACCTGGCCGACCGGAGCCTCCTCGACCCGATGCCGGAAAACCGCCCCCCCCACCCCCTGAGCGGCAAGCAGCTGGTGCTCGACAGCCAGCTCCTCTACGAGGACACCTCCCACATCGAGCGGCTCCTCTTCAAGATGAAGAAGTACGACTACGCCCGCACCGTCAAGGGGGCCTACCACCAGAACCCGGCCTATACCCACTGGTACGGCAACGCAGAGCTGAAGATGGACCTGGTGGACATCAGGGCCGAGGCGAGCCGGCTGCGAAAGGCAGGCAGGAGCGGTGGGGGAGCCGACAAGGGGGCCACTGGCCCGGAGGAGAGGCTGCGGCTGCTGCAGCGCAGGCTTGAGCGCGGCGGGATCGGCCAGGCCGAATACGAGGCGGAGAAGAAGCGGCTCCTGGACGAATACCTGGGGGTGAAGAAGTGATCAAAACTAAAGCGGTGACAGGCGCGACTGCCAGGGAGCATGCATGAACATTACGGCCCTTAAGGACTTTTCCATCGTCGTCGGCGGCCTGGTGACGATCTTCGCCTTCGTCAACGGCCTTCTGGAGTACCGCCGCCAGGGGGCGCAGAAGCGGGTGGAGCACTTCACCATGCTCCGCCGCCGCCTGAAGGAGAACCCGGTATTCAAGGAGATCTGCGCCCTGATGTTCGCCAACGACCCGCGCCTGGCAACCATCGACCCCCAGGACAAGCGGGACTTCATCGGCCTGCTGGAGGAGGTGGCCCTGCAGGTCAACTCAGGCCTGATCCGCCCGGAGCTGGCCCACTACATGTTCGGCTACTACACCGTCGCCTGCCTGGAGAGCAGGGATTTCTGGGCCAACCTGACCCTGGACGAGACCTACTGGAACCTCTTCTACGACTTCGCCAGGGAGATGAAGGAGCGGGAGAAATCCACCACCTACGACCGCAAGAGGCTCCGCTTCTAGGGGGATCTGACCGAAAACCGGCAGACTGGCGGTGACGTAGAGAGCGCTTAGGGGCTATTTCGTCGTAATTCCTGGTGAGAATGCGCGATTAGAGCAGATGCTGTCCGAAGCCGAAGGGCGAGTTCATCTGCCCTAGCGAAACGAACCTGGAATTACAGAAATAGACCCTTCACGCGAACATAGTCACTGCCAGTCTGCCGAATCCAGGATTAATGGAGGGGATAATGGAGAAGGGAAACCAGCACCCCGAAGGGGAGCTTTTGCTGCGCACCTCGCCGCTGCCGGCGGACACCAACGCCAACGGCGACATCTTCGGCGGCTGGATCATGTCCCAGATGGACCTGGCCGGGGGGATGATGGCCGTGGAGATAACCGGCGGCCGGGCGGTCACCGTGGCGGTGGACGCCATGAAGTTCATCAAGCCGGTGAAGACCGGCGACATCGTCTGCTGCTACGGCAGGGCCACCAGGATCGGCACCACCTCCGTCACCATCAGGCTGGAGGTATGGGTCAAGCCGGGGCTTGGTGAGATCACCCTCTACCGGGAGAACCCCTTCTCCAAGGTGACCGAGGCGTCCTACACCTACGTGGCCGTGGACCGGGAGGGGAGGAAGCGCCCCTTCCCCCACGGGGATAGTTCAGGATAGCAGGGGGAGGGTGGCGGCGATCCCCTCCAGGAGAAGCCCGTTCTCTACGGCTCCGCGCACCGCCACCCGGAAGAATCTCCCATTAAGCCCCGGGAAGTTGGAGCAGTCGCGGATGAGGATGCGCCTACCAAGCAGCCGCCGCGCCAGCTCCCCTGCCGTCCCGCCACAGGTCAGCTCCCCCAGGAGGTAGTTGGCCGCCCCGGGATAGACCTTCACCCCGGGCATCCCGGCCAGCCCCTCGGCCAGCCTCCCCCTCTCCGCCGTAACCAGCGCCACCGTATTCTCCCCGTGACCGCGGTCAGCCAGGGCCGCCATCCCGGCGGCCTGGGCCAGGGTGCCGACGCTCCAGGGTGGGCGGAGCCGCTCCAGCTCCGCGATTATCTTTCCGCTACCCAGAGCATAGCCGAGGCGAATCCCCGGGAAACCGTAGAACTTGGTCATGGAGCGCAGGATGAGAAAACCGTCGTTTCGAGCCAGGAGGGGGAGCGCCGCCCCATCCTCGCAGAAGTCCATGAACGCCTCGTCCAGCACGCAGAAGGTTCCCGCCTCCCGGCAGAGCCCCA
>Ga0129298_10001335_pt1 | contig 10339 bp, 9 predicted proteins | sample I19B2metaG_FD_94707 | JGI IMG/M metagenome (GOLD analysis project Ga0129298, IMG submission 94707) | Lake sediment bacterial and archeal communities from Gulf of Boni, Indonesia to study Microbial Dark Matter (Phase II) - ​I19B2 metaG | ecosystem: Environmental > Aquatic > Freshwater > Lake >...
AGCGACACTGCCGACAGTGATAAATACATAGTCCGCTCCCCTCCCTGAGGTGAGCTTTCTAACTGCATCAACCGCATCATCTCTCTTGGCATTGACCGTATGGGTGGCCCCGAAGTCCATAGCAGTCTTCATTTTTGTGTCAAGGACATCTACGGCAATGACCGGGTAAGCCCCCGCATATGCGGCTCCCTGAATAGCGTTTATCCCCACCCCTCCGGTTCCCACCACGACAACGCTTTTGAAAGGCTTAACCTGGGCGCGATTAACCACAGCACCAAATCCGGTGATGACACCGCAGGCTAGAAGAGCCGCCCGGTCCAGTTGCATCTCCTTGGGGACTACCATTACCTGGGACTCGTTCACCAGGACATACTGGGCAAAGCCAGCCACTCCCCCTCTCTGTGCCAAAGGCTGTCCTTTTTTATTGCGCAGACGCACTGCCGGTTTTCGGGAAAACCTGGCTTCACACAGATGAGGAAGCCCGGTAACGCAGTAAAAACAAGTCCCGCAGGATGACAGAAGCGAAACCACAACCGGGTCTCCCGGTTTAACTGACGTGACGCCCCCTCCCACCTCATCTATGTAGCCTGCCGATTCGTGCCCAGCCACAAAAGGTACCGGTCCGGGCAGTTCTCCTTTAATATCATGAATATCGCTGTGGCAGACAGCCGTTGCCGCCAGGCGTACCTTCACTTCTCCCTTCCCGGGTGAGGCTAACTCGATGTCTTCTACTACCAGGGGCTTACCAAATTCGTAACAGACTGCAGCTTTCATCATAACCTCCTAAAATATATTTAGAATAGCTAAAACATTATCACATTGCGGAGTACCTCTCCCTTTTCTGCGGACTCTATTGCTACATTAATCTCTTTCAAGGGATATCGGGCGGTGATGAGCTCATCTAATTTGAGGCGACCATTCCGGTAAAGCTCCACTAGGCGGGGAACATCTATATTTAGCCGGGGAGAACCTCCCCCACAACCGGTAACTACTTTCTCTCCCATAAGGAAGTCAAATGATGTGAAGGATACGCTTTCCTTCATTGGCATCAGTCCGATGATGACGGTCATTCCCCGTGGACCTGACATTAAGAAACCCTGACGGAAGGCAGCAGCACTGCCGACAGTAATAAATACATAGTCAGCTCCCCTGCCGTATGTCATCTGCTGAACTGCCTTGATGGGGTCTTTTTCCTTCGCCGAGTTTAGCGTATGGGTTGCCCCAAAAGACTTGGCCACCTCCAGCTTTTTATCCAGGATATCCACAGCGATGATAGGATATGCTCCTGCAATAGCCGCCGACTGTATGGCATTGAGTCCGACTCCGCCAGTTCCCACCACGACGACGCTATTGAGAGACTTAACCTGGGCACGGTTAAACACCGCTCCAAACCCCGTCAGGACTCCACACGACATAAGTGCCGCCCTATCCATGGGAAAATCTTTAGGAATCACGGCAAGCTCATTGTCCGGGACAACCGTATACTCGGCAAAGCCGCCTACTGGACCAGCCATAGGGGCAAGTAGTTGCCCCTTCTTGTTGCGATGGTGAGGTGGCAGGTGCCTCCTTCTCTCGCACAAGTGAGGTAACCCGGTAGTACAGTAGTAGCAATGCCCGCAGCCTGATGTCACTGTTGATAACATAACAGGGTCGCCGGGCTTTACTGATGTGACGCCTTTTCCTACTTCTTCCACATAGCCTGCCGATTCGTGACCGGGAAGACCAGGTAATCTCCCAGGGAGCTCTCCCCTGATGGCGTGGATGTCACTGTGACATACGGCGGTCGCCGCGATACGAACTTTCACCTCGCCTTCCTGTGGCGGGTCTAAATCTACCTCTTCTAGCACCAGAGGTTTGCCAAATTCATAACAGACTGCGGCTTTCATCATACACTCCTAACATAAAATATCCGAAGGCAGCGTCAGTGGTAACGGCTATCCGGAAGTAACTTCGACTGCCTCCGCATTTAGTTTGGTATTCATCTTAGCACTGATTTTGGTTCTGTTCAACTTAATTCGGCACTTGACAAATTCCCAGAATAAGACTAAACTAACCCCACCCGATATAGAAAAAGTCAAAATCACATAGATTCGGAGAGAAAAGATGCTTCAGACAAAGGGCATCGGCATCGCTAAGTGATATAGTGGTTGCAGGTGCCCCTTTAGTTTGATAGAGAAAAGGAGGGGCTTTATCGAGATAAAACAACTAAAGTTTCAGAAGACAATGGTTGAACAGGTGAGGACTTTGAGAAAGGAAGTGAGAGGAAAATGAAGAAAAAGATTATATGGGTGATGGTAAGCTTCCTGATGGCGCTATCTCTGGTGATAGCATCCTGCGGTCCGAAAGTAGAAGAGGAGGCGGAAAAGGGTGCGGCGGAGACGGTCAAAGTGACGCTAACGAAGGCCGATGGGACGAGCATGACGAGAGAGGTGGAAGTACCAATATATGGCGGGTCAATGGTAACCGCTTTAGCGGCTGACTACACACGATGGGACCCATACCACACTCAGACTATTAACGTGGGACACATGCAGTTGACCAGCAACGAACTAATCGGGGGAGACTGGACAAGAGGTCCCCAGGGCACTGGGGAAACGGATTGGGAACTTGGTTGGCTTGGTAATATGAAGGTGATTTCGGGCGAACTATGTACCTGGGAGTTGCCCGATGACACCACCATCCTCTGGCACCTCAAGCACGGGGTTAAGTTCCAGAATAAGCCGCCTGCCAATGGACGTGAGATGACCGCTGATGACATAGTCTTCAACTTCAATTATCAATTCAACAACGAAGGGTGCTGGCAGACCGGAGAGTATCCTGTGGGGAATCCACTGCGACCAACATCCTGGAAGGCGCTTGACAGATATACTGTTGAAGTCAAGTTTCTTTCGACGGATGCCCAAAGCCTGATGCTGCCTGAAATGGGTGACAATATCTATGTCAGTCCGCCTGAAGTATGGACCTCCGGCGGGGACATGAACGACTGGACAAAAGCCATCGGGTCAGGACCATGGGTACTGACTGACTATGTTCCTGGCAGTGCCATAACCTATACCAAGAACCCGGACTACTTTGAGACCGACCCGATTTATGCCAGCACGGGCGAGAGTTACAAGTGGCCCTATCTCGATACCTTTAAATTTCAGGTTATACCTGACATCTCTACCCGAATTGCAGCTCTGCGGACCGGTAAGCTCGACTTTTTGATAGGGGTCGACCGCGACAACGCCGCCATACTGAGGAGAGATGTGCCTGACCTGCAGTGGAAGCAAGGATTTGCGATGATTAGCTGGATTGCCGCCGGCAGGATAAGCCAAAAGCCATATAGCGACATCAAGGTCCGGCGGGCGCTGAACATGGCTATCAACAAGCAGGAGATAGTGGATAAGTACTACGACGGTGAAGCCGCTCTGATTGGTTATCCTTTCCCTCCCGGTAAATCATGGGAAAAAGTGTACACCCCTTTCGACGAGCAGCCACCGGAGGTTCAGGAAATCTTTACCTACAATCCAGACAAGGCAAAGCAGCTTCTGTCGGACGCTGGCTATCCCAATGGCTTCAAGATCACGATTACGTGCCAGAGTGCCAATGCCGATGAATTGTCCATGGTCAAAGAATACCTGGCTAAGGTCAATGTTGACGTGGAGTTGGACATACTGGAGGGCGGTGCATTTTTTGGTGCCTGGATGTCTCATGGGTATAAGGATATGATTTATGGTCTGGGTCTGGGGTCCTGGGCAGGTGTCGAACAAGATATGATGACCCGAAAAGGGTTTTTCGCCAATATCTCTGAAATTGACGACCCACGCACCAAGGAGTTCAAGGGTGAAATTGCCAAGTATGTTATTAAGGACCCTGATAAAATGCTGGCCGCCAAGAAAGCTTACGCCGTATGGGAGCTTCAACAAGCCTGGGGAATATTCATGCCGAGACCATATGAATACCGCATGTGGTGGCCCTGGGTGAGAGCCTATATGGGTATCAACTGGACGGGTGGAGCCGGCTCATGGGACTGGACCAAGAGCATCTGGATAAACCAGAATATGAAGACATCCATGGGCTACTAGTCCCGATGTTGTAGAGATAACCAAGTAAAAGAAAGGGGGTGGAGGGCTAACCCTCCATCCCCTTTCTTTATGATTTGTTTGAAGCCTGATTAGCGAAATTGCCCTTGCCGGACTGGTATATCATATTTTGCCGCACACTGGTCTAAAAAGGCTCGCATCTCCAGACGCTTCGTATCACCAGCCGCATAAATGGCTTCAAGCTCCCTGATTTCCTCCTCCTGGACTCTCAATAGAGAGTTGCTAACGTGTGCTGAACGATTCTCCTCAAGTTCATTGCGTATCCTGATAATCAGTTGAATAAGTTCAGCTTCCGTCATGACTGATTTCCCTATTCCTAGCGCCAGGCGTCTATGCTGTAAACGGGAGCAGCTCCCCACATACCGCGGGGGCCGCCGGTGATTTCAAAGCATATCTCTTCATCTGAACCGCAGACAATTATGCAGTTGTCAGTAGGCTCATCTCCGGCCACCGGCACCATATAATCATCGGGCAGTTCTTTCCATGGTTTCCCTGAGGTTCTTTCTACTCCCATCCAGCCGTTGGTGGTCAAGTCAACCCAGGAGCGGTCCCGGTATTTTTTCAGCGGTTCAAAGCTCTTCTTCCAGATATACTCCAGCACCGCCTCTTTAGACTTAAAGCCTATATCGTAAAGGTGTTTGGCCATCTCGTGAACCATAATAAATGTCCGGGGTCCCTCTCGTTCCCCTACCCAGATGTCGGGTATAATCCAGTCAAGCCAGTTGTGCGGGCCAGGAATACCCTTTACACCAAGTTTTCTGGCCATGCCGCCGTGACCACTCTTCTGGAGAGCCCGGTATCCGCCCGGGGAGAACTGGGCGCCATTTAAGCCGCCTTCTGTGGTCATAACCATGGCTACGCTTTCATCCTTCTTGAAGCCGAATTGCTCATTTATGCCTTTCCAGCCAGGTGGTAGTTTTTCGGCACATTCGGCAAAGGCCAGTCCACCCCGGTTGATTGGGCTGCCGATACTGCTCATGCGGTTGATGCCCGGAATAGCGCCGCCGAGGTTAATCGCCATTAGCTGATAGGCTCGACCGATAACCGAGTTAGCCGGGTTTCCAGGACCCAGCATGCCAAGACCGGAATTCATTCCTATTTCTTTGGCAATGGGGCCACTGACACAAATCCACTGGTTGCTGAAAACGGTGGTTCCAGTACCAACCCCTGATTCAGCAATCGCCAGTACCACTGGCAGGTGCTCCGGCTTACAACCCGCCATTACGGCGTTAATCGCCACTTTTTCCACCGTAGCCGTCCAGTTCCTGGGCTGGAAACGCACCACACTACCCTTCTTTATTACATTTCCAAATCGTCCTGACCTGTCAGACTGATAAGTTATCAACTCGTCCGGTTTGTGGCTGGTACCTTTCAGCATCTCCCGCACGCGTTCCTCAGTCGGCACCACTATTGGATAACCATCCGTATAAATGGCGATAGGAGCATCCAGCGGTGGGGGAACATGCCTTGTCTGCTGATAAAATTCCTCAGCCTCCTCAAGGGTCCCTTCAAAGAGCACCCTTTCCTGTGATGGAGTATACATCCCGCTTTCTTTTTCCTTCTTAGTGAGAGGACGAACCAGGGCTTCAAGCGCATCCTCAATCCAGTTGTCAACGTCTTCTGGTCCGGGAAGGGTACGGGAGGCGGGAAGATATCTTACCTGCGGGACGCCGGCGGCCAGCGCTTCCTGCTTGACCATTTCATGCTGGTCTTCCAGGTCAATAATCACCGTGGGAATACCTGCTTTTTCAAGCTTGGCTATATAGGGCAACTGCCCCCACACGGCCCCGCTTCACCAGCATACCGCCAGTATTACACCATCAGTGGTCTTCATCTCCTCATCAGTTAAATAGACCGGCATTGGCGTATATGACTTCTTTTGTGTCCAGTTCACATTAGGATAATCTTTCTTCAATCGTTTATCCAGGGCTATCGTAATATCCGGCTCTCCGGTGATACTGAAGTGGATAGTCTTGCCGTCAAGGGTGTCAAGGCGCGGCGCCAGAGGAGATGTTTTCACCGGCAATTGTATCCCAACGGGATTGAGACATTTATAAACCTTTCCCTTCTCTGCCATTTTCACTCTCCTTAAATCGTTATTTTTAAGAATAAAGTGTAGTCCTGTCATAGGACTTTGTCAATATTAGGAAAATGACTATAATTAGGATAAATATGTATGCCTAGGAATGGAGGATAGCGGACATTGGAAAATCCTAACGCAGCACTAATAGAAAAGATTGAAAACCTCAAAAAAAGAAGGAATGCCATCCTTCTGGCGCATAATTTTCAACTGGGAGAGACCCAGGATATAGCTGACTTTGTCGGGGATTCACTGGAGCTTATCCAGAAAGCGGCTACGACTGATGCTGATGTTATTGTTTTCGGCGGGGTTCAATGCTTAGCCGAGACAGCCGCTATTGTCTGTCCAGATAAGATAGTGCTCCTCCCGGATATGAATGCCGGCTGTACATTGGCTAATATGATTACTCCCGAACGTCTGGGGGAGAAAAAGGAGGCACATCCCGGAGCTAAGGTAGTCTGCTATATTAATACGCCGGCAGCGGTTAAAGCTGAGTCTGATATCTGTTACGCCGAAGCTGATGCGGTCAGTGTTGTTGAGAAGTTGCCGGCAGATGAGGAGATAATGTTTATCCCCGACCAGTACCTTGGCGACTATGTGGCTACCCGGACCGCACGCGATTTGATTCTCTGGCCCGGCTATTGTTCACCTCACGTTAAGATAAGACCGGAGGATATTGCCAGGCAAAAAGAGGAGCATCCCAAAGCTAAAGTGGTCGTCCATCTACAATGCATACCGCAGGTAAAAGCTCTCGCTGATGCCGTTTTGGGTACCGGAGGCATGGTCAGGTTTGCCCGCGAAACTAATGCGAAAGAGATAATTGTCGGCACGGAGATAGGAATACTGCACCGTCTGAGAAAGGACAACCCGGGCAAGGTGTTCATAGCCGCCTCGGAGCGAGCAATATGTGCCACAATGAAGCTGGTAAACCTGCAGACAATTCTGTGGTCACTGGAGAATATGGGTCCGCAGATAAAAGTTCCGGACGAAATTCGTCTGAAGGCGAAAACGGCGGTCGATAAAATGCTTGAGGGCTAATCGCCGACTTTCACAGATGTATGATGTGCACATCTGCTTTGCCGGAGTTGAGTTCCAGTATGCCGACGGTGCCCAGCCCCGGCTGATAGTTTAACAAAGTGGGACTGCCGGGGTTTATATAAAGGACACCATCACAGCGCTCTACCACGGTGCGATGTTCATGGCCGAAGACAATAATATCAGGCCTACTATACTTATCTTTCTCCGGAGAGATTCTGTTTTGCCGTAGAGATAGCCACAATGGAGATATGGGAATGTGCGGTCCTTCATGGATAAGCCACAGCGTTTGCCCCTCAAGCTTTAGAATATGTTTTTCCTTGATACGGGGGTCTGGTGCAGAATAGTCGTCGTCACCAAGTGCCGCCAGTACCGGAGCGATATGTTCTAGCTCGTCCAGCACGGCATGAGCGTAAATATCACCGGCATGAAGAATGAGGTCAACACCCTGGAATGTTTCCAGTACCTGAGGAGGGAGTTCCTTGCGCTCAAAGGGAATATGGGTATCTGAAATAAGTCCAATACGCATAATTATGTTATTGTAAGCAATCTAAACCCTGCTGTCAAAAGCCAGAAAGTGCCACAGGGTGACAGAACTTAGTTCTGTCACCCTGTGCAGTTTTATTTTCTCCCTAATATCTGACGTATGTAGGTGCGATGTTCTTGTACTTCGCCACCAGCTTTCCCCAGTTCTTGGGTAGCTCTATCTTCTTGGTTACAAAATCATTCCCAAATGCGCCCATACCTCGACCACCGGCGCTGGTGAGGACTGCCATAAAGGCACCCGGTCCCCCAGCAACGACGATAATCATGCTGTCAGGGTCGGGCTTCATCCGTGGCGGCGCCGGTTGCGGGGGTGTTCTCTGACCGCCCGGAGGAGGAGCACTGGAGAGTGGCGGTGCTGGCGTATTTTCCGATATGAACTCCTTTGCCTTCCGCTTTGTCCAGCCTTCTCTGGAGAGAATCTTGGCATGCGACGGAATGAGCAGGTAGCAAGCCATACCACCTCCCCGAAGGTTAACTAAAGCCCTCAAGATTCCATTAGCATCAGTCATGCCGGGAATTGACTGGAAGAAAGTATTGGGAAAGAAAACGGTAAGAGTACTATCTTCTTTTTTGAAGCCACGTTCGACATGCAGAGGCTCCCAGGGGCTTTCCTCTTCATACTCACCAACTACCAGGGTGTACTTCCCTGGATTACCAAGCACCCCCATGTCCTCGACGGCCTTCCGTGCACCGCCAATGTTTTTTATAATGAGACCCATGGCTCGACCAATAGTGGCGTTGGCGATGTCTCCCGGACTGAGAACACCCGAACTGCAGTTGATCCGAATATCATTGCGTACGGGACCATTTATGGCAAAGAAGGGTGCCCAGGAACCGGTGCTGACCTCAAAGACATCGAACCTGGTTTTCCGGTCCATCACCGCTTGCGATGCCGCTATCAATACCGGCATGTAGGTAGGCAATGCCCCAGCCATTACGGCATTGATGGCAATCTTCTCCACCGTAGCCTTCCCCATCCGGGGTATAACCTTCGTCACTACCTGGTCAGCCGGCAGGTCTGTCCCCGTTAGCATTTCGGCTACCGCTTCCTCGGTTGGCGGTATTATTGGCAGGCCATCAGTCCAGCCCCTCTGATAGAAGAACCGGTTTACTTCTTCCAGGCTGCCTTTGAAAATGATTCCGGAAGATTTCTCTGCCTTCATCGGTTTTGGAGACTTCTCTTCGGCAGTCAGCGGCTTGGTTAACGCCGTGATAATCTCATCCATCACCGCGCTAACCCCGGTTTCAATTTGCTCCTGGACATTGCTTTCACAGGGGACGGTTTCAGGTATAACTCGTATCCCACGCATCCCTTTGCTTGACGCTGCTGACCGGGCATCCGTGGCAAAACCCTGGTTGGTCAGCACTACCATCGGTTTACCAAAATCCTCGATGGCGACTGCATTGTACACAAGGTACTTTGTGCATGACCCTCAGTCGCCAACAGCAACTACCGCCGCATCAATTCCCTTTGCCCAGGCTGTAAATTTTTCTTTGTTCTCAGTCTCAGTCTCCAGGACATTGTTTCCGGTAGAATCAAACCAGCTAAACTCAGTGGTTGGGAACCTCTCCTTCAATTTCGTTTCAACCACCGTCAGGATTGGCCTGGCGGCTCGTTTGAAATTGCGGAAAAGTCCGATTTTCTTACCGGCCAGGTTGGTTACCCGGGGAGAAATACCCCTCAGGGGTATCGGGTCGACCTCAGCCCAGGGGCTGAGCACTTCATATTGGCTGTTAGACTTGTTACTGGTCATTAAATGTAACCTCCTTATTTAATTTTAAAGATATTCCCATTGGCTTGTGTTTAGCGAGCCTGCTTTCGCTTGGCGACGAACTCTTTTCTAACCTTTATATAGCTGTCCCAATCTCCGATGGCTACTGATGTTCCGCCCTCGACGTCTAGGCTGATGCCGGTGATTGTCCTTGAACGTTCGGAGGCAAGAAAGAGAGCTGCCTCGCCAATGTCTTCGGACATAGTGACCCGCCGTATCGGGATTCTCTGCGCCATAGCCTCAAGCTGCTCTGGCGGGGTCGGTCGGTAAGATGAGACGACACCCGCCGGGCAGATAGCGTTGACATTAATATGGTAAGGCCCGAGTTCCCAGGCGAGCTGGCGGGTTAATCCCAGCACCCCCGCCTTGGCGGCGGTGTATGAAGCGCCGGTCATAGCCGTGATTTTCTTTCCCGCCATGGAGGCGATACTGATAATCTTACCCCCTCCCCGGCTCTTCATTGTGGGAATTACCGCTTTGCAACAGAAGAAGGGAGCATACAGATTTCTGCTCACGACCTCGTGCCATTCTTCAGCTGTCATATCTTCTACCAGTATCGGCAGGCCAAGCCCGACATTATTTACCAGGATGTCGATACCTCCCCACTCCTTGATTATCCGCGCCACCATCTGCTTGACTTCTTCCTCCTTTGAGACATCGGCGACAATAGCCATTGCCCGGCGCCCCATAGCTCTTATCTCGGCGGCCGTACCCTCCGCCAGTTTCTTGTCGATGTCATTTACGGCCACATCCGCCCCCTCCCGGGCAAAGCACAAAGCAATGCCCTTGCCCATGCCGCCGGGTCCGCCACCTCCCGCTCC